>OGOW01003849.1_pt1 | contig 10390 bp, 8 predicted proteins | sample 1552781 | NCBI WGS metagenome assembly OGOW01 (sample SAMEA2580145, study PRJEB22360) | human gut metagenome | biome: human gut; feature: human-associated habitat; material: faeces | place: Denmark | collected 2008/2010 | reverse complement strand
GTGGAAAGACCGCATTCCAGAACGGTGGGCAGCAGCATGGGGGCGAGGATGATGGTGGCAGAGATGTTATCCATGAAGCAGCCGACGATCAAAAGGAGAATGGTGATGAGGCCGAGGATAACGATGGGACTGTCGGAAACGCTCGTGAGCATCGTGCACAGACGGCTGGGGATCTGCTTGAGGGTCAGAACGCGGCCGAGGGAGGTCGTGATGCCGACCATGAACAGCGTGGAGCCGCTGATGAGCACGGCGTCGATCATGGACTGGACGATATCCTTCCACTTCAGCTCATGATAGACCAGTGTGCCGACGATGAAGGAGTAGACAACGCCGACGACGGCGGCCTCGGTGGGGGAGCAGATACCGGCATAGATGCTGCCGAGAATGATAACGGGGGAGAGCAGCGCCAGGAAGGACTCCTTGAACGCGACCCAGACTTCACGCGCGGTGGCCTTGGTGGCATTGCCGTGCCAGCCGTGCTTCTTGGCCTGATAATAGCTGACAAGCATCAGCAGAACGCCGATCAGAATGCCGGGGACAACACCGGCGATAAAGAGGTCGCTTACAGAGCAGCCAACGGCGACAGCGTACAGGATAAAGGGAATGCTGGGCGGGATGATGACACCGATCGCACCGGCGCAGGCAGAGAGCGCGGCGGCGAAGGAGGTATCATACTTCTTTTCGGTCATCTCGGGGATCATGAAAGAACCGATCGCCGAAACGGTCGCCGGACCGGAGCCGGAGATCGCCGCAAAGAACATGCAGGCGATTGTCGTCACGTCGGCAAGACCGCCGGTGACATGGCCGACCAGCTTGTTGAAGAGGTTGAGCAGACGGCGGGAGATGCCGCCATACATCATGAAGCTGCCGGCCACAACGAAGAACGGGATAGCAAGAAGCGTAAAAGAGTCAAGGCCGGTGAAGCAGGACTGTGCCAGAAGCACGGGAGAAAGATCGGTCGTGAAGATCATGACCGCGAGCGTGCCGCAGCCAAGGCAGACACCGATGGGCACGCCGAGGATCAGAAGGCCAAAGAGGCAACCAAATAAAATAGCAAAATCCATACTTAAACCTCCTCTTCTCCTTCAACAACGATCGTTCTGGTGTCAGTCGGATCCTTTTTGAAGCGAATGATGCGTTTGTAGCCATACTGCAGGAAACGCAGCGAGCCGAGGATCGTGCCTACAGGAAGGGCAAGATAGCAAAGCCATTTCGGGATCATCAGCGCCGGTGTGAGCTGTCCCATCTTGATCACGTTGCCGACGATGCCGATGGACAGATAGCCGATATAGCCAAAGAAGAATGCGCTGACCAGGAAGAAGATCATATCAAGGACGAAACGGCCCTTGGGTTTGACGACGTCAAGCAAAACTTCAAGACGGATGTGGCGGCCTTTGGTGACGGTGTACGGAACGGCCAGCCAGACCTGCCAGATAAAAATGTAACGGGCAAGCTCTTCAGACCAGGCGATGGAAGAGTTGAAGCAGCGGCGCATCACGACTTGATAGAAGATTAGAAGGATCATGACCATAGTTCCAAACACCAGAAGAATTTCTTCCAAGTGCTTGTCGAGCAACATAAAAACCTTTTTCATAATTTCCCCTTATATCGTTCGGTTTTGTCGATGAGACGCGTTGCCCGCCTCATCCGGATTTATTTTCGATACCGCCCCGGCAGAGGGGCGGTATCGTTTTGCGGCCTGCAGCGTGCAAGTAAACTACAGGACTCTCGTTGGCATTGGGTAAAAAGACTTACTCGTACTTGGCAGCGAGATCGAGCATCGTCTGGCCGGCCTCGCCGAATTCCTTGACGAAATCATCGCGGACGGACTGGGTGGCATCCACAAACGCCTGCTTCTGCTCGTCGGTGAGCGTGGTGACGGTGCAGCCGTTGTCGGTCATTTCCTGAATGTCTGCAGATTCGCTCTCATCAACCAGACGGCGCTGCTCGGCGATCATGTCCTTAACAGCCTCGCGCAGAGCGGTCTGATAGTCCTCGGGCAGGCTGTGGAACCAGGCGGCGTTGACGACGACGCAGTTACCGCAGAACATGTGCTCGGTGAGGGTGTAGAACTTCTGGACCTCGTAGAACTTGTTGGTGCAGGTGATGGTGATGGGGTTATCCTGACCGTCGATCTGCTTGGTGCTCAGAGCGGTGTAGACCTCAGAGAAGGACATCGGGGTGGGGTTGGCGCCGAGAGCGGAGAAAGTGGCAAGGTGATACTTGTTTTCAAGCGTGCGGATCTTCATGCCGCTCATATCGGCGGGGGAGGTGACCTCCTTGGAGTTGTTGGAGAGGTTGCGCATGCCGGACTCGCCAAAGCCGAGAACGATCAGGCCACTGCTCTCTTCCAGACTGTTGGACAGGAACTCGCCGAGCTCACCGTCAAGCGCTGCGCGGGCGTGCTCCTTGGACTTGAAGACGTAGGGCACGTCGAGAATGTACCAGTTGGGGTCGAAAGAAGCAAGAGTGGCGCAGGCCGGGCCGCAGGAATTCATGGTGCCCATGATCGTGGCCTCAGTGGCCTCGGCGTCGGAGCCGAGCGCGCCGTTCACCTGAACGTCAATCGTGAACTTGCCGCCGGTCTTTTCAGAGATCTCGGGAGCGAGAACTTCCGTTGCGGCAATGCTCTGGGGATGGTCGGTCGCCAGCATGTTGCAGAACGTGATGGCAACGGTGGGGTTTTCGTCGGTGTTTGCGTTGTTGGACGAGTCGTCGGTCGTACCCTTATCACCGCAGCCGGCGAGGAGGGAGCAAACCATAATGAGCGCCAGGAGTAACGTAGCTGTTCTTTTCATTTTCTTTTCTCCTTTTGTTTTTTTGGTGGTTCACTTTGCAAATATTCTTGAGTCGGTCCTTTTACAACGAGTGCTCCTTCAGTTCTTTGAGCATTGCCTCAACATAACAGAAGGTTCCCCGTTTTACTTGCACAGAGATCCCTGACTCTCGAACAATTTCACTCTTCTTTTTCATCTCATCAAGAGCGATTTTGGTGGCTTCCTCTACCGAGAAAGCACCGCCCTGTGCATTGAGGTATTCCTCGGTCTGCACGAGCTCCAATACATGCGTTGCAATGGCACCGACAGTGAGACGGACACCCTGGCCGTTGCGGACGCAGGCAAAATTGATGGTGGGAAAGTCGATGCTGCCGCGCAGGCTGTACTTGTCGAACTTGGCCCAGGCGCCCGAATAGGCACTTTTGGGAATGAAGAACTTTTCGATGAGCATCGGCTTGTCCTGATCCTTGCAGTGCGTTTCCATCAACTCCTGGCAGCTCACGAGCTGAGAGCCTTCTGCCGTGTGGACGAGTGCCTGCGCGCCGTATGCGATCAGCGCAGGGGCCATATCGGAGTAATAGATGGCGCGGCAGACGGGGGAGTTGGGGATCTGGATGCAGCGGTCGCCGCCGACCTTGAAGCACACGGGGATACCGCGGCGCCACTCCTTGGTCTGATTGTAGTAGAAGCAGCGGCGTGCCTGCATCAGATTGCCGCCGACCGTGCCGCGGTTGCGGATCTGGGGCGAGGCAACGTTGCGTGCCGCCTGGGAAAGGGCGATGAGCTTGCGCAGGATCAGCTCATTTTTGGCCAGATGGGAGAGGGTGACCATGGCGCCGATGTAGATGCCGTCATCCGTTTCTTCCACCGTGTGCATCTCGCTGATCTTGGAAAGATCGATGAGCGCTTCCGGGGCGATCGTGGCGGTCTTGAGCTGGGGCATCACATCGGAACCGCCGGCGATGATGGTGTTTTCCTTTTTGAGCATCGAAACCGCTTCTTCAACGGTGGAGGGACGATAATACTCGTATCTTGCTAAGATCATCATTTGTCAAGGCCCTCCTCAAAGAAGTCGTCATAGCGGTTGTTCTTGATGTAGAACTGGCGGCTGAGCGGCAGCTCAGTGATCTTTTTGCCGCTTGCGCGGATCACAGCATCGGTGATAGCGGGGGCAACGGGGATCAAGCCAAGCTCGCCGACGCTCTTGGTGCCGTTGGCGCTGCGGGGCTCGAAGCTGTCGGCCACGAAGAGGTGGACCTCCGGCATGTCGAGGATCAGAGGATTTCGATAGTTCAGAAGGTCTGCCGAGACATATTTCTTCGTGATCGGGTCAACCTCGAGGTCTTCCATCAGCGCGAAGCCGACGCCCATCTGGATCTCGCCCTCCAGCTGCCCCTTGACGATCAGGGGATTCATCACGCGGCCGACATCCACGCTTTCGATGATGTGCTTGAGCTTGATAGCGTTCTCCTTTTTGTAGTAGGCGACCTTGGCCCAGCAGAGGGCAAACGGCTCAGGCGCATCCTCGAGGTGCGCCACGGCGCTGCCCATGATGAACATGTTGAGGCAGCCGCGGGAGATATCCAGGATGGCTTCCTTGAACGTCATGCGCTTGCCGGGATAAACGATGTGGAACATCTTGTCGCGCCAGAGCACCTGCTCGACGGGAACATTGTAGAGCTTTGCGAGCTCGACCTTGGCCTTGCGGATGACCTCTTCGCAGGCCATGGCGACCGCGTTGCCGGTGAGGAACATCTGACCGCTGGAATAGCTGCCGATGTTGTACGGGCTGGTGGAGGTGTCCAGATCGGCGTGGCGCACATCGCAAAGATCCATGCCGAGCTTTTCAGCGCAGACCTGAACCATTGCGGTCTCAGAGCCGTTGCCCATATCGGTGGTGCCGGTCATCAGGCTTACGGAGCCGTCCGGAAGGCAGATAATCGAACTGCCGGTGAGCCCCTGAAGGGAGGAGATGGAGCTCGTGTGGCTGCAAAGCGCCATGCCCCAGGCTTCCTTCACTTCATCGTCGTCGCGCAGACCTTCTTTTTCGTCGATCTCCTTCTGCAGGCGAAGACCGCCGCCGAAGACCTCGTTAGCGGGGAAGGTGCTCAGCGGCGCGCAGCCGTGGACCTTTTCGCCGGGCTTGAGGACGTTGTCATAGCGGAACTTGATCGGATCCCAGCCCATTTCGCGGCAGGCATCGTTAATGAGGCTTTCGCGGCCAAACGTGCCCTGCGGGTTGCCGTAGCCGCGGAACGCGCCGGAGACGGCGGCATTGGTCGCAACGCCGATGCCGTCATAGCGGAAGTACGGCATGTGGTAGGGCATTTTACGGTCGGGCGCGGCGGTGACCAGCGGGGAGTGCGTGCAGTAGCTGCCGCCGTTGGTGTACATGACCTGATGGAATGCGACCATCTGACCGTCCTTCGTGCAGCCCATCTTCACTTTGGAATAGGAGGCGTGGCGCACGGCAGTGGCTGTCATTTCGTCGCTGCGGTTGTTAATGATCTTAACGGGACGGTAGATCAGGCGGGACAGCGCCGCGGCGACGTCCTGATGGTACATCTCCTCGCGGGCGCCGAACGCGCCGCCAATCATGGCGCGGTGGCAGCTGACGTCACTTTCGGGAATGCCAAACTGCGCGGCAAGGATACGGCGATCCTGATAGGGGACTTGGCTCGTAGCCCAGGTGTGGAGCTTGTTGTCGCGGTTCCAGTAGGCGATACAGGAAACAGGCTCCATTGGGATCGGGTGCTGCGTCGGGGTGCGGTAGGTGCCTTCGAAAATATAATCGCTCTTCTCAAAGCCCTCTTCCACCTCGCCGCGGGTACCGACCTTGTGGCAGTAGAAATTGTCCTGGTAAAACTCGGGGTTGATGATGCGTGCGCCCTCTTTGATCGACTGGTCGATCGTCATGCTAGCGGGCAGGACCTCGTATTCGATCTTGACGGCCTCGAGCGCGCGGTGCAGCGTTTCCTTATCCTCGGCAACGACAGCGCAGATGCGGTCGCCCTCGTGCAGGGGGTGCCAGGTGAGGATCGACTGGTCTTCGATCAGTGAGGGGTTTTTCAAAGAGCCGGTCACGTTGAAGTGGACCTGCGGAACATCGTCCGGCGTGAGCGTGCCCAGAACACCGGGCATCTTTTTCACTTCGGAAAAGTCAATGGAAAGGACCTTCGCGTGCGGATAAGGGCTGCGGATGATACCGCCGTAGGCCATGCCCTGCATCTCCAGATCGTCGAGATACTGGGCGGTGCCTGTCACCTTGGAGGTGGATTCAATGCGGCGGATGGCGTTTTTCATTTCCCGCATCTTGTAGATATCCATGAGTTACTCCCCTCTCAGAACGGCCGCAGCCTTTTTCACTGCATTTTCAATGGAAACATAGCCCGTGCAGCGGCAGATATTGCCGGCAAGACCGTATTTGATCTCGCTTTCGGTCGGATCGGGATGCTCGTCGAGCAGCTTCTTGATGGCAAGGACCATGCCGGGCGTGCAGTAGCCACACTGGATCGCGCCTTCGTCCATCAGCGCCTCATGGATGGGGCTGAGCTTCTGGTCGGAGCTGAGGCCTTCGATCGTGACGATGTCAGAGCCGTCAGCCTGGACGGCGAGAACATGGCAGGAATACACCAGCTCATCATCCATGATCACGGAGCAGGCACCGCATTCGCCGTTATCACAGCTGCGTTTGGTTCCCTTTAACTTCAATTCGTCGCGAATAAAATCCAGCAGCGTCATCGCCGTGCTTACTGTGCGGTTATAAACGACCCCGTTCACAGTCACACAGACGGGCTTCGTAATGTTTTCCACCGTTCCTTACTCCTCCCAAAACTTGATTGTATCTTCCATACTTGCGTTACACTTTTACATGCACTTTAGGTTGCATGCAGGTTACATACATGTATTGTAGCAACGCGTTCATAATTTAGCAATATTCTTTAAAAAGAATATCGAAGTTTGACATTTTAACAAAAATAGCCGGGAGGTTTTATAGAAAAAAGAGAAATGGTGCACGCGATGCGCTTTTATAAAGCGTGGGAGAAAGCAAAATCTTATTGCGGAAATGAAAGGATTTTGCTATAATAAGACAAGTATTTTAAATAGACCATCGCTTCCTCTGCACGGAATGCCGACACAGGGAAGAGAAAATTACGAGGTGTAGTTTCAGTGCCTAAGATCAAACGGCAGGATATCATTCCTGTTTCGCGATCCTCGCTGGCGCAGATCGCGTACAATGAGCTGCGGGAGTCTATCATCACCAACACGGTCCATGCGGGGGATATCCTCAGCGAACAGGTGATTGCGCAGCAGCTCCATACGAGCCGCACGCCGGTGCATGAGGCGCTTGCGCTGCTGGAGCAGGATGGACTCGTTCAGATTCGAAGGGGAATCGGCGCGCTTGTCACGCCGATTACGTTTGAAGATATCGAGTATATTCAGGAAGCCCGTATTCTGCTTGAACCAAAGGCTGTGCGCTATGCGCTCACGCATATCACGCGCGAGGACATCGATGAGCTGCGGGGCATGCTCCACCGCCTTCAGGCGCGCCTCAGCAATGGCGAGAAGATCTCGCCGCAGGAATTTTTCAAGGCGGATTTTGATTTTCACAATCTGGTCATTGCCCGCTGCGAAAATCCCTATATCAAGCGCTTCCTTTATACGATCAATTCAAGCGTCCGCCGCCTGCAGGTGTTGTCTTTTAACCGCCAGTACAGTCTGGACAGCTTCATTGCGCAGCATTTGGATCTGCTGGATGTGATCGAAACGAAAAATCCGGACGCGGTCGAGGTTGCGTTCAAGGCTCACCTTGACCTTTCGTATGATAACATCAAAAGGTAAGCAAAAAGCAAAAGTCCCAGATGCAGAAACTGCATCCGGGACTTCTTTAATGCTTTTACTGAATTTCGACAAACCCATCATCAGCGTTGACGCTGATGATGTCGCCGTTTTTGACAGTGTCGTAGAATTCCTGCGGCAGGCGGTCGACCATGGGGATCTCCATGATGATCGCGCCGGCGACCAGCACGGGGTCGGGGTCCTGCACGATTAGCGCCGCGGGCATGTTGTGGAAGCGGTCAAGATGATACAGGCCATCCTGCTGCACGACGGAGCTGCCCTTGCCGCCGGGGAAGAGCAGCACCTTTCCGGCAATGATCTGCCCTTCCAGGCAATGGCCCTTTTCTTCCATCATGCCGTCCTCGGGACGGACCTGATAGAACATGATGCGGTCCTTGGAGATGATGGCCTCGGCCTGGGCCGCGCCCTCAGAAATTTTATGGCATGCAAATCTCTTTCCCATTTTATTTCACCTCACCAGTCAGTGCGGCCTCAATGCAGGTATCGAGGTCACGAATTACAAAGTTGATACCGCGGCGGCGCGGATAATACGCGCACTTGGGCGATTCCGTGATGCCGGTCTTACCCTTGAGATAGTGCCAGCAGGGCTGGTCTGGGCAGGAGTCGGAGATCAGCTCCGCGCCCGCAGCGGCAAGCGTGTCGTAGATGCCCATGCGCTCGGCCATCTGCAGAGCGTGGCTGGAGACGAGAATGTACATCGGGACGGAAAGCTTCTTGCCCTCGACGTGCTCGGCAATGTATTTCGCCTCTTCCAGCGTGAAGTGCGGGCAGCCGAACATGGCGAAGTCGATCTTGCCGCCGTTGGGGAGCTCATCGCTGAACTTTTCTTCAAAGTCGCGCAGGTCCTTATCGGTGATGACGACCTCGCGCTCGGGCTTCTTGCCGCCGAAAGCCGCTTCCAGCGTGGGCGCTTCGGGCGTGAAGCCGAGAATGTGGTACATGCCGTAAGCCCCGGAGGTGTTGAGCTGTGCGCCGAGGTTACGCAGCGCCTCGGGCGTGATGACCTTGGGCAGGCCCGTGAAGACGGGGATGCCCTCGCCGATCTTGTCGCCCATCATGCCGAGCAGATGGTATTCATAGTCGCTCTTCATGTTGGCTTCCACGCGGACAAGGATGTTGCCCTTGCGGTTTTCATCGAGCAGCAGGCCGTATTCGGGCACGCAGCCGGTGATGGCGGCGCACAGTGCGCTGTTGGCGCTCTCGCGGTTGGAGCGCGCGCCCCAGACGGAGTTGACATACGGCGTGGCGCTCGATTCGGAGAAAGCGCAGACCTCGCCGAAGTTCGGCACGTTCGTCGCGATGTAGGGCGTGCAGTTATAGCTCAGCACCGCGCCGAGCGCGCGGTAGGCATTGTCCGTGCGCAGCATGTGGGCGATGTCCTCGGGGTCCGCCGGATGGGCGCAGGCGCCGGTGAAGTGACCGGTGCAGAAGCCGGGGTTGACCGTCGGGGCCACGCGGCAGTGCGCGCCGGCCTTGACCAGCTTCTCGGCAAACCAGAGGGCGCCGTCCTGATTGCTCAGGGCCACATGCGCCCGCTTGATGGGCACCATGCGCTCGGCGTCGAAGCATTCGCCGATGCCGACCTGGATCTTCATGGCATAGGCGGCGCCTTCGCCGTACTTGCCGTCCAGCATGGCCTTCTGTTCGTCAGTCAGGATCATGATCAAAGTCCTCCTTGTAAAGATATATCGTAAACTCAGTTTTCAATCAGTGACATGCGAGAATCAGCGCGCACCGCATCGAGCAGCGCCTCGGAGACTTCGATCTCGCCGAGATGCAGCGTATTTTGGATGCGGATGATCCTGGGGTGATCGCGGTCGATATTCCGGCAGCATTTGAGCGCCACGCGGATGGCGGTCTCCTCGTCGTCCACGGTGCAGGGCACCGACGCGTCGCCCAGACAGTTGCAGGCGATGGCGTTGGCGTACATGGATTCGAGGTCGAGCTGCTCGGCGACCTTTTTCGTGATGACGTCGAACAATCCCACGCCGATGCCGTTGCCATGGCTGGCGGGCGTTACATCGCAGAGCACCAAGCGCTGATAGCGCGGGATGTGCAGCACGAACTGCTTGAGCACCGAACTGCGGCCGAGAATGTTCGGGTCAAAGCCTGCGCCGGAGATATCCTTGCCAATCGCGCCGCAGACGATGACATCCGCTTCATCCAGCATGATGTAGGGCATATTGCCCTTGGCGATTTGGACCAACTCCTTTTCCCGCTCGACCAGATGCTCCGCGGGGACAGCTTCGACGGCGTACGTCTTGTCGTAAGCGTTTTCGAGGATGGCGATGCCAAAGCCGACGGGAGCTTTTTGCAGAATGAGACGGGCGGTCTCCTCAATGGCGTCGGCAAAGACCTCGGGGGCTTCCTCGTGCACGGCAGAGCAGCCCTTGTGGTTGCCAAGGCCGATGACCAGCATCTTGCAGAGGCCGCTCTGGATTGGGCCGACGAAGTCGGTGTGCAGCTTTACGCGGTTGATCGGGACGATGAGGTCGGCTTCATAGGCTGCGCGGTCGAACCAGACGGGGCGGCCGTTGGCGCAGTTGCCAAGATAAACGGTGTCCACCGTTGTCACAACGGGAACGCCGAGACGCTCCTCCGTGATCCCGTAGCCCGCGAGGACCTCGCGCTGGCCCTCCTCCGTGCCGCCGCCGTGGCTGCCCATGGCGGAGACGATAAAGGGCTTGGCCCCCAGGTCTTTTAAGCACTCCACCGTGGTGTGGACCACAGGGAACAGGTCCCGGATGCCCCGG
>OGOW01003841.1_pt1 | contig 10409 bp, 10 predicted proteins | sample 1552781 | NCBI WGS metagenome assembly OGOW01 (sample SAMEA2580145, study PRJEB22360) | human gut metagenome | biome: human gut; feature: human-associated habitat; material: faeces | place: Denmark | collected 2008/2010 | reverse complement strand
ACTCCAGCCATACGTTCCTGAGATTCAGAGATGGCAATTTCTGTACCGTTCAAACCTTGGTATTTCAATGGTACTTTGTCTAGATCAATTTCAAGACCATCTGCCAATTCACCGATAGCCACACAGACACCACCAGCACCAAAGTCATTTGATTTCTTGATCAGACGTGTCACATCCCCATTACGGAAAAGACGTTGAATCTTACGTTCTTCGATGGCATTCCCTTTTTGAACCTCAGCACCAGCTGTTTCAACAGATTCAACCGTTTGAACTTTAGAAGAACCTGTCGCACCACCGACACCATCACGTCCAGTCTTACCACCGAGCAAGATAATCACATCACCTGCTTCAGGTTTCTCACGGACAACATTTTCCTTAGGAGCCGCACCGACAACTGCACCTAGCTCCATACGCTTAGCAACGAAACCTGGGTGGAAGTATTCACGAACATAGGTTGTTGCAAGACCAATTTGGTTACCGTATGAAGAATAACCGTGAGCCGCTGTTTTAGAAATCACTTGTTGTGGCAATTTACCAGCACGAGTTTCAGCAATTGGTGTTGTAATATCACCAGCACCTGAGATACGCATGGCTTGGTAAACGTATGAACGACCTGACAATGGGTCACGAATGGCACCACCGATACAAGTAGCCGCTCCACCAAATGGTTCGATTTCAGTTGGGTGGTTGTGAGTTTCGTTCTTGAACATGAGAAGCCATGGTTCTTTCACACCATTGACATCCACTTCAATTTCAACTGAGCAGGCATTGATTTCATCAGATACTTCCATGTCATCCAAACGACCATTGGCACGCTCATAACGTCCAAAAATAGTCGCCATATCCATCAAGGTTTGAGGTTTTTCTGTACGTCCCAACTCATCACGCATGGCAATATACTTGTCATAAGTCGCTTGCAATTGTTTTTCAAATTTAGAAGCTGAGAAGTCGATGTTTTTCAACTCAGTCTCGAAAGTTGTGTGACGGCAGTGGTCAGACCAGTAAGTATCCAAAACCTTAAGCTCAGTCTCAGTTGGCACACGTCCAATAGACTTGAAGTAATCTTGAATGAAGAGAAGGTCATCCACTTCCATTGCCAATCCTTGCTCTGCCTTATACTTAGCAAAATCTTCTGCCGTATAAGTTTCAAAGAAATCCAAACTTGGAATGGTCTTGTCAGACTCAGAGAAATCCTGTTTAGCAATACCAACAGTGATATCTTTGAAACGAGAATCCACTGGGTTCAAAAGGTAGTTTTTGACAGCTTCCAACTCATTCGCATCAATATCCTTGTTAACCAAGTAAAGTTGCGCTGTGTTCACTGTTACATCATTTGAACTACCAAGCAAAAGCAAAGCTTCTTGTGAAGATGCTGCACGTTGGTCAAATTGACCAGGCAAACTTTCGATAGCAAAGAAAGCATACTTCTCAAGATCAGCCTTAACCGCAGCTTCATCCAAAACAGTATCGGTCACTTGCTCAGAGAAGATGTGTTTTTCCGCACGCGCAAACAAGTCCTCTGCCAAATTAAAGACATCGTAAACCTGAACAATACGAAGATCATTCAAAGTTTTCAACTGAAGATTATGCTTTAATTCTTTTACTAAAGACTGAGATTTCACACGAAAATCAGCTTTTTTCTCAACGAAAATACGTTTATCCATTTTATTTCCTTTATCTATTTCTACTTAAAGATTGTAGTGAAGACCAAGTATTCTATTTGTAAAAGGCTACTTCAATCCTTGCAATTTTTCCAATACAACTTCATAAACATCTGTCAAGCTACCAAGATCGCGACGGAAGACATCCTTGTCCATATGGTGCCCTTCAGCATCCCAAAGGCGGCAGTTATCTGGTGAGAATTCATCTGCCAAGATAATCTTGCCATCCTTATCAAAACCAAATTCCAATTTGAAGTCAATCAAGCGAAGACCAATTTGTGCAAACCAATCTTTTAGTAATTCATTGATACGACGCGTTTCTTCCTTGATATAAGCAATTTGTTCATCATTGGCAATATCCAAGAACTTCACATGCTCATCATTGATGAATGGGTCATCCAAATCATCGTTCTTGTAGTAAAATTCAACGATTGGAGTTTTCAAGTCCAAACCTTCTTCAACGCCAAAACGTTTAGAGAAAGAACCCGCAGTCACATTACGAAGAACAACCTCCAAAGGAATGATAGTAACTTTCTTGTTAAGTTGTTCGGTATCAGAAATACGTTCGATAAAGTGAGTAGCTACACCCGCAGCATTCAATTTTTCAAAAATAAGAGACGAAATCTGATTATTTAGCACACCTTTTCCTTTAATAGTCTCCTTACGAGCACCATTAAGCATGGTTGCCTGGTCCTTATAGACCGACTTAATCACATTTTCGTCTTCTGTACTATAAATATCTTTAGCTTTACCAGTATAAATTAGTTGGTTTGACATGGTATTGTTCGCCTTTCAAGTTTATTCTTCCTAATTATACCACACCAGAATCCAAAAACCAATATATAGCAAACTTTATTACTTTAGTAAAAAAACAACGTTCGTCTTTTGATTCTTTTTTAGAGTTCCCTAATAAAAAATGTATAGAAAAAAGGAGTGTGACAGAACTAAATCCATATAACATTTAGTTTCTTGCCTCACTCCCACAAAATAACAATCATATAATACACAACTATTATACTCTTATCTAACTCTAGCTTTCTTATTCTTTATTCAATTCCTCAGACAAATAGTCCAACAAATCAGCTACCTTAACCATATGGTCAATAGTATCATCGGAAATCTCAAGAGCAAACTCATCCTCCAAATTAATAATGAATTCCATAAGCTCTATTGAATCCACACCCAAGTCATCTAATTTGGTAGCTTCGGTTAAAACAATGTCCTCTTTACCCATCTGCTCTTGAATCACGAGCTGCATTTTCTGAAGAATTTCTACTCTACTCATCAGTTAGCCTCCTCTTTCGGACTAAAGGCTTCAACTAGCTGCTCAACAACCTTAGTATCAAGCATCGTACGAACCTGCTTAATGGTGTAGTAAACCGCCTTAGCATCACTAGATCCATGACATTTTACTACGGGAGCTTTAAGACCAAAGAGAACCGCACCTCCGGCGCTAGAGTAATCCATAGTCTCTTTCATACCTTTTAGGCTGTCTTTCAATAGGAAGGCACCTAACTTAGCTTTAAGACCACCATTCATGATAGCTGACTTAAGAGTCTTCATGGCACCAAGTCCCGTTCCCTCGATTGCCTTGAGAACTGCATTTCCTGTGAAACCATCAGCAACTACCACATCAGCAGCTCCAGACATAATTTCACGCGCCTCAACATTACCAACAAAGTTAATACTTGGCTCCTTAGATAAGAGCTCAAAAGCCTCCTTACGAAGACTATCCCCCTTTGTTTCCTCAGTCCCATTATTAAGGAGACCTACACGAGGGTTGCCAATTCCACGCACATTTTTGGCATAGAAAGATCCTAAAATAGCATATTGATGCAAATGACTAGCTGTATTTTCCGCATTAGCACCCAAATCAAGCATATCAAAGGGTTGACCAGTAAAACTTGGCATTGTTGACATAAGACCTGGACGCTCAACTCCCTTAATACGTCCGACCACGAAGAGACCTGCAGCCAGAAGGGCACCTGTATTTCCCGCAGAAATCACGGCACCTGCTTTTTTCTCCTTAACAGCCTGTGCACCTAAGACCATTGAAGCTTTTTTCTTCTTGCGAATAGCTTTAGCTGGCTCATCATCCGAATTTATCTTTTCATCAGTATGCACAATGCTCACACGTTCATTCGCTGTCAAATAAGTCTTGATTTTAGCTTCATCACCATAAAGCTGGATTTCAATATCTTTGAAATCTGCTATAGCTTGGTTGACACCCTCTACAATTGCTTGTGGCGCATTATCGCCACCCATAGCATCTACTGCAATTACATGCATAGCATTCTCCCTCTCGTCCTCTGCCATAAAAAACAAACTCAGATTTCTTTCAATAAAATATTAGGTAACTAAAATAGACTAGTTCACTGTTTCTAGCAGAGTCTTTCAGCTTATTATCTTCTTATTATAGCACGAACTGACTTGCATTTTAACCCCTGAGACTGAAAACCATTACTTTCCTGTTTCACGTGAAACAAAAAGAAGATAATGTCTAGTCAGCACTATCTTCTTTATTCATAATATGGCCCCAAGAATTTAGATTATCAATAAACTTCTTACTTTTAAGATGTATTCCAACATAATTATCATAGAGGTCATCAATAAAATGTCGTAGCTTTTGTTTCATGTCATCCTTAACAGATATGCTTCTCAATTCCTCAAAAGAAAGCCCCTGAAAACGATCTAAAAGATAAGGTACATTAGGATCTAAGTGACTACGCCTTTCATCCTCTGCATAGTGATTTGGACAAAGTAGCCCCGAGAACTTAAACGAGAAATCAAAAGGAAGGCCTACACGATGACAAAAGACACACTCGTGAAAATTCAAGCGTACGCCGAAACGGTCTAAAACCTGAATCTCAAAGATATTAGTCAATATTTCATGATCCAAGCCTTCTTCCATTAATTCAAGCGTCTTCTCCAAGAATACAAATAATTGCGCATCTGTCACACCATCAGCAATAGTAGCATCTGTCAATGCAGCCAAATAAGTCGCATAAGACAGCTTGAAAATATCGCTTGTAATTTCCTTGAAGGACTCTGCCTGGCTATAATCCTCTATGAAAGATAAGCCCTCATCATTTACAGTCATCATGAATTCAGCGATGGTCAAAGGTTGAATGACAGCACTTAATTTACCTGCCCCACCACCTCTAACAAAAAACATCCGTTTACCAGCTTGCTCGGTAAAAATCTTAACTAGCTTATCATTCTCACGATAATTACGATTGAAGAGGACAAGCCCTCTACTCTCAAGCTTCTGCATGTTCTTCCATAAACTCTTTCAAACGAGTCATAGCTGTTTCAATAGTATCCATGCTAGCCGCATACGACAAGCGAACAAAGCCTTCGCCATACTTCCCAAAAGCGACCCCTGGGATAATCGCAATAGCTTTTTCACGAGCAAAGTCTTGACAGAACTTAAAGGAATCTTGAGTATAGCCTTCTGGAATCTTAGCAAAGATGTAGAAAGCACCATCAGGTTTAATAATTCTGAAACCAAGTTCAGTCATTTTTTCAAGAATATAATCGCGACGCTTCAAGTACTCAACTTTCATTGGTTGGGCATCATCCTTACCAGCAGATAAGGCTTCAATAGCTGCAAATTGCGCCATTGTTGCTGCAGCTGTTACCAAATATTGGTGACTCTTAATCAACTGAGCCGTCAAGACTGCAGGTGCAAAAATCAAACCAATACGCCAGCCCGTCATCGCATGAGATTTAGACAAACCATTAATCAAAATCGTTTGTTCCGGCAAATACTCAGCAATAGATACATGGTGATCCACATAAGTTAGTTCAGAGTAAACTTCATCACTAACAACAAAAATATCGTATTTTTTCAGAACTTCAGCCAGATCTTTAATCTGTTGACGTGAGTAGGTCACACCGGTTGGGTTGGTTGGGTAGTTAAGCAAAACGGCTTTAAGCTTATCTCCCTGCTCCAAAATTGCCTTTTCTAACATCTCCGGAGTCAAAACAAAATCATTAGCTGTTGTATCAATTTCGACAATTTCAGCACCAACTAGATTTGCAATCGGCTCATATCCAGGATAGGCTGGTGCAGGTAAAAGAATCGTATCTCCTGGCTCCAAAATAGCAGTCAATGTTGCAGAAAGGGCTTCTGTAGCTCCAATAGTCACCAATATTTCATTATCTGGGTTATAAGTAAGATTATATTTTTCCTTAACAAAATCTGCCGCAGCTTGACGCAAAGCAGGAAGTCCTGCCATACCTGTATAGTGAGACTGGTTAGCATCGATAGCAGCTTTAGCTGCTTCTTTCACATGATCTGGAGTCGTAAAATCAGGTTCACCAAGTGTCAACTTTTTGATACCTGGTACATCTGAAATTGATTGGTCAAACTGACGAATCATTGAAACTTCAATCTTATCTAAATTTTTATTAAAACGTTGTGTTAAATCCATCACTGTCACCTCTTTGCAATTATGCCTTACATTATATCAAAAACTCAAACGCATTTAAACACCAAAAAAAGCTAGCCTAGGCTAGCTTTAGTCTATTTATGGCCCATTTCAAACAAAGGTGACAATGGACGTTTTTCATGAATACGAATAATTGCCTCTGAAATCAAATCAGCAATTGAAATTTGTTCAATTTTATCAATCAAACGTTCTTCTGGAAGATAAATCGTGTCCAATACGACAAGCTTCTCAATAGCAGATTTTTGAATATTATCAAGTGCTGGACCTGACAATACAGGGTGAGTACATGAGGCATAGACATGAGTTGCACCAGCTTCAGCAAGCGCATCCGCCGCATGACAGATTGTACCTGCAGTATCAATCATATCATCAATCAAGATACATGTTTTACCTTCAACGTTACCAATAATATTCATAACCTCAGAAGTGTTCATTTTATCAACACTACGACGCTTATCAATGATTGCAATTGGTGTTTTCAAACATTGAGCAAGTTTTCGTGCACGAGTCACACCACCATGGTCTGGAGAAACAACAACAACATCATCTCCAGTAAGACCAGCACGATCAAAGTAATCTGCGATAAGTGGTGCCCCCATCAAATGGTCTACAGGAATATCAAAGAATCCTTGAATTTGAGAAGCATGGAGGTCAACTGTCAAAAGTCGATCAACACCTGCAACCTCAAGCATATTAGCAACCAACTTAGATGTGATTGGTTCACGTGAACGTGCCTTACGGTCTTGACGTGCATAACCATAATAAGGCATAACAACACTGACCGTTTCTGCACTTGCACGTTTTAGCGCATCAACCATAATCAAGATTTCCATCAAGTTATCATTTACAGGAGAGCTTGTAGATTGAAGAATAAAAACGTGATGACCACGGATAGATTCTTCAATATTAACTTGAATCTCACCATCTGAAAATTCACGAACACTTGATTTTCCGAGTTCAATACCCATTTTATCAGCAACTTTTGCTGCTAATTCCTGGTTAGACGATAAAGCAAACAACTTCAAATTCGTATAAGACATGATTTCCTCCAAAATATCTACTAAACCATTCTACCTTTTTTTAGATTGATTTTCAATGCAAAATAAATGGTGTCACAGTAACTTAACAAGACTAAAAAGATTTAACCTTAACCTCGACATTTTCCCGTCTAAAAGCTGTCCCAGAAAGTAAAGACATTTTGCCATAAAATAAAAACGACTCGAGAAAATTCGAATCGCCTTTTTGTATTCATTATGGGTAAATATAGTATACAGAACCACCATGAGCTGAAGATGTTGGATCAAATGTACCACGGTAGTTACCGATTGACATGTTACCAGCATAGTTTGATTCCATAACTTGAATTGAATTTGCACCTGATGCTGATGTGACGTAAGCTACGTGACCATAACCACCACCATCATTTGGCCAAACCGCAATTGCACCGGCTACAGGAGTTGTACCAACTGAGTGACCAGCTGCTTGTGCGCTAGCAATCCAGTTTTTAGCATTACCCCAGTAATTACCAACCCATGAAGCTAATGATTTAGCACCCCAAGTACATTGACCAACAGGATATGTATTAGGAGTTGATGCAGCTGATACTTTAGGAGTTTCAGCAGCAGGAGCTGGTGCTTCTGAAGCTGCAGGTGCTTGACTTGCTGGTGCTTCAGATGTTGCTGCAGGTGCTTCGCTAGCAGGAGCTTCTGAAGCTGCTGGAGCAGCTGATTCTGGTTGTGCTTCAGGCTCTTGTGTTGCTTCTGAAGTTGCAACAGTTGGCTCTTGAGTAGTTTCTGAAGTTTCTGATGAAACAGGTTCTTGTACTGCTTCTGAGGCTGTTGCTGTTTCTGAAACAGTAGCTTCTGAAGGTTGAGCTACAGCTTCTGAAGTTGCTGCCGCCTCTGATTGAGCTACAAATGCTGCCGCTTCTGAAGATGCTACTGCTTGTGCTGCTGCCTCTGATTCTGCAATTGCTTGAGACTGAGCAACTGATGCTGCAGTTGAAGCTGCCACTGCTTCTGCAGTTGATTTAGCAGAAACAAGTGATGTTTTTTCATCTTGAGCTGTAGCCAATTCTGCAGCCAAAGTAACTTGTGCTGCTTCTAGTTCTGCTTGTTGAGTTGTCAAACCAGCTTCTGTTGTTTCAAGCTCAGCTTTATTAGTTGCAATTTCATTAATAGCAGCTTGGTTTTGTTCTTGCTTTGCAGCAAGCTCTTTTTGATCAGACTCTTGTTTTGTCAACATGTCATTATTAGCTGTAACAACTTTTGAAATAGCTGTGATACGAGTAATAGCTTCAGAGATTGACTTAGAGTTCAAGATAGAGTTGATGTAGCTAGTCGCAGTATTATTTTGTTGAGCACTACGAGCTTGTTTCGCCAAAGAATCTTGACGAGCTACAATTTTACTTGATAATTCTTGAATTTCAGATTCCAAATCTGCTGATACTTTTTCAAGTTCAGCATTTTTAGTTTCCAATTCTGATTTTTGTGTTCTAAGTGTAGATACTTGAGATTGGATTGTAGCAACTTGCGCTTGTGCAGTCTCTTGTTGAGAAGCAAGGTTACTAATTGCGTTATCTGCAGCAGCGATTTGCGAATCATAATCCTCTGCATGTACTGATGCAGCTGCTGATAAGGTTACACCACTTACCAACACTGCTGAAAGAATACGTTTTTTCATAATATAAAATACTACTCCTTTTCGATAAGACCTTCTTATTGTATCAAAAAATGGCGCAAACTTTGTTACGCCAATATTACAGTTCTATTTAAATCTATCAACTGACAGATACAAAAATAATTTTTCAAGAATAGGTTTAATAAAGATAAAGATCAAAAGATTAAACACTATACTAGGACTTAGTTGATAAATAATAAAATCCGTCACAGACTCATTGGAGAAACCATAAAATAAGGCAAAGCCAAAATTTATGGTATCAAAGAGAAATAAGAATAAAAACATTAACAAAAAATCAACATAGGTATTTCTCTTAACAATTCGACCTAGCTGAGTTAACAGATAACATAATAGTGGCAACGTTAGAATTACTATACCAACTGTTTTGAAATAATAGGTATCATAAAGAAATCCAAAACAAACAAGGTAAAGAAAGGAATACTTATTTGGAAAATCAAGAGTTAAGATGAAAATATAAATAATAAAAAGATGAGATGATAGAAAAAATTCAGGAGATAAATAATGATTAAGTATCATCGAAATATGACCATCCCATAGAAAAGGAACAATACTCAGTAAGAAAGGAATAATAGAATACTTGGATAATTTCATATTATTTACCATCTCCAACTAAAGTAACATAAGAAATTTTATCAAAATCAGCATAAGGTTTTACCAAAATCGTACGATTTCCTTCATAATCAATAACAGAGTCTACAGTACCAATTGGAACATCCTTTACTGATACATCATCAAGACCACTTGTAACTACTTCAGTCCCAACCTTAACGTTAGAAGATGAATTGAGTTGTGTCATCTCTAACAGCTTCTTTTTATTATCATAACGAGATATAATCCCGAAAATCTGGTTATCATCCTCTGATTTGACGCTAGAAGCAAGGTAACTATCACTAGAACTACTAGAAAGTAAAGAAATAGTAGTAGTATCATCATATACCTTAGTTACAAAACCAATTACTCCACCATTAGAAGTTGCTAGCATAGATTTACTAACATTCTTAGACTTACCCACATTAATAGTTAACTCTTTTAACCAAGTCACAGAAGGTCTCATAGAAACTTCAGCAGTGAGAACATTATCACGACTTAGCTTGTCCGAAAGATTAAGCGAAGCTCTTAAAGAATCATTCTCTTCTTGCAAGTTAGAAATAATAGCCGATTGATTCTCTAAATTTGATAAAGATTTTTTTAAATCACGATTCTCAGAATAAGTTGATAAAAGATCAGAAAGAACATTGTGAGATTTTGATAGTGCAGTAAATGGAACAGAAACCACAGAGTCTACTTTTGTAACTAAACCAGATACATTAAAAGAGATATCCTTCGTTAATTTATTATTAGTAAAGACAAAAGAAAAAAGCATTACAAAAAATAGAATAATAATAAACCCATAAAGAAGAAATCGATAAAAACTATTTTTCATTTTGTCACCTCAAAAAAAGAAAACGAATTATCTAAAAGATAATTCGTCATAATACTACGGAGAATGGGGGATTCGAACCCCCGCGCCAGTTACCCGACCTAACGATTTAGCAAACCGTCCTCTTCAGCCTCTTGAGTAATTCTCCAATATGGGCACGAGTGGAATCGAACC
>OGOW01003819.1_pt1 | contig 10453 bp, 11 predicted proteins | sample 1552781 | NCBI WGS metagenome assembly OGOW01 (sample SAMEA2580145, study PRJEB22360) | human gut metagenome | biome: human gut; feature: human-associated habitat; material: faeces | place: Denmark | collected 2008/2010 | reverse complement strand
AAACAAATGAACATCTGCAGAACCTGAACACACAGATTCTGGAACTGGAGTCAGACCCTGAGAACATGGACAATATCAATGAGATATTCCGTGCGGCACATTCCCTGAAAGGAATGGCGGGAACTATGGGTTACAAGCGCATGCAGAATCTGACTCATGATATGGAAAATGTGTTCTCGGAAGTACGTAACGGCAACATTAAAGTAAAGCCGGAGATGATCGATGTATTGTTCCAGTGCCTGGATGCTTTGGAGGAATACAAGAATAATATTCAGGAGACCTCTGATGAGGGAACCAATGACAACGAGAACCTCATCAAAGCACTGAACGATATCTTAAACGACGGCAAGACCGAAGCACCCGCAGCAAAGGAAGAGGCACCCGCAGCTGCAGCTCCCACAGCGGAAACCGGCACAGAAGGTACTGAAAAATGGAATGACATTGCTTTTGATGACAGCCAGATCCGTGTGATCAGAGAAGCTATGAAGCAGGGCAAAAATGTATACGGAATCAACGTGGTGGTACAGGAGACCTGCATACTGAAGGCAGCAAGAGCTTTTCTGGTATTCAAGGCAGTGGAAGAAAAAGGTGAGATCATCGTATCCATGCCCAGCGCACAGGATGTGGAAGATGAGAAATTCGATAAGGATTTCACTCTGATCGTATTATCCGATTATTCTCTGGATGAAATCATCAAGGCAGCCGAGAGCGTATCCGAGATTGCACAGGTAACCGGTGGTGTTCTGGAGCTGGAGAAGACGAAGAATTATCATTCCGAAGAAGAGACAGCCGAACCCGTAGAGGAGAAAAAGGAAGTCGTAGCGGAAGTCAAGGAAGAGCCTAAGAAGGAAGAGAAAAAACCTGCGGCTGCAGCCAAGGCTCCGGAGAAGAAGCCTGCAAATAAGCCGGTAGTGAACCGTACCGTACGTGTGGATATTGAAAAACTGGATTCCCTGATGAATCTGGTAAGTGAACTGATCATTGCAAAGAACTCTCTGGTATCGGCATCCAACAGCGACCAGGGCAACAATACTGCTTTCAATGAGCAGATTGAATACCTGGAGAATGTTACCACGAATCTCCACGAATCCGTGATGAAGGTACGAATGGTACCTATTGAGAGTGTTGTTGTGAAGTTCCCCAGAATGATCCGCGATCTGTCCAAAAAGCTGGATAAGAAGATGGAACTGTATATGACCGGTGAAGAGACTGAACTGGATCGTACCGTGGTGGATGAGATCGGAGATCCCCTGATGCATCTGCTCCGTAACTCCGCCGATCATGGTCTGGAGTCCGCAGAAGTGCGTGCACAGCGTGGAAAGCCCGAGCAGGGATCTATTTTCCTGGATGCATATCAGGATGGCAATAACGTAGTCATCGAAGTAAGAGATGATGGTAACGGTATTGACGTGGAAGCTGTTAAGAATAAAGCAATCGAGCGCAATCTGGTAACCGCAGAGCAGGCAGCCAACATGCCGGAGAAGGATATTATCAATCTGCTGTTCCTGCCAGGCTTCTCTACTTCCGAGAAGGTAACCGATGTGTCCGGAAGAGGTGTGGGACTGGATGTCGTGAAGTCCAAGATCGAATCCTTAAGCGGTGAAGTGGAAGTGAAATCCAAGTGGGGCGAGGGAAGTACCTGGACGATCCGTCTGCCGTTAACCCTTGCGATCATACAGGCTCTGATGGTAGTCGTAGGCGGAGAAAAGTATGCAATCTCTCTGGGATCTATCCAGACGATTGAAGATATCTCCCCGAAGGACATCAAGTTGGTAGAGAATAAAGAGGTCATCAATTTAAGAGGAACTGTAATCCCTCTGATCCGTCTGACAGAAGTGCTGGATGTCGAGAGTACCAGATCCCCGGAGGACAACCTGATCGTTGTTATCGTCAAGAAGGGCGACAAGATGGCAGGTCTTGTCATCGACGAACTGATCGGACAGCAGGAGATCGTTATCAAGTCTCTTGGAAAATACATCAAGCAGTGCAAATTCATCAGTGGCGCAACGATCCTCGGAGACGGTGAGGTAGCACTGATCCTGGATGCCAATGCATTACTGTAAGGAGGGAGATGACAGTTATGGAAGAACTTAGCATGAGAGAAACATTAAAAGCCGGAGACGAGCGTAAGGTTGAGGAGGAATTTTTCCAGTATATTGTGATCCGTCTCGGAGACGAACAGTACGGCATTGATATCCGCTATATCGATAATATTGTAAGAATGCAGCATATCACCAGAGTTCCCAAAGTGCCTGCATATCTGAAGGGCGTGATCAATCTCCGCGGAGAAGTATTGCCCGTTATGAGCCTTCGACTGAAAATGGGACTGGAGGCAGATGAAATGACCCGTGCTACCAGAATCATTATTTTGAAGCAGGAACAGCAGGGAAGCGTAGGAATTATTGTTGACGAAGTGAAGGAGGTTGTTACTCTCGGCACCAGTCAGATTGAAAAAATGTCTCAGAATACCGGCGAAATCAAGAAAAGCTTCATCACGGGTGTCGGTAAACACAATGGGGAGCTGATCTCTTTACTGGATCTGAATTCCATTACACTGGAGGAAAATGCATAAAGGAGATGGATCCATGGGAGACCTGAGTTTAGAAAAAGTTTCGGAAACATATCTGGATGTTTTAAAGGAAATCGGCAACATTGGAGCGGGCAACGCTATGACAGCACTCTCCCAGATGCTTAACTGCAAGGTGGACATGAAAGTACCGCAGGTAAAACTTTTGGATTTTAACGAAGTAGGAGCCATGATGGGCGGAGAAGAGCAGGTAATGGTCGGAGTATTCTTAGGAGTAGAAGGTGACATTACCGGCAGCATGATGTTTTTGGTAGAGCAGAACAGTGCAAAACATCTTCTCCATAAGATCCTGGGGGACATGGTACAGCAGGATGGATTTTCGGAGATTGAATTTTCTGCCATGAAGGAGATCGGCAACATTATTACAGGTGCCTATCTGAATTCCCTGTCTATGCTGACGAATCTGACGATCATCCCAACTCCTCCCTCTCTGACTCTGGATATGGCAGGTGCGATCTTAAGTGTGCCCGCCATTGAATTCGGAACATTGGGAGATAAGATTTTACTCATTCAGTCACAGTTCTATGATGAGGTAGAGATTGACGGTTATTTCATTCTGGTTCCTGATATTGAATCCTATCCCAAGATCCTGTCATCTTTGGGAATATCGGTGGAATAAGGAAGGCAGAAGCAGAAGAAGGGGAGCAGAATGAGCGAGATAATTAAAGTAGGAATGGCGGATCTGAAGACCTGCGTAAGCCCTGACGGAGTGACTACTTTGGGACTCGGATCCTGCGTGGGAATAGCAATCCGCGATCCGGTGACGAAAATAGGCGGTCTGGCACATATTATGCTGCCGGACAGCACTACGATCCGCAACAGTAACCAGAATATCGCAAAATTTGCAGATACAGGAATCGACGAACTGGTCAGGCAGATGGAAAAGCTCGGTGCGAGGAAAGCAAGAATGGTTGCCAAGATTGCCGGCGGCGCCACCATGTTCACATTCCAGGGACGTAACGATATGATGCAGGTGGGGGAACGCAACGTAGAAGCGGTCAAGAAAAAGCTGAAAGAGATCAGTATCCCCATTCTTGCGGAAGATACAGGTAAAAACTACGGAAGAACCGTAACCTTCTATCCTGAGACCGGAGAATTTCATATCCGTGCTGTGGGAAGAGATGAATCGGTGATCTGACAGGGTTTAGATGGGAAGAAGATTATGAACAGAAAGAACATGCCATTGCTTCTGATGCTGATCGCGGGTGCATGCACCTGTATCATTACATTAGTAAGATCATACTCAGTGCTGGCAAGCCTGGTGGCGCTTTTTGCGGTGATGCTTTTATTCTATTGCCTGGGAAGTGCGATTCGTCTGTTGTTGGACCGATTTGACAGACAGAACGAGGAGAAGGAAAAGCAGGAGCAGGAAGCGAAGGCGGAAGAAGCAGCTGCGACGGAAGAAGACGCAGGGCAGAAGGGTGTAAGCGAATCGAATGGATGAAACCGGTAAGAAAAGGTTATTAGAAGAATATGCTGCTAATAAGCGACCGGAGACCAGGGAACAGCTGATACTGGAATATGCTCCGCTCGTGAAAGTGGTAGCCGGAAGACTGAGTATGTACCTGGGATACAACGTAGATTATGAAGATCTGGTAAGTTATGGTATCTTTGGACTGATCGATGCTATCGACAAGTTCGATTGTATGAAGGAAGTAAAGTTCGAGACCTATGCCAGTCTGCGCATCCGGGGCGCGATTCTTGACCAGATCCGAAAAATGGACTGGATCCCCCGGACGATCAGACAGCGGCAGAAAAAAATCGATGCTGTCATCAAGGAAGTGGAGCAGACTACCGGACGCACTGCAACAGACGAAGATATAGCACAGGGATTGGGAATATCCTCCGAGGAATACCTGGATTGGCAGTCCCAGATGAAAGTCACAGGGTTAGTATCCTTAAACGAATACATGGAACAGGGCAGTGATGTCTCACAGGATTACAGCAGACATACGACGGCACGATTTGACAGTCCGGAAGAGAGCATAGAAAAAGAAGAACTGACCAAAGTACTCGGAGAAGCACTGGAGCTTTTGACAGAAAAAGAGAAAAAAGTAGTTACTTTATATTATTATGAGGATCTTACGCTGAAAGAGATCAGTAATATTCTGGAAGTATCGGAATCGAGGGTATCACAGCTGCATACCCGTGCTTTACAGAAGATGAAGACCAAAATGGGGAACTACATGGGACTTTTATAGAACCTGATTGATCTGCACAGAATGCAGGAAGGAAAGGCAGAGGAAAGGCATATGCAGAACGGATATTTTCAGATAGTAAAAGCCCCTGGAGGCTATGGACTGCGGCTCGTACAGCCAAAGGACGGGGGCAGTGGCATAAACCTTCAGGAGGTTCTCTTATACCTGGACAGAGAATCGGTGCCTTACGATCCCATGATGATCAAAAAAGCAATTTTGGACGGTGAAGACACCGTTTGCTTTTTAGAGAGAAAAGATTGCCCGGAACTGGAGGAGACCTACAGTATCGAAGTCGCTGAGGATAACATGCAGGTCACCTTACGCTTTTATCCTGCATCACAAACCGGGAAAAGAGCGACTATGGACGGTGTGATCAAAGATCTGAGATTCCGGAACATAGTCTATGGAATCCAGATGAGTGTTCTGCAGGATCACTTTATGTCTGAGGGAATCTATTGCACAGATCTGGTGGTGGCAAAAGGAAAAGAACCCAGACACGGAACGGACGCATATATTAAGTATTATTTCAATACCGATGTTCATGCCAGACCAACCTTAAAAGATGACGGAACGGTGGATTATTTCCACCTGAATATGATCAACCCATGCAAGAAGGGGCAGCTTTTGGCGGAAATCATCCCGGAGGATGAGGGTGAGTACGGGACTACGGTACAGGGCGCTAAGATAAAGCCGAGACAGGTAAAAAAGGCGCATCTGGAATTTGGCCATAACATCGAGATCTCTGAAGACCGAAGGAAGATCACTTCCATGGTAGACGGACACGTATCCCTGGTAGAAGGCAAGGTTTTTGTATCCGATGTCTACGAAGTGGAAAATGTGGATCTGTCCACCGGTAATATTGATTTTGAAGGAAGTGTAGAGGTCAGGGGCAATGTGTCATCCAACTTTGTCATCCGGGCGGGTGGCAACGTGATCATTAGCGGTGTCGTGGAAGGCGCGCATATCGAGGCCGGCGGCAACATTATCATTGCAAGAGGCATGAACGGCATGACCAAGGGAATATTGAAAGCCGGCGGCAATATTGTGGCGAAGTTTTTGGAAAATTCCACAGCAACAGCCGGAGGATATGTCAGTACCGAATCCATCCTGCACAGCAATGTGACGGCATCTACGGAGATTCAGGTAACCGGTAAGAGAGGATTCATCACCGGCGGACATGTACGTGCCGGACAGAAGATCGAAGTGAAGACCTTAGGAGCGACCCTGGGTGCACCTACGGTGGTGGAAGTAGGTGTGGATCCCGAGAAAAAGGCAGAATATATGAGACTTCAGAAGGAAGTCTCCGAGATTGTTAAAACCATCCGGGGCATTCAGCCGATTCTGACCAGCTTTGCGGAGAAAAAGAGCAAAGGGGTCTGTTTTACACCGGATCAGATCAATTATATCCGGAACTCTGCAGCTATATTGGAGACACAGAAAAAGAGTCTGGAAGAGAAGAACCGCCGAATGCAGGAGCTGCAGCTGGAATTCAATCCCCAGGACAGAGCAATGGTATTGGTAAAAGGAGAGGTATATCCCGGCACTACGATCATTATCGGAGACTCTTCCATGCAGGTGAAGAGCACTTATCATTACTGCCGTTTTGAACGTATCGACGGTGATGTGAAGTCCACTCCCCTGTAAGAGTTCACAGAAAAGAGGCATAGATATGGCATTTGGCTCTTTAGAGATTGCTTCGATCCCCCGGACACAGGATTATACTGTGATGAAGCAGAATGAAGACAACAAGGGGGCATTCCAACAGATGACTCTGGGACAGCAGACGCAGAAGCACACAGAGCAGCTCACCAAAGAGGTGCACAGCAGTGACAATGCGGACTGGTACACCGGACAATACGACGCCAAAGAAAAGGGAAATAACGAGTATGCGGGCAACGGCGGCAAACGCCGCAAAAAGCAGCCGGAAGATGGTGTTGTGGTGAAAAAAGAGCATCAGGGATTTGATATTAAGATCTGACAATGCAAAGGAAAAACAAGTAACATGGGTATTTTGGAGATCGTCCTGCTGATTGCGGGAGTCATAATATTTACAGGAAGTTTCTTTTTGCCGCTTGGCGGGGAAAAAAACACAGGAATTGATCAAAAAGCAGCAAAAGAAGAGATCCACGGTCTGGTGGAAGAGGAAATGAATAACGTCCGCAGTAAAATGCAGGGCAAAATGGAAGAGACCTCTGAGGACGCGATAGAGAAAGCAGAACGCGCTCTGGAACGTCTGACCAATGAGAAGATCATGGCAGTTAATGAATATTCCGACACGGTATTACAGGAGATTCATAAAAATCATGAAGAAGCAATGTTCTTATATGATATGCTGAACAGCAAGCATGCAAATATCAAGGACACCGTATCCAAAATGGATAAAGCGGTCAAAGCGGCGGAAAATAAAACGCTGGAGAATAAAACGGCGGAAAATAAAGCAGCCGCAGAGAAGACCGCCACAGATAAGACCGCCGGGACGGTGGCGGAGGAGAAAACAGCGGATGCTTCCCAAACAGAAACTCTTATACAGCCGGAGAATTCTCCAGAGATCGGATTTATGGGAGAGACGGTGCAGGAGGGAAAGAACAATAACGAGAAGATCCTTGAAATGCACAAACAGGGCAAATCCACAGTGGCAATTGCCAAAGAACTGGGACTGGGTGTCGGAGAGGTAAAGCTTGTGATCGACCTGTACAAGGCCTGATAAGAATCGTGCGAAGCAAGGATAAGGACGGAGAAATACAATAATGAAGTTAAAATATTATCTGCGCGGTCTCGGGATAGGAATGGCTGTAACAGCACTGATTTTAGGAATCAGTTTTTCCGGTAGACAAGGACAAGAGGCGCAGACACTGACAGATGAGCAGATCAGAGAGAGGGCTTCGGAGCTGGGGATGGTGGACAGCAGCGAACTGACCCTGGCGGCACTACAAAACAGTGCACAGCCGCAGACAACGATGGAGCCGGAAGTGACAGAAGAGCCAAAGCCAACTACGGAGCCGGAGAACACGACAGAGCCTGAGGCAACCACAGAGCCTGAAACAATGACAGATCCTGAGGCAACCGCAGAGCCTGAAACAATGACAGAGCCTGAGACAACCGCAGAGCCGAAAATGACGACAGAGCCTGAGGCAACGGAAGAGCCTGAATTAACCACAGCACCGGAACAGTCACAGACAACCATTACTATTAAGAAAGGCTCTGATTCCGGAAGTGTCAGCAGAATGCTCTATGAGGCAGGTCTGGTGGAGAATGCGAAAGCATTTGACAATTATTTATGTAATAACGGATACAGTCGCAGCATCAATCCCGGCATCTATGAAATAGCTCCCGGGACTTCGGAAGAAGAAATTGCCAAAATAATCACAGGAAAACATTAAAAACCCCTTGCCACAGGGGTTTTCCTATGTTATAATCGCACTGTTGTGACAAAAAACACGCCTTTCGATTTGACGATGGTGCTTACTGTTTTTACAGAAGTCTTTGTCAGAGCTAACCGGGTTCTTAACGCGTCCCGGCAGAAAAGAAAAGCGGAAGATTTTAACCAAACGGAGGTAAAGACATGAGCGTTATTTCTATGAAACAGTTACTTGAAGCAGGTGTTCATTTTGGACATCAGACCAGAAGATGGAACCCTAAGATGGCTCCTTACATCTTCACCGAGAGAAACGGTATCCACATCATCGATCTGCAGAAGTCTGTAGTTAAGGTTGATGAGGCTTACAAGGCAGTATCTGAGATCGCTGCACAGGGCGGTACTATTCTGTTCGTTGGTACCAAGAAGCAGGCACAGGACGCTGTAAAGGTTGAGGCTGAGCGTTGCGGTATGTACTATGTAAACGAGAGATGGTTAGGTGGTATGCTGACCAACTTCAGAACCATCCAGTCCCGTATCGCAAGACTGCATGCAATCGAGACCATGTCTCAGGACGGTACTTTCGATGTACTGCCTAAGAAGGAAGTTATTCAGTTAAAGAAAGAATGGGAGAAGCTGGAGAAGAACCTGGGCGGTATCAAGAACATGACCAGAGTTCCCGATGCTATCTTTGTTGTAGATCCTAAGAAGGAAAGAATTTGTGTACAGGAGGCTCATGCACTGGGTATCACTCTGATCGGTATCGGCGATACCAACTGTGATCCCGAAGAGCTGGATTACATCATCCCCGGTAACGATGATGCAATCAGAGCCGTTAAGCTGATCGTTTCCAAGATGGCTGACGCTGTCATCGAAGCTAAGCAGGGCGAGGCTGTATACAGCGATGCTGATGTAGCTACCGAGGCAGAGGATATCGAAGAGGTTGCAGCTGACGCTGAATAATCCGATTCCATAAGAGAAGCATAGGAACCCAGATTGCGATGCCTGTCATTACGGTCTGGGTTCTTGAGGATAATATATTAATTAAGAAGAGAGGATAAAAAAATGGCAATTACCGCATCTATGGTAAAAGAGCTCCGTGAAATGACCGGCGCTGGTATGATGGATTGTAAGAAGGCTCTGAACGAGACAAATGGAGATATGGACGCAGCTGTTGAGTTCCTGAGAAAGAACGGACAGGCTAAAGCTGAGAAGAAGGCAAGCCGTATCGCAGCAGAAGGTGTTGCACGTGCAGCAATCTCCGCAGACGGCAAGACCGCCTGCGTTATCGAAGTTAACTCCGAAACCGACTTCGTTGCAAAGAACGAGACCTTTACTTCTTTTGTAGAGGCTGTTAATGCAGCAGCTCTGGCATCCGATTTACAGGGTGGCAAGGATGGCGAAGATATTGAAGCGCTGTTAGCTGCTCCTTTTGAAGGTGCAACCGTTAAGGATGCTCTGGTAGAGAAGACCGCTACCATCGGTGAGAAGCTGTCCATCCGTCGTTTCGAGAAGGTATCCGGAGATGTAGCAGTATCCTACATTCACGGTGGCGGACGTATCGGTGTTATCGTTGCAGCTAACGGTGCATCCGATGATGCAGCAAGAGAAGCACTGACCAATATCGCTATGCAGGTAGCAGCTATGAATCCTACCTACATCAGCAGAAATGATATTTCCGCAGAAGAGCTGGCTAAGTTACAGGAGATCACTGTTGACGCAGCTCTGAACGATCCTGCATCTCTGCCTAAGCCTATCCTGAACAAACTGATCGATAAGGCTATGAACAGTTCCGCATGGAGCGATGAGGATAAGGCTATCTACGAAGAGAAGAAGAGCAACATGAACTACCTGTTCAACTTCCTCTCCAAGGAAGCAGCTGCTGCTCTGGCTGAGCTGGCTATGGCTGACAAGGACGCTATCGTATCTGATAAGATCTTCAAGGGTCTGGCAGACGGTCGTGTATCCAAGCAGCTGAAGGAGATCTGCCTGTTAGATCAGACCTATGTTAAGGCTGAGGACGGCAAGCAGACCGTAGCTAAGTATTTAGAGAGCGTTAATAAGGCTCTGACCATCGCTAAGGTTGTTCGTTTCGAAGTTGGCGAAGGCATGGAGAAGAAGAACGAGGACTTCGCAGCAGAAGTTGCCGCTCAGATGAACGCTTAATTATAACGGATTATTTAGAAAGGGCATACGTGAGTATGCCTTTTTTATATTGAAAGCTACGAAAGCATAGCTCATTGAGGAGAGTTGCTGTCTGTATTAAAAACGCCATTTTTTGCTAAAAAAATACAAAAACATGAGATTTTGCCA
>OGOW01003816.1_pt1 | contig 10464 bp, 6 predicted proteins | sample 1552781 | NCBI WGS metagenome assembly OGOW01 (sample SAMEA2580145, study PRJEB22360) | human gut metagenome | biome: human gut; feature: human-associated habitat; material: faeces | place: Denmark | collected 2008/2010 | reverse complement strand
AGGCGATCGCATGGAACACCTCACAAGGCTTCAGTACGGCCCTCTCCGCTTTCACCGCACAGAACTACGCCGCACGCAAGAAAGAACGTATCTTGACCGCTTATCATACGACGCTTAAAATGACTTCTATCATCGGTGTACTCTGCACGTTGTTATTCGTCTTTTACGGTAGCGAGGTCTTCTCGCTGATCGTGCCGGAGCAAGCCGCTTATGAGGCCGGTGGTATATTTCTCCGGATCGACGGATATTCGATGATCTTCATGATGCTGGAGATTACCACGCAAGGCATGTTCTACGGTACCGGCCGAACGGTTCCACCGGCGATCATCAGCATCTCGTGTAACACCTTACGCATACCTTTAGCCATCGGGCTAGCGGCAGCGGGACTGGGTATTACGGGTGTTTGGTGGGCGATCAGCCTTTCCAGCATGCTAAAAGGTATCGTCGCTTTCATTTGGTTCAGTATCTTACAGAAGAAGATCTTGTAAGCGGAACAATTCTTACCGATTTTCCGTACATTCGCGATTCAAATGACAATTAATTAAAAAACAACCGATATGGATAACAAATTCAAACCGGAAACCCTGTGCGTACAGGCCGGTTGGCAACCCAAGAAAGGAGAACCCCGTGTCCTCCCGATCTATCAAAGCACGACATTCAAGTATGAGACGAGCGAGCAGATGGCTAAATTGTTCGATTTGGAGGAAAGCGGCTATTTCTATACCCGCCTTCAAAACCCGACAAACGAGGCTGTAGCCGCCAAGATCGCGGCGTTGGAAGGTGGCGTGGCCGCCATGCTGACCTCATCCGGGCAGGCCGCTAGCTTTTTCGCTTTCTTCAATATTTGCGAGGCTGGCGATCATATCGTAAGCGCTACCAGCATTTATGGAGGTACTTATAATCTACTGGCCGTTACCTTGAAGAAGCTGGGCATCGATTGTACGTTTATCGATCAAGACGCGAGCGAGGAAGAGATCTCCAAGGCTTTCCGCCCGAACACGAAAGCGATGTTCGGCGAGATGATCTCCAATCCGGGCGTTATGGTATTGGATGTGGAGAAGTTTGCCCGCATCGCCCATAATCATGGCGTACCCTTGATCGTCGATAATACGTTCGCCACGCCGATCAATTGCCGTCCGTTCGAATGGGGAGCGGATATCGTTACGCACTCCACGACTAAATATATGGATGGCCATGCCACGAGCGTGGGTGGTTGTATCGTGGACAGCGGCAATTTCGATTGGGAAGCGCATGCCGAGAAGTTCCCGGGACTTTGCCAACCGGACCCTTCTTACCACGGATTGACCTATACCAAGGCATTCGGGAAATTAGCGTTCATCACGAAAGCGACTAGCCAACTGATGCGTGACCTCGGAGCGATCCAATCCCCGCAAAACGCATTCCTATTGAATCTGGGATTGGAGACCTTGCATCTTCGTGTACCGCAGCATTGCAAAAACGCCTTGGCGGTAGCGCAGTGGCTACAGAAATGTGATAAGGTAGCTTGGGTGCATTATCCGGAATTAGAAGGCAACCCGTACCATGAGCTCGCCAAGAAGTATCTACCGAATGGCTCTTGCGGTGTATTATCCTTCGGATTGAAAGGTGGACGTGAGGTGGCGATCAAGTTTATGGATAGCTTGAAACTCGCCGGATGCCCGTACTTGCGTGCTTCACCCGGCCAGTCATACGCACCGCCAATTGAGCGACGAGCAATTGATAGAGGCTGGCGTGGCTCCGGACTTGATCCGCTTCTCTGTAGGTATCGAGAACGCCGATGATATCATCGCCGATATTGAGCAAGCGCTCAATAAATAAGACATCTGTGCCATGCTGATGAAACGCTTGTGCCATCAGTGTGGCACGCCTGTGCCATCAGCATGGCACACCTGCATCTACAGCACGGTACTGCTATAAGTTCCTAGATAGGCAGGAATCTCCCCAGACGCGCCACCCAATTTGTCGTAATCCTCCCTAGGCTCGTTACCGGATGTTCCTCACGCAACAAATCCTCACGGAACTCACGAAGAATAAGCCAATCCGCCTGTTTCACCCAATGCCGGAAGACCGGATTCTCCACATGACTTTCCGAAATGGATAATAACACGTCCAGATCAAAACAATCAGCGACAACGCCTGCGCCAGACAAAGAGGCATCGTAAGCATTGCAAGCTTGCTCAATATGTGTAGGAACCATCAATACAGGTTTATTCAGATACATCGCCTCACATACGGATTCGAACCCGGCGGTCGTAGCATAAGCCTTCGCCCCCGACATATAACGTAGAAACAACGTATCATCCAGCTGATGGAAAGAAAGGCAATCGTCTATTTTCACCTCGGCTCGCTGATCTTTCTTATCCCAAAAGAAATGCATCGGAACCGAAGGATGACGGGAATGCCAAGAACGGATCTCCTCACTAAACCCGCTATTCAACAAATAACCATGCAAATAACTGCCGTTCGAGGGAACCGCATCCAAGACTTCTTGCCTTAATAAAGGAGGAACCACGACTATTCCTCCCAACGGCGCCTCGCGCATCTTCCGGAAAGACAAGGCTAATTTTTTGACGGAGCCTATCGCCGTTAATCTCGTAAAAAATCGTAGCGATGCCAACGACAATGTGCTCTGCTTCGGGAAAACGAAGTCCGGATGCAAGAATAGATATTGATGGGCGATACATACCATCGTTGCTTTCGGACGGAGAATCAAGTAAGTCAGCCCCGTCAATAGCTCGTAGAAGTTCACGACAACATCCGCATCCGTCTGCCGAATCATCCGGTCGATATAACGGATACTTCCCATGTATTTATGCAGACGCAATACATTATATAATACGCTACGCATCAAACTCACTTGTTTATTCTTAGCCGTCGGTAAAAAATTCGGACTCTCAAACGGATATACCGGCGATTGTATCTTATTCAAGAAGAAATCCGGCAAACGGCGGGCCGGGCTTTTTCCTACCAACACACCAACGATCTCATGTCCTTCGGCCATCAATTTCTGGCGTAAGGATAACGCTTGGGTCAAGTGCCCACGTCCCTCACCTTGTATGATAAACAGAATTTTCATACGGCATCCGCATATAGTTGTACATTATTATATGTAACAATATCCCACTCTCCTTGTTCATCCTCCACGAGAGCGGTCATGCTTTCCACCCAATCGCCGGAATTTAGATAATGCACATTACCATACCATACGCTCGCCGCTTGATGAATATGGCCGCAAATAATCCCATCCAAATGCTTGGCCTCCGCTAAACGTACCAGCTCTTTCTCAAACTCCGAGATATAAGAGACCGCACTTTTCACCCGGTGTTTCACCTCTTGGGATAAAGAGAAATAAGGTTTTCCTTGCCGCTCTCTACGATGATTGTAAACCTTATTCAACCACAATAAAAAAGTATATCCCACATCCCCGAGCATGGCAAGCCAACGCATATGGGTCGTAACCGTATCGAAAATATCGCCATGTGTCACGAAATAGCGTTTTCCTTGTCTCGTCTTCAGTAAATAATCCTTTACGATCGATATATTGGAGAACTTAAAAGGAGCCAAGCTATCGAGAAAATCATCATGGTTCCCCACTACATAGATAATCTCCGTACCCCTTTTCTCCATCATCTTCATCAATACCTTAAAGAAATCGGTATGCTTTTGTTTCCAGCGTTTACCGGATTTCTTCAATTGCCAGCCATCGATGATATCACCATTCAAAATCAATCGATCGCAATCTACGTGCTTGAGAAAACGGGTGACCTCCTCCGTCCGGGAATGTTCCGATCCCAAATGGATGTCAGAGAGGACAATAGTCGGATAGTACTTTCTTAATATCATCTTTTCCTTGTTTAAGATGATACAAAAGAACACTTTCGGTATTACAAGTTCACGACAACCTAATGAAAAAGACATAACAAAAAGGCCAGCTCTTCACAAAGCCGGCCTTTTCTCGTTTAACTTTAAATATTAAAAAATTATGATGACATTTTACTTTACCTATTCTTCTGATTGAGTAGCCTCGTAAGCCTTTAACAACTTCTCTTGTACATCGGCAGGAACTAACTCGTAACTAGCGAACTTCATCGTAAAGGAAGCACGTCCGCCCGTAATGGAGCTTAGTGAAGTAGAATAGTTAGACATCTCTTTCAAAGGAACTTTCGCCAATAGTTTCTCAAATCCCTTCTCGCTATTCATACCCATAATCAAGGCACGGCGTCCTTGCAAGTCACTCATCACATCTCCCAGATAATCAGCAGGAACGGAAACCTCGACATCGTAAACAGGCTCCAAGATCTTAGGGCCAGCCTCCTTGAAAGCGGTACTGAACGCATTGCGTCCGGCAAGCATGAAAGAGATTTCATTACTGTCTACCGGGTGCATCTTACCATCGTATACGCAAATACGCACATCGCGAGCATACGAACCCGTCAACGGCCCTTGCTCCATACGAGCCATGATACCTTTTAGGATAGCCGGCAAGAAACGAGCGTCGATAGCACCACCAACGATACAGTTTACGAACACGACTTTACCACCCCAATCCAAATCAATTATCTGAGTATCACGAACATTCATCTTATACTCCTGTCCGCCGAAACGGTAGGTATCCGGAGCAGGCATACCTTCATAATAAGGCTCGATAATCAAGTGAACTTCACCGAACTGGCCTGCGCCACCAGATTGTTTCTTATGGCGGTAATCCGCACGGGCCGCTTTCGTAATCGTCTCACGATACGGGATCTTCGGCTCCAGATATTCGATCGGCAATTTATCATTATTCTCGATTCTCCATTTCAATGTACGAAGATGGAACTCACCTTGACCGGAAACGATTGTCTGCTTCAATTCCTTGGACTGCTCGATTACCCATGTCGGGTCTTCCTCACGCATACGTATCAAGATTTCCATCATCTTCTCGGCGTCAGCCTCATTCACCGGCTTGATAGCACGACGATATTTCGGATCCGGATATTTAATGAAGTCGAAACGATAATCACAACCCTTTCCGTTCAATGTATTACCACGGCGAACATCCTTTAACTTAACGGTCGCTCCAATATCACCCGCCACCATTTCCGTAACCGGGGTACGAGTTTGTCCGGCTACCGCAAATAACTGTGCGATACGCTCCTTAGAACCACGATCGGCATTCATCAAATCGTCACCTTCTTTTACTTTTCCTGATATCACTTTAAAATAGGAAACCTGACCAATATGAGGTTCCACGGTAGTCTTGAAGAAGAACAAGCTAGTAGGACCATTCGAGTCCGGAGTCACCTCTACGCCTTCCGTAGTAATCAGACGAGGCATCTTGTCGGTACAAGGAACCACGTTACCCAAGAACTCCAACGTACGACGAACACACATATCACGACCGGCACATACGCAGAATACCGGGAACATACCGCGAGTAACCAAGCCCGCACGGATACCGGCACGCATATCATCCTCGCTCAAGGCACCTTCCTCAAAGAATTTCTCCATCAAAGTATCATCGTTCTCAGCGGCGGCTTCCACCAAGGCTTGATGCAACTCCATCGCCTTATCCATTTCCTCGGCGGGGATTTCCAATACATCAGGAACTCCACCTTCCGGTTTCCAACGATACATCTTCATTTTTAATACATCCACCACGGCATTGAAAGAAGAGCCGCAGCTAATCGGATATTGGATCGGAACGATCTTACTGCCCCAACGGTCTTTCAACTGGGCGATAGTTCCCTCATAGTCGGCTTTATCATTATCAAGCTGATTGACAACGAAAATCACCGGTTTATGAAATTGTTCAGTATACCGGAACTGGTTAATGGTTCCAACCTCAACACCGTACTGGGCATTCAATACCATCAGTGCCGTATCCGTGACATTCAGAGCGGAAACAGCTCCTCCAACGAAATCATCCGAACCCGGACAATCGATGAAATTCAGCTTCCGATCCTGCCACTCAACACTGAAAACGGTTGAGAAAACTGAGTATCCATACTCTTTCTCAACCGGGAAATAATCGGACACCGTATTTCCTGCCTCAACGGAGCCGCGACGTTTTATAACTCCACCCTCGTAAAGCATAGCTTCAGCGAGAGTGGTTTTCCCAGAGCCCGAACTTCCCAAGATAGAGATGTTCTTAATTTCATTTGTTTGGTATACTTTCATGATATCAGGATTTATTTGAGTTTAACAATACGTTTATTTGGCGTGAATCACTTTCACGAGGGCGCAAATTAGAGATTGTAAAGGAAAAAAGCAATTATCGCCCGGTGTTTGAGAACTATGTTGTGCAGCAGCAAGGTTTTTTGAAATTTAAATTATATCTTTGTGTAAAGATATAATTGTGTCCATACAGATGGCAGGTTTATACATCCACGTTCCTTTTTGCGCCAAGCGGTGTTTATACTGTGACTTTTTTTCCAATACGGAGATGAAGTATAAAGAGCCGTATATAAACGCACTTATAAAAGAGATGGAATTGCGGAAGGGATATATAGGAAACGAAGCATTAGAAACCATTTACTTCGGGGGCGGTACTCCTTCCCAATTAGACGAGAAGGATTTTGGCAAGATATTCGAGGCCATCTATCGTCATTTTGATGTAGCCGAGCAAATGGAGATTACCTTAGAGGCGAATCCGGATGACATGAAACGAGAATATGTATCGCTTCTCCGTAATTATCCTTTTAATCGGGTCAGTATGGGTGTACAGAGTTTTCATCCGGAAGATTTGCGTTTTCTGAATCGTCGCCATGACCGGGAACAAGCGATTAAAGCAGTAGAACTATGCAAGGAATATGGGATTACAAATATCAGTATCGATTTGATCTACGGACTCCCCAACCAAACGCAGCAAGCATGGGAAGAGAATTTGCGACAAGCGATCCGGTTGGATGTTCCCCATCTTTCCGCCTACCACCTCATTTACGAGGAAGGTACCGCACTTTACAAATTGCTGGAAGCGGGAAAAGTGACCCCCATAAACGAGGAGTTAAGCGTCTCGTTCTTTTCCACATTAATAGATCGGTTGGCAGAAGCAGGCTATTTGCATTACGAGATATCTAATTTCGCCCGTCCCGGGTTCTTCTCCAAGCACAATAGCTCCTACTGGACCGGAAAGAAATATCTAGGCCTCGGTCCTTCCGCCCATTCTTATAACGGGATAGACCGGGAATGGAATCCATCTTCTCTACCTATATATATAGACGGTATAGAAAATGGGCATCCGACAATAGAATCCGAGGATTTAGACCTATGCACCCGGTACAACGACTTCATCATCACCGGCCTTCGAACCATGTGGGGAGTCTCTTTCGCTGATATCCAGACAAAATTTGGCAGGAAGCTCCTTTCTTATTGTCAAAAGCAAGCTCAACCCCATATCAACCAAGGTCTCTTATTACAAACCGGTGACAAATTGATTTTATCCAAGTCAGGAATCTTCGTTTCCGACGGAATCATGAGTGATCTACTTTGGGTATAAAAATTAACAAAACCACCGCTTTCCCCAACAAACCTGTTAGTTAAAAGTACATTTCCTGCACATTTTCACGATTTTTGAGAAATAAAACGACGCATATTAAAAAACTATTACATATATTTGCAGCATCAAAAACAGCAAACAGTGCCATATTTGTATATAATATCAGGTTGCAACGGAGCAGGAAAAACAACAGCTTCCTTCACTATTTTACCAGAAATGCTAAAATGTAGGGAGTTTGTTAACTCAGACGAGATAGCCAAGGGACTTTCCCCTTTTAATGCAGACAGTATAGCCGTCGCCGTTGAAGCTAGTCGTATTATGTATAAGCGGATAAAGGAACTCATCGGTGCTGGTGAGACTTTCGCAATGGAAACTACGCTGGCCACCCGTTCAGTCGCAAACCTGATACGGGAAGCACAAAGGGAAGGTTATTATGTTACATTGCTTTACTTCTGGCTGAATACGCCGGATCTAGCCGTGGAACGTGTGAAAATGAGGGTAGCCGCCGGAGGTCACAATATTCCGGAAGCAACGATACGGCGTCGGTATGAGGCCGGTATCCACAATTTATTTGAGCTATACCTTCCTATTAGTGACTATTGGATGATAACTGATAATTCGATGTCTCCCATGGAAGTGATCGCCAAGGGATTCAAGAATGATAAAAGGGAAGTGTATAATCTAGATATTTTTACAAAACTTGAACATCATGAATGAGCAAGAAGTTAGAGAATTCGAAGAGAATATAGTAAAAGGTGCAAATATAGCTTTTCAGCGTTTGGTGAATCAGAAGAAGAAGGAAGACGGAGAGTTGGTATTCTCTCGTAACGGTCATATCTTCAGAGTCAAAGCTGTTGATCTTGACAAGATTTATTAAGTTATAGATATACATATACAAAAAGAGGAGACGTATCTTTCAAGGATATGTCTCCTCTTTTTGGCTTTATAGAAAAAGGAACTTAGGTTCATGGGCGAAGTATGTTAACATACTTCGGCATTTCAGTTAACATACTTCGCCCACGAAGTTAACTTACTTCTCTATCTTGAGAATTCCATCTCGTTCAATAAATAACCGGCTCCGGCATATTTATCGATTACGAATAGGACATAACGGATATCTACGATAATACTGCGTTGATAATCGGGCAGATATTGGATATCCCCTCCTACTCCTTCCAGTTACGGTCGAAATTGATACCGATTAACTCTCCTTGTCCATTCAATACCGGACTACCGGAGTTCCCTCCCGTTGTATGGGTCGTAGCACAGAAGGCAACCGGCATTTTACCGTTAGGCATCTTATAAGGGCCAAAGTCTCCTGCTTGATATAATTCCTTCAAACGAGCAGAAACCACAAATTCCCAATTCGTAGAATCCTCCTTCTCCATGACGCCGTCTAAAGTGGTTTGATGACCATAATAATCGCAATCACGAGGACTGTAACCTTTCACCTGCCCATAAGTCAGACGAAGCGTAGAGTTTGCGTCCGGAAAACTAGCCAAGTCTCCATACATCGCTAAAAGTCCTTTCACATACGCACGATGGGCGATCGCATATCCGGCATCAAAATCAGCCAAGGCCTTATCTAACGCCTTTTTCTCATCCTTTACGGATTGTGCGAACAGAATCATCGGATCTTCTCTCAAAGTTTTGACAGACGGATGCTCCTTGAACGCATTGAAGTTCTTCTCACTACCATAGATCGATTTATCAAACAGATAATCAACGAATTTATCCACATCCCCCTTAAACTTGCTATCGATTACGGAAAAATAAGCCGGCTGCGACTTCGGAGCGACCAAACGCCTATATTCCTTTAACATGACTTTTGCTATCTTCTTATCAACCATCGGCGCATAATCCTTATCAGCGAAACGGTGGAAAGCCCTCTCCAATTGAGTGACCTGTTTTTGCTGCTCGGAACGATCTTTCCCCTCCAAAGCCTCACAAACAGTCTCGATATCGGTCGGAACTTTGGAGAACTCGATGCCACGGCTCAATGCCTCATCCAACATCCAACTACGGAAACGCAAATCCTTACGATCATTAACGATCTGCTCCAATGTCAGAAGCGCTTCCGGATAAGCAGGCTCACACATCTTCTTCGACCAAGCGATCAAACGATCCTGCTCATCGTTTTTCACCTGCTCAAAATTACGTTTGTTGATCGCCCAGTTACTACCGATCGCATTCTTATAAGCGTTCGTAGAACCCGCATACTTACTAGCGTATTGAATCCGGACTTGCGGATCTTTCAGCATTTCTTCCAGCATCGCCTCTTGACGGAGATTACGGATATTGATACGTACCGCATTATCTATATCCCGACGTTCGGCTACCTCCCATGAGGTATAGTATTTATTGGTACGACCGGGGAAACCCATGATCATGGCATAATCGTTCTCCTCCACACCTTTTAAAGAAAGCTTTAGCCAACGTTTCGGACGAAGCGGGACATTGGTTTCCGAATAAGGTGCCGGATTTCCGTTCGCGTCGGCATACACACGGAAAAGAGAGAAGTCTCCGGTATGGCGAGGCCACATCCAGTTATCCGTATCCGCCCCGAACTTACCGATAGAGGAAGGGGGAGCACCGACTAAACGGACATCCGAATAGACCTTCTTGGTAAACATATAGTACTTATTACCTCCATAAAAAGCCTTGATCTCGACTTCCGTACCGGGGTTATCCTGTAAGAACTTCTCACCTACTTTCGCTTTAGCGAGGCCATTCAAGTACTTAGCGGACAAGAATTCCATGCTGTTCGGATCCGTGATCTTTTTCAGTTCCGTCCTCACATAATCCGTCACGTCGTCGATCTTATCGATAAAAGTAACCGTCAATCCCGGATTCGGAAGCTCCTTATCACGAGACATCGCCCAAAAGCCGTCCGTCAGATAATCATGTTCCAAGGTACTATGCCGTTGGATGCTACTATAACCACAATGATGATTCGTCAGCACCAACCCGTCCGGAGAGATCATCTC
>OGOW01003814.1_pt1 | contig 10465 bp, 6 predicted proteins | sample 1552781 | NCBI WGS metagenome assembly OGOW01 (sample SAMEA2580145, study PRJEB22360) | human gut metagenome | biome: human gut; feature: human-associated habitat; material: faeces | place: Denmark | collected 2008/2010 | reverse complement strand
TCGCGCAACTGGAACACCGTCGAGAAACTCGCCGAGGGCGAACCCTATCTGGAAAACGACCTCTGGTGGATGGCCGAGGGCGGTTCGATCGGCGACTTCTATGTCAAAGGCCTGCTGACCGACGACAAGGGTCATATCTATGTCGATCCCAACTCCAACACCGTGCTGCTCGATCCCGATCCCGAAGCCTACATCTTCGCCGGCAACACCGAAGCCCGCTTCCGCTGGGGCTGGAACAACCAGTTCTCCTACAAGGGCGTTTCGCTCGGCGTGCTGATCGACGCACGTATCGGTGGCCGCGGCGTATCGGCCACGCAGGCCCTCATGGACCGCTTCGGCGTTTCGCAGGATTCGGCCGACGCCCGCGAGAACGGCGGCGTATGGATTTCCGACGACCAGCAGGTTCCCGACGCCAAGACCTTCTATGCCAACAGCGGCGACGGCATGGCGATGCTTTCGCACTATGTCTACAGCATGACCAATGTCCGCCTGCGCGAGCTTACGCTGGGTTACGACCTGCCCTCCAAATGGTTCCGCAACAAGGTCAATATGAGCGTATCGTTCGTCGGCCGCAACCTGTTCATGTTCTACAACAAGGCTCCGTTCGACCCCGAAGTGACCGCTTCGACGAGTACCTACTATCAGGGTGTCGACTTCTTCATGCAGCCGAGCGTCCGCACCCTCGGATTCAGTGTAAAACTCCAATTCTAAAGCTCAACCGACTATGAAACGAAACAATATCAAACAAGGATTCCTTTCGCTGGCGGCCGCCTGTCTGGCGTTCACCGCCTGCACCGGGGACTTCGAGCGCTTCAATACCGACCCCAATGCTGCGCAGGATGTGGATCTGAAGATGTTCATCACCACCATGCAGATGGACGCCGTCTACTCGTGCAGCGGCTCGGATACCGATCCCAACAACCGTTATCAAAAAGCTTATAACCTGATCGGCGACGTATACGCCGGTTATATGTCCGGTACGAACAACTGGGACGGCGGCACCAACCCCCAGATTTATGCGCTGAACGGCAGCGATTGGTGCAACGTACCTTTCAGCGAGTCGTTCACCAATGTCATGCCCGCTTGGCTGCAGCTGAAGTACGCCCACGCCAACGGTTTGCTCAGCGACGACATCTTCGCTGTGGCTAATATCCTGAAAGTCATGTCGCTTCATCGCGTGAGCGATATCTACGGCCCGCTGCCCGTGCTGCATTTCGGCGAGACGGAGAACCCTTACAATTCGCAGGAAGAGTGCTATATGCACTTCTTCGAGACGCTCGACAGCGCGATCGCGGTGCTGAAGGACGTCGTGGAGAACAATCCCGACGCCAAACCGCTCGAAGAGGTCGACGCCCTCTACCACGGCAATTATTCGAAATGGCTCAAGCTCGCCAACTCGGTGAAGCTGCGTCTGGCCATGCGCATCTGTTACGTGAAGCCCGACCTTGCGAAGCAGTACGCCATGGAAGCCGTCCGCGACGGCGTGATGGAGACGGCCGACGACAGCGCGCTTTTCCAGAGCTGGGGATCCATTACGATCATCAACCCGCTCGAAAAGATCTGGAACGGCTATAGCGACACCCGCATGGGCGCTTCGATGGACTCCTACCTCAACGGTTACAACGACCCGCGTCTTCCGGTTTATTTCCAGCCTGTCACCGAAGGCGACAACAAGGGCGAATACCGCGGTGTCGCCAACGGAATGCCCAATCCCCAGCAGGATGATTACAAGGCCATGTCCGCGCCCAACGTACAGGAGAAATCCACCGATTCGCCCCTGCGCTGGATGATGGCATCGGAAGTCGCGTTCCTGCGCGCCGAGGGAGCCATGCGCGGCTGGACGGCCGAGATGGGCGGTACCGCCGAAGAGTTCTATAACAAGGGTATCGAGCTGTCGTTCCTCGAAAACGGCCTGAGCGCCGATGCCGCCGCAAGGTATGCCGCCGACGAAACGAGCAAACCGACCGATTTCACCGACGTTTCGGCCGCCAATACCAAGTATAATATTTCGGCCTTGGGCAAGATTACGATCAAATGGAACGCCGGCGCTTCCGAAGAGGAGCAGCTTGAGCGCATCATCACTCAGAAATGGATCGCCATGTTCCCCAACGGCACCGAGGCTTGGTCCGAATTCCGTCGTACGGGTTATCCCCTGATTTTCCCCGTACGCTCCAACTATCCGACCAGCGGCGTCGATACCAACAAGCAGATCCGCCGCATGGTCTTCCCGCAGTCGGAATACTCCAACAACGGCGCGGCCGTGCAGGAGGCCGTCAAACTGCTCGGCGGTCCTGACAACGGCGGCACGAAGCTGTGGTGGGACAAAAAGAATTAGTAACCTGAAACTATACCTGAGTAAACTATGAAAAATATATTGAAACATGCAGTAGTTTGTCTCGTGCTGGCGGCCGCGGTGGCCTCCTGTACGAAGGAGACGACGCCTGAGCGGATCAATATCCAGCATCCGGACCAGCAGTCGCCGATCCTGCGCGACAATGCCTATTACCAGAACCTCCGCGCCTACAAGCAGACCAAACACAAACTGGCTTTCGGCTGGTACGGTTCGTGGACGGCCGTCGGCGCGTCCTATCAGTCGCGTCTGATCAGCGCCCCAGACTCGATGGACATCATCTCGATCTGGAGCCAGTGGCACACGCTCACGCCCCAGCAAATGGCCGATAAGGAGTTCGTTCAGAAAACGTTGGGTACGAAAGTGACCTATACGATTTTTTCGGATAAACTGCCCGAACCGTTCCTTGAAATCGGCAACGGTGAATATACCGACGAGGCCATTGAAGCTTATGCAAAAGCCTATTGCAAAGACTCGATGGACAAGTATCAGTACGACGGCATCGATATCGACTATGAGCCGGGCTATGGTGCATCAGGGCCTTTTGTCGGACATGACAATGCTCTGTTTACCAAGTTGATCAATGCCATGAGCAAGTATGTCGGTCCGAAATCTGGTACCGGACGCCTGCTGATAATCGATGGCGTGCCTTATGCGGTGGATCGTTCGGTTGTGGATTGTTTCGACTATGGTATCGTGCAGGCGTATGCTTCTTCTGGTTATACCGATCTGCAAAATCGCTTCAATAATGCCGATGCAAAAGGCTGGAAGCCTGAACAGTATATCTTTGCCGAGAATTTTGAGTCTTATTGGAAAACTGGCGGTGTGAATTTTACGGACCGCGAAGGTAATAGGATGCCGTCTCTTTACGGTATGGCGACCTTTAATCCCACGCAGGGTGCCGGCGCCGGATTCGGTGCATACCATATGGAGTACGAATACGGTAATTCGGCCATGCCGTACCAATTTATGCGCAATGCGATTCAGATGGCCAATCCTGCCGGAGGCTGGAAAACGCCTATCGATGTGGCTTTTTCGAGTAACCAATCTTCCAACTTTTCGTTCGTTGTCGAGGACGATGGTTCGGTGACCGGAACGATGCAGGATAAAGTTTCGTTGTCGTTCTCGCGTCCCGTTGTAAGCGGTATGCAGTTGACGCTGGGTGTGGATAATTCGCTCGTAGCCGTTTATAACGATGAGAACGGTACGGAATATGAGACCGTCGATCCGTCGTTGGTTAAGATGGAGCCGATCCAGTGCGCCGAAAATCAGGTGTTCTCTCCCGATGCGACGATTACGCTTGATCCTAAGTCAATCGAAAAGGGGTATTATTTGATTCCGGTGGTGATCAGTCCTATTTCGGATGCCGGATATGCCGTCAAGGAGGGCTCCGTACATTATATCTTCGTTACGAAGGTCGCGATGGATGTCGAAATCGGCGCGACGACGCTCGACGAGTACCGCGAGAACATCGAGAGCGACTCGGCCCTCGAACGCCGCTTCCAGAAGGTGGTGATCGAGCCGACGACACCCGAGCAGACGCTCCAGATCCTGCGCAACATCGCGCCCCACTACGAGCGCCACCACAAGGTGCACTACACCGAGGAGGCGTTGCAGGCCTGCGTGACGCTCACCGGGCGTTACGTCACCGACCGCTATTTCCCCGACAAGGCCATCGACGCGCTGGACGAGGCCGGCTCGCGGGCGCACCTGCAATCGGCACGCGAACCGGAGGAGCTGCGGGCCATGAAGACGGCGCTCAGCGACGCCAGGCGCGAACGCCGCGAAGCGGTCGAAGCGCTGGTCTACGAGAAGGCCGCCTCGGCGCGCATGCGGGAAATCGCGCTGCGCTCGAAGTTGGGCGAGAGCCGCGCCGAATGGAAGCGCTCGCTCGAAAGCAACCCCGTGGAGATCACCGCAAGGCATATCCAGGAGGTGATTACCGCCATGACGGGCATCCCTGCGGAGCGCGTCTCGGACGGCGAGATGATCCGTCTGCAAACCCTGCGCGAACACCTCGCCAAGCGTGTCGTGGGACAGCAGGAGGCCGTGGAGAAGATTTCGCGCACCATCCGCCGTTCGCGCGCCGGACTGAAGGACGAAAACCGCCCCATCGGCGTCTTCCTCTTCGTCGGGCCCACGGGCGTCGGCAAGACGCTGCTGGCCAAGGAGGTGTCGAAATGGCTGTTCGACGAGCGCCGCGGGCTGATCCGGATCGACATGAGCGAATACGGCGAAAAACACAACGTGGCGCGCCTGATCGGCTCGCCCCCGGGATACGTCGGTTACGGCGAAGGAGGCCAGTTAACGGAGGCCGTGCGTCGTCAGCCCTACGCCGTGGTGCTCTTCGACGAGATCGAGAAGGCCCATCCCGAGGTCTTCAACGCCATGTTGCAGATCTTCGACGAAGGACACCTCACCGACGGCTCGGGACGCAAGGTCGACTTCCGGAACACGATCATCATTATGACCTCGAACGTGGGTTCGCGGGCCGTGGTCCGGAAATCGGTGCAGGTGGGTTACAGCACCACCTCGAAGAGCGCCGTGGCCGACCGGACGCCCCAGAGCGAGTACTGCAAGGCTCTGGAGCACACCTTCGCCCCGGAGTTCCTCAACCGCATCGACGACATCGTGCTGTTCCGCACGCTGGAGATCGCCGACGTGGAACGGATCGTCGACCTGGAATTGCAGGGGCTGATGGCCCGCACGGGCAGGCTGGGCTACAAGGTGAAGATCACCGAAGGGGCCAAACGCCGGCTGGCGGCCATGGGCTACGAGTCGCGCTACGGCGTGCGTTCGCTCAAGCGGACGCTGATGGACAACGTCGAGGAACCGCTCTCGACGCTGATCATCGACGGCAAGCTCCACGAGGGCGACACCGTGATCGTGGAGTCGGACAAGGGCCGCGGCGTAAAACTGCGCGTGGCATAACCGACCGCTCGCAGAGAGGGACCGGGATCGTTTCCCAGCCCCTTTTCGCATTTTTCCGGCAGGAAAGGATGCGATATTTTCCATTTTTCCTAAATTTGTGCGAATATTTCATACCTCTTCAGAGAAACCGAATGCGTCCGATTTCTCTGAAAACCCTCTCCGGGGCCTTGTTTATAACCCTCTGCGCCGCGACGACGGCGTTCGCAGCAACCACTGAAGCCGACAGCCTGTCCGCAGCGCTGTCCCGGGCGCGCACGCCCGCCGAACGGGAGCAGACCTATGTCCGGCTGGCCGACCTCTGCGCCGACAGCACGGCGCTCGCCGCCCTCTACTGGGAAGCCGCACTCACCGAAGCCGCCGGAGCCGGAGACGACTACGGATGCCGGGAGGCGCTGGACCGGCTCGTGCAGGGATTCTCGGCGAAGCAGCCCGAACGGGCTTTGGAGTACGTCCGCCTTGCGGACAGCCTCCTGCCCGACCGCCGCTTCGCGCTGTTCCGTGCATCGCTCAACGCCTTCTGGCTCTGGAAGCAGATGTCGGTGGCCAACTCGTTCGAGGCGATCGACCGCGCGCAGGCGGAGTTCCGCGAGCGGCAACCGGGCAGCCTCACCCCCGAGGAGGAGATCGAATGGGAATTCCTCACGGGACTCTCCATCGACTATTCGTCGATCGCCACCGAAGCCTACGGCAACATTCCCCAGGCCATCCCCTATGTGGAGCAGGCTCTCGCCAAGCTCGAAAAATACCCGCTGGAGGAACGCGTCCACTTCGAAAAACTCTGCCGCGAGGAACTTGCAGACATCTATCTCTACGCCGACGATCCGCGCGCCGCCGGTCAGATCGGCCGGTGCATCGACCTGCACCGCGCGTGGGTGGCTGCCGACAAACGTTTCGAACGCCCCGCCGCGACTCGGCGGAATACCTGATGCGGTCCTACGGCAAGATGGTCTTCCTGGGCGGCCTCCTCACCCGGGAGGAGGTGGACGGCTACTACGACAAATGCATGGAGCTGGCGCGCGGGCGCGGCGACCGCGAGGAGATATACAACACCAGCGCCCGTTATTACCGGGACAGGGGCGACTACGAGCGGAGCACGGCCTACATGGATTCGCTGCTGACCCACTACGCCGAGACCGGCAAAAAGGCGGATCTCGGCTCCATCTACATAGCGCAGTCGCACCTGTATGAAAAGGCGGGCGATTACGCAAAAGCCCTCGAAGCCATGCGGAAAGGCAACGACTTCCGCTACCACAGCCGCATGGACCAGGCGCAGAGCAAGCTGGCCGAGATGCAGGCGCTCTACGACGTCAACCGCCTCGAACTCGAAAAGTCCCGGCTGGCCGGCCGCAACAAACTCTTCCTGCTTGTCGCCGGCGGCATCGTGCTGCTGCTGCTCGCCGGCTGGGCCGCCTACCAGCAGGCGCGGGGGAAGGGCGGTTTTGTCCGCTTCTCGTGGGATGAGGCGTCCGAGATCATCGCCGCCTCGCTCATTTCCACCATCAAAAAACATGGCCCGGACCGTATTTTCGGCTTCACGCCGCAGCCAGCGAAGAGGCGCAGCGCCAAAGCCGCCGCGCCCAGGAGAGCGAAAAAATGAAGACCGCCTTCATCAACTCGATGTGCCACGAGATACGCACGCCGCTGAACGCCATCAACGGCTTCTCCGAACTGCTGCTCACGGAACAGGAGCCTGCGGCCCGGCAGGCTTTTCAGACCGAGATCTGGAAGAGCACCACGGCCCTGACCGCCCTGCTGGAGAACATGCTCGAACTCTCGCAGCTCGTCAGTTCCGAAAGCCCGCTCCCGGTCGCCCAGACCGACATCCGCCTGCTCTGCGCCGAACGGCTGGAGCTGCAAGAGCAGCTCGGCAACAATCCGGCGGTCGAATACGTCAACGAAGCGGGAACGGAGATCGAGATACCCACCAATGCCTTCTACCTGACGCGCGTCGTCGACAACCTGCTGCATAACGCCGCCAAGTTCACCGCCGCAGGACGCATCACGCTCCGTTGCCGCAACGACGAGTCCCGGCGCACGTTGCAAATCAGCGTCAGCGACACGGGCATCGGCATCCCGCCCGAAAAGCAGGAGTGGGTGTTCGAACGCTTCACCAAGGTCGACCCCTTCAAACCCGGTTCGGGCATCGGGCTTTACCTCTGCCGCCTGATCGTCACCCGCCTCGGGGGCGACATCCGCGTCTGCCCCGAATACAGCGGGGGCTGCTGCATCCGCATCGAACTGCCCTACTGATCCGCACCGCGGGCACTTTCGCAGCCCCTTCCGGCGCTTTTTCCGCCCCGGGAGGGGTTTGTGAATTGCAATCCCGGCGGAAATGGCTATCTTTGCACCTCAATACCCGAATCGAATGTACAGTTTCGCAACATACAAAGAGCAATACAAAGCCAACCTGCGGCTGGCGCTGCCCGTGGTGCTGACACAGCTGGGGCAGATCCTCACGCAGGTCGCCGACAACCTGATGGTCGGCCGCTACGGAGGCAGCGACCCCACGCCGCTGGCCGCCGTGTCGTTCGGCGGCGCCGTCTTCTTCATCCTCTTCATCGCCGCCATCGGCATCGCACTGGGCATGACGCCTCTCGTGGGCGAACTCTACGCGCAGGGCGACCGCGAGAAATCGTCGGGACTGCTCCAGAACGGCATTCTCTTCTACGGACTGCTGGGCGTGGCGATGGCCGCCGTGCAGTACGCCGTCATTCCGCTGATGTACCACCTCGGCCAGCCCGCCGAAGTGGTCGACATGGCCATTCCCTATTACAGGATGCTGGTGTGGAGCATACCGTTCATCATGCTGTTCTTCACCTTCAAGCAGTTCCTCGAAGGCGTGGGCAACACGAAGGTCGAGATGTTCGTCACGATCGCGGCCAACCTCGCGAACATCGGCTTCAACTGGGTGTTCATCTACGGCCGCTACGGATTTCCCGAGATGGGCGCCGAGGGCGCGGGCCTGGGCACGCTGATGTCGCGCATCATCGCCCCGATGCTGATGATCGGCTACTTTTACAGCCGCAGCAAATACCGCGTCTATCTCGAAGGCTTTTCGCCGCGCAACTACTCGTGGGCGTCGGTCAGACAACTGCTGCACATGGGCCTGCCGATCTCGATGCAGATGTTCCTCGAAGCCTCGGCCTTCGTCGGCACGGGAATTATGATGGGGTGGTTCAACAAGGAGACGATGAGCGCCAACCAGATCGCCACGACCATCGGCAACTGCGCCTTTATGATCGTCATGTCGATCGGCGCGGCCACCACCATCCGCGTGTCGCACTGCTACGGCGCGCGCGACATCGGCCAGCTGTCGCTCGCGGCCAAGGCGTCGTACCACCTCGTGCTGGCGTGGAACGCCCTCGCAGCGCTGGTTTTCATCACGATGCGCAACGTGATCCCGACCTTCTTCACCACCAACGCCGAGGTGATCGCCATCGCCTCGAACCTGATGGTCTTCGCTGCGCTCTACCAACTGTCGGACGGCATCCAGAACGTCTCGGTGGGTATCCTGCGGGGCATTCAGGACGTGAAGATCATCATGCCGATCGCCTTCGTCTCCTACTGGCTGCTCAACCTGCCCGTGGGCTACCTGTTCGGCTTCACGCTCGGCATGGGGCCGTCGGGACTTTTCCTCGGTTTCTCGTTCGGGCTGTCGGCCGCCGCCGTGATGATGATCCTCCGCATACGACGCAGCATACGACGCTTGTACCTCAGCAGCAATTAAAAATTAAAAAATTCAGAATTTTTGCGTATCTTTACGCAAATTATACCCTCCATGGATACCGAAAAACAACATACGAAAGCATTCAAACCCGAAATAGGCCGCGGCTGCTCCTTCTGCAACTGCGGTTCGGAATGCGAAGCCAAACTCTGCGACGGATGTTTCAAACTCCACGAGACCGCATGGCTCGAAGAGTACCCAGAAAACCTTCCGACCGACATCGTCGAAGTGCGTTTCAAGAACACCCGCCGTTCGTTCTACCAGAACGTCAACAACCTCGACCTCAAACGGGGCGACATCGTAGCCGTCGAAGCGTCGCCGGGCCACGACATCGGCGTCGTGTCGCTCACGGGCGACCTGGTGGCGCGCCAGATGCGCCGCACGGGATTCAACCCCTTCAACGGCGAATTCAAGAAGATATACCGCAAAGCCAAGCCCTACGACATCGAGAAGTGGCAGGAAGCCATCGAACTGGAACACGAGACGATGATCGCGTCGCGCCAGATCGCGGCCGACATGGGACTCAACATGAAGATCGGCGACGTGGAGTATCAGGGCGACAAGATCAAGGCCATCTTCTACTACATCGCCGACGAGCGCGTGGACTTCCGCGAACTGATCAAGGTCTTCGCCGAACGGTTCCACATCCGCATCGAGATGAAGCAGATCGGCGCCCGCCAGGAGGCCGGACGCATCGGCGGACTGGGCGCCTGCGGCCGCGAACTGTGCTGCGCGTCGTGGATGTCGAGCTTTTCGAGCGTCACGACCGGAGCCGCGCGCGTGCAGGACATTTCGCTCAACCCCCAGAAGCTGGCCGGGCAGTGCTCGAAGCTCAAGTGCTGCATGATGTACGAATACGACACCTATGTCGACGCCCGCAAGGAGTTCCCGCGCCTGCGCGAACCGCTCCAGGCCGCCGAAGGCGAATGGTTCTGCGTCAAGAGCGACGTGCTGGCCGGAACGATGACCTTCTCTTCGTCGAAGGAGGCGATGGCCAACGTCACCACGCTGCCCGTTTCGCGCGTGCGGGAGATCATGGCGCTGAACCGCCAGGGCAAGAAGGTCGAACGGTTGCAGGACGCCGACGACATCCGCCCGGAGATCGAGGAGCCGACCTACCGTTCGGAGGAGGATAGCATCACCCGCTTCGACCAGGCCAAACGCCGCAAGCGCGGCGGCCGCCACAACAAGGGCCGCGGCGCGCAGGGACGCCCCGCAGGGCAGAACGGACAGACGCCGCAGGAGTCCGGCGGGGAGACCCGCCAGCCGCGTGAAGGACAGCCCGGCCGTCCCGACAGGCAGCCGCGCCGCAACGACCGTCCGCGCAACGGAGGCAACGGAGGGGAGCGTCAGAACGGCGGCAACGGCGAGCGTCCGCACAACGGCCGCGGCGACAATAACCGAGGCGAAAACAACGGCCGCGAGAACAACGGCCGCGAACCCCGTGAAAACAACGGAGG
>OGOW01003813.1_pt1 | contig 10468 bp, 5 predicted proteins | sample 1552781 | NCBI WGS metagenome assembly OGOW01 (sample SAMEA2580145, study PRJEB22360) | human gut metagenome | biome: human gut; feature: human-associated habitat; material: faeces | place: Denmark | collected 2008/2010 | reverse complement strand
ATAGTTATTTAGTGCAGCAAATTAAGGGAAATTTTCTATATAAACCAACTTTAGAGCAAGAAAAAGCTGTTAAATTTTTAGCAGATTTTCTCTTTTCCCGCCAATCGGACTCGGTTTTTCTCTTAAAGGGATATGCCGGAACGGGTAAAACATCTCTTATCGGGGCATTGGTAAAGACCTTGGATCAGTTACAGCAAAAGTGTGTCTTGCTTGCTCCGACAGGCAGGGCGGCCAAAGTTTTTTCGCATTATGCACAGCATCCGGCCTATACGATTCATAAGAAAATTTACCGCCAGCGTAACTTTTCGAATGATCTGGACAACTTTTCTTTGGATGATAACCTGCATCAGCATACTTTGTTTATTGTGGATGAGGCGTCGATGATCGCCAATGACGGATTGTCGGGGGCGGTCTTTGGTACAGGCCGTTTGTTGGATGACTTGATTCAATATGTATATAGCGGAACAGGTTGCCGCCTGATGTTGATAGGGGATACGGCGCAGCTTCCTCCGGTAGGAGAGGAGGAGAGTCCGGCTCTTTCGGCCGACAGGTTGCGCGGGTATGGTATGGAAGTATATGAGGCACAGCTCACCGAGGTAGTCCGCCAGATGCATGACTCGGGCATTCTTTGGAATGCGACGGAACTGCGACGTTACATTTCCGAGGAGGATTTTTTTACTTTGCCTTCTGTCCGTGTGGAAGGGTTTCCGGATATCCGGACCGTTTCCGGTAGCGAGTTGATCGAGGTGATTAATGATTGTTACGGCCAGACGGGTATGGATGAAACGATTGTGGTTTGTCGTTCCAATAAGCGGGCAAATATATATAATAGAGGTATAAGGAACACAATTCTGTATCGTGAGGATGAACTGAACAGCGGCGACCTGCTGATGGTGGCGAAGAACAATTATTTTTGGACGGAGGGCTGCAAGGAGATGGATTTCATAGCCAATGGCGACATAGCGGTGGTGCGCAGGGTGCGCCGTACGCGCGAGGCGTACGGCTTTCGTTTTGCCGATGTGGTGCTGGCTTTTCCCGACTATGATGATATGGAACTGGAGGTGAAACTGTTGTTGGATACCTTGCACACCGACACGCCTGCATTGCCCAAGGAATTGAACGACAAACTGTTTTATTCGGTATTGGAGGATTATGCCGATATTGCCGTGAAGCGTGAGCGGATGAAGAAAATGAAGGCTGACCCTCATTACAATGCTCTGCAAGTGAAATATGCGTATGCTGTTACTTGCCACAAAGCACAGGGTGGCCAGTGGAAACGGGTCTTTTTGGATCAGGGATATATGACGGAGGATATGCTGACTCCGGATTATTTCCGTTGGCTGTATACGGCTTTCACTCGTGCTACGGAAATCTTGTATCTGGTGAACTGGCCGAAGGAGCAGATGGAATGAGCGGAAGTGAGATAAAAAATAGTTAAAATACTTGCTTTGTATTTTCTATTTATTTTCCTTTGCATAAAAAAGCACAACACTGTTTAACGCTAATTAAATTAGTCTTATGAATTCTGTGCAAAGGACGCTTGCTGTGTGTCATTTGATGCTATTTCTCTGGTTTAATATGTCGGCCCATGATGGATGTATGGGTCTTGATTCTGTATGTATGCCAAGGCAATCCGGACAACCCCGTCTTTCCTCTTCTGAGATGGGTGGCAATGAGGACCGGAAATCTGTTGTCTTGTTAAAAACCAACATGCTTTATGATGCGGTTGCCGTGCCCAATATCGGGCTGGAGGTATCTTTGGGATCCGGCTGGTCTGTGGGGGCTGACTGGATGTATGCCTGGTGGAGCCGGAATACCTCTCACCGCTTTTGGCGTGTATATGGCGGTGATGTGGAGGTGCGCCGCTGGTTCTCCCCCCGTCGTACATCTCGTTCGCTGATGTGTGGACACCATGTGGGGGTATACGGGCAGATGCTGACCTATGATGTGGAATGGGGCGGCCGCGGCTATATGGGAGACCGCTGGAGCTGGGCGGCAGGCGTGTCCTACGGGTATTCACTGCCTGTGGGGCGTCATTTCAATATCGACTTCACATTGGGAGTGGGCTATCTGCAAGGCGATTATATGAAATATCGTCCTGAGGACGACTGCTATGTGTGGGATTCCACCCACCGTAAGGAATGGTTCGGCCCCACCCGGGCGGAAGTGTCGCTGGTGTGGTACATCGGTGGACGCAGCGTGCGGAAAGGAGGTGATCGATGAAACACCTTATTATAATGGTGGCATGTATGCTGGGGATATGTTCGTGCGATCACAAGGAACTGTGCATGAACCATTCGCACATGGTGGACGTGGATGTGGTGTTCGACTGGAGCCATGCGCCCGATGCCGATCCTGTAGCCATGGTGGTGCAGTTCTTCCGGGTGGAGGATGGCAGGCAATGCTACCGGTGCGAATTCTCTCCGGCCCGTAAGGGAGAGACCGGACGCGGTCTGATAAAGGGAGGAAAGGTGCGTGTTCCCGCAGGCGAGTACAAAATTTTGTTTCACAATAACGACATAGAGAGAATGGACGAGCGCGGAGATACTTATGCCGGCTACGAGATTGTGTCGTTGGAGCAGTCGCTTCTGGAACCGATGGATCGTGGGGCGCTGGGAGCGCCGCCCCGGCCGGGAGATACCGGTGAAGCCCCTGTGCGTGGAACCGTGGGCGATGTGTGGGGCGGACGGTGCGAATACCTGGAGGTGCAGGCGGGCGTGTCCGGACAGTCGGTTACCCTGTCTCCGGCACGTATGGCGGTGGAATGCACGGTGGAGTTGCGCAATGTCAAGAATATGTCCGATGCGGTGGGCGTCAGTGCGGCGTTGACCGGCATGGCGGAAGGACTCCGCCTGGCGGACAATGCGCCTTCGGGAATGTCGGCTACCGTTCCGTTTGCGTTGCGTCGCACGGACGATCACACGCTGGAGGCCCGTTTCCAAGTGTTCGGCCATTGCCCGGTGCAGACGGGGCAACACTTTCTGTCCGTTTATACTTCCGGCAAGACATATTACGATTTTGATGTGACCGACCAGATACATGTGGGCGAAGACGCTTCCTATGCCGGACCCATCCATGTTGTGATAGATGCCGAAATTAATCTTCCTTCGGGCGGTGGAGAAGGAATGTCCCCGTCCATCTCGGGTTGGGAGGAGATAACGATAGAGCTTGGAATGAATTAAAGCAAAACAATAAACAAAAAAACAACAGATTATGAGCAAAAAGATTAAATTAGCAGGAATGGTTGCGATGCTCTCCATGACATTTGTCTCTTGTTCAAACGACGAGTTGAAAGAGGCTTATCAGGGCGAGAAGATTACGTTTACTACCAAGGTGGGGGCGTCACGCGCCCAGGTGATAAATGGAGTGGCCGATTTGGAAAGTTTTCGTGTGCATGCTGAAATGGTTCCGAAAGGTGACACTCCATTTATAGACCATAAATTGGCAATAAAAGCAAGTGAAGATAATTCAACAGGCATATATAAATTGGAAAGTGAAATCATGTGGCCTGATAAAGTAGAGGAAATAGAATTCTGGGCCTATGGCCCTGATAAGGTTGGAGAACCTACGCATGATGGTGGTACTTTGCATTTTTCACACTTTTCTCCCGATAAAGAGCCCTCTGAGCAGAAGGATTTAGTTGTAGCATATACAAAATCTAAAAAAACGAGTGGAGCAGTACCGTTGAAGTTCCATCATGCGTTGTCGCAAGTGGAAGTAAGAGCTAAATGTGGAGATGGTAACAAGCATGTGAAAATAAAAAGTGCTTGGATTGCAAACTTGAACAGTGAAGGTAGTTTGTGGTATGATTCAAAAGCATCGGAAAACAATTATATGAGCTGGAAATTTGACAGCAACCCCTCAAAATTGCTTTATGGCGAATCATTTTCAGATGCAATACAATTATCAGATACTTACCAAGGATTGCTGGCTGAGTATACCAATGAAGAAAAAGGAGCGAAAAAAGGAAATAGCCTGATGATGCTTCCACAGGATATTGTAGCATTGAATGAGGATATGGACAATAAGGGGGTCTATATAGTAATGTTATGCCGTATAGAATCACATCATAAAGGATCATACATTAATCATGGTGCTACTGATGATGCTTTTGTTCAGGATGCCAATGACCAATCATATCATCATCATCAGTTATATCCCCAACCTGAAGGTGGTGCATATGATGAAGACGCATACGGATATACTTGTGTTCCTATTACAGCGCCAGATGGCAAATGGAAGTCGGGTAAGAAATACATCTATAAGCTTGATTTCTTTTATAATGGCAGTGGTGGTGGTATTCTTCCTCCTACAGACCCTGAATTACCGGATGGAGGGAAAGAAACCCCAGATATTGAGCCAGGTCATCCGGTAGTACAAGAGCCTATTTCCTTTACTGTGGAGGTAGAAGAGTGGACAGAGGCGGAAGATGTTGAATCACCATCCATGAAATAAGAATACCAACAACAAGAACCAACATAACAGACCATGATGAGAACTTTCTCTATATTTCGTCCGGCATCCTTCCGCACTATCGGTGGGTGGATATGCGCTGCTGCTTGTGTCCTGTCGTCTTGCGTGGACGATACGTTCGACAAGTACGGGCAGGGAATCTCCCCCTACCTGACGTTCGAGGTGGAAGTGCCGGCCAGTTGGACCGGCGGACAGGCTGCACGTTCCGCCGCAGGGCAAAGCGATATCAGTATAAAGCGAATGACCCGTTCCGATGGAGGAAAGCCATTGTATCTTGTTACTGAAATTTCGGAAGCCGCCGCTGATACGGCGGCGTTCGGCGGGATTAGAAGGGGGACCACCCTCTTCTGCCGCTGATACGGCGGCTTCCGGCGTAATAAGTCGTGGCACTCCGGTGGATACTCAGAATTTTCCTGGCACTTTCGGCCTTTTCGCCTTCGGAACCGAGGGCGCGTCATGGACGGAAGGCGGTACGGAAAAGACCTCTTATGAAAATATGGAGGTGAAGAAGGGCACTAACGGTGTATGGATGCCGCAGACTGAAACATTGTGGCAGTGGCCCGGCAAAGGCCAAATAGCCTTTTATGCCTACTCTCCCCGGATAGGCAAATCATCACCCGTCCTTCCTCCGGCAGAAGAGCCGGCTGGCGAAGGAGATGAGAATGCGCCGGCCGGTGAACAGGAACTTTCCTTCTCTTATTCTGTAGGGGAGGACAATAAACCTGTATTGGCTTATACAGTGCCCAGTGACGTAACGAAGCAGATTGACCTGATGACCGCACATGATACCTATGCGGGGGACGGTTCTCAATGTGCGCATTTGACATTCAGCCACGCACTGATCGCTGTCACCATAAAGACCGGTGCGGAGATGTTGAAAGGCACTATAAAGAGCGTCACCATTTCAGGCGTTTATGGTGAAGGAACGTATCAGATAGGAGCTGAGGGTTGGACTATTCCCCAAGGTGATGATAAAAAGAGAGAGTTTGTTGTGACATTGGGTAATGATAGTGAACCGGACGCAGCCAATGAAGAACCGGATACGGATACAGGAAAAGGGCGTGGTATGTATCAGGAAGGAAACAAGCCGATAGTGGAGGGCGAGTATACTTTCATGATGATTCCCCAGGAATTACACGAAGGGGCTAAACTGACCGTGGTGTTTACTGATGAATTCTCCAAAAACGACTGGTCTTTGACTGCCGACCTTACAGGAGAATGGCCTATGGGTAAAATGGTTACCTATTCTATTAACTCCACAGGAATAGTGGTGAAGCCGGAGATTACTTGGAAGATAAACAGAGATGTTTTGCCGAATGGAGGATTCAAAGAAGCTGATGATCCCTTGGATCCTAAGGGCTCAGTCTATGGTGAGGAAATGACGAATGATGAAAAGAATGCTTATTTTCCTGTCAGCGGATATCTGTCAGGTGTGGAAATAAGCGCATCTGTGCAGGTGATACAAGAGAGTACGGGAAATGAAGCACCAGTACCTGAACTTGATTCTTTCTCTATAGAGTATTCAGTTGATGGACAACAAACTTGGAAGGAGGGAATTTGGATTCCTGCATTTTCGGAAGAAGTTCGCTCCAATAGGAATGATTCGTATAAAAAAGGGGCTATTCATTTGTCTCCGCAGCCGATCTTTCAAACTTTTAATCAAAAATTTAATTTGATAGAAAAGGGCACTAAGGAGGTATATTATAATTTGGTGGAGAATTCTCTTTTTCCAGACCAGAAGGAAAGTGCCAATTGTTATATTGTGAATTCTCCTGGTTATTATAAATTTCCAGCTTATTATGGTAATACTTATCGAAGTGATGCCAATAATGAAAGGGCTTATACTTATATGCCTAGTGACAAGCATAAAGAAGAAGATCCAAAAGTAGAACGTTTTATTCTTAAAAATTTTAAGAATCATAACAATCAAAATGTAACAAGTGGGAAAATTGATAATGTAAAAGATGCTATAATTGTATGGCAGGATAGTCCAGATCTTGTGGCTGATGTTAAATTGATAGAACAAGACGACGAACAATGGATCGGTTTTTACATAGGTAAAGAAACTATAAACCAAGGTAATGCTGTGATTGCCGTGCGCGATGATAGCAATCCCAAGAATATTCTATGGAGTTGGCATATATGGGTTACTTCTAGTGATTGGAGTAACCCTCAGGAGGCAAGCTCTATAAATGAGGAAGAGCAACATTTCTTGTTCGCACCTTGTAATCTAGGTTATTGCGATTCTCATGGTACGAATGAAGTAAGAAATATTTATGTGCGTTTTAAGATGGATATGCCCGATGGTAGTTCACAAATAGTAAAAAACTTTGGAAGTGAATCAGCCGGAATACCTCAACCTGATGAGAATGGAGTATTTACCTTTGTTCAGCCGGAGATAGTAGCATCTATAGCCGGAGATAATACATATTATCAATGGGGACGTAAAGACCCGATGCTACCGGGGGTATATAATAGTAAAGTCATAGGAAAGGGTACTTATTCAGAAGAATTGGACATGTTAAATAAAATGTTTTATTCTACTAAGCAGTATAGATTTACTTCGTCGGAAAGCGGCAAGTCTATAGGTGATGGTATCAAATTTCCTTATGAGTTTTTTATACATCAACGCCCTCAATCTGATACTGATAATGGTGGTGTAGATGATCGTTTGCGACGTCATTGGCATGATGGTACCCAAGCCTATGATCAACAGACTATTATGAATTTTTGGAATTCACAGTTAAATCAAAATGGGATAAATGGCACAGACGAAGCACCTAATTTCCCTAATAATATATATGTTTTTAAAACAATATACGATCCGTCTCCAGCCGGGTACAAGATTCCGCCTCCTACTGCTTTCTCTGCATTCTCGAAAAAATATGGAGGCCATGATAAGATAGGTATAGCAGATTTGCATGGTGAATTGAAAACAGAGGAGGTAGATGGTAGAACGATACTTTGGAAGATAAAAGATGCTAATGAAAAAGAATTTGAGTTTCCTGCTACAGGATTAAGAGATATGGGAATAAGGGAACGTAAAGTGGAGGCAGGAACATGGCCGGCTCATTCCAAATTGACGTTTATCGCAACTTCTGGTTTTGTTTGCTCCAGAAACAACGATACGAAAATTGAAACTTCTAGTTGCTTGTTGTTCTCTATTGATTATAGAAACAAAACCAAAAAAGAACATCCTGTCGGCAATATTTATCCCACAAACAACGCTTACGGCTTTACATTGCGTCCTGTCCGCGACCATCAGCATGGTGCCGGTACACGGTAAAGCATAACCCCGTTTGTCTTTATACAGGCTGCGGCATCATCCGTCCGGTGACACCCTCGTCACTTCGTCCGATGATGCCGCATGCTTGTTCATAGGCTTAAGTCCCTTTCTGTGGTGGGATAATCCGTAACCGGACGGAAGATGAAGGGGTTATTATTTCCGCAAAAAATCTCCGGTTTGGTAAATTCAATAATGAGTATGCCTATTTCCAACGTATGTTGTTCGGTACTTCCAAGCTGGTAACCGAATATATCAATAGGGGAGAAAGCTATGACAAAGTTAGCAAGGTGGATACGGTCAGCCGGCTATATCCCGAATACTATATCCTGAAAGTGAACGGTTTCAACCGGGTGGCCAAAAGTCCTCTGGAAGAATGGATCTACTACCTGAATACCGGGGAGATTCCTTCCACCGCCACAGCTCCCGGCCTTGAAGAGGCCCGTGAGAGGTTGAAACCGGACAGCATGACCAAGGATGAACTGGCAGCTTACTACCGTCACTTGGATAATATTGTCATTCTGCGTGATAATATCAATACCGAACGTGAAGAAGGCAGGGCAGAAGGGAGAGAAGAAGAAAAAAGAGAAAATGCCCGTAATCTAAAACAATTGGGAGTGGCAGTTGCTCTCATTTCACAAGCTACAGGGTTCTCTGACGAGGAGATTGAGCAACTATAATACATTCTTTGTTGTATATTGACGAGAGGGGCTGTATGGGTATAGCTCCTCACTTATTGGAATTCATTGAATCATCCGCTTCCGTTTGTTGTCTCACCTAGGTGAAATGCCCTGGGTCACCTAGGTGAAAAGCCCATTCCACCTAGGTGAAGAGCCCAAGTCACCTGGGTGAGACAACAAACAGAAGCGGGATAAAGAATGAAATCAGCCATACATTGTACTATATACCTGCCGGCAGGTGCAAAGAAACCGGTCGGGGTTTACAGAGCAGCCAGTTCCAATACCTTGTCAACAGCCGCATTCAGACCATCAGGATTCTTACCGCCTGCCGTTGCGAAGTGAGGCTGGCCTCCGCCGCCGCCTTGAATCAGTTTGGCTGCTTCACGAACCAGTTTGCCTGCATTCTGTCCGGCTTTTACCAGGTCTTCGCTAATCATTACAGTCAGCATCGGCTTGTTATTGTCTACACTGCCTATTACAACGAACAGATTGGCAGGAATCTCACCTTTCAGCTGGAAAGCAATATCTTTCACCACATCAGCAGACATCGGAATGATGGCTTTCACCACTTTCACACCATTTATTTCTTTGGCATTCTCTATCAGTCTGGCTTTCAGTGCGGCGCCCTTTTCTTTCATGAACTCTTCCACCTGCTTCTTCAATCCTGCATTTTCGTCAATATACTTGCGGATAGCTATTTTCAGGTCGGGAGCGTTGTTGAACAATGCCTTCAGGTCATTCAGCGTATCTTGAACCGTATCCATCAGTTCTTCCACCTTGGCGCCCGTGATAGCCTCGATACGGCGCACACCAGCAGCAACAGAGCTTTCGCTGATGATGCGGACCATACCGATCTTGCCTGTGGCGGGAACGTGCGTACCTCCGCAGAATTCGATGGAGTTGCCGAACTGGACAACACGCACCTCATCACCGTACTTTTCGCCGAACAAAGCAATAGCACCCAGTTCCTTCGCCTTTTCGATAGGGAGATTGCGGTATTCCGTCAAAGGGATGTTCTCGCGTATTTTAGCATTTACCAGATGTTCCACTTCACGAAGCTGCTCGTCGGTCACTTTCTGGAAGTGGGAGAAGTCGAAACGCAAGGACTCGGGAGTCACTAAAGAACCTTTCTGCTCTACGTGAGTACCCAGCACTTGGCGCAACGCTTCGTCCAGCAAGTGGGTGCAAGAGTGGTTGGCGGCACAGGCGGCACGCTTTTCCGTGTCCACACAAGCCATCATCGGAACATCCGGGTGTTCGGGCAGTTTCTTGGTGATATGGATGGGAAGGTTGTTTTCCTTCTTGGTGTCAATGATTTCAATCGTTTCGAATTCGCTTACGATCACCCCCGTATCGCCTACTTGTCCACCACTTTCGGCATAGAACGGAGTGTCGCTCAGCACGATTTGGTAGAGTGTCTGGTTTTTCTGCTTGATCTGACGGTAGCGTAGGATGTTGGTTTCATATTCGGTAAAGTCATATCCCACGAAGCGGGTGTCACCTTCCTTCAGAGTGATCCAGTCGCCGGTCTCGACGGCTGCCGCATTGCGTGCGCGTTCTTTTTGCTTCTGCATTTCGGCGTTGAACTCTGCTTCGTTTACGGTCATGCCGTTTTCGCGGAGAATCAGTTCCGTCAGGTCGAGGGGGAAGCCGAAGGTGTCATATAATGTAAAGGCATCCACACCGCTGATTTCTTTTTTCCCGGCAGCTTTGGCATCGTTCATCGTCTTGTCCAGCAGACGGATACCTGTCTCTAGGGTGCGCAAGAAAGATTCTTCTTCTTCTTTGATCACTTTCTCGATCAATGTTTTCTGTGCGTTCAGTTCCGGATAGGCCTCGCCCATGTTTGCAATCAATACAGGCAGCAGCTTGTACATGAATGCTTGTTTCTGTTCCAGGAAAGTATATCCGTAGCGGACGGCACGGCGGAGGATACGGCGGATGACATAACCGGCCTTTGCGTTGCCGGGCAACTGGCCGTCGGTGATTGAGAATGCGATGGTACGGATATGGTCGGCTATAACGCGCATGG
>OGOW01003809.1_pt1 | contig 10475 bp, 5 predicted proteins | sample 1552781 | NCBI WGS metagenome assembly OGOW01 (sample SAMEA2580145, study PRJEB22360) | human gut metagenome | biome: human gut; feature: human-associated habitat; material: faeces | place: Denmark | collected 2008/2010 | reverse complement strand
TGGCAGGAGAAGCAAAAGCAGCGCCGACAGAGGTGGATTCCTGTACAGCCAGCGGACTCTGGACGACAGTCCTGAACTTTGCATTCAAGGATACTGCCTGGATGAATGCGATCAACAGTGTGACCGTCAATGGTACAGTGTATACGAACAAAACGATCAGCAGCTTTGGAAGTGATACCAATATCTGGGATATAGGAAGTGCAACAGGAGCTTATGGAAGCTACACAGCGCTTAGAATTGTCAGTCCGGATACCTATCCACTGACTGTTGATATCACAGCAGCCGGTTATCAGAAGCTGACCATGCAGGTGACAAAAACAACTGTAAGCTATCAGGATGTTTATACAGCAACCGTAGTACCGCAGCAGCCGGTAGAAAAGACTTACAAAGCAATTGCAGCAGCTGCAACACACGGCAAAGTTACTCTGAGCAAGAGCGAAGGCATCAAAGAAGGCGAGACAGTAACTGCAACCGCAACACCGGACGAGGGATATGAACTGGATACCATTAACGTTGCCGCTGCAGACAGCACAGCAGTAGCAACACAGGCTACCAAAACAGGCTGTACATTTGCCATGCCTGCTTCTGATGTGACAGTTACTGCAACCTTCAAAGAAGAAGCACCGAAAACGATCGATCTGAGCCAGGTAAGCATCGCAACAGATACATTCGGAAATGACTGGGAAGTAACTTTTAAAGATGTGAACGGCTATGTAAAAGCGATCACAGAAGTGAGAGTAAACGGAACAACATGGGAAGAAAAATCCTACAGTATTTCTTCCGGTGGTGCATATAAGAAACATACAGACGATAACAAACTGGTATTTGCAGCAAAAGATTACAGCTCTGCACCGGTGATCCCGGTATTAAAGAGCGGTGATGTGATCACCATTTCCGCAAAAGGTTATGAAGATTTTACAGCAAAACTGGTTATCGACCTTGACGGAAAAGCATCTCTGGTAGCAGATGACGGAAAGGGAGATCCTTATGAACTGCATGTAAAGATCGAAGGTACTTTCGATTCTGCCCTGATAGGACAGGACAATTACGATGCAGTATCCAGCGCCAGTGTCGGTGGCGCTTCCAGCAACAAAAACAGTGATGTAACGGTATACGGAGCAATGCTGGAAAAAGGCAAAGAACCGACCGACAGCGACTGGAAAGAACTGGACAATATGTCCCAGATCAAACTGGACGGTAAAAAATGCAGCGTAAGTATCGTACCGGATACTGCAAGCGGAACACCGGCTGACAGCGACAGCGGAATGCAGGGTGTCTATATGACCATCAGCAGTGCCCTGACACTGAGCGGTACACCGAAGGATGCCGGTAACTATCTGATCTCTGTAAAGATTACCGATCAGCAGGGAAGAGAAGCAGTCAGCAATACCTTACCGTTCCATGTATACACCGGAGAGGAAACTCTGGCAGACAGACTGGTAACAGATAACTTCAAACAGTATGAAAGCGGTCTGTATGCATGGGATATCATGGAACCATGGGCAATCAAAAACTTTGGAAGCAATGTGGATGGTGAAACAGAAAGCGTTCGTGTTCCGAAAGACCTGGAAGCATGGTTCGGATCTCATGTGAGCGGAACTTACGGATATCTGGGTTATGATCTTCCGTGGAAACAGGTAGTGAGTGGAGACATTCCGCAGACCCTGTATATTCCGGAAGGATGCAACCTGACACTGACCAATATGAAGATTCTGAGCAGCGTTCGCATCGTCATTGAAAATGGCGGAAAACTGGCACTGGATGATTCTGTGGTACAGGGTATCATCGATGTACAGAGCGGCGGTACTTTCTCCATGAACTACAGCAGCTACAACAACGAATTTACCACAGGTGCATCTCTGTGTGGACAGCTTCGTCTGGCAGATGGCGCAATCCTGGAAAATGCAGCTATCTACTCTCATGCAAACTATCTTGCAAATGGAAACCTGACAGACCGTACCACTTCCGAGCCGGTAGTAACCGCAACCGGAAATGTTACGATCAAAGGCAAAGTATTTATCAAGGGCGATGACGGCGGAAGCGATATCGGACAGATGGCCCTGCGCGTATCCAACGGAACTCTGACACTAGAAGACGGTGCGGAACTGGTAGCTTACGGTGGAAGCGGCAAGACACTGCTGTATACCGAAGGAGGAACAGCAATTGAGCTGGATAATGCAACGATCACAGGAAACGGAAAAGTAACAGCAATCGGAGGAGATGTACTCTGGGGCAATGGCGGAACAGGTGCAACCGGAAACGGAATCATTTCCACAAAAGAAGCATTCCTTCAGGGAGCAACTGCAAACACTTCCAACAAAGCCGTACCTGGAAAAGCAACCGACGGTAATGTAAAAGTGACAAGCACAAGCAAACACATCGAAGACGGAACCGAGATCTCCGGCGCAGACAACGATCCACTGGCAGATCTGTACTGGAAGACTGGAATTAACCCAACTCCGCCGCTGGATAAATTTGTAACAACTCCGGCACTGTCTATCAGTGATGTGGAAGTTGCAAATACAACCTATACCGGAAGTGCACTGGATCTGGTTGTAACAGCAAAAGACGGAGAAACCGTACTGACAGAAGGAACCGATTACTTCCTTACGTTCAAAGATGCAGACGGAAATGAGATTTCCGCAGATTCCATTGTACAGGCAGATACTTATACCGTAGTAGTAAATGGTATCGGAAGTTATGGTGGAATACAGGAAATCCAGTTTACCGTGGAACCAAAACAGACCACTCTGAGCGTGACTACAGATCCGGCTTCTGCAACATACGATGGAACAAGCAAAACTCCGACCGTGGAAGTAAAAGACGGTGACCAGACACTGGTTGCAGGAACGGATTACGAAATCACTTACATTTACGGGGAAGAAACAACTGCGAAAAATTTTGCAGGCGCAGAATTTGTAGAAGCAGGCAGCTATAAGCTGGTCATCACCGGAATCGGCAATTATGCAGGTTCCACCGGAGAAGCTGTTTTTGAGATCAAAAAAGATTCCACCGAAACCGATGACACCAACAAAGGTGATGATAAGAAAGACAATACCAACAAAGGCAACGACAATACTTCCACCACCGATAAAAACGACGGAAATACAACAACCGATAACAACAAAACAACAGGAAAAGATAACCAGACGGTATTAAAAGCTGACACAACAACCAGCAATACAAACAACACAAATACTACCGCCAAGACATCCACCAGAACAAACAGCGTGAAAACCGGAGATACCAACAACCTGTATATCTGGATCACACTGCTGGCAGTTTCCTGTGTTGCACTGGCAGGTCTTGTAGTATATACAAGAAGACGCAGAGCAAAATAAAAATATGAAATGAAAAAGATGTGGGCATCATGCATTATCTGGCATGATGTCCATATTTTATATTACGGGCAAAGGGCGAACGTTGACATGGCTGTATTGCTCTGGTAGAGTAATAAAAACAGAAGGCATCCGGCAGGGTGTGGTTGGGTTATCAAAAATTCTGAAAAAAGGAAAGGCGAGACAGAAAAATGGAAAAGCAGAAAATACTGGATCAGATCAAAGGGGGACTCATCGTCTCCTGTCAGGCGCTGGAACATGAGCCGCTGTATACGAAAGAGGGCGGTATTATGCCACTGATGGCGAAGGCTGCCGCACAGTCGGGCGCTGTGGGAATCCGTGCAAATACGGTGCGGGATATCACGCAGATCAAAGAGGTGGTAGCCCTTCCGGTGATCGGGATTATCAAGAAAGATTATGAAGGAACACCGATGTATATCACGGTGACGATGAAAGAAGTGGATGCCCTGGTCGCATGTGGTGTGGATATCGTGGCGGTACAGGGAACCGGTGCCAGACGCCCGGACGGAAGCAGTGCACCGGAATTTATCCGTGCGGTCAAAGAAAAATACCCCCAGCAGCTGGTAATGGCAGACTGTGCGACGTTGGAAGAAGGAATCGCATGTGCCGAGGCGGGGGCTGATTTTGTGGGTACTACGATGCGTGGCTACACACCGGAGACAAAAGGATGCGACGATATCGATTATGCATTTATCCATGAACTTTCCGAAAAATGCCCTGCAAAGATCATTGCAGAAGGACATATCCATTACCCGGAACAGGCAAAAAAAGCGTTGGAAGCGGGTGCATTTGCTCTGGTAGTCGGAGGGGCAATCACAAGACCTGCGGAGATCACATCAAGATTTGTTTCGGCGATCCGAAAATAAGAGAGCAAATAGAACGTTGTTATAAGAAAACAGTGACGGTTGACTTTATGTAAACCAACCGTCACTGTTTTTCTATGCTGAAATTATATGGAAAAAGTTATGTTCATATGGATTACCGTTCACCGGCTGTGTCCAGACCCATCACCCATTTTCCGTTGGTAAAATCCGGAATATCAACGACAGCACCGCCTCTGGCTACAGACATCTCGGACAGGGCTGTGATCGCCATCCAGGAAGCTGCATCGTAGACATCTACCGGCATCGGGCTGTCTTCGCGCAGGCACTGGAAGAACTGTTCGAATTCCAGCCAGTCCATGCCGCCGTGGCTGCCCTGGACGCCTTCTTCGAGGAATTTTTTCCAGATCGGATGATCGTAGGTTTCGGCGTAGGTATCAGCATTTCCGCTGCACTCTTTTCTCCAGTCAAAATCGTGATCGCGGTCTTCTTTGCGGTCGATGAAGACAGAATCGGTGGCTTCTTCGTACATGCCTTTGGTTCCGCGGACAGTGAAGTTACGGCTGTAGTATCTCGGCAGGGTGGTGTCGAGGGTCAGTTGGATGGTTTCTCCGTTGGCACAGCGGATCATTGTGGTGATGATATCACCCTGGGCAAAATGTGCCTGTTTCAGTCTTTCGTCATCGCTCTTATTCTGCATGATGAACTCATGGAGTCCTGCGGACTTGGAGGCGAAGGAAGAAAGGGTGAGCATCCGGTTTCCGTGGTTGATATTCAGGATCCTGGCGATCGGTCCCAGATCGTGAGTCGGATAGTTTTCGCAGTTTCTGGACAGATAATTTCTAAGGCGGTAATGTCTGTTCTCTTTTCCGAATGCGATTTCGTCTCTCAGATCATGCTGATATCCACCGGCGCAGTGAACTATCTCACCGAGAACACCCTGTTCTACCATATTTAATACCATCAGTTCGCGGCGGCCGAAGCAGCAGTTTTCCAGGAACATGAACGGTGTTTTAGTTTTTTCATAAGCATCGACCAGTTTGTAGCAGTCTTCCAGAGAGTAAGCGCCACCGACTTCCATGGCTACGGCTTTTCCGGCATACATGGCAGCAAGGGCGATCTCTACATGAGATTCCCAGGCGGTTACGATGATGATCGTATTTACCTCTTCATTTGCGATAATATCTTTATAATCGGTAGATACAAAAGGCGTCGGCTGTCCGGCAGCTTCCACTACTTTCGCTCCTTCCCGGGCGCGATCTTCATAAACATCGCAGACAGCGACAACCTGTTCTTTCTGAGCCAGAACAATATTTTCCAGCAGATCTTTTCCGCGGCATCCAAGGCCGATATATCCGATTTTAATATTTTCCATTAGAGTCTCTCCTTTATGTGTCTTTGTATAACCATTTAGTAGATAGAGTTCTGCGAGGTTTTTTACTCTCGTAACTGCGAATATGCCGAATGATTATATTCTGAGGTTTATTATACACAGATACCGGGATTTGGCAAGGAAAGTAAAATCTAAATATTATGAAAAATCGTAACTATTCAGTAGCCACTGTCCACTGTGAAGGTACTGAACAGTTACGAAAAATCAAAGAAAAGTGAGTGAGAATCTTGTGTTTTATGTGGGAAATTTCTATAATAAAAGAAGAATCGTTTGAAAAAAATGAGAAGATTTCTGAGGGCTACAAACATAATGTAAAGGAGACAGGAAATTATGAAATTTACCAATGGTTACTGGCTGCTTCGTGATGAGATGAAAGCTGCCTATGCAGTAGAGTACGGAAGTCACCGGGTATACGGGCAGGAACTGACGATGTATCTGCCGTGTTCCCATATTGTGGATCGGGGAAGCTGTCTGAATATCCCGCTTCTGACGGTGACACTGTCCAGTCCGATGGACGGTGTGATCAAAGTGTCTGCGGTGCATCATGACGGAGCCGTATATAACGGACCTTTTGCAAAGATTTATACCGGCGATGCGCATGTGCGGATCGAGGAGAATGAGGAGCAGCTGATCTATCAGACGGGCTCTCTGAAAGCGGTGATCGATAAAGCACCGAATGGATACAAGATGGCATTTTATGAGGGAGATACTTTCCTCACAGAGTCGAGTTTCCGGAATCTTGCCTATATGCAGAACACAAAAACCGGGAAAAACTATATGCTGGAGCAGATGTTCCTCGATGTGGATGAATATGTCTACGGACTCGGGGAACGTTTCACGCCGTTCGTAAAAAACGGACAGGTAGTGGAGATGTGGAACGAGGATGGCGGAACTGCCAGTGAGATTGCCTATAAAAATATCCCGTTCTATGTGACAAATAAAGGCTACGGTATCCTGGTGGACAACGAGGGCGATGTGGCGTATGAGATCGCCAGTGAGAAGGTAGAACGGGTCCAGTTTTCCGTGGAGGGGGAACGTCTGGATTATTATGTGATCAGTGGAAAAACGCCGATGAGAACCGTAGAAAAATACACAGAACTGACCGGAAAACCGGCACTGCCGCCGGCATGGTCGTTCGGATTGTGGTTGACGACTTCTTTTACTACGAATTATGATGAGGCGACCACTTCCGGTTTTATTCAGGGCATGGCAGACCGGGAGATTCCGCTGCATGTGTTCCATTTTGACTGCTACTGGATGGATGCCTATGAGTGGTGTAACTTTGAATGGGATCCCGCGACATTCCCGGATCCGAAAGGCATGCTGAAACGGTATCATGATCGCGGGCTTCACATCTGTGTATGGATCAATCCGTATATCGGACAGAAATCCTGTCTGTTCAAAGAGGGAAAGGATCATGGCTATCTGGTTAAGAAAACAGACGGAAGCGTATGGCAGACGGATCTGTGGCAGCCTGGTATGGCACTGGTTGATTTTACGAATCCGGATGCTGTGGCATGGTATCAGGGAAAGTTAAAGACGCTGCTGGATATGGGCGTGGATTGCTTTAAAACTGATTTTGGTGAGAGAATCCCGGTGAAAGAAATCGAGTATTTTGACCATTCCGATCCGGTGAAAATGCATAATTACTATACTTATCTGTATAATCAGGCAGTTTTCGAATTACTGGAGCGTGAGAGAGGAACCGGCGAAGCTGTACTGTTCGCGCGTTCTGCCACCGTCGGTGGTCAGCAGTTCCCGGCACACTGGGGCGGTGACTGTTCTGCAAGCTATGTTTCCATGGCAGAGACTCTTCGTGGAGGACTTTCTCTGTCTCTGGGTGGATTTGGTTTCTGGAGTCATGATATCAGTGGATTCGAGAGTACCGCACCGGCGGACATCTACAAACGCTGGTGCCAGTTTGGCCTGTTAAGTTCTCACAGCCGGCTGCACGGTTCGTCTTCTTACCGTGTGCCGTGGATGTTTGATGAAGAGGCATGTGATATTCTGCGGGAATTTGTCAATCTGAAATGTCGTCTGATGCCATACCTGTACGGGCAGGCTGTGCGTTCACACAAAGAAGGCCGTCCGGTGCTGCGCCCGATGTTCCTGGATTTCCCGGAGGATCGTGCATGTGATACCCTGGATCGGCAGTATATGTTCGGCGATTCTCTGCTGGTGGCTCCGATCTTTAAAGAGAACGGTGAAGTGCAGTATTATCTGCCGGAGGGAACCTGGTATAATCTGATCACCGGAGCAGAGGTGAGTGGAGGAAAATGGCAGAAAGAGACGCATGATTATCACAGTCTGCCACTGATGATCCGTCCAAATACAGTGCTTGCTTTGGGCAATAATGACCAGAAACCGGATTATGATTATGCGGATGGTGTTAGCCTTCTGGTATCCGCGTTTGATGAGGGAGCCGAAGCGAAAACTGAGATACCGGATCTGAAAGGAGAGACGGTGATGACGGTGACTGCGAAACGTGCGGGAGATGAGATTCACCTGCATGTGGAAGGCGGAAATGGAAATTATACGGTGAGGAGCCTTTCGGGTTGCAAGGTAGTTGTGGAAGCGTAAGAATCTGCGGGGACAGAGAAGAAATACCGAAGCGTATCCGTAGAAATGTCAGAAAAGCCATAATGCGAAAATAAAATTGTAAAATTATATCACCACAAAGAAAAAGCATGCATACAGAAGCGAAAAAATCCTGTATGCATGTTTTTTTGATGCATTGCATATTAAAAATTGATCTGGTGAATCAATTTGCTTACATAAGATGCGTAGAACACTGCTGGATGTATTTGGATTCTGTGTCGGTCGTGGGAGATTGCAGTTGAAAAAGTGCTGTGTGCGGATCAGTTGCCGGCAGCCGTACCGCGCTCCGCCCAGCGAAACCACTTTTGTGGAAATTCAAAGACAAACAGGATGCCAAGCACGATCGCCACCGCGATCTTCAAAGTTTGGAATCCACGGTCGGAAGCTTTGGCCAGCTGATCCGTCACGACATAATAGGCAGTCCAGTAGATCCCTGCTCCCGGAACCAGCGGGAAGATGCCTGCAATGAGAAAGATCGTCACCGGACAGTGGCGCCGGACCGCGCTGAGTCTGGAGAGAAAAACGACAAGAACCGTGGCAAAAAAGGTGGAACCGAAGAGCCCGCAGCCAGCCAGCAGTAACTTGTAGCAGATCCAGCCACAGCCTCCGGCCAGACCACAGTTTACATAATATTCCTTTGGCACCTGAAAGAGCAGGGCGAAAGCGATCGTACCGACAAAAGCGGTAAGAAATTCGAAAATCAGATGTACGGACATAAAGATAACCTCCTGAGAGATAGATAAATATATTTGATTTACGCAAGCAATAAGTAAGCTTCGCAAAGCGTATGTTATCTCGTTTTATAAAATCCGCCGGGACGAAAGAAACCCATGCATTCATAGAACCCCATGAATCACGGCAGAATCGCACCGCCCACAAAATGGTGATACCCGATCATTACAAGACCGACGCCCATTGCGATACTGAACGTGACAAGCAGTGCGTCCAACATGCGGACCGCACCGGCAATATAGTCCTGGTCAGCAATATCGCGGATGCCATTCGTAAACGCCACACCGGGAACCAGTGGGATGATGGAACCGATGATAATCTCACTCAGATGATGTCCAAGTCCCAACTGATAGATCAGGACGGCGATGAAAGTCACAAACATGCCACCGGATATATTCGTTGCGATTTTGGAAAGCTGTCCTTTCACCACGCACAGCAGATAGACATACAGCAGCAGTCCGGCGATAAAAGCCACGATACAGTCTACCGGATCGCCGCCGAAGAGATAACAGAAGCATCCGCTGCCCACGCCGGAAGCAAGGATCTGGCAGAGATTCCGCTTGGCAGGCATCTGCTGGATTTCCTGAAGTTTCTGATAGGCTTCCTCCGGGGTATAAGATCCGTGTTCGATCTCCCGGGAGAGCTGGTTGACCGCAGTGACACGGTCAAGCCGGGTAGCACTCAACGGGATGTGGCGTACCCAGGCAAAGTTTTGATCCGAGTTGCTGTCAGCCGTGAGAAAGAAACCACTGCTTAAGACAAACGGATCACACGAGTCGATGCCGTAGGCATGGGCGATCCGGTTGATGGTTTCCTCTACACGGAAAATCTCCGCTCCGCTCGCCAGCAGGATATCCCCGGCAAGTGCCGCCACATTTAACGCCATACGGTTATGTTCTTTTTCTACAGTTTCCAAAATAAAATCCCCCATTGTACACAAAAGATGCGGATACAGAAATAGAAAGATTTCGGGATGTATTCGCGTATGGTATGACTCTAACACATTTTCGAAAGAAAACAAAGAAAAACCGATACATTTTCAGCAGAAAATCAGGAGACATTTCACCATGTGTATGAGGAAAAGCAGCCGGAATCGATGGAAACGTATGGAAACGGTGGGATTTTTTGCTTGTTTTGAAATAGGTCTTGACGGGGGGAAGGAATATCTGTAATATATTCAAGAAGTACGCCCATCTGGTTGAAAAAGTTGGTGGGTGAGAAATGGAAAATAGAAAAGAAGTAACCGGCGGATCGTGGGTCGACTGTGTGATGGCGGTTATGAAAAAGAGGATAAGTATATGAAGAAAGATTGGGAAAACGTGACACTGATGCCGGAGTTTGACGAGCAGGGTGTTGCCTGCTATCGGCTGGATGGCGGAGATTATCTGAATGAGTATTATGTGGTTTCGGAGGCGGAGACGAGAAAGCTTCTGAACACACCGGAGATTGTCGGGTATGAGGTTTATAACTGCCTGATTCCGTCGACTTCTCAGATGTTATATTATCTGAAAGAACAGAAGAAAGTGACAACAGCGAATATCTTATCGATTCTTCGCGGTGCGCTGAATTATC
>OGOW01003804.1_pt1 | contig 10484 bp, 9 predicted proteins | sample 1552781 | NCBI WGS metagenome assembly OGOW01 (sample SAMEA2580145, study PRJEB22360) | human gut metagenome | biome: human gut; feature: human-associated habitat; material: faeces | place: Denmark | collected 2008/2010 | reverse complement strand
GGTCGTGGAAGATGCGGTGCTGGATGCTGTCGTCTTTCTGGCTCAGGACCATCAGCCGGGCCGAGTCACGAGGGTTCGCCGGTTCCTGCGCGATGAGTTCTTTGGGTAAATCGTACCAAAAATCTTTTTTTAACATGCTTCGCATTTGCCTTTCCGATGATTGACACGGAGGCCGTATCAATGTTATCATAAAATCTGTGTAAACAGTATCTATTATATTGCATAGGCGTCCGGTTTGCAAGCCGTGTTCTGTGTGAATTTGTTTTTTTGAAAGGAAAGGTGCTGGAAATGGAAAAACAATATAAAGTTGGTATCGTCGGTGCGACTGGCATGGTCGGTCAGCGCTTTGTCACGCTGTTGGAAAATCATCCTTGGTTCAAGCTGACCACGCTGGCCGCTTCCGGCCGCAGCGCCGGAAAGACCTATGAGGAAGCCGTCGGCTCCCGCTGGGCTATGACCACTCCGATGCCCGAAAGCGTCAAGAAGATGGTCGTGCTGGACGCCTCCAAGGTGGAAGAGGTCGCCTCTCAGGTGGACTTCATCTTCTGTGCGGTCAATATGCCCAAAGCCGAGATCAAGGCGCTGGAAGAGGCTTACGCCAAGGCAGAGTGCCCGGTGGTCTCCAACAACAGCGCAAACCGCGGCACCCCGGATGTGCCGATGGTGGTGCCGGAGATCAACGCCGACCACATTGAGATCATCCCGGCCCAGCGCAAGCGTCTGGGCACCAAGCGCGGCTTCATCGCAGTCAAGTCCAACTGCAGCTTGCAGAGCTATGTTCCCGCCCTGCACCCTCTGATGAAGGAGTTCGGCGTCAACAAGGCGCTGGTCTGCACCTATCAGGCCATTTCCGGCGCGGGCAAGACCTTCGACCGGATGCCGGAGATCATCGACAATGTGATCCCCTACATCGGCGGCGAGGAAGAAAAGAGCGAGCAGGAGCCGCTGAAGCTGTGGGGCCACATCGAGGGCGACAAGATCGTCAACGCTGAGAAGCCCGTCATCACCGCGCAGTGCTTCCGCGTCCCCGTTTCGGACGGCCACACCGCTGCTGTCTTCGTGAGCTTTGACAAGAAGCCCACCAAGGAGCAGATCCTCGAAGCATGGGCCAACTTCCGCGGCCCCGCACAGGAGCTGGAGCTGCCCAGCGCACCCAAGCAGTTCCTGCACTACTTCACCGAAAACGATCGTCCCCAGCCCAAGCTGGACCGCAACACCGAGAACGGCATGGCCGTCTGCCTCGGCCGTCTGCGGGAGGACACCCTGTTTGACTACAAGTTCGCCTGCATGAGCCACAACACCCTGCGCGGCGCTGCAGGCGGTGCCGTGCTGCTGGCTGAGCTGCTGGCAGCAAAGGGCTATTTTGACTGAACAACACGTTCCTGACGGAGCGTACAAAGGAGTTTTATACTATGAAGAATCCTGTCTTTACCGGCGCGGCGGTGGCGATCATCACCCCCATGTACGAAGATGGCAGCATCAACTTTGATGAGCTGGGCCGCATCATTGAAGATCAGATTGCACGGGGCACCGATGCTATTGTGATCTGCGGAACTACCGGCGAATGCTCTACCATGACAGATGAGGAGCAGCTGGCCGCCATCAAGTTTACGGTCGAGACGGTCAACCACCGGGTGCCTGTTATTGCGGGTGCTGGTTCCAATGATACCGATCACGGCTGTGCACTGGCAGCAAAGTCTGCTGCCTGCGGTGCCGATGCCCTGCTGCTGGTGACCCCCTATTACAACAAGACCACGCAGGCAGGTCTGGTGGCCCACTTTACCGCTATGACCGAGGCGGGCGGCATCCCTGTTATCCTGTATAATGTGCCTTCCCGTACCGGCCTGAACATCACCCCCGAGACAGCACTGGAGCTGAGCCGGAATCCGCTCATCAACGGCATCAAGGAGGCCTCCGGCAACATCTCTCAGGTGGCCAAGATCGCTCAGCTGTGCGGTGACGAGCTGAACATCTACTCTGGCAACGATGATCAGGTGGTCCCCCTGCTGTCTCTGGGTGGCAAGGGTGTCATCAGTGTGGTCTCCAATGTCAAGCCTGAGCTGGTACACAACTGCTGCAAGGCATGGTTTGAGGGCGACACCAAAACTGCCTGCAAGCTGCAGCTGGAGATCCTGCCCTTGGCGGATGCTCTCTTCTGCGAAGTAAATCCCATCCCTGTCAAGTACGCCATGAATGTGCTGGGCTGGGAGGCCGGTTCCTGCCGTCTGCCGCTGGTTGAGCCCAGTGATGCCCACAAGGAGAAGATCGAGCAGGCACTGGCTGCCGAAGGTCTGATTCTGGAATAAACGAAACAGCGCACAATGCCCGGTGGAAATGGTTCCTCCCGGGCATTTGCCGTTACAACAGAAAACGAGGAAACAAAAATGACGGATATTATCATTCAGGGCATTGGCGGCCGGATGGGTCACGCCCTCTGCGAGATGATTGCAAACCGGAGTGACTGCCGCGTGGTCGCCGGGATCGACCAGCAGGACGGTGAGCAGAGCGGCATCCCCGTATACGACAGCCTGGAAAAGCTGGACGGCAAGGGCGATGTCATCATTGATTTCAGCGCTCCTGCTGCTGTGGAAAAGGCACTGACCTATTGCGAAGCACACAGGATGCCCATCGTGGTCTGCACCACTGGCCTTTCCGAAGAGCTGCAGCTGAAGGTGGTGCAGCTGTCCCGCATTGTGCCCGTGTTCAAGAGCGCCAACATGTCCATCGGCATCAACCTGCTGTCGGAGCTGTGCAAGCGTGCATCGGCCATTCTGGGTGCAGACTATGATGTGGAGATCGTGGAGCAGCACCACCACAACAAGCTGGATGCCCCCAGCGGCACTGCCCTGATGCTGGCCGATGCCATCAACGAAGAGAACAACGGCGCATATCATTATGTTTACGACCGCTCCTCTGTACGCCAGAAGCGCGACCCCAAGGAGATCGGCATCAGCTCCGTGCGCGGAGGCAGCATCGTGGGCGACCACGAGGTGCTGTTCTGCGGTCCGGACGAGGTCATCACCCTCAAGCATACTGCATATTCCCGCAGTGTTTTTGCAAATGGCGCAATAAATGCTGCTGTCTATCTTGCAAAAAAGGAGCCGGGCCTGTACAATATGGGTAACATGATCGCAGAGCTGTAAGGTCTCTGCGTCTTCCACCATTTTGAGCGGCAGGAGGGCTGACGAAATGGAACAGGCAAGACACGCGGCATCCACGAAACGACATGCGCGGCACGAACTGCAGAACCGGCGAAAACGAAAACCCGTTTTTCTGAGGATGATGGGAGTGCTGCTGGTGGCTGGTGCGGCATTGACCTGCTTTGGCCTCTGGCGCTTCCAGACTCCTGGCATCGTGCTTGGCCCCTTTGAGGACGAGCCTTCGACCGCTGAAAGCGTTCCCCTGCCTGAACCGGAACCGCAGCCTGTTACAACCACACTGCGTTTTTCGGCCACCGGGGACAATCTGATCCATGCTCCCATCTACAAACAGGCAGCCCGCCGGGCAGCGGAAGGCCAGCGATATAATTTTGACTACTGCTACGAGCACCTGCTGGATTTTTATGCTGCGCAGGATGTTAATTGGATCAACCAGGAAACGCTCTGCAGCAAGGAACTGGAGCCTTCCACCTATCCCTGCTTTTCTACCCCCGGTGAATGCGCAGAGGCTCTTTACCGGGCAGGTATCCGGGTGTTCAGTCTTTCCAACAACCACACCTACGATAAAGGTGCCAAAGGTATCGCAGCAACGCTGCGGTTCTGGGACGAGATGCCGGAAGATGTGGTCACGACCGGCCTGTGGTACGGAGAGAGCGATTATGGTACTATCCCCCTGCAGGCTGTAAACGGTGTGACGATCGCCTACCTCTCCTACACCGACCACACAAATGGCATCCCGCAGAGCAATGCCATGACGGCCAATGTTATCTACACCAGCCAGCGGGATGTGATGGAACAACAGGTGCGCAGGGCGCGTGAGCTGGCCAATTTCGTGGTGGTGGGAGTTCACTGGGGCGTGGAGGACAGCCACAAGATCACCCAGACCCAGCGGGACCTCGCCCAGCAGCTTTCCGACTGGGGTGCGGATGTTATTCTGGGCACGCACCCTCATATGGTGCAGGATGCCGAGTGGAAGACCTCTGTGGATGGCCGACAGACCTTTGTGGCCTATTCCCTGGGAAATTTCCTCAGCACCCAGAGCAAACCGGATCAACTCATCGGTGCCATCCTGACACTGGAACTGAACAAGACGACGGACCCGGATGGCAGCGTTCACTGCACTGTCGCTTCCCCGCAATTGCATCCCACCGTGACCCACTATGATGCCGGTAAATCCAACGTCCGCACCTACCTCTTCCGGGATTACACGTCGGAGCTGGCGCAGGCGCACGGTGTCCGGGCCGCCTACCCCAGCTTTGGGATAGAGTACATCCAGAACGTATTACAGACCAACATCAACAGCGCGTTTTTGGCGTTCGCCTGAATTTGCAGCCCTTTGGGGCAGATTGGAGTGTTCATTATGTATGGTGTTTCCAAAATCAACATTGAGCCCAGCCTGATGATGATCAGTGTGCAGGATGTGGAGTTCAAGGGCAACAGCCTGGCCCGCTACCTGCAGATCTTTGCCGATACCGGCGTTGTGGTGGATATGATCAGCCAGAGCGCCCCTCACGGTACCAACATCGATTTCAGTTTTACCGCATCTGCCAGCGATCTGACGCTGGTGATGAAGGCCATCTCTGCAGCCAATCTCGACAAGGATGCCAAGGCTTCCCCACTAATCAGCGTTGGTTACTCCAAGCTGAACCTCTTCGGTGAGGACATGGTCACCAGCTGCGGTGTAGCTGCCCGAGCCCTGAACGCACTGGCCATGGCTGACATCGAGGTTCTGCTCATCACCACCAGCGATCTGGATATTTCTCTGCTGGTGCGCAGTGAGAACGAGGACTCCGCTTACGATGTGCTGAAGAAGGCCTTTGAGCTGTAAGTGCCCTTCTCTATAAACATTACACAAACGTAAAAAGCCCGGCGGCATCCGATTTTTGGATGCTGCCGGGCTTTTATCATACGCTGGTTCTAAAAGATTACAGAGTCACTTTGTGGTAGATCTTCTTGCCCTTCTTGATGACGATACCGTTCTTCAGCTGATCAGCGGTAAAGCTGACAGTGGGAGCGCTCACCTTTTCACCATCCACCAGGACACCGCCCTGCACAACCAGGCGGCGGGCCTCGCCGTTGGAAGCGGCCAGACCGGCCTTGACCATGAGGGTCAGGATGCCGATGGAGCCATCGGTCAGATCCGCTTCGGTCAGCTGAGTGGAGGGCATGTGCTCAGTGTCAGCAGCACCGCTGAACAGGGCACGGGCAGCGTTCTGGGCCTTCTCAGCCTCTTCCTCGCCGTGCACCATCTTGGTCAGCTCGTAGGCCAGGATCTCCTTGGCCTCGTTCAGACGCTGATCCTTCCAGGTGCTCATCTCATCGATCTGCTCCAGCGGAAGGAAGGTCAGCATCCGGATGCACTTCATCACATCAGCATCGCCGACATTGCGCCAGTACTGGTAGAACTCAAAGGGACTGGTCTTGTTGGGGTCGAGCCAGACCGCATTGCCTGCAGTCTTGCCCATCTTCTTGCCCTGAGAATCGGTCAGCAGAGTGATGGTCATCGCATAGGCATCCTTGCCCAGCTTGCGGCGGATCAGCTCAGTGCCGCCCAGCATGTTGCTCCACTGGTCATCGCCGCCGAACTGCATATTGCAGCCGTAGTGCTGGAACATGTAGTAGAAGTCGTAGCTCTGCATGATCATGTAGTTGAACTCGAGGAAGGACAGGCCCTTCTCCATGCGCTGCTCATAGCACTTGGCGCGGAGCATGTTGTTGACGGAGAAGCAGGCACCCACATCACGCAGCAGCTCAACATAATTCAGGTTCAACAGCCAGTCGGCATTGTTCAGCATCAGAGCCTTGCCCTCAGAGAAATCGATGAACTTCTCCATCTGCTTCTTGAAGCAGGCTGCATTGTGAGCAATGTCCTCCTTGGTCAGCATTTTGCGCATATCGGTACGGCCAGAGGGGTCACCGATCATGGTGGTGCCGCCGCCGATCAGGGCGATGGGCTTGTTGCCAGCCATCTGCAAGCGCTTCATCAGGGTCAGGGCCATAAAATGGCCTGCAGTCAGGCTGTCCGCAGTGCAGTCAAAGCCAATGTAGAAAGTAGCCTTACCGTTGTTGATGAGGTCAATGATCTCATTGTCGGTGATCTGGGCCACCAGACCGCGAGCCTGCAGTTCTTCGTAAAGGGTCATGGGATTATCCTCCTGTTTTATCGGGCAGAGGACAAGAAAACGCCCCCTGCCAAAAATGAATTTGGCAGAGGGCGAGAAAATCGCGGTACCACCTCTGTTTGCCGCCCCCTCACGGAAACGGCCTCACAAGTGCGCCCCACAGAGATGGGATACACTCCTGCGTTTGTAACGCTCGCATGCGGCACAGCCTACTAGCCAAAGCATTCAGCCTGCAACTCCGGGAGGTATTTCCCCTGCTGTTCTGCACACCCCTTGCACCAACCGGGGTCTCTCTGGGCAGACACTGACAAGGTACTTGTTCCCTTCAACGTCTTTCAACAAAAATCAGTTTAGCACAAATCAGCAGGGTTGTCAATCACCGGTTTCATGCTCGGCCAGCCCCAGCATCTCTCGAGCATTGGCACGGGAAAGCTCCGTGACATGGTCACCAGAAATGATATGCGCCAGCGCGTCCACTCTGCCCTCGGTATCCAGCGGGTGGATCTCGGTATAGGTGCGTTCATTCGTGATATTCTTCTGGATAAGCAGATGGCAGTCGGCCAGTGCAGCGATCTGCGCTGTGTGGGTGATGCAGAGGATCTGGTGATCTTTTGCGCTCTGTTTGAGCACCTCACCGATGCGGCTGGCTGCCTTGCCGGACACGCCGCTGTCGATCTCATCGTAGATAACCGTAGGCACTGCGTCCTTATCGGCCATGGCATTTTTGATTGCCAGCGTGATACGGCTCAGTTCACCGCCGGAAGCAATTTTTGCCAACGGCTTGGGATCCTCACCGGGGTTTGTGGAAATATAAAACTCCACGCTGTCCTGGCCATGGCTGGCCAGCGGGCCGCGGGTATGGCGCAGGGTCATGCGGACACCAGGCATGTTCAAAAAATCCAGTGTGCCGGAGATGCGCCTGTTCAGCTCCTCAAAGGCCTTCAGGCGGGTCTGGGTCAGTACCTCGGCCTTATCCCGGGCCAGTACATAGAGCCGATGCTTTTCAGCCTGCAGATGCTCTGTCCGCTCCTGTGAGAATTGGATACGGTCCAGCTCTTCCCTTGCCTGCTGTCCAAATGCGATGATATCTTCCACAGTATCACCGTATTTCCGCTTGAGCTTGTAGATCAGATCCATCCGCTGTTCGATCTCATCCAGCTCTGCATCATTCGTCTCGTAGCCCTCCAGCCGCCCGATCAGGTCAGCAGAAAGGTCTTTTGCGGTGTAATAAAGATCCAGCAGCTGTCCGGCGGCAGCAGAAAGGCCGCTGTCCAGTTGGGCGGCTCCATCGATCGCATTGGATGCTTCCCCCAGCAGATCAACGGCACCCGGAGCATCATCTCCGCCCGAAAGCAGCGCATAGCTCTGGGAGATGCGCTCCCGGATGGTGGAGGCATTCGCCAGCACCTTACGGCGGGCCGCCAGCGTCTCCTCTTCGCCTGCGGTCAGGCTGGCATCCTCGATCTCCTGTACCTGATAACTCAGCAGATCGATCTTTCGCTGTTTTTCACCCTCATCGGTGATGATGGCATCCAGCTCCTTTTTGACCTTGATAAGCTCCCGGTAAACAGCATAATACTCCTGATATACCGCCCCGTTCTGGGCATAGGCATCCAGGATACCCTCATGGCGGGCCGGGTTCAACAGGCCTACGGAATCGTGCTGGCCATTGATGTTGATGAGCCCACCGCACAGTTCCCGCAGAATGGCTGCTGTGGCAGGCATTCCGTTGATGCGGCAGGTGCTTTTGCCCTCGGCAGTGATCTCACGGCTCAGGGTCAGCGCTTCTGAGCGCTCATACCCCGCCTTTTCCAGGCTGTCCAGCACTGCAGGCGGAACATCATCAAATGCCGCCCGGATGACTGCTTTTGCAGCCCCCGTGCGCACCAGATCCTTGGAGGTGCGGTTGCCCAGAATGGCATTGATGGAGTCGATCAGGATAGATTTGCCCGCACCGGTCTCGCCGGTAAGGACATTCAGGCCCTTCTCAAAATGCACGTTGGCCTTCTGGATGACTGCAACATTTTCAATTTGCAGACTGCTCAACATGTTCGTTCTCTCCTGCCTTTATTTCTGCCCGATGTAATGCCCAAGCTCGGTGCAAATGGTCTTTGCGTCCCGCTCTGAGCGGGCCACGATCAGGAAGGTATCGTCACCAGAAAGGGTGCCGACCACATTTTTCCACTTGAGTGCGTCAAACACCTCGCAGGCTGCATTGGCCATGCCGGAATAGCATTTGACAAGCACCACATGGCCCGCAAAGTCCACCCCCAGGACAGATTCATGGAAGATGGTTTCAAACCGGGCCTGCATCTTGGGGTTCAGTACCTCGCTGTGGCTGGAAACATAGCGGTAGCCGGTGGTGGTAGCAGCTTTAACAAGGTTCATCTCCCGGATATCGCGGGAAATGGTCGCCTGTGTGGCATCAAAACCCTCCTTGCTCAGGTACTCCAACAGAGTCTCCTGCCGGCTGATGGGATTCTCCTGGATCAGACGCAGGATGGCCTGCTGCCGCTTCTGCTTGCTCTTGTTATCCCCTCGGCTGGTGCGTCCCATGTGATCTTCTCCCTTCGTTGTGTTTGTGTCATCGTCTGCCGCGCAGTTTCTGGTCAATGGCCTGGAACTGGTCGGCCTTGCTGAAGGTGATGAGCTGCACGACCTGGTCAGACAGCCGCACCTCCGCGGTGGCTCCGGCTTTTACGGAATAGCCCGCATTCCCATCACAGCTGATAAAAACTTCTTCATCTGCCACCTGGCCCACACAGAGGTTGATCTTGCGCTCCTGCGCAAAAACCATGGCCGGGCTGGCAAGGCTGTGGGGGCAGATGGGCGTGACAACGATGCCCTTGGTCTGAGAATCAAGGATCGGCCCGCCTGCCGCCAGAGAATAAGCGGTGGAGCCGGTGGGCGTTGCCACAATGACACCATCACCCCGGTAATGCTCCACCAGGATATCGTCACAATAGATGCTGAAATCCACTGCCTGCTGCAGGCGGCCCTTGGTCATTACCACATCATTCAGGGCATGCCCCTCCCAGCTGTCATCCCCCAGCACACGGACATAGAGCAGCATCCGGTTATCCAGAAAATATTCACCCCGGGCTACGGCGGAGAGCTTGGCTTCCATTTCATCGACCTCACAGGTAGCCAGAAAGCCGCACCGGCCCAGATTGATGCCGAGGATGGGCTTTCGGTATTCCAGTGAGAGATTCGCCTCGTGCAGGATGGTGCCATCTCCTCCGATGGTCAGGATGACATCCGTCCGCTCCAGGCATTCCTTCTGGGACAGATACACCACGCCCATGGTCATGCACTCGGCCTGCAGGCCGTCCTGCATCAGCACCTGTGCCCCATGGGTCAGCAGGATCTGCGCCGCACGCTGGGAAATGCCGTAGGCCATAGCCTTGCCGGGGTTTGGGGAAATGTAGACTGTCATCGACCGCGCCCTCCCTGATTTTATGGATTATGGTTCAGCGGTCCAGCGTAGAATGGCTGGATGCCACCACCTGTTCAGCAACCGAATCATCCAGTGCACCGGGTTCATCGCTCTTCTGAACGAACATCAGATATTCAATGTTTCCCTCAGGGCCCTTGACGGGGCTGAAATCCAGTCCACAGACCTTGAAGCCGTTGGCAGCAGCATAGCCCATGGCATTGTGCAGCACCTCACGGTGGGTGGCAGGGTCACGGACAACGCCGTTTTTGCCCACTTTTTCGCGGCCAGCCTCAAACTGGGGCTTGACCAGGCAGACACCCATAGCGTCCGGGGTGGTGATGGCCTGCGCCACCGGGAAAATATGATGCAGCGAGATAAAAGAGACATCTACGCTGAAAAACTCGATCGGCTCTGCCAGCTGGTCAAGGGTCACGTTGCGGATGTTTGTGCGCTCCATATTGACCACCCGCTCATCGGTGCGCAGACTCCATGCCAGCTGACCGTAGCCCACATCCACTGCGTAGACCTTGACTGCACCATTTTGCAGCATACAGTCGGTAAAGCCGCCGGTGGATGCGCCAATGTCCATGCAGACTTTCCCCTTGGGGGTCAGCGGAAAACACTGCATCGCCTTTTCCAGCTTCAGGCCGCCGCGGCTGACATAACCGATATCATGGCCACGCACCTCCACCTTGGCATCTTCTTTGATCATCTCACCGGCTTTGTCTACCTTCTGTTCATTGACAAAGACCACGCCGGACATGATCA
>OGOW01003802.1_pt1 | contig 10488 bp, 9 predicted proteins | sample 1552781 | NCBI WGS metagenome assembly OGOW01 (sample SAMEA2580145, study PRJEB22360) | human gut metagenome | biome: human gut; feature: human-associated habitat; material: faeces | place: Denmark | collected 2008/2010 | reverse complement strand
CGGAATATCGGTTTCCGTTATTCCGCCGATAGCGAAGACCGGAATCGAAATCTTATTTTCCTGCATTCGGCCCAATAGAAACCGGTAACCTTCCAATCCGAGGACCGGACTGAGTTTCTCTTTCGTTGTGGTAAAAGCATAAGGCCCCAGACCGATATAGTCGACCTGCTGTTTTTGCCGGAGCAGGATGTCATCCCAGGTGTTACAAGTGGCACCGACGATCTTACCGGGGCCCAGTATCCGCCTGGCTTCCCATGGATCCATATCCTCTTTGCCCAGGTGCACACCGTCGGCTTCCAGTAAACGGGCGACGTCGACCCGATCGTTGATAATAAAGAGTGCCCGGTGACGCCGGCAAATCTCTTTTACCTTTCTCCCTTCACAGAGCATTTCGGCGAGGGAGGCTCCTTTCATACGGAGTTGAATCCAGCGCATTCCTCCCTGACAGACCGCTTCAACCTGCTCGTAGAGGGTCATCCCTTCTTTGGGAGCGGTGATATACTGCAAAGACAATTCACCGAGCCAGGGCTTTGAGTCGGGAGTATATTTTCCAATGCAATGATAACCTAACAGGCTGTTGTTGCTTTCGATAAAGCGGGATACATAGAGCTGTGCTTTATTACAGGAAGTAGCTAGGTCATCTCCTTGAGCCAGGGCTGACAGGAGGGCTGACGATAGGGTACAACCGGTTCCGTGTTTGGTGTACCGACTACGGGGAACCGAGAAATTAGTCGTCCGGTCGGGTTGGAATAAGACGTCGGTAGCATCCACTCCAGCGTTGTGTCCTCCTTTCCAGAGGATATTCAGGTGGTGATCCCGACAGACGATTTGTAACCGATCGGGAGTGATTCCTTCTCCGAATAATCGGTAAAGTTCGTCCGTATTCGGGGTGATAAGATAAACACGGTCAAGGATGCGTTTTAGTCTTTCCTGATCTTCGGGGGTATACCGGTGAAATGAAAAACCGGCACTGGCTTTCAGGATAGGGTCCCAGATTATTTTGAGTCGTTTGTCCTGATCGAGCAAATAATCCAATAACCGGTCCAGGATTTCGAAACTTTCGATCAGTCCGATTTTCAGAAATTCGACATTGTACTTTTGCAATAATAAGTCACATTGTTTTTTGATATCCTCCCAGGCGGTCCAATGTACTCCGGTAAAAGTGTCTTCATTTTGAAAAGTCAGAGCCGAACAAACGCCCAATCCATAACTTCCCGTGGCTTCGAAAGTTTTCAAATCGGCACCGATTCCTGCACCCGAGGAGGGATCGAACCCTGCGATACTGAGTACGAATGGAGTTTTCAGGCGGATGTATCTTTCGATAGCTTCATCGGGATTATTCCAAAGGTACCCTAAAACGGCGATTCCTTCGAAACCGGCTCGGCGGCATAAGCCGGTTTTATCAGGCTCGAGGCCTCCCAAGGCGATCACAGGACAATCGATGTCCGATAAGTCCGGTAATTGCCCGAATCGGCTCCGGTATCCCGTTTTGGAGATACTATCGAAAATAGGACTCAGAAAACAATAGGCAGGACGGAAAGGAAGTTGCCGGATTTCATCCACACGGTGACAAGAGATACTCACGGCATATTGCTGAATATAGTAGATATATTCATTCGCTTGTGGATACTTTAAATGTATTCCGTGCAACCGATATTTTTTCACTAATTCATAATGCTCGTGAAGTACGATCCTGTTCCGGTAGACAGGGAAAATCTGCCGGATAAATCTTTCATACACTTCGGCTGAAGCACCCAGTTTTCTTAAATGCAGGTACTTCAGGCCGTGTGTAAAGAGATGATTACAAATGGCTGCTTCGTCTTTGACCGGAGTGGGTGAAGTAATGACGATTATTTTCATAAATAACTGTTTCGCGGCTCGAGACCTTTATTATTTATTTTCCTGGCTGATTTTTTCCCTTAGTTTTTTACTGGCCCGCATGGAGCAGAAATGTTCACCGCACATGGAACAGAAATGTGCCTCCTTGTGGCCTTCGTCCGGTAGGGTTTCATCGTGGAATTTTATTGCTTTTTCCGAATCGAGTGCCAGGTGAAACTGATCTTTCCAGCGGAATTCGAAGCGGGCTTTACTCATGGCATAATCCCGGAAATAAGCGGCCGGATGGCCTTTGGCTAAATCGGCTGCATGGGCTGCCAGTTTGAACGTGATCACTCCTTCTTTAACATCGTCACGGTTCGGTAAGCCGAGATGTTCTTTTTGAGTAACATAACACAACATAGCGGTACCGAACCAGCCGATCATCGCTCCGCCGATAGCTGAAGTGATGTGATCGTAACCGGGAGCGATATCGGTTACCAGCGGTCCCAGGGTATAGAAGGGAGCTTCCCGGCAGTATTTCAATTGCAGGTCCATATTTTCCTTGATCTTTTGCATGGGCACATGTCCCGGACCTTCGATGATCGCCTGTACATTGTATTTCCAGGCAGTTTGGCAGAGTTCGCCCAGTGTCTTCAATTCTTCGATCTGAGCCGTGTCGTTGGCATCGGCGATACAACCGGGACGCAGGCCGTCTCCCAAGGAAATACCGACATCATATTTAGCCAGAATCTGGCAGATCTCTTCGAAATGTTCGTAAATGAAGCTTTCCTGTTTGTGGGTCGTACACCAATGTGCCATGATCGAACCTCCCCGGGAAACAATGCCGGTAAGGCGTTTCAAGGTCAGAGGCACATGTTTCCAACGCAAGCCGGCGTGAATGGTAAAATAGTCTACTCCTTGTTCGGCTTGTTCGATCAGGGTATCCCGGAAAATCTCCCAATTGAGTTTTTCAACATTCCCGCCGACTTTCTCCAGGGTCTGGTATAAAGGAACCGTACCTACGGGTACCGGTGAATTGCGGATAATCCATTCCCTGGTTTCGTGTATATTCTTTCCGGTCGACAGGTCCATGATCGTATCGGCTCCCCAGCGGAATGCCCATACTGCTTTTTCGACTTCCTCGGCAATCGAAGAAGTTACCGGCGAATTACCGATATTGGCATTGATTTTTACCAGAAAGTTCCGGCCGATAATCATCGGCTCGCATTCCGGATGATTGATGTTGGCCGGAATAATGGCCCTGCCGGCAGCCACTTCCTGCCGGACAAATTCGGGAGTGATATAATCGGGAATATGAGCACCGAACGATTCGCCTTTTTCTTTTTTATATTTTTCCCGGATTCGGTCTGCCAATTGATTTTCCCGGATAGCGATATACTCCATTTCCGGGGTAATGATTCCCTGACGGGCATAGTATAATTGGGATACCTGAGCCCCTTCGCGGGCGATTCGCGGATGGGTATTTACATGTTCGAAGCGAAGAGAATCCAGACTTTTGTCTTCCTGCCTCATTCTGCCGTATTCCGAACTGAGTCCCTCTAATTTAACGGTATCCTGGCGTTCCTCGATCCAGTTTTCTCTCAGTTTAGGAAGACCTTTTTGCAGATCGACAGTATAATTCGTATCTGTATAAGGACCGGAAGTATCGTATACGACGACATCTTCATTTTCAATCTTACTGCCATCCAGATCGACGGTAGGGGATAATTTGATTTTCCGCATCGGAACCCGGATATCCGACCGGGAGCCTGTTACGTAAATTTTTTCGGAACCCGGTAGTGGGCCTGAAGTGATTTCAAAATTTTCCATTATGATTAGATTCTGATTTTAATATACTGATTATTAATTAGGAAAGTCGGTTTATCCTCCCTGTACCGCTTTGATAATGAGTAGTTGCGAACCGTCCCGAACCAATGTCGTTTCCCATTGTGCTTTAGGTACGACCGTATTGTCCAAGGCAATGGCGATGTTTAGGGGAGAAATGTCTTGTTGGGTCAGTACCTGTAAAATAGTGCTGTTTTCGGGGCATTCCGTAGCTACGTCGTTGATAAAAATATGCATGATCTACTGTTTTAGGTTTAGCGGACCATCTGAAAGGGGGAATAATTTTAAAAAATGAAATTTTGCTCACTCTACCTACGCCGGCATTACCCGGATCAGGTTATTGGGTATAATCTCAGCCCGTAATATTAAGGCACCCCTTCTGAAAATCCGGTTCAAAGATAATAGAAAAAGAGATGGAAACAAACGTTTTAAATTTTTTATTATTTAGGATCAGATACGATTTAACCCAGACAACTCTGTAAATATCGTAGAATCTGCTTAATGTTTCCTGTTTTTAAGGAAATATGGATGCATTTGTTTCCTGAAATTTAGGAAACCATTTTTACCTTTGTTTTATAAAAAATCTCTTATTGCTATCTGACAACGTGAAATTCCGTTTGATGTGATTGAGCGGGATATAAAGCTACCGATCAACCGTAATAAGATCATTACGGTTCCGGGGGACGCCGTTGTGGCAAGTCCGCTTTAACGGAGATAGTAATTTACTTTTTATTCCATTGTAATATCAGAAATATCAGGCCGGGGACAAAAATAATAAGGGCGGTGATCTGAAGGGCGAAGGCCAGGGAAATCGAGTCATTCAACCAACCGATAAAAGGAGCCATCGTGGCGAAAATCAGGCGGATGATGAAATTCCGGATCGACAGGACGGTGGCACGCATCTCCGAGAAGGTCTGGCGATTGATATATCCTTTAAGAATAGGAGTGGCGAATCCGCGTACGATATAAAAGAGGAAGAATAAAAATAAACTGAAATAATTCAGGCAGAAAGAGACGGCCAGATAACCTCCGGCGATGAGTATCAGAATAAGGGTATATGTCCGGTTTTCTCCCAGCTTGCGGTTGAGTTTGTCCGAATATAAGGCAGCTATGCCTACAGTGAGGTTCAATACTGTCCACACGATACCGAAAAGCGCGGTCGGAAGTTCTATTTTCATCAATACCGGTTGTACGAACCAGGCCATAGTCAGGGTTGCCGCTCCGATAATGCCGGAGAACATAATGTCGTAGCAAAGGCTTTTATTCGTAAATAGCGAATATCGAATGATTTTCCAGATATTGGCTAAAGGATTGACAATTTTGGTTTTGACATTGAATTCCTGTAAAGTCAAAGCTGCCGGAATACCGATAAAGGCAATCAAAATCTGACAGTAGAAAGGCAGACGGAGCGAAAATGTGGCTAACAGTCCGCCGAAAATACCCGCGAAGGCTTCCGAAAAATTCCCGATCATCGTTACTTTACCTTCATATTTCAGGTATTCGTTTTCCCGGTCGTAATGAAGCATCGTGTCGTATAAAAGAGCCGAATCGGCGCCGGAAACCAAACTTTGGCCTATTCCCAGCAGGATCTCGGCAATAAAAAATGCATAGAAAGTAGAGGATAGCGAATAACAGATGTAGCCTCCGAAAGCGACGATACAACCCGTAATCAAACAATTTTTCCGTCCCCAGGCATCGGCCAGATAACCCGTCGGGATGTCGAGACTAACCAGAACAATCGAGTAGACACTTTTTAAAAGGAAGATATCCTTTAAGCCCAATCCATTTTCTTCGTAAAATAATACGATAATAGGCATAATCAAGGTAAACCACTTGGATACCTTAATCAAATAAAGGGCTGTAATATTTTGTTTTAGCGAGGCCACCTGCAGACTGGTAAATGCGATGACAAAGATAATAAAGATTCAGGATTAGCAGCTGGAGAAAAAAGTTTTTTAAAGAGAAAACAGGTTTGGTATGAAAATTGCACACATTATAATAAAATGTGCAGTAATCTTTTGGTTTTAAATTTTAATATGTATTTTTGTTTCAGATTACAACTAAATAACAGTTTGAACTATGAAAATTGAAAAGATCAGCGATATTTATGAGGTATTGAAAGGATATACCCGTAAAAAGCGTTTAGTGGTTGCTTTTGCTAATGATAGTCATTCTATAGAAGCTGTGTATATGGCAGTAAAAGCCGGATTGGTGGAAGGAATATTGGTAGGGGATACGGAGACTATTCAAGGAGTGTGTAAAGAAAACGGTTATGATGAATCGTGTTTTAAAATTGTCCATGAACCGAATGATGTCCGGGGAGCTGAAACGGCTGTCGAAATGATCCGAAACGGTGAAGCCGATGTTATCATGAAGGGATTGGTGAGTACCGATAAATATATGCGGGCGATCTTAAATAAGGAACGGGGATTGGTAGCGCCCAATGCAATTCTGTCGCATGTAACGGTGATGGAATGCTCGTCTTACCATAAATTATTGACTGTTAGTGATGTGGCTGTGATTCCTTGTCCCGATTTGAATCAGAAAATTTCTATGATCAAATATGTGACGATTACTGCGAGAGCTTTGGGAGTTGAAAAACCGAAAGTAGCGATGATCGCTCCGACGGAACAGGTGTTGCCTAAAGTGCAATCTACTGTCGATGCTGCCATCCTGTCGAAAATGGGAGAGCGGGGACAGATCCCAGGGTGCATAATCGAGGGGCCGATGGCTTTGGATGTAGCTGTCGATAAAGAAGCTGCCGAAATAAAGAAAATGCAGTCGGTAGTTGCCGGAGATGCAGATTGTTTGATTTTTCCCAATCTGGAATCCGGGAATGTTTTTTATAAAACCAATACGAAATTAGGGCATTCTAAACAGGGAGCTGTACTGGTCGGAGCCAAAGTTCCGAGTGTATTGTCTTCGCGCGGAGATAGCGTTGAAACGAAATTGAATTCGATTGCTTTGGCTGCTATTTTATCGGAATAATTTTTTTGACACGTTCTCTGGTTTTGCAAGTCAGAGGTGCGAGTTCTTCAGGAATTTTAATTATAAACCTCCGGTTTTGATTCATACTTATTGATCGAAACCGGAGGTTTGTCGATTTATATTGGACTAATCACCCAAAGTCAAATTTTTGACTTTGGGGATCACTTTTTTTATTGAAAATTCAAAGGAATTAGTTGAGTTGTCCGGATTCAGCTTTCTTGATCATGTCGGCATTCGCCGTGATATATATTTCTACTCTCCGGTTCTGCGCCCGTCCTTCGGCAGTGCTGTTATCGGCTACAGGCTGATCGAATGCAAGGCCTTCGGTCGTCAAACGGGAACGGCTGATTCCCTGGCCTACCAGAAAGTTGGCGACGGCATCTGCACGTTCTTTAGAAATGCGTTCGTTTACTGCACGGGTACCGGTATTGTCGGTATGACCGTAGATGGTCACGTCCGTATCCGGAGAATTTTTCAGGGAAGTGGCGAATTTCGTCAAGGCTTCTCTGGAAGCCGGACTAAGTTCGCTCTTATTAGTGGCGAAAAGGATACCATTGTCAAAGGTTACCTTTATGGCTTGCAGGTTATTGACATCCTGTACAGACTCGACTTTAGCGCCTTCGATCGCTTCCAGTTCTTTTTTTTGTTTGTCCATCCGGCGACCGATTAAAGCTCCGGTTCCTGAACCGACAGCAGCGCCTACTGCAGCACCGATGGCAGCTCCTTTACCCTTTCCGGCAAGAGCTCCGATTCCTGCACCTAAGGCAGCACCACTTCCGGCACCGATCGCGGCACCTTTACCTGTATTACTCCAGCTGGCACACCCTGTAAAAACACTGCCTGAGAAGATCAGACTTCCACCAAGCAATAACATAACAAAAAGATTTCTGATTTTCATGTGTTCTCAATTTAGAATCTTGGTTATTATACGTGCGAAATTAGAAACAATCTGTTAAAAATAAAATTGATTTCAGCTTGAATTTTATATTTTTGTCCGAATGAATTGAAACATACCTATAAGGGGGAGTTTGTGGTAAGATAAAGTTATAAGTTGAAACATGGCTGTATATTTTATTAGCGGGATCGATACAGATGCCGGAAAATCGATCGTTACGGGAGTAATAGCCCGGACGTTGTTACAAAAAGGAGTGCATGTGATCACTCAGAAGTTTATTCAGACCGGATGTGTCGGTATTTCGGAAGATATACTGAAACACCGGGAAATTATGGGGATTCCTCCTCAGGAAGTAGATAAAGACGGTACGACCTGTCCTTATGTCATGACCTACCCGGCTTCGCCTCATTTGGCAGCCGAAATCGACCGGGTAGAAATCGATGTAGAGCGGATTCATCGGTCTACGGAAAAATTAGATGCCGCTTACGATGTCGTATTGCTCGAGGGGGCCGGTGGGTTGTATGTGCCTGTCAGCCGGCAGTATCTGACGATCGATTATATCCAGGAATATAAACATCCGTTGATATTGGTGTCGTCGTCAAAATTAGGCAGTATCAACCACACCCTGATGAGTCTTGAGTTGTGTCGTCTACGCGGTATCGAGGTAGCTTACGTCGTTTATAACGACTTTCCCAACGATAGTGAGTGGATCAAGAATGACTCGATTACCATTATCCGGCAATATCTGGATGAATATTTTCCGGATTGTCGTCTCTTGGAATTGCCTGTAGTTGAAGGGGATAAGTGGCCTGAACTGGAATTGAAATAAATCGCATCGCTTCTACAGGGAAGGAATGAGCCGTTCTAGTCGAAAGAGGAACATATGCAAAAAGTAGAATTATTATCTCCGGCCAGGGATCTTGTTGTCGGTAAGGCCGCTATCGATAATGGGGCTGATGCGGTATATATCGGGGCACCTGCTTTCGGGGCCCGTAAAGCTGCAGCCAACAGTCTTGAAGATATCGGGACTTTGGTGGGTTATGCCCATCGTTTTTATTGCCGGGTATTCGTTACCCTGAATACGATATTGTATGATTCGGAGTTGGCCGAAGCGGAAAAAATGATCCGGCAATTGTACGCGATCGGGGTCGATGCTTTGATCATTCAGGATCCGGGCATATTGAATATGGATCTGCCTCCGATTTGTTTGCATGCCAGCACACAGATGCACAATTATGAACTCGAACGAATTAAGTTTTTAGATCAGCTGGGATTTCAACGGATTGTATTGGCCCGGGAGCTTTCGTTGGAGCAAATCCGGGAGATCCGGAAAGAGGTGAAAGCCGAACTGGAAGTGTTTATACACGGGGCTTTGTGTGTCAGTCTGAGCGGGCAATGTTATCTCTCTCAATATATGTTCGGCCGTTCGGCTAACCGGGGCGAATGTGCGCAGCCTTGCCGGATGAAATGGACTGTCGAAGATAACAGTGGGAAAAAGTTGATCAAAGATAAATATGTATTGTCTCTCAAAGATTTGAATCTTTCTTCTTATATCGATGATTTAATAGAAGCCGGAGTCGATTCGTTTAAAATAGAAGGGCGCCTGAAGGATGAGAATTATGTGGCGAATGTTACGAATTATTATTCTTCGCTGATCGGGAAACACCCCGGCATTGTGCGGAGTGGTTCCGGACATATCCTGTCGGCATTCGAAGCAGATCCTGAGCGGAGTTTCAGCCGGGGAAGTTCCGATTATTTTATCAGGGGACGGCACAGGGGATTAGTCAATATGGATACGCCGAAATCGATGGGAAAAAAGATAGGGATAGTCAAAGAAACAAAGGGAAATACTATTATTTTGGATGCTATCGGGGAGTTGGCGAACGGAGACGGATTATGCTATTTGGAGCAGGGCGGATTGAAAGGGATAAAGGTCAATGAAGCTGTGGGAAACCGGATTGTTTGTAATGAAACGGTAAAACTCCGGCCGGGGACCGAATTGTTCCGGAATTACGATCATCGCTTTAATATCCGTTTGGACAAAGTGAAATCCGTACGGAAGATCCGGATAAAAATAAAAGCATGGACAGCGGATCGCTGTTTATGGCTGGAAGTGACCGACGAAGATGGCGTACAAGTGAATTTACGCTCGGAAGAAACTTTTGAAAAGGCACAGAATCCTCAGCAGGCAGAACGCCTCAAACAACAACTCCTGAAATGCGGAGATTCCGATTTTGAGTGTGAGAGTGTAGATTTGAACGGCGAAGAGGTCTTATTTATTCCGGCAGCAGCGGCCAATGCATTACGTCGGAAATTATTGGAAGAATTGATAGAGGCCAGAGAAGCCCGACGGGAGAAAATGTTACCGGGACATAGGAAGCCCCTGACTTCTGTTCCCGTTGAAGCCGATTGGCACTATAATATTGCTAATCAGGGGGCGAAAAATTTCTATGAAGCTTGTGGGGTACCTGTTGTCGGAGCATGTTTTGAGAAATCGGGATTTCGGTCGGGGGAAAAAGATTTAATGCATACCCGTTATTGCCTGTTGTATGAATTAGGACGTTGCCGAAAAATGCAGAAAAACGAAGATTTAGAATTTCCGCTTTTTCTGGTCAACGACAAACATCGGTTCCGATTGGAATTCGATTGTCAGCGCTGCTTTATGAAAGTAATAAAATATGTATAAAATTTAAAATATTGTAAAAAATGTTGCTTCCCAACCTACTTTGCTATCGATATTATATTTTTGTTTCCGAATTTATGGAAAATAGAAATAAGCCTAAGGGGCTAAAATAAAAATTTATGTGTGGAATAGTAGGTTATATAGGAACTAAAGAAGCTTATCCTATTCTGATCAAAGGTTTGCATCGTCTTGAATATCGTGGATACTATGGGGCACAGAACGAAACGTATATTGAGGATTGAGCGGAAAGAATATCAAA
>OGOW01003785.1_pt1 | contig 10526 bp, 3 predicted proteins | sample 1552781 | NCBI WGS metagenome assembly OGOW01 (sample SAMEA2580145, study PRJEB22360) | human gut metagenome | biome: human gut; feature: human-associated habitat; material: faeces | place: Denmark | collected 2008/2010 | reverse complement strand
AGGCCTTGCCGCTGGTGGCACCGTACAGGGCCACGTTGCCGGTGATGATGTTCTCCTCGGGCTTGAAGGTGATGCCCTCGGGCGGGCGGACGACGAGCTTGCCGCCGGAGAGGCCCTTGCCCATGTAGTCGTTGCAGTCACCGGTCAGCTCCAGCGTCAGACCCTTGGGAATGAATGCGCCGAAGCTCTGGCCGCCTGCACCGGTGCAGTGGACGGTGTAGACGTCATCGGGCAGGTCGCTGCCGTACTTGCGGGTGATCTCGCTACCGAAGATGGCACCAAAGGCGCGGTCGGTGTTGGAGACATCCAGCTTCACGCTCTGAGGGGTCTTGCTGCTGAGCTTGAATTTCTTCATCAGCACCTTCATGTCCAGAGTATCTTCCAGATGGAAGTCGTAGGTGTCTTCCTTCTGGAAGTGGACATTGCTGTTGACGATGGCGGGGTTGTGCAGGATGCAGTCGAGGTCCATCTTGGACATCCGGCTGTCGGCAGGGGCAGACTTGACATGGAGCAGGTCGGTGCGGCCCACCAGCTCGTCAATGGTACGGATGCCCAGCTTTGCCATGTATTCGCGCAGCTCCTGCGCCACGAAGGTCAGGTAGTTGATGATATACTCGGGCTTGCCGTGGAAGTGCTTGCGCAGCTCGGGGTTCTGGGTGCAGATGCCCATGGGGCAGGTGTCGAGGTTGCAGACACGCATCATGACGCAGCCCATGGTCATCAGCAGAGAGGTGCCGAAGCCGAACTCCTCAGCGCCCAGCATACAGCTGATGGCCACATCGCGGCCGGAGAGCAGCTTGGAATCGCTCTCGATGCGCACACGGGTACGCAGACCGTTGAGGATAAGGGTCTGGTGGGTCTCGGCGATGCCAAGCTCCCAGGGCAGACCGGCATCTTTGATGGAGTTGCGGGGCGCTGCGCCCGTGCCGCCGTCGTAGCCGGAAACAAGGATGACCTGTGCGCCGCCCTTGGCGACACCGGCAGCGATGGTGCCGACGCCGGCCTCACTGACCAGCTTGACGTTGATGTTGGCGTGGCGGTTGGCATTCTTGAGGTCGTAGATAAGCTCTGCAAGGTCTTCGATGGAGTAGATGTCGTGGTGCGGCGGGGGAGAGATGAGGCCGACACCGGTAGTGCTGTGACGGGTCTTGGCGATCCACGGGTACACTTTTGCGCCGGGCAGATTGCCGCCCTCGCCGGGCTTTGCGCCCTGTGCCAGCTTGATTTGGATCTCTTCCGCGCTCACCAGATACTTGCTGGTGACGCCGAAGCGGGCGGAAGCCACCTGCTTGATCTTGGAATTGCTCTCGCTGTGGTAGCGCTCTTCGGGCTCACCGCCCTCGCCGGTGTTGCTCCGGCCGCCCAGACGATTCAGGGCGATGGCGATGGTCTCGTGTGCCTCGCTGCTCAGGGCACCGTAGCTCATGGCAGCGGCTTTGAACCGCTTGACGATGGAGCTGACGGGCTCCACCTCCTCAAGGGGGATGCCGCCGTTGGGGTCATAGCTGAAGTCCAGCAGGCTGCGCAGGTGCACGCCCTCGGCACCCATGTTGTCCACGGTGCGGGTGAAGTCTTTGAAGGCCTTGTAGTCGCCCGTGAAGCAGGCTTTCTGGAACAGATGGATGGTCTGCGGGGTGAAGAGGTGCTCTTCCTTGCCGCTGCGGAACTTGTGGGCACCGCCGTCGGCCAGCTCCATGTTGATATCCAGACCCAGCGGGTCAAAGGCGGCGTTGTGGGCAGCTTCCACATCCGCCTGAATGTCCTCCAGACCGATGCCGCCCACACGGCTGACCGTGCCGGTGAAGTACTTGTCGATGACATCCTTGGAGATGCCGACCGCCTCAAAGATCTGGCTGCTCTGGTAGCTCTGGATGGTGGAAATGCCCATTTTGGAGGCGATCTTCACGATGCCGTTCAGCACAGCCTTGTTGTAGTCATCCACGGCGGCGTAGTAATCCTTGTCCAGCAGACCCTCGTCGATGAGCTGGGCAATGGTATCGTGGGCCAGATAGGGGTTGACGGCGCAGGCACCGTAGCCCAGCAGGGTGGCAAAGTGGTGCACCTCGTGGGGCTCGGCGCTCTCAAGGATGAGGGCCATGGCCGTGCTCTTCTTGGTGCGGATGAGGTACTGGGACACGGCAGAAACCGCCAGCAGGCTGGGGATGGCCACATGGTACTCGTCAATGTCCCGGTCGGACAGGATGATGATGTTGGCACCCTCTTTATAAGCGCGGTCTACCTCCAGGAAAACGCGGTCGATGGCCTTTTCGAGGCTGGTGTTCTTGTAGTAGTTGATGGAGACAGTGGAGACTTTGAAGCCCGGGACGTTCATGTACTTGATGCGGAGAAGGTCCGTGGACGTGAGGATGGGATTGTTGACCTTGAGCACCTTGCAGTTTTCGGGCTTGTCTTCCAGCAGGTTGCCGTGTGCGCCCACATAGACGCTGGTGGAGGTGACGATCTTCTCGCGGATGGCGTCGATGGGCGGGTTCGTGACCTGCGCAAAGCGCTGCTTGAAGTAGTTGAAGAGCGGCGGGTGCTGGCCGCTGAGGACGGCAAGCGGGGTATCGGTACCCATTGCGCCGGAAGGCTCTGCGCCCTGACGTGCCATGGGCAGGATGAGGGTGCTGATGTCCTCATACTTGTAGCCGAACACCTTCTGCAGGCGCAGCAGGTCGTCGCCGGTATAGCTGGGGGTCTTGATGTTGGGGATCTTGAGGTCCTTCAGCTGGACGAGGTTGCGGTCTATCCACTCGCCGTACGGCTCACGGCTGGCGTAATATTCCTTCAGCTTCTCGTCGTCCACGACTTCGCCCTTGACGGTGTCCACCAGCAGCATCTTGCCGGGGCGGAGACGGTCTTTGACCAGAATGTTCTCCGGCTCACAGGGCAGCACGCCCACCTCGGAGGAGAGGATCATCCTGCCGTCTTTGGTGATGTAGTAGCGGCTGGGGCGCAGACCGTTGCGGTCCAGCACCGCGCCCACCACGTCGCCGTCGGAGAAGAGGATGGCCGCCGGGCCGTCCCAAGGCTCCAGCATGGTGGCGTAATACTGGTAGAAATCCCGCTTTTTCTGGCTGATGTGCTTGTTGTTCTCCCAAGGCTCCGGGATGGTGATCATGACGGCCAGCGGCAGGTCCATGCCGTTCATCACCATGAACTCCAAGGCGTTATCCAGCATGGCGGAGTCGGAGCCGGAGGTGTTGATGATGGGCAGGATCTTGTTCATGTCGTCCTGCATGATGGGGCTGGAGATGGACTCCTCGCGGGCCAGCATGGCGTCCGTGTTGCCCTTGATGGTGTTGATCTCGCCGTTGTGCAGGATGAAGCGGTTGGGGTGGGCGCGCATCCAACTGGGGTTGGTGTTGGTCGAAAAACGGCTGTGCACCATGCCGATGGCGGATTCGTAGTCCTCGTCCTGCAAGTCGAGGTAGAACAGGCGCAGGTCGTGGACGAGGAACATCCCCTTGTACACGATGGTGCGGCTGGACAGGCTGGGCACATAGGTGCCGTTGCTGGCTTGTTCGAACACCCGGCGGATGATATAGAGCTTGCGGTCAAAGTCGATGCCCTTGCTCACCTTGGCGGGCTTTTTGATGAAGCACTGCCAGATGGCGGGCATACAGTCGCGGGCTTTCTGGCCCACGGCGTCGGGGTCTACAGGCACTTCGCGCCATGCCAGAAACTCGAGGCCCTCTTTGCGGGTGACAAGCTCAAAAAGCTTCATGGCCTGAGCGCGCAGATGCTCGTTCTGGGGGAAGAAGAACATACCAACGCCGTATTCGCGCTCGTTGCCAAGGCGGATGTTCAGCTCGTCGGCCACCTTGGCGAAGAAGCGGTGGCTGATCTGCAGCATGATGCCCACGCCGTCGCCGGTCTTGCCCTCGGCGTCCTTGCCGGCGCGGTGCTCAAGGCGCTCCACGATGGACAGCGCGTCGCTGACGGTCTGGTGGCTCTTGCGGCCCTTGATGTCCACGACGGCACCGATGCCGCAGGCGTCGTGCTCGAACTGGGGGTCATAGAGGCCCAGAGGCCCTTTTTGCTCCGTGAAATTTTCCATAGACTTTCCCATCCTTTTTTCGATTTTCCGGAGAATATCCTGACAATGCTGCGGCACATTCCGCAGCGTCCCTCTTATATGGTATAACAGAAAAGACGTCCCAGATGGGTCGGCGAAGACTCATCTGGAACGCCCTTGTTCCGGATAACAAGAATATTATACAAAGGTGCTGAAAAAGATTCAAGTGACAGCTGCACCAAATGTGGGTACACCGGCCCTCTTTTTTCTTGTTCAAAACAGACACACCCGGTGGGCAAAAGTGTGGCTTATCAAGGCCGCGCTTTCCGATGAGCCGATGGACAAATCGCTCACACCACTGCACAGAAGGTGTGGCCCAGCGGCCTTTTTGTAGAAAATGACAAATATTCGTCCGAAAGATTGTTGACAAAAGCTATTGAAAAACATATAGGGGGGGTAGAATAAAAAAGGGAAAAACCACGAAACAGGAGGTAAAAATTATGCGGTTACGGAAAAACATGAAGCGGACGGCAGCGGCCGTCCTGGCCCTGAGCATGGCGGTGTCGGCAGTTGCGGCCCCGGCCTCGGCTGCTTACATCTGTGATGTGAGCAAGGGCAACGTGGAAATCTCTGTGGACGAAAGCGGTAACAAGAGCATCAAGGTGGGCGGTGAGAAAGTCGAGAAGAGCGAGGATGAGAGTGACGACATCATCATCACCGGCGACAACACCAAGTCCACCGAGAGCCAGAACGCAGAGGAAGAGAACACCTCCGAGGTTGAAAAGTCCGGCGAAAACACCTCTGAGGTTGAAAAGTCCGGCGAAAACACCTCCGAGGTTGAAAAGTCCGGCGAGACCGAGGAGCAGGCCCAGGAGCCCGGCTCTCTGGAGCTGCTGGCCCCGGAGGACGAGGAGAAGCAGGCCCAGCAGAAGGAGACTGAGGAGAAGCCCGCCGACTCTCAGGAGCCGGAGCAGGACGAAAAGAGCGAAAAGACCTCCGATCAGGTGATCGAGTACGACCAGTATGACCCCGAAGCCCAGCAGGAGGCCGCAAAGCCAGCCGCCAAGCCTGCTGCGGAGCAGGAGACCGGGGATAAAAGGCCCGCTGAGGAGAAGACCTACGAGGCTACCAACGCCCCCACCACCCTTACCGAAAAGGTTCAGGAAGCCGCCCGCAATGTGGTGAAGATCATCAATAATTCTACCAATCCTCTGACGGTCATCCTCCGTAACCTGAAGGTGGATGCAGGGAAGTCGGCCCAGGACGCTATGACCGTTTCCGGTAGTGGCGATGTGACGCTGGAGCTGGAGGGCAAGAATGAGCTGACCGGCGGCAACAGCGGCGATTATGGGACGAGAGGAATAACATCTGGTAAAGGCAAGCTGACGATCCAGGGCAAGGAGGGCTCCTCTCTGTCTACCACCGGCGGCTCGGGCACTAAGGGCGGATCCATTGGCATATATGCTAATGGAAAGCTGGATCTGGTGAATGCAACGGTTACGGCCACCGGCGGTTTCGGCGGCGGCACAGGCATATATGCCAACGATGACGTTAACATCAATAATTCGAAGCTCACTGCAAAGGGCGGCGGCCAGCTGCACCCTGGAGAGGATACAAGTACAGGTGGCGGCACAGGCATTAGCCTCTTCATGAAGGGAAAGGTCGTTGTTGGAGAGGGCAGCGAGGTCATTGCCATTGGCGGCGATGATAAGACTGTGAAGAGAAGTGCCTGGGGTGGTGCTGCTCTCCGCTTCTGGGGGACAGGCGTTGGCTGCGGCTATGAGGTCCAGAAGGGCGGTAAGCTGACGGCGATCGGCGGCAATGCAGAGTCGAAAAGCGGCGTTGCTACCGGAGGCGATGCTCTCAATGGAACGTGTGGCGGTATCGTGTCCTCTGGTGAGACTACGCTCATCGGTGGCAATGCCAAGTCGGGCTCGGGCAAGGCCACCGGCGGCAATGCGAGTTTCTATGATGGTAATAGTAACCAAGTTACTGTGAAGGGAGGCACGACAACTGCGCTGGGCGGCAAGGCAGAGAACAATGCCAACACAGCAGTCAATGGCAGCAGCATCAAGACTATCTGGAAGGGCAAGATTGGCCTGAGTGTTGAAACGGGCGGTACCCTTGTCACCGCCATGCCGGGCGAGCGGGATGGAAAGGGAAACGGTATCACCGGAGATGTCGAGATCAAGACCGATGGCGGCAAGATCGAAGAGATGGAGAACGCCAAGGTAGTCAAGAAAGACGACGGCACGGTTAACGTGGTAGGTAATGTGGTCGGCATGGTGACCGGCAACCTCAAGTATGAGCTGACGGCTACGGTAGAGCCCACCTGCACCACCCCGGGCAAGCGGGTCTACACCTGCACTACCGAGGGCCATAAGGGCGAGATCTACGAGGAGATCATCAGTGATGCACTGGGCCACCACTTTGTGGAGGGCGTCTGCACCCGCTGCGGCGCACCCGAGAGCAACAGCAGCAGCTCCGCTGTCACCCTGACCGTTACCGGGGCAGGGGCCTACGAGACCTCCATGGCCGAGGGCCGGTATATTATTGCAGTGCCAGCCGAGAATGCGGTGCTTTCCGGCTGCCTGGGCAACCTGAAGGAGCTGAAGGCGCAGGGCGTGAACACCCTCGTGTTCCGCACCCAGCTCCGTGAGACCGCCCTGAACATCGACAGTATGCTGTCTCTGGGCGTGGACGGCACCCTCTTTACCCTCACCCACAACGGTGAGGGCGCAAGCCTGACCATCGGCGGGTTCGAGCACAACGAGCTTATCCACTAAAACGCTATCCCTCCCTGCCCCCGGCACGTTCCGCATCGTGCCGGGGGCTTTTTTGCGCCGGGAGGGGCGGAGGTTCAAAATTTTTTCATAATTCACTTGACAACAGGGTTTGTATGTAGTATGCTCCACAGCAACCTATCAAAGTGCTTTTGAGACAAAACCTCAGGCACATGAAGTAAAATAAAGTCCGGACAGCCCACTATGCAGAAAAAGCATAATAGGCTGTTTTCTTTATAAAAGAAAGATACAGCACGAAACCGTGCGCGGTAAGAGTACAAGTAATACTTATTTCACCTGAACTGTACTTCACATGAATATACATCGAGGGTAAAACTATACAAAATTCAAATCAAAATTTTGGTGTGCAGTTGGGCAAACTACAGAAATCGTTGGTTTGAGGGTATAAATTTGGCAAAAAGTCTTTTCTTTCGGCGGTGGACGATGTATAATGCGGCCAAGGCACAAGGGTGTGCAGAAAGCTCCAGAGGGGGAGCAGAACACCTTGTGCATTTTTCAGAAACAGTCGCTTTAATACGTTAAAGCGGTGTTAGAGAGGGGAAAAGATATTATGAGATTCGATCGTCGTATTTCGCGCCGCAGCTTTCTGGCAGCAGCAGGCGTATCCGCAGCAGCTCTGGCCCTGACGGCCTGCGGCGGCTCCAGCTCCACGGCAGCGTCTACCGCTGCCTCCACCGGTGCTTCCAGCGCAGCTGGCACTGCCGCAGGCGGCACCCTGAACATCATGCTGGAGACTGAGGTCCAGTCTCTGGACCCGCAGATCGCCACCGACGGCACCTCCTTTGAGGTCATCGCCGACTACACCGACGGTCTGATGCAGATGGATGCCGACGGCGCAGCTGTCCCGGCCCTCGCTGAGACCTACGACATCAGCGAGGACGGCAAGACTTATACCTTCCACCTGCGCGATGCAAAGTGGTCCAACGGTGACGCCGTCACCGCAGCCGACTTCGTGTTCGGCTGGCAGCGTGCTGTTGACCCCGCCAATGCTTCCGAGTATTCCTATATGCTGTCTGACATCGGCCAGGTGGTCAACGCCGCAGAGATCATTGCCGGTGAGAAGCCCGTCACGGATCTGGGCGTGACCGCAGTGGATGACAAGACCCTCGAAGTTCAGCTGAACGTCCCTGTCAGCTACTTCCTGAGCCTGATGTACTTCCCCACCTTCTACCCTGTCAACGAGGCATTCTTCAACACCTGCAAGGATACCTTCGGCACCAGCCCCGACACCGTCCTGTCCAACGGTGCATTCATCATGACCGACTACCAGCCCGCTGCTACCGCATTCGAGCTGACCAAGAACCCCGACTACTACGACGCTGCAAACATCGCTCTGGATGGTCTGGCCTATCAGGTCATCAAGGACAGCCAGCAGGCTCTGATGAGCTTCCAGACCGGCGCACTGGATCTGACCCTGCTGAACGGTGAGCAGGTGGATCAGGTCAAGGACGACCCCCAGTTTACCAGCGTGGGCGCCGGCTACCTGTGGTACATCAGCCCCAACATCGATGCGGTGCCTGAACTGGCAAACGAGAACCTGCGCAAGGCTATGACCTTTGCTCTGGACCGCGACGCCATCACCGGCGATGTCCTGAAGGACGGCTCTGCTCCCTGCTACACCGCCGTTCCTCCGCAGTTCGCCACCGGCCCGGACGGCAGCGATTTCAGCGCCGACCAGACCAAGTTTGCTGATTCCTGCGCATTCGATGCAGCCAAGGCAGCCGAGTATTACGAGACCGCCAAGAGCGAGCTGGGCAAGGACAGCTTCTCCTTCGACATGATCGTTGATGCCGACGATGCACCTCAGAAGGTGGCACAGGTCGTCAAGGAGCAGCTCGAGACCACTCTCCCCGGCCTGACCGTGAACCTGACCGTCGAGCCCAAGAAGCAGCGCGTGCAGGATATGCAGGACGGCAACTTTGAGATCGGCCTGACCCGCTGGGGTCCCGACTACGCCGACCCCATGACCTATCTGGGCATGTGGGTCACCGGCAACTCCAACAACTACGGTCTGTGGAGCGACGCCGACTACGATGCCATCATCGCCGAGTGCACCACCGGTGACCTGTGCACCGACCCCGAGGGCCGCTGGGCTGCCATGTACGACGCGGAAGCCATCGTGCTGGATCAGGTCGTCATCTTCCCGCTGTACGGCCAGTGCAACGCCGAGATGATCTCCTCCGCCGTCAAGGGTGTGGAGCATCACCCCTGCGCTCTGAACCGCGTGTACAAGCGCACCACCAAGAGCGTCTAATTGAACATCCATTGCTGAACAAGGCCGCACAGTGGCCCGCAAAAGCCACTGTGCGCCTTTTTGGCATTGTATCTGTCCGCAGCTCGCGCACGGTTGACCGCAGCTGCAAAAGAAAAGGGGGTTCACCCGTCGTGAAAAAATATACGCTCAAGCGGCTTCTGACCTCATTGTTCACGCTGCTGGCCATCCTGCTGGTGCTGTTCATCCTCATGCAGCTGATGCCCGGCTCCCCGTTCAACGATGAAAAGCTGACCGCTGACATGCGGGCTGCGCTGTACGCCAAGTATGGTCTGGATCAGCCCATCTACATCCAGTTCTTCCGCTATGTGGGCAACATGCTCCGGGGCGACCTGGGCGTGAGCTACAACATCTCCAAGAACACGCCCATCTCCCAGCTGGTGCAGGCCCGCCTGCCCATCTCCATCCAGATCGGCGGCATGGCCGTCACGCTGGGTGCGCTGGTAGGCCTGGTGCTGGGCATCATCGCCGCCCTCAAGCGGGACACCATTTTTGATACCGTCGCCACCATCATCTCGGTCATCGGCGTTTCGGTGCCGTCCTACGTCTTTGCGCTGGCACTGAGCTATACCTTCGGCTTCAAGCTCCGCTGGTTCCCCATGCTGTTCTCCGCAAAAGACATCTTTGGTTCCAGCGTGCTGCCCAGCGTGTCGCTCTCCATGTTCACCATGGCGTCCATTGCCCGTTTTACCCGCAGTGAGATGATCGAGGTGCTGGATTCCGACTATATGCTGCTGGCCGAGAGCAAGGGCATCTCCGGCCCGGCGCTGATCTTCCGTCACGCGCTGCGCAACGCCCTCATCCCCATCATCACCGTGCTGGCTCCTCTGATCGTGGACCTGATGACCGGCTCTCTGGTGGTCGAGAAGATCTTCGCCATCCCCGGCGTGGGCAGCCTGCTGGTGACGGCCATCCAGTCCAACGATTACAACGTGGTCATTGGCCTGAGCTTTATTTACAGCGCCATGTACATTGGCATCATGCTGGTCGTTGACCTGCTCTACGGCATCATCGATCCGCGCATTCGTCTGGCAAAGGGGGATGACTGATATGGCAGAAAAAGCGATCCGCCTGGGCGGCGAATCCACAGCGGATGCCATCGTCAGCGCGGTGGATTCCCTGTATCCCGAGCACACCTTTGAGGACAAGGAGTTTGCCCTCAAGCACAACGACGATGAGATCGCCGTGGATACCAACTTTGCGGCCCAGAGCTTCTGGAAGGATGCCATCCTCCGCTTCTTCGGCAAGAGGAGCGCCGTGCTGGGCCTGATCCTGATCGTCGTCATCGTGCTGCTGGCCGTTTTTGGCCCGGGCATGAACAGCTACACCTACTCCGGGCAGGATCTGAGCCAGAAAAACTTTGCGCCCCGCGTGCCGGGCATTGAGCAGTTCGGCATTCTGGACGGCAGCGAGAAGATGAGCACCACCACCG
>OGOW01003781.1_pt1 | contig 10545 bp, 6 predicted proteins | sample 1552781 | NCBI WGS metagenome assembly OGOW01 (sample SAMEA2580145, study PRJEB22360) | human gut metagenome | biome: human gut; feature: human-associated habitat; material: faeces | place: Denmark | collected 2008/2010 | reverse complement strand
TAGCAGAGGCTTTGAATATTGATGCAGGTAGACTGCTCAACCAAAAACATTTGAAGAAATGAAGGAAATAGATATTATTCAACAGATAAAGTCAGGTGAAGTCAGTAAGGTGCAGTTCAAAGAACGGCTCCTTGACAACTACGACATCGGCTGCGAACTGGTGGCATTCAGCAATGCACGTGGTGGAACACTGGTCGTTGGTGTGAAGGACAAAACCGGCAGTGTCAATCCTTTGTCATATCTGGAAGTACAGGAAACCACGAATACACTTGGCAACATCGCATCTGAGAATGTTGTTCCTGCCATCCTTGTTGATGTAGAAACCATTTCTGTGGATGGTGGAAGCCTTGTTGTGGCTCATATTAAAGAAGGGATGAATAAACCTTACCATGACAATCGTGGCATTGTGTGGGTGAAGAACGGTGCCGACAAGCGCAAAGTATTTGATAACGCCGAACTCGCCGAGATGATGACTGATTGCGGCAGTTTCTCGCCTGATGAAGCAGGAGTGAGAGATGCTACCGTAAAAGATTTGGACGAAAATACCATCAAAACCTTCCTAAGCAACAAGTTTGAAAAAGTATTAGTGAGAAAAGGCTTGGTAGGCGATGCTTTATGCGAAGCTTCTTTAGATACAGTCTGCTCTGCTATCGCCAGTGGGCACAATGGAGAAAAACTGATGCGTAACCTGCGTTTCATCCGTCCCGATGGAAAAATCACACTTGCCGCAATGTTGTTGTTTGGCAAGTACACTCAGCGTTGGCTTCCAGCAATGACAGCAAAGTGCATTAGTTTTGTAGGTAACAATCTGGGAGGTACACAGTTCCGCGATAAGGTGAATGATGCCGACATTGAGGGCAATCTACTTCATCAGTTTGAGACTATCATGGATTTCTTCAACCGAAATCTGCGCCATATACAAGTTGGGAAAGAGTTTAACTCACAAGGTGTGTTGGAGATACCCTACATCAGCCTTGTTGAGTTCACTGTAAATGCTTTAGTGCATCGCTCGCTGAATGCAACAGCCCCGATCCGTATATTTATTTTCGATGACAGAGTGGAGATTCACAGTCCGGGAACTCTCCCCAATGGGCTCACCGTGGATGATATTGTAGTAGGAACTTCCATGCCGCGCAATATGTTCCTTTTCACAAATGCCATTCATTTGCTCCCCTACACAGGAGCAGGTAGTGGTATGCTTCGTGCCTTGTCGGAGGGCATGAATGTTTCATTCACAAACAATGACAGGACGAATGAGTTTGTGATTACGATAAATAGGTTAGAAGGTAACCAAGTTAGCGAAAATAGTAACCAAGCTACCGAGAAAAGTAACCAAGTTAATGGCAAAAGTAACCAAGTTGACGAGAAAAGTAACCAAGTCAGCAAAGAAAGTAACCAAGTTAATGACAACTTAGATACTGAACTTAGATACTCTGGCACCGAGCGGATAAAACTCACAAACAAGCAAAAAGACATAGTGAATTTTTGCACAGTTCCACGAACTGCAGAAGAAATTATGAATCGTATCGGAATTTCAAATCAAAGCAAAAATAGGAAACAAAATATCACTCCGCTTGTTGAAGCCGGATATCTCGAAATGACTAATCCCGAGCATCCCAATGCAAGTAATCAAAAATATAGGAGAAGTAAGAAATGAGCGAATTACCCATTCAGACGAACTCGCACATATTCACCAATAAAAACGGTAACACGTTGATGCGTGAATTCGTGGGGATATTTAGCAAATCTCGTCATCTATATGACTTGGCACAAAGCATGAGCACCGATATTGCGATACGAACAATTATTAACAATGAACTTTGGTACATAGCACACCATCATCGTGATTTATTCACAAGTATGAGCGAGGTGGATTATACTCCAGATATTCGCAAATGTATAAAGTTATTACCTCTAAATGAAGTCATTGTTAATTGGCATAACAACTACAAAGACATGCAATTATCTATGACATATGGAGAGAAAACATCGTTCGAAGATTTGACGGAAATGATGGAGAGTCTGAATATTTATTTCATAATTAAATTAGTAGGATATGACAACTGAGGAAAAAGATAGACTTTTCAAGTCCATTCAAGACATAGTGAATGACAATCCAGTTTTAGTAATTGGTTGTGGCGCTTCTATGAATTACGGAATTCCTAGTATGTGGGACTTGGCGGTGGCTATAAAAGCAGATTTTACAAAGACACCGCCTATTTCTGAAGAATCCAAAAATTGCGTAAATGAACTAGTCAGCAAACTTGACGCAAAAATGGGATTGGAAGATGCTATGCTTAGCATAAAATGTACAGGGGAAGTAGAAAATAGAATATTAAAAATTGTATGGAATCAGATTAAGCCAAAGGACAATGAAGTTTTTATGGACGTAATTCAATCACGTAGTTGTTTACCTTTGACTGATTTGCTTACACATCTAATATATAATAGAGCAGATGCTGGGGTAAATGTTGTGACAACCAATTATAACTGCCTTATAGAATATGCCGCTTCTAAAACTGATGCTTATGTGAATTGTGGATGTTCACAATCTCATATTGGACATTTTATAGGTTTTGACCACAAAAATCATTTGGCAAAATTGAAAGTTTATGAAGGTTGTGTAAATATATACAAAATTCATGGCTCATTAGATTGGTTCGTAGACAACAATGGAGAAATGCGTAGTTATCCGAACCTGACATATATACCAAATGAAATGAAGCCATGTATAATAACCCCAGGGACAAACAAATACGAGAGAGCTTTGGAAGATCCTCATCGGACTTTAATTTCATCTGTTGATGGTTTGTTCAAAGAAGCTTCTGGTTATATGTGTATAGGTTATGGTTTCAATGACAAACATATTCAACCGAATTTATTAAAAATGGCGATTGAAAGAAAAAAGAAAATTCTAATAGTAACAAAGGATTTGACGGAGAAAATAAAGAGTGAAGTCATTGCTAAAGCTAAAAATTACATCATTGTGTATTCGGATGGTGCTAATGGTACAAAATTCAAAAGCTCATCAGAAGCAAATGAAATAATTGACGAAACGACCGAATATTGGAAACTTGAAAGCTTTATATCAATTATACAATAATATGGAAAAAATGATACTTAATTATAAAGAAGAAGAGCTTATCGGTAAGATAGCTAGTGTGGATACTGGTACGGCTATTGCATTTATACCTGATGATAAGAAAATGTCAGAATTGCAAATTAATCAATTGATTGCAGTCAATAGTCCTCGTGCAGGAACTCATATCATTGGAATGGTTGTAAAGATGTCTCGCCGTCTTGACGAAACAATACTTCAAAATGATATAGACGATAAAAAAAATGATGACAATGTTGTTTTACCATCAAATGCCATCAAATTAGTTTTTGTTGGAGAATTACGTGATAAAGAAGGTATAAAAGTGAATGTATTTAAACGCAATGTGACTGCATTACCAAACATACAATCTTCATGTTTTCGAATAGATGGGGATAAATTGACAAAACTAATGGAATGTATTTCCACTATTGCTGCAAATGCTGTGACTCCATTGTCATTAGGAAAGTATTTTATAGATGAAAACTCCACAGCATATATTGATGGAGACAAACTTTTTCAACGTCATGCTGCTATAGTTGGTTCTACTGGCAGTGGAAAGTCTTATTGTGTTGCAAAACTAATTGAACAAATGGCAGAGCTTAAATCTGTGAATGCTGTATTATTTGACATACATGGAGAATACTCTGATGAATCTTTCAAACGAGATGGAATAACACAACTGAAAATTGCGGCACCAAATGATTTGGAAACTGCAAACAAACTTGACAAAGGTATTCTGATGGTTCCATACTGGTTGTTGAACTATGAAGAAATGCAAGCATTGTTATTAGACCGTAGCGATAGTAATGCACCCAATCAAGCTATGCAGTTGTCTAAACAAATAATGACGGCAAAAAAAAGCACTGTAAAAGGTACGGAATATGAAAGTAAGATTACATTAGATAGTCCAATTGCTTATGATTTAAATGCTGTTTTACAAGAGCTTCATAAACTTGATACCGCAAAGGAACAAGGTGCAAGAGGAGAAAAGGCAGGACCTTTTAATGGTAAATTAACTCGTTTTAATCAGCGTCTTGAAAATAAAATGTCTGATAAGCGTGTGGGGTTCATGTTTTCTCTTACAAACGAAGAGCAGGAACTCGACTGGCTACAAAAATTTTGTAGGCAACTTATGGGTACGTCAAAATTTAATAATGGTGGCATTAAAGTTATAGACTTCTCGGAAGTACCTTCTGATATTCTTCCTCTTGTTATAGGTTTAGTAGCAAGAATTATTTTCTCTGTGCAACAATGGTCTGCAAAAGAAAAGCGTCATCCAATTGCATTGCTTTGTGATGAGGCGCATCTGTATGTTGAACAAAATGAATCTATCGATGCTGTGTCTGCAATTGGCTTAAAAAGTTTTGAACGTATTGCAAAAGAAGGTCGAAAATATGGAGTTAGTTTGGTTATAATCAGTCAAAGACCATGTGAGGTTAATAAAACAGTGTTAAGCCAATGTAATAATTTCATAAGCTTACGACTTACAAATGTAGAGGACCAAAATACGATTAAACGTCTTTTGCCAGACAATTTGGGTAATATAGCCGATAATCTTGCATTATTAGACATTGGCGAAGCGATTGTTGTGGGAGATGCAACTTTGCTTCCTTCTCGTATTAAAGTAGAAGAGCCCAAAATAAAACCACAAAGCAATACGGTACAATTTTGGCAAGTATGGGGAAAAAATGATAGTACTCAAGATTTGGACACAGCCGTAGAAAATATCATTAAACAATCAAAATCAGAATAATACAATACGAGATATTATAGTATAACATCAATGTAAGGTACAACTATATGAATAGACAACAACAATCAAATATTGAGAAGTCTTTCCTAAAAAAATAATATGGATATTCTAAAAATAAAGAAAACTATACAGACCCTTGTAGAGAAATACAAGTCGAATCGTGATTTCTACAGAACTTCAAATTTTAATGAAACACAAGTGAGAAATGAGTTTCTCGATCCTTTATTTGAAGCTCTTGGCTGGGATATTCGTAATATATTAGGCAAGAAAACAAATGAGCGAGAGGTGCTTCTGGAGGAATCACTTAAAGCCAATGCCGCCACTCATTCAAAGAAACCAGATTATACGTTTCGGCTCTTTGGAGAACGCAAGTTTTTTTTAGAAGCAAAGAAACCATGTGTAGATATCAGCATTGATGATAATCCGGCCAAACAGGTTAGACGTTATGGTTATACGGCTAACCTTAAGATTTCTGTATTGTCTAACTTTGAAGACTTATACATCTATGACACTTCATATAAAGTAGAAGACGGAGATACTCTAACTAAAGCTCGTATCAAAGCATATCATTATACTGACTACGAAAATGCCGTAGAGGAACTTCTTGAATTGATAGGAAAAGAATCTGTATATACAGGACACTTTGAAGAGGTTTGGAATAATGTTGAACTGAATGTAATACACCAGTCAGTAGACTCAATGTTCTTGGAACAAATCAATCAGTGGCGTTTGATGCTTGGTCAACAAATCCTTTCTTATGTTCCTGATATAGATATAGATTATTTAGGGGATATTGTACAGAGCTACATTAATAAAATACTCTTTCTCCGTATTTGCGAAGATAGAAATATTGAAACTTATCAGCGTCTGCTTACAATTGCAGACCATAATAGTCATGAAGAACTTGTGGCGAAATTTAGGGACGCAGATAACAAGTATAATTCAGGCTTATTTGAGGAACTTATTTCAGAAGAGGTAATTGGAAATATCAGTTCTTCCTTTTGGATAATAATCCGTCAACTCTATTTCCCGGAAAGCCCATATTCGTTTACGGTACTTTCATCAGACATTCTTGGCCGAATTTATGAAATATTCATTGCTGAGAAACTTGCTGTAGTAGATGGAGTACTTAAGATTGTTAAGAAACCTGAGAATACAGAACGAGATATTGTAACTACGCCAAACTTTGTTGTACGTGAAATCTTGCATCAAACAGTCGTTGAAATCATTCAAGGAAAGACAGCAAACGAAGTTAACAATCTGAAATGTGCAGATATAGCGTGTGGTTCTGGCGCATTTTTGTTGGAGTTATATCAGTTGCTCTATGACTCATTAGTAGATTACTATCTTGAAAATGACAGGAGTAAACTTCTTCAGACGAGCATTGATACTTATAAGTTGCCATACGAAATGAAATGCAATTTATTGGTGAACTGTATCTATGGCGTTGATAAGGATTTTAATGCCGTTGAAGCATGTAAATTTGGATTGCTACTTAAATTGCTTGAGGATGAAGACATAAACTCTTTGTCTTCATTCCATCCAATATTGCCAGACCTTTCAAATAATATATTCTTTGGTAATAGCCTTTTAAGTACTGCTGATGTTCCTGCTGCTGATGCTCTCGAAGTAAATCCTTTTGATTTTGGCGATAGAGTCTTCGACTTGATAGTAGGTAATCCTCCATATATGAAAACCGAAGATATCAAGAAATTTACTCCGAAGGAAAAATCTCTTTACGAAAAGGGGAATAAGTATACGAGTGCCTACAGACAGTATGACAAATACTTTCTTTTCATAGAACGTGCATTGGGTCTTTTGAAACCCAATGGACGTTTAGGTTATATTGTTCCAAGCAAATTCATGAAGGTTGGGGCAGCAAAGAAACTTCGAAACCTTATAACCGGCAATAGTTATCTCAAAACCTTGATTTCGTTTGGTGCTCATCAGGTATTTGCAGACAAGTCAACCTATACTTGCATTATTGTATTGGAAAAGAATCGGCACGATAATTTTAAGTATTTAGAAGTGAGCAATCTTGTGGGGTGGAGAGTCCAAAATGCCGAAGCCAATAAGTTTTGCTACCGTTCATCAACCACTATAAATTCAGATACTTGGGTATTGTGTACGGACGAGCATTTGCCATTATTAAATATGGTAACCACCCATGCAAAACCACTGTCAGAAATAGTTGGCGATGACTATATTTTTAACGGAATCCAAACAAGTGCAAATAAGGTTTATGTATTTGTTCCTAAATCTGAAACACGGACGACCTATACTTTTAAGGCTTTTGATGGCAACGACTATGAAGTGGAAAAAGCTGTAACAAAGCCCTATTACAAAACGATTCAGGGCGAAGACGCCATGAGTTCTTATCGCACATTCAAGCCCAATGCCCGTGTTTTCTTTCCATATAAGAAAAACCAAAATGGTCGTCTACAGTTGATTCCGCTTACAACTATTCAAAAACACTATCCTTTGTTCTACGCATTCTTAATGGTAGCAAAGCCTGAGCTAAACAAGGCATCTCGGGATATTCAACCCAAGCCAGCCACTGCAGACGAGTGGTATCGTTACGGAAGACACCAAAGCTTGGAGGCGTGTGAAATAGAAGAAAAGATTATTGTGGGAGTGATGTCACAGTCTGATAAATATGCTATAGACAATAATGGCACCTTGGTATCATCTGGTGGTACCGCTGGGTATTGTGTGGTCAGTGTTCCTTCGGACAGTGAGTATTCAATTTATTACATACAAGCTATCTTGGGTTCAACTCAAGGTGAATGGCTTGCTTCTCTCTATGGCGAAATCTTCCGTGGCGGCTATATAGCTCGTGGCACAAAGGTGTTAAATCAAATACCGATTCGTGAGATTGATTTTACAAATCAAGATGAACGAAATGTTCATGACGATATTGCCAATCGCCAGAAACAGCTTATAGAATTAGGCGATAAGATTGGCAAAGCAACAAAGAACCGAAGAAATCTTGTGCCGTTACAACGACAATTTAATTCATTGAGGCAAGAACAGCAGAATGCCATCAACAATCTTTATGGCATGACAAACGATGAGGTATCATTAATTCCTAAGATAAAAGAGCTTTATGCAACTGATTGAAAATGCAACAGACCAAAAACTGCGAGGTGCTTATTATACTCCTCCTGCAATAGCCAAATTTATTCTACAATGGGGAATTAATGGCTGTAATGATTTGAATATACTTGAGCCCAGTTGTGGTGACGGTGTGTTCCTAAAATGCATTGGCAACAACGGGATGTTCTATAATAGTGTTACGGCAATTGAATACGAAGAAAAAGAAGCCGAGAAGGCACGTGCAATAGCTTTGCATGATTCAGAAGTAATCAATGCTGACTTTCATCGTTTCTGTCTTGATACCGATAAGCGTTTCGACTTAGTGGTTGGAAATCCTCCGTTCATTCGTTATCAGTATTATGATCCTGAGCAGCAAAAATTAGCAGATGAAATATTCAAGCGTTCTAGGTTGAAAAGAACAAAACTCACGAATGCTTGGGTCACATTTGTAGTAGGTTGCAGTCAGTTGCTGAAAGAGACAGGAAAGATAGGGTTTGTTGTCCCATCTGAGCTTCTTATGGTCAAGTATGCTCAGCAGTTGCGTCAATATCTTGCAAAGAACTTTAACAAGATAAACATCATTTCTTTTGAGAATCTTGTCTTTGAGGAAATACAGCAAGAGGTTGTTCTGCTGTTGTGTGAAAAGAATGGTACAGATGAGCACATGATTGAACACATTGAGGTGAAAGATGCTGATGCTTTGTTTAAACTGAATCCTCACAAATTGAAATTTCCAACCAAAAAGATTGATTTCCATGCTGATAAGTGGACATACTATTTCCTTGAAAAGAAAGAACTCGACCTGCTAGAGAAAGTAAAACACGACATGCCATCCATTTCTACTTATGCAAATGTAGAAGTTGGAATTACAACAGGGGCTAATGATTACTTTACAGTGCCGGAATCTGTAATAACTCTCTATAATTTAAAAGAGTATGCAAGACCTATGGTCGGCAGAAGTGTGCAGGTTAGCAGCTTATGCTTTACGGAAAAAGATTGGTTGGCAAATGTGACTGCAGGTGCCAAAGCACATCTTCTCGTTTTCCCCTCAGGAGTCAAAAAGAGTGGAAATGATGGTGTAAAAGCTTATATTGAAAACGGAGAGAAGGAAGGAATAAACAAAGGCTACAAAACAGGGATACGTGATGAATGGTATATAATTCCGTCCATTAAACTTTCTGATGCGCTTTTCCTTCGCCGCAACAACCAGTACCCGAAGTTCGTGTTGAATGAGGCCAAGGCTTACACTACTGATACCATGCATCGGGTATTCATCAAAGAGGGAGTAAACAAGAAAGCATTCGTAGCAAGTTACTATAACTCTCTGTCATTTACCTTTGCTGAGATTCTTGGTCGCAACTTTGGAGGTGGTTGTTTGGAGCTCATGCCAAGTGAAGTTGGAGGTATCTATATGCCTTATAGTATTGATAATGAGGCATTGTTCAATGAAATAGACAGAATGTTACGTCAGAGGAAATCTGCTGACGAGATTCTTGATTATACAGACAGAATAATCCTTCATGAAGGTATGGGACTTAGTATGGAAGAAGTTCATACAGCTCGTTCCATCTGGCATAAGATTATGGGTAGACGTTTAAGTCGTGAGACTCTCGAAAAGAAGAAAGAAGTAAAGACTGAGAAGAAGACAAAGTACGCTCAACTGAACTTCCTTGACTTATTTGAGCAATATCAGAACAATAATATCGTTGAGAATAGCATAGTTCGTGAAGATATGGTTGAATACGTTGCATCATCTCACAAGCATCTTATCAATGAGTCTAAGAACGTGCTCATCAGCCTTGTTAAGAAAGATAACTTCGAACAATACCTTGATAAGTCTGCTAAGATTTATTATACAGGTAAAAGATTTCCGTCTACAGTAGCTCTCAACAAGTTGTACTACTTCATGCCTTATTTGAAGGGTAAGGGTATTCGTGACTTGTATTTGATAAAGATTGCCCGGGTAGGCACACGCAGGGAAGGTCAATCAGGTGAAGACAAGAACGATTTCCGCTTAGTTTTCGAAATTGAGTATGTAACCCAACTCTTTGATGACTATCAATCAATAGACTTGAAGATTTGGAGGACATTTACAGATACTACATTGAAGAATTTATTAAAATAAACACATAGCGAAAAGACAAATTTGAGCGAAGCGTAGCGAATGGCACTGAAACAGTGTTCGTTACGCTTCATTTTTGTGTGGTAAGGAAGCAACTGAAAGCCACTTTAAAGCCAAATGCGGCAAGAGTTCAGTTACCACCCCATTACTGCCGTAACGGATGAAAGTTTTCGGTTAAACGCTTCTATTTCTGCGATTTGCGTGGGTTTGCATATCTGTCGGTAACTCACTGTAACTTAATTTTGTAACCAAAAAAGTGTGAGTTATGCGAAGTACATTCAAAGTATTGTTTTACGTGAAGAAAGGCAGTGCCAAGCCCAACGGCAACCTGCCCCTGATGTGCCGTCTTACAGTGGACGGAGAGATTAAACAGTTCAGCTGCAAGCTGGACGTTCCCCCACGCTTGTGGGACGTGAAAAACAGCCGTGCCTCGGGCAAGAGCGTCGAGGCGCAGCGAATCAACCGTGCCGTCGA
>OGOW01003777.1_pt1 | contig 10549 bp, 8 predicted proteins | sample 1552781 | NCBI WGS metagenome assembly OGOW01 (sample SAMEA2580145, study PRJEB22360) | human gut metagenome | biome: human gut; feature: human-associated habitat; material: faeces | place: Denmark | collected 2008/2010 | reverse complement strand
GAGGACGGTGTTCCCACAGCCCAGGGTGTGGAGTGCTGGTCCCCTGCCATCATCCATAACATTCTGACCAACGAAAAGTACATTGGGGATGCTCTGCTGCAGAAAACCTATGTTACGGACTGCCTCTCCAAGAAGGTTCGAAAAAACCGCGGTGAGCGCGTCATGTACTATGTTGAAAACAACCACCCCGCCATCATCTCAAGAGAGGCATTCGATCTGGTGCGGAAAGAAATGACGCGCCGCTCCAGTAAGCGAAAGGTGCTGCAAAAGAGCGGCAAGACGGAACTCGGAAAATATTCCGGCAAATACGCCCTGACGGAACTGCTGGTGTGCGGTGAGTGCGGTTCCCCCTACAAGCGGGTGACATGGGCCAGAGACGGAAAAAAGCGCATCGTCTGGCGGTGTGTCTCCCGGCTGGAGTTCGGTACAAAATACTGCCATGCCTCGCCTACGCTGGATGAAGGCAAGCTCCACAGTACCATCCTCAACGCCATGAACGAGTATGCGGCCATCCGGCAGGAGGTCTGCCCCGATGTGTTGGCGATGGTGGAGGAAGCCAAGCAGGCGCTGACTGAGGCTGCTACAAAACTGCTGACGCTGAAGCGCCGCCTCGACGAAGTCAGCCATGAGCAGGCTGATCTGCTGGACATGCTGCTGTCCAACATGGCCGACGCTGATCTGAACTCCAGAATGAAAGCCCTGACGGATGAGAAAGCGTCTCTCAAGGAACAAATTTTAGAGGCCCAGCAGGAAGAAGTCGGTCTGGAAGAACAAGTTGCCAAGCGCCAGCAAATGTGGGACAGCCTAATCGAATGCAGCGAGGGCTACACGGAGTTCGACGATGAGTTCATCCGGCAGATCATTCAGAAGATCACGGTCGAGGATGCCGACACGATCCACATCCAGTTTAGAGACTCCAATGTGGTGCTCGAGCAAGGATTACAATAAAAAGGAAAGGCGAAAAAAGATGGCAATTTTTATGACCGGTGACACCCACGGTGATTTCAGCAGGCTCCTGCCTGCAGCATTCCATGAGCAACGTGACCTGACCAAAGAGGATTACCTCATCATCTGTGGAGACTTCGGCGGTGTCTGGGATGGCGGCGATGCGGAGCAGCAGTGGCTGGACTGGCTGGAGACCAGGTCCTTTACCACGCTGTTCGTCAGCGGAAACCATGAAAACTATGATCTGCTCCGCAACTATCCAATCAGCCAATGGCACGGCGGCTTGGTACAGGCCATACGCCCCAGCGTCCTGCATCTGATGCGGGGCCAGCTTTATAACATCTGCGGAAAGCGGATATTTACCATGGGCGGCGCCAGCAGCCACGATATCCGGGACGGCATTCTGGAACCGGATAATCCGGACTATGAGCGAAAGCTGCGGCAGCTCAACGCCGCAGGCGCTCTCTACCGAGTCAATCACCGCTCCTGGTGGAAAGAGGAACTGCCCGGCGTGGACGAATACCGAATCGCAAGAGAAGCACTGGACAAAACAGGTTGGGACGTGGACTACATCATCACCCACTGCTGCCCCAGTAGCATTCAGGACACATTCAGCGGCGGGTTGTTCCAACGGGATGCCCTGACAGACTTTCTCGATGAGGTTCGAGAGCGATGCCGATTCCAATACTGGTTTTTCGGACACTACCACGAAAACATGGTGGTAGAGAAAGAGTTCGTAATGCTCTATAATCAGATTATCCGACTGAAATGATGAGTGGAGGCGCACTGGCGATTGGCTAATGTGTCTCCACTTTTTATTTAAGTAAGTTTTTCACAAGCTCAAGCATAAATCTTTGTCCGGGTTCACGAATAGCTTTCCCGACTACGTTATGCCATTGTGTTGACGCAGGCTACGCCCAAGACAAAAAACAGGAGGAAACAAACATGACGATTGATAGCGCAAAGGATCTTCAAATGAATATTGCAAAAGAGGGACTGGCACTGCTGATGTTCCATCCCAGCTTCAATGTGCAGCCCCATAGAGTGCATCTTCCTCATTGGCACAGCGTGGGACATCCCCGTGGGTGACACGCAGGAGGTCATCTCGCTTCTGGATCGTGAGCTGGATGCGATCCGCGCCGCAGGCGAAGGTGGCACGGTAGCGCATGTGTTGCCGGAGGATAAACTCCCGATGAATGCCACCGGCTTGGAAACGCTGGACAACATCTGGGATCTGTTCGAAACGAGCCTGCGCATGGACAGTATGCAAGCCAGAACAAAGATGTTCGAAATGGCAAAGTGGTTGGAGGAAAGCCAAAACCTTCTGGACTGAATCGTGCAGGCACCGAAGGAAAAGCAGGCATGGATGGAGCCGACAAACTGAGCGCTCCCTATAACAGAGCCGCCCCGCGGTGGGCGGCTCCACCCTTCCCCCACCGTGTTCGCCCCTGTGAGCCACCGTGTGCGCTTTTTACAGGCACCCCAAGGTAACCACCCCCACACGGTGATCTGAGCGGGTGTTGAGCCACTTGTGGGGGAATTAACATCCGGTAAAAAAAGCAGAAAAAAGGCTCGTAAAATTGGTCTATTGGAATTGACGTTTTATGTATTTTCACGTATACTTAATTTACAGATTCACGCGCACATTTACAGATCATTCATCCGTCATCACAAGATGCTGGGGGTTCGAATTGCAAAACGGAAAATCGAGCCTCAAAAGCCCGCAAACCCTTGCGACACAAGACTTTGCTCCTGCATCTTTTTTGTCAACACACTCCATTCCACAAATTTCAGAGCGCATCGCTCCGCGATGCGCTCGTTTTGGTATTCCAGCACTTTGGTCTAACATTTTTAGTTTTAAATCAGCTCTTCACAAAGGAGGTGCGCCATGCAGAAGGTCACGCTCGGCATTCTCGCCCACGTCGACTCGGGAAAAACGACCCTGTCCGAGGGGCTTTTATACGCCTCCGGCGCACTGCGGAAGCTCGGCCGCGTCGACCACGGCGATGCCTTTCTCGACACCGACGCGCTCGAGCGCGAGCGCGGCATCACGATCTTTTCCAAGCAGGCAATGCTGTTTGCGGGCAATAAGGAGTTCACGCTGCTTGACACGCCGGGCCACGTCGATTTCTCCGCCGAGATGGAGCGCACGCTGTCGGTGCTCGACTACGCAGTGCTCGTCATCAGCGGCAGCGACGGCGTGCAGAGCCACACGCGAACGCTCTGGCGCCTGCTCACGCGCTACGAGGTGCCGACGTTTCTTTTCATCAACAAGATGGACTTGGCGGGCGCGGACAAGAACGCGCTTCTGCGCCAGCTCACGGCGACACTGAGCGCGGAATGTGTCGATTTCTCCGCATCGCAGGAAACGCGCGACGAAGCGCTCGCCCTCTGCGACGAGGCGGCGCTCGAGCAGCTTTTGGAGCGTGGAAAAATCGACGACGCTCTGATTGCTGAGATGGTCAAAAACCGCAAGGTCTTCCCCTGCTTTTTCGGTTCGGCGCTCAAGCTGGACGGCGTGGAGGCCTTTCTCACCGCGCTCGCGTGCTTCACGCGCGAGCCGGTCTATCCGAAGGAATTCGGCGCAAAGATCTTCAAGATCTCGCGCGACGCGCAGGGCGCGCGGCTCACGTGGCTCAAGGTCACAGGCGGCGCGCTGCGCGTGAAGGCACCTCTCACCTATCGCGCGCAGAATCAGGACTACAATGAAAAGGCCGATCAGCTGCGGCTTTACTCCGGCGTCAAATTCCGCGCGCTCGAAGAGGCGGGCGCGGGCAGCGTCGTCGCCGTCACGGGCCTCAGCCACAGCTATGTTGGTCTCGGCCTCGGCGCGGAGGCGGAGGCGTCCGCCCCGCTTTTGCAGCCGGTTTTGACCTATCAGCTCATCCTACCCGACGGCGCGGACGCGCACAGCGCGCTTATAAAGCTCCGCGAGCTTGAAGAAGAGGACCCGATGCTGCGCATCGTCTGGGACGAGCGCTACGGGCAGATCCACGTGCAGCTCATGGGCAAAATTCAGCTCGAAATTCTGCGCCGCCGCATCCTCGACCGCTTCGGCCTCGACGTGACCTTCGGCGAGGGCAGCATCGTCTATCGCGAGACCATCGCCGCCCCCGTCCTCGGCATGGGACATTTCGAGCCCCTGCGCCACTATGCGGAAGTACAGCTTCTAATAGAGCCGCTTCCGCGCGGGGCGGGCATCCAGCTTGCGTCAAACGTGCCGACGGACGCGCTCGACCTCAACTGGCAACGGCTGATTTTCACCCATCTTTTAGAGCGCGAGCACGCGGGCGTGCTGACCGGCTCACCGTTGACGGATGTGAAGTTCACACTTGTCGCGGGCCGCGCGCATCTGAAGCACACCGAGGGCGGCGACTTCCGTCAAGCGACGTACCGTGCCGTGCGGCAGGGCTTGATGCAGGCGGAAAATGAGCCGTATTACGACTTCCGTCTCGAGGTGCCCGCCGAGTGCGTCGGCCGCGCGATGACCGACCTCCAGAACATGGGCGGCACCGTCGAACCGCCGCAGAACGAGGGGGAAAACGCCGTACTCACGGGCTATGCGCCGGTGCGCACGCTGCGCGACTACTTTGCCGACGTCGCGGCCTACACCCGCGGCCGCGGACAGCTCTCCTGCGCCGTGCGCGGGTATGAGGCCTGCCAAAATCAGGACGAGATCGTCGCGTCCCTTGGCTACGACGCCGAGCGCGACACGGATAATCCCGCGTCCTCCGTCTTCTGCGACCACGGCGGCAGCATCACGGTCCCGTGGAATGAAGTTCACGCGCATGTTCACTGCGACAGCGGCATCCGCCTTGGTGAAGAGGCCGTCGAAGAAGCGCCCGCGCCGCTCCCCCGACGCGGCGTCGGCGCAGGCGGCGCATATGCCGAGGACAAGGAATTGCAGGACATTTTCGAGCGCACATACGGCAAGGTCGAGCGCCGCGCGTTCGAGCCGAGCAAAAAGCCCGCGCGCACCTCGCTCGCCGACCACTACGACGTCACGATCCACTCTGAGGACACGGAATATCTGCTTGTCGACGGCTACAACATCATCTTCGCGTGGGACGAGCTCCAGCGGCTTGCCGCGCAGGATGTCGCCGCGGCGCGCGGCGCGCTGATCGACATTCTTGCCAACTATCAGGGCTTTCACAAGTGCCGCGTCATCGTCGTGTTCGACGCCTACAAGGTCAAGGGCAATCCCGGCAGCGTGCAGACGGTGCACGGCGTCAAGGTCGTCTACACGAAAGAGGCCGAGACTGCCGACACCTACATCGAGCGCGCAACCTACGAGCTGCGCCGCGAACGCCGCGTGCGCGTCGCGACGTCCGACGGCCCCGAGCAGGTCATCATCCTCGGCCACGGGGCGCTGCGCGTCTCCGCCCGCGCCTTCCACGCCGAGGTCGAGGCCGCCGAGGGGCAGATCAGTGCCGTGCTGCAAAGCCTGACGAACCGCCCCAGAAGTGAGCGCACGATCAGAAACAATGTAAAACTCAAGCAATAACAGAAGGCCTGCGCCGTCTTTTCCGGCGCGGGCCTTGCTCGTGATTCTGGCTCATTTTTGGCCTTCATTTTTGTCAAAGTGCCGGATTTTTTGTGGAATTCAAATTTTTCTTGCCATTTTCCTGTCTTTATGCCATGCTGTTGATGTAAGCATTCCCGTCAGCGATCAAAAATCAGCATAGGAGGACGATACCATGAAACGGCTCCCTTCCCTGTTGTTGTCACTGGTCCTTTCGCTTGCGCTGCTCGTCCCCGTTTTTGCGGCGGACACCTGTACGGAAGTCAGCTACACCGCCTTTACCTGCGGCGAGGAAATGCACTTCACGGAGCATTATTGCCGCAACGGCGACAAAACCATCCGCGTCGAAAGCGCGGACGCATGCGCCGTCAGCCATCTGGACGCGTCTGCGCAGATCCTCACGGTCGAAAGCACCGTAGATGGCAAGACGAGCACTGTCTCGTTCCCCTTTTCACCTCCTGAGGGATCCAAACCACCCTCTTATTACAAACTTATCGCTGAGGGCGCCAATCCGACCTCTTACAGACTTATCGCGCGGCATTCCTCATTCATATTTTCCTAAAACGGCAGTGAAAAGCTGCCGTTTTTTTGCGCTCTTTTTGCGCATTTTCCTCTTGCAATTCGTTTTTAATTGTTGTATTCTAAGCACTGTCAATTCAAAGTGATAGTCAATTTAAGTTGACTATCTAAGTATTTTCAAGAAAGGAGAACCACATGCAGACCAACGAGATCCAGGAGCTGCTGCTCGACACGATCCCCGCGTGGCACTACTGGTTTGCCCGTCCGTTCAAGCGCATGCTGAACGACGGCGTCAGCCTTGACATGTACTACTGCATCCAGTCGATGCGCCGCAGCGGCCGCACGATGACGATGACAGAGCTTGCAAACTTTGCCCGCATGCCCAAGCAGCAGATGAGCAAGCTCGTCGACAAGCTGGTCGAGGGTGGCTTTGCCGAACGGCTGAGCGACCCCGACGACCGCCGCGTCATCCGCCTGCGGGCGACTGAGAAGGCCGACGAATACGTGGCGAGCTTTTTAGAGAAGGATGCGGCGGAGTTCCGCGCGTTTTTCGACCAGCTCGAAGGCGAAGAGCGCGAGACCTTCTGCGCGGCGCTTCGCACCATCCACGACACCTTTGAGGCCAAACGCAAGCGCATGATCGAGCAGGGCAAGCTGCCCGACTGTCCCCCACAAACTAAGAAAGGAGGCCACTGCCGATGAATATGATCCATCACTTCATGGGCTGCATCCGCGAGTATAAAAAGCCCACAATTCTGACGCTCTTGTGCATGGTCGGCGAGGTCGCGATTGAAGTGCTGATCCCGTTTTTCACCGCCAACCTCGTCAATGAAATCAAGGGCGGCGCGGAGCTCAGCGGCGTTGTGCGCGTGGGCCTTGGGCTCATCCTGATGTCGCTCGTGTCGCTCGGCTGCGGCGCGCTCGGCGGGCTTTACGGCTCGCGCGCGAGCGCCGGCTTTGCCAAAAACGTCCGCCACGATGTCTTTACCCGCGTGCAGAGCTTCGCGTTTGAAAATATCGACAAATTCTCCTCCGCCTCGCTCGTCACGCGCATGACGACCGATATCAACAATGTGCAGATGTCCTTTATGATGTGCATCCGCATCGCGGTACGCGCACCGCTGATGTTCCTCTTCGCCGTCATCATGGCCTATATCATGGGCGGCGCGCTGGCGACGACATTCCTCATTATCATTCCCGTGCTGGTAATCGGACTTCTTCTGATCGCACGTAAGGCAATGCCCGCGTTCCGCGCGGTGTTCCGCAAGTACGATAAGCTCAATGAATCGGTCGAGGAAAATGTGCGCGCGATGCGCGTGGTCAAGGGCTTTGCCCGCGAAGGGTATGAAAAGCAGAAGTTCGCCGCGGCCTCGCACGATATCGCCAAGGACTTCACCTTCGCCGAGCGCGTCGTCGCGCTCAACGCGCCGCTGATGCAGTTCTGCGTATACTTCAACATGATCTTCGTGCTATTTGTCGGCTCGCGGATCATCATCACGAACGGCGGCACGACCATCGACGTTGGCCAGCTCTCGGCCATGCTGACCTACGGCATGCAGATCTTAATGTCGCTGATGATGATCTCGATGATCTACGTGATGATGACGATGTCGTATGAGTCGTTCGTCCGTATCTGCGAGGTGCTTGAGGAAGAGCCCGCGCTCACTGATCCCGCCTCTCCCGCACTGGACGTAAAGGACGGCTCCATCGACTTTGAAAATGTCTCCTTCCGCTACTCGCAGAAGGCCAAGCGGCCCGCGCTGCAGGACGTGGATCTGCACATCCCCAGCGGCTCCACCGTCGGCATCCTCGGCGGTACGGGCTCGAGCAAGTCGACGCTCGTGCAGTTCATCCCGCGCCTTTACGATGTGAGCGAGGGCTGCGTCAAGGTCGGCGGCAGAGATGTGCGCGAATACGACCTCGAGGTCCTGCGCGGTGCGGTCAGTGTCGTGCTGCAAAAGAACGTGCTGTTTTCCGGCACGATCAAGGACAACCTGCGCTGGGGTAATGAAAACGCCACCGACGACGAGATGATCGAGGCGTGCAGGCTCGCGCAGGCGGACGAATTCGTCCGCTCCTTCCCCGACGGGTATGACACCTATATCGAGCAGGGCGGCTCGAACGTCTCCGGCGGACAGAAGCAGCGTCTCTGCATCGCCCGGGCGCTTCTCAAAAAGCCGAAGATTCTGATCCTCGACGACTCGACCTCCGCGGTCGACACGCGCACCGACGCGCTGATCCGCGAGGGCTTCCGCACCTATATCCCCGAGACGACGAAGATCATCATTGCTCAGCGCGTCGCGTCCGTGCAGGACGCCGACCTCATTCTCGTGATGGACAACGGCCATATTGCGGACATGGGCACGCACGATCAGCTCCTCGCTTCGAGTGAAATTTACCGCGAGGTCTACGAATCCCAGACGAACGGAGGTGAGCAGGTTGAAGCGTGATCCCAAGAATTCCCGCCGTCCAAACGACGGCGCGGCGAACCTCGCCATGCTTAAGCGCACGGTGAAAAAGCTCTTTTCCTACTATCCTGTGCTCGCGCCCGTCACGTTCGCGTGCATCCTGTTCTCGGCCATCGTCACGTCGATCCCGTCGCTTTTCGTGCAGAATGTCATTCAGGTCATCGAAAAGTGGTACGTCTCGCGCGACTGGGTCTCCGCCAAAGCAGAGCTCATCCCCATCCTGTCGCTGCTCATCTCGCTCTATGTGCTCTCGATCATCGCGATCCTGGTCTACAAGCAGCTCATGGCCTATATGACGCAGGGCTTTCTCGACAAGCTCCGTCAGGAGATGTTCGGCGGCATGCAGGATCTTCCCATCCGCTACTTCGACACCCACCAGCACGGCGATATCATGAGCTTCTACACCAACGATATCGACACGCTGCGCCAGCTCGTGTCCGAAGCCATCCCCGCCTTCATCCAGTCTGGCGCGATCGTGCTGGCCGTGTTCGGCATTATGCTCTATTTCAGCATCTGGCTGACGCTCATTTCGGTGCTCGGCGTGATTCTGATGATCGTCGTCACCAAGCGCGTCGGCGGCGGCAGCGCCAAATTCTTCCTGCGCCAGCAGCAGGCCGTCGCCAAAACCGAGGGCTATATTCAGGAGACGATGACCGGCCAGAAGGTCGTCAAGGTCTTCTGCCACGAGCAGCGCTCCATTGAGGAGTTCGACAAGATCAACGACGCCCTCTTTGAAGACAGCTACCGCGCCCACGCCTATGCCAGTGTACTCGGCCCCATCATCGGCAACATCGGCAACTTCCTCTATGTGGCTCTCGCGCTCGTGGGCGGCGTGCTGCTGCTTATCGGCGTTCCGAACCTGAGCCTTTCCGGCAAGGCGCTGGATATCTCCATTCTCGTCCCATTCCTCAACATGACCAAGCAGTTCACGGGCAACATCAACCAGCTCTCCCAGCAGATCAATTCCATCGTCATGGCGGGCGCAGGCGCGCAGCGCGTGTTCTCCCTCATTGACGAAAAGGCTGAGACAGACGACGGCTTCGTCACGCTCGTCGACGCGAACATTGCCCCCGACGGCACGATCACCGAGAGCGACCATCACACCGGCCACTGGGCGTGGAAGAACCCGAACGACAACGGCAAAGCCTCTTACCGCGAGCTGCGCGGCGACGTGCGCCTCATCGACGTGGACTTCGGCTACGAGCCGAACAAAGAGGTCCTGCACGACGTCTCCGTCTACGCGGAGCCCGGCCAGAAGGTCGCCTTTGTCGGCGCGACCGGCGCGGGCAAGACGACCATCACGAACCTCATCAACCGCTTTTACGACATTGCCGACGGCCAGATCCTCTACGACGGCATCGACGTCAGCAAGATCAAAAAGGCCGACCTGCGCCGCAGCTTGGGCATCGTTTTGCAGGATGTCAACCTCTTCACCGGCACGGTGATGGACAACATTCGTTATGGTAAACTCAACGCGACGGATGAAGAGTGCATCGCCGCGGCAAAGCTCGCCGGCGCGGACGATTTCATTACGCGCCTTCCGCAGGGCTACGCGACGGAGCTCGCCAACAACGGCGCAAACCTCTCGCAGGGTCAGCGCCAGCTCATCTCCATCGCCCGCGCGGCGGTCGCCGACCCGCCGGTCATGATCCTCGACGAGGCGACATCGTCCATCGACACGCGCACCGAGGCCATCGTCCAGCGCGGTATGGATAAGCTGATGGAGGGCCGCACGGTGTTCGTCATCGCGCACCGCCTGTCGACTGTCAAGAATTCCGATGTCATCATGGTCCTCGACCACGGCCGCATCATCGAACGCGGCAGCCACGAAAAGCTGATCGCGGAAAAAGGAACCTATTACCAACTCTACACCGGCGCATTCGAGCTTGAATAACTCAAAAAAAGGACACATCCGTACGGATGTGTCCTTTTTTGAGTTCGCATATCGTCCAAGTCCTCCCGCTATATTGTGTTGAACGCAATTTTTAAGGGAGGAATTCTATGTCTCGTTCCTTTTTCCGCACCTACGGCTTTCTGAGCGCGATGCTGCTCGCCATCGTACTCGGATGCGTGCTGGGCGCGCTGTGGCCGGGGG
>OGOW01003772.1_pt1 | contig 10555 bp, 7 predicted proteins | sample 1552781 | NCBI WGS metagenome assembly OGOW01 (sample SAMEA2580145, study PRJEB22360) | human gut metagenome | biome: human gut; feature: human-associated habitat; material: faeces | place: Denmark | collected 2008/2010 | reverse complement strand
TTCCATTGCTTTTAGTTCTTTTTCTGCACCTTCTATGATCTCTTCTGAACAGAAATCCATTTTCTTTGTTACTTTCCCGGTCCATGTCCCCAGTTCCCGGTCAAAATGGATCTCTCTTACATCTCCTCTTTCTTCTAACTTCTCCTTTCTTCCATATACCTGGTAAATGATTTCATCTCCTCTGTCATTTACCCATATATCTTCTTCCAGGCCGCCGCTTGTTTCTTCCTGGCCTAAAGCATCCGTTTTTAACAGGCCATTTTCATTTCCAACCAGGGAATCGCCATCCTCTACTTTCCGGATCCGCATTACAGAAGGATAATTTTCCACCGGGATCTGGCTGACTGTTTCGTAAGCATTTTTATTTCCATCTCCCGTTACCGGAATGGCATACTCATAGTTTGCAGCTGTTTTCCGTTCATATCCATCTGTTGTACCGTCTCTGTACACGTTTTCCTTATAATAGGATACTTCGTTCCCATAAACTTCAAAAGCAACCGGACGGCTTTTTACGTAACCTTCCGGTGCCTGTACTTCTACCAGGACATAGGCACCTGCCCCTAAAGGTCTGGGCGTTTCAATGTATCCCACAGGGAGTTTTTCCAGCTTTCCATGGATCAAGACTTCCCGCAGTGTAGTAAAAGAGCGGAATATCCCTCTCTCTGTGCCGGTTTCATCCACCTGGCTGATCCGCTGGGTTTCATCATAAAGAGGGACCCCATCCTGGTCTAACTTCACAGGAAGATCATCCTGTGAACCATTGTCCACGAAATATGTGGTAAATTCCGTAAAGGTCTGCTTTGCAAGCGCTGCAAAGCACGTCTCCAGATACCGGTATCCATTATAATTTGGTATTACAACTGCTACTTTGTCCATGGTTTTACTCCCCTGCCGTCGGCACGCAGTCCATAGTTCCACGATGCCAGCGTTAAATTTGGATTGTAGCAGGGATCTCCTGCCTTTAACAGCCCAATCCAGCGGCTGCGCATAAATTCGATTTCCGACTGGAAGCGGCGCACCTTCTTCTCGTCATCCTCTGCTCCCCTGGATTTCGATTCATAATGGTACAGCTCCACGTGCGGATTGTATACGATTTTATAACCTGCTTTTCCAATGCGCAGGCACAGATCAACATCATTGAAAGCGACGGACAGTTCTTCTTCAAAGCCGCCGACCTCCTCAAAGACCTCTTTTTTCATCATCATGCACGCTGCTGTCACCGCACTCACATTCATCTGGAGCGATGCCTTATGCAGGTAGCCGCTTCTTCCGCGCGCCAGTCCTAAAAAGGCGTGGCCCGCAATGCCGCCGATACCGATGATGATACCCGCATGCTGCACCGTGTTGTCCGGGTAATACAGTTTCGCGCCGACCGCCCCGATCTGCGGTCTTTGCAGATTGGACACCATCTTTTCCATAAAATCGGGTGTGATGATTTCCATATCGTTATTGAGAAACAGGAGATACTCTCCCTTTGCCTCTTTGACGCCGAAATTATTGATCGCAGAATAGTTAAAGCCCTGTTTTGGATACTTCAGGACACGGATGCCCTGTGCTTCGAGTTCTTGGTAATAGGAAAACGTTGCTTCCTCAGTGCTGTTGTTCTCAATAATCAGAATCTCATAGGATGGATACATGCACTTCTTCTTAATGGATTCCAGACAGGTGCGTAACGTATCGGCCTGATCCTTGTTCGGGATCAGAATCGAAACCAGAGGCGTTCCCCGCAGTTTATAATCTACATCGTAGAAGCCATAATCCGAACGCAGTGTGACGGTTCCCTCTTCGCCACAGCGCGCAAGGTTTCCCTCAATTGCCTTTTTTCCGGCCTCATACGCGTACAGCTTGCTTGCCGGATTGTCTGCGGTGGAAGCGCTGTGGACCCTCCAGTGATATAAAACTCTCGGAATGTGTACAATTTTTCCCGCCATTTCCGTGCAGCGGAAGATATAATCATAATCCTGCGCCCCATTGTATTCCGGACGAAGGCCGCCGGTTTTCTCCACAATCTCCCGCCGTACAACGAAGAAATGGCAGATATAATTGTTTGACCGCAGCAGATCCAGATTGAAATCCGGTTTGAAATGCGGCTGGAAATACTCGGACAGATCGGTCCGTACCTTGTCCTCATCGGTATAAAAAGCATCGATGGACGGATCTTTTTCCAGACGGATGGCAATTTCAAAGAGTGCATCCGGCGCAAGCAGATCGTCGTGATCCATAAAACCGACGAAATTTCCCGCTGCTGCGGCAAGCGCTGCATTTGTATTCTCTGCAATGCCGATATTTTCCGGAATCGGAACGTTCTTTACGCGCGGATCTTTTCCGGTATATTCTTTCAGGATGCGCGCCATAGTCTCATCCTCCGGGCTGGCATTTCCGATCACCAGTTCCCAGTTTTCATAACTCTGTTTTTCCAGGGATTCGATCATCTGACGCAGAAAAATTTCCGGCGTACGGTAAGCCGGAACAACAACGCTGATCTTCGGACAATAAGAAAATTTATGATTTTTCTGACGCGCCAGGTCCTCCTCTTTTGCGCAGTACTGCTCCCGCCACGGTCCGTACGGAACCTCCTCCGGCTCCATCCGCTCCGAAAGACGGATCAGGAATTCCTTTGGGCCATAATGTTTCAGGTAACGCAGTCCCTTCTGTATGTTGTAAGGTTTCAATTTCCGTATAAAACGGAGCCATTTCATATCTGACACTTTTTTTAACTCCTTGGGGTTTTTGTTTTTCAGGTTTTTGTTTTTCAGGTTTTTTGTTTTTTCCGTATGAACTCGTTCGCATTATACTCTATTTTACTGCATTTTGCAAATCCCGACTGAAAATATTAAGAAATTATGTGTTTCTTCCCTGTTCGCTTTATGTTATAATAATAAAAGTATGTCTAATACATTTTAGAGAGATCCGTTGCCCGGACAGTCTTATGCAGCTGTACCCGCTGGATCAGAAGGAGTGAGTTATGATTAGAAAGAATTCTGCAGTCCGCACATTTTTATGCCTGTTGCTTGCTTTTGTTTTTACCGCGTCCTGCCTCCCGCAGACGATTTTTGCCACAACCGATAAAAAAACAGTCACCACCTGGCCCGAAGGACCGGAAAACAATTCCGGCGCTGTCTGTTTACTCGATGCCGATACTGGTGCTGTTTTATACGATAAAAACATGGACGAGCAGCGCTATCCTGCCAGCATCACCAAGATTCTGACGGCTCTGCTGATCATTGAAAACAAGCAGATGACCGACACCGTTACCTTCGGCGAACATGCTGTCAGCGAATCCATTCCGGGAAATGCCCGCATCAACGTTCAGCTTGGCGAAACGATCACAGTGGAGGATGCTCTTCACGCGATTCTTCTTGCCTCGGCAAATGAGGTCTGCACACAGCTTGCCATCGACATTGCCGGAAGCGAGGAAGGTTTCGCCGCCATGATGAACGAACGCGCCGCTGCACTTGGTTGCACGAATACCCATTTTGTCAATGCAAACGGTCTGCCAGATCCGAACCACTACACCAGTGCACACGATATGGCACTCATTATGCAGGAGTGCATCAAAAACGAGACCTTCTGCCGCATCGAGTCCGATCTGACCTACACAATTCAGCCGACCAATATGACCTCGACACCGCGTGATCTTCAGAACCACCACGCATTGCTGTTCCAGGACGGTCAGTGGGGATACAAGGGTGCTTTCGCCGGAAAGACCGGTTATACCGATGAGGCACACAACACACTCGTTACCGCTGCCAAGCGAGGCAATATGACGCTGATCTGCGTTGTTTTAACCTGTGATAACCTCGATTATATCAACGATACCCGTACCGTACTTGATTTCGGTTATGATAATTTTACACATTATACCCTGAAGAACGCAAAAAAGGAAAGTCTTTCCGGTGTGGTAACGCTTCCAAAGAATGCGAAAATTGAAACTGCAACCTACACCGATCCGGACGGCGCTTCCGTTGAGGAACCGTACACCCGCCAGTATTTTTTCGATGATCACTTCATCGGAACAGCCGAGGTTTCCGCTCCAGGTACTGTTTCCGACAGTTCTTCGGTTTCCTCCGATTCATCAGAAGAAACCGACAGCACAGATATTCCAATACCGGAAGAAACCAAGAAAATTTCTTTTCTCTCCACACTGCTCTATATTCTGCTTGGCCTGAACGGTGTCGCTTTTCTGATTCTGATCATTGTCGTGATCAACAACGCGAGAAAGAGACGGAAACGCAGAAACAGACGCCGCAATAACCGAAACAAACGGCACTGATCTTCTAATTTATAAGCAATCAGGACCTCCCGTCCAACGGGTGATCCTGATTCAAGAGTTCGACGGAAGTCGAACTTTCCTATAAGAAGTAAAGAATGGCATCGAAAACGCAACCGATTTCGATGCCATTTGGGTATAAAGCAGAGCTACCGCCAGAATGAACCGCTCCCCGTCAAGTAGACAATTGAAAAAATATAAATTTTTCCTGCCAGTAGAAATTTATCTGCTGGCAGTTTTTATAATTGCACCACTTGCAGCGTATACTCCTTCAGCAAGGCCTGTATCAACGGAAACAACAGGTTTTTTATATGTTTTCATGATAAATTCCTTCAATGCTTTCGTGTATTACATACTATCTAACCACATTATGAAAAAAATGTATAGAAATCAAGAAAAATCCTTATAAAGTGAATGACAATTCATCCAAGCAGGGTGTAGAATAGTAAAATAATGGCTGAATAGTGATTGGAAAAGGAGAGAAGGCATGCTTCAGATACAACATATTTGCAAGGAATATCGAACAGGTAATCTGATACAGAAAGCATTGGATGATGTCAGTCTGAATCTCAGAGATAATGAATTTGTTGCTATTCTGGGACCGAGTGGTTCGGGAAAGACAACGCTTCTGAATATCATTGGTGGTTTGGACCGGTATGACAGCGGAGATCTGATCATCAATGGAATATCAACGAAGAAATATAAGGACAGAGATTGGGATTCTTATCGTAATCATACGATTGGATTTGTTTTCCAGAGTTATAATCTGATTCCGCATCAGACTGTTCTGGCAAATGTTGAACTGGCACTTACGATTTCGGGAATTGGCAAGTCCGAGAGAAGGAAACGTGCGACAGAAGCGCTTGAAAAGGTTGGTCTGGGTGCGCAGCTTCACAAGCGACCAAGTCAGATGTCCGGGGGACAGATGCAGCGTGTTGCGATTGCCCGGGCATTAGTGAATGATCCGGATATCCTGCTTGCAGATGAACCGACAGGTGCACTGGACAGTGATACAAGTGTGCAGGTCATGGATCTTCTTCAGGAAGTAGCGAAAGACCGTCTGGTTGTTATGGTTACACATAATCCAGAGCTTGCAGAGCAGTATGCGACAAGAATCGTTACATTAAAAGATGGAGTGATCCGTTCAGATACAGATCCGTTTGAAGTAGATGAAACGGTGATGGGAGTGGCAGAACACAGGAATATGGGAAAATCCTCGATGTCATTTCTGACAGCATTAGCTTTGAGCTTTAACAATCTGAAGACAAAGAAGGCACGAACGCTTCTGACTTCATTTGCAGGTTCAATCGGAATTATCGGAATTGCATTAATTCTGTCTCTATCTACAGGTGTGAATCAATATATTCAGAACGTAGAGGAAGAGACGCTTTCAGAATATCCTCTACAGATACAAAGTACAGGCTTTGATCTGACATCCATGATGGTCGGGATGGACAGTGCTTCTGCGGATGATAAAAAAACAGACAAAGAGAAGTCAGATACAAAGAAAAAGTCAAAGGATCAGGTTAAAGTAATTCAGATGGTGACGAATATGTTTTCCACAATGGATTCAAATGACCTTGGTGCTTTGAAGAAGTATCTTGATACTGGAAAGAGTGGAGTGGAACAATATACGAATGCTATAGAATATAAGTACAGCGTTTCTCCGCAGATTTATAAAGAAAATAAAGACAGTATCCGTCAGGTGAATCCAGATCAATCCTTTTCAGCTATGGGATTGGGTTCTTCTATAAGTACGAATAGTATGATGTCATCTATGATGAGTACAGATGTTTTTTATGAGATGCCGGAGAGCAGTAAACTTTATGAAAATCAGTATGAAGTGGAAAAGGGTCATTGGCCAGAAAAATATAATGAATGTGTTGTGGTTCTGACTTCGAATGGCGGAATGAGTGATTTTATGCTTTATACATTGGGACTTCGTGATCCGCTGGAGCTTGATGAGATGATCCAGTCCTTTATGAAAGAGGAAAATGTTACTACACCGGATGATCTGGGAACCTATTCTTATGATGATATTATCGGAACAAAGTTCAAGCTTGTGAACAGTTCGGATTATTATGAGTATGACAGTCAGTATCAGGTCTGGAAAGATAAGACGGATAATGAAGATTATATGAAATCACTTGTAGCGAATGGGGAAGATCTTACTGTGGTTGGAATTGTGAAACCCGCTGAAGATGCGAAAGCCTCCTCTCTGAGTCCGGGAATTGCATATCCGACATCATTGACGAAACATGTGGCAGAACAGGCAGCAAAAAGTGAGATTGTGAAACAGCAGCTGGCAAATCCGGATGTTAATGTATTTACAAATAAAAAATTCGGAGAGAAAGACAGTGAAAATGGATTTTCCATGGATTTTTTATTTACGGTTGACGAAGCAGCACTGCAGAAAGCATTTGGATTTGACGCAAGTGCGATGAACAATTTAGGAAATTCTCTGGATTTTGGGAATTCGTTAAATCTCAGTGAATCTATGAATTTGTCAAAAGCATTTCAGACAGGAAGTAATACGCTGGATCTGTCGGGACTTGTGAATCCAGATTCTCTGAATTTAGATCTTTCCGGAATGCCGCAGATGAATCTGGGAGAGATCGTTTCGAATCTGGATCTGAAGGTATCACCGGATGGTATGAAACAGATGGCTTGTGGACTGCTGACGGGATATCAGGAGTATGCAAAGACACATCCAGAGGCAGATTATTCAGGTCTTGGAGAGGATTTTACAGCATTTCTTAAGACAGATGCAGCAAAAAAAATTATTTCTGACAATATAAAAGATATCATGAAATCAAGCGGAACTGTGACGATTACAACCGAGAAAATACAGGAATTGATCAAAAATATTATGGCCGGATACAAACAGTATATTACGGAAAAAGGATATACAGATCCGGATCAATTTGATGAATATTTGATGGAATATCTTCAGACGGATGAAGCGAAGAAAATAATTTCAGATTGGATGTCAGAAGTTATGCCGGAAGATCCGAAGATTGAGATAACACCGGAACAGCTTGAGAAACTATCAGATGACCTTGTGAAAGGCTATTTGACATATGCTTCTGAGAATAGTCTTCCGGATCCGTCTAAGATGGGAGAACATTTCATGGCTTATCTGCAAACAGATGATGGAAAGAAGCAGTTTCAGGAAGGTCTGTCAGCAATGATCGATATGGATCAGTTGGAGAGCCAGGTGTCAAAAATCATCGGAAACTATATGAATCAGGCAATGGGGGCTATGGGAAATACGATTGGTCAGACACTTGAGACACAGGTGTCCACTGCAATGACACAGATTATCAGTCAGATGACAACAGGGCTTGAATCTGCAATGAAACAGATGATGACCAACGTAGGAACGCAGCTTCAGAACAGCCTCGGAAATGCAATGCAGATTGATCCGACAGCATTTGCAGACGCATTTCAGATGAATATGACGGAAGACGATCTGGTGGAGCTTATGATGTCGATGAGTGGGAAAGGCTTGGCTTCTTATGATAGTAATCTGCAGAAACTGGGATATGTAGATTTTGCAGTCCCGTCTGCTATTAACATTTATCCAAAGGATTTTGAAGGAAAGGAACAAGTAGTAAAGATTCTGGATGATTATAATAGCAGGATGGAGGCAGAAGGGAAGGATGAGCAGGTCATTACTTATACCGATGTAGTTGGAACTTTAATGTCCTCTGTCACAACAATCGTAGATACGATAAGCTATGTGCTGATTGCATTTGTAGCAATTTCTCTTGTGGTATCTTCCATTATGATTGGTGTTATTACCTACATCAGTGTGCTTGAGCGGAAGAAGGAAATTGGAATATTAAGAGCAATCGGTGCGTCAAAGCGAAATGTATCACAGGTATTTAATGCAGAGACATTTATTATCGGACTTTGTGCAGGACTGATCGGAATCGGACTGACTTTATTACTTCTGATTCCGGGAAATGCAATTATTCACAATGTGGCGGATAATGCGAAGGTAAATGCAGTTCTGCCGATTGTTCCGGCAATCATACTGATTTTATTAAGTGTTGTCCTTACATTACTTGGTGGACTGATCCCATCAAAGAAAGCAGCAAAGAGTGATCCTGTGACAGCGCTTCGTACAGAGTAGGGGACTGGTGAGAAGAATGGAAAATTTAGTTTTTAGTCTGAATGCAACCGTACCGATCTTTTTGATGATGGTACTGGGAATGCTGTTCAGAAAGCTTGGCTGGATGGATGAAGAGTTTGCAGCAAAGATGAATAAATTTGTCTTTCTGATTCCATTGCCGGTATTGTTGTTTGGTGACCTGGCAAAGGTTGATTTTAAAGAAGTGTGGAATATCAAATTTGTGATTTTCTGCTTTGTAGTAACATTTATCTGTATTACAATTGCTGCACTGGTATCTTGCATTTGGAAAGACCGTTCAATCCAGGGGGAATTTATACAGGCTTCTTACCGGAGCAGCGCAGCACTTCTTGGAATTGCATTTATCCAGAATATTTATGGAAATGCAGGGATGGCGCCACTTATGATCATTGGAAGTGTACCACTTTATAATGTGATGGCAGTTATCGTGTTATCCTTTTTCCATCCGGAACGAAAGGCAATTGATAAAGCTGTATGGATAAAAACGTTAAAGGGAATCGTAACCAATCCAATCATCATTGGAATCGTGGCTGGTCTGATCTGGTCAGCCTGCAAGATCCCAATGCCGGTAATTCTTAATAAAACGGTGACAAGTATTGGAGGAATGTCCACACCAATGGGGCTGATGGCAATGGGAGCTACCTTTGATTTTAGGAAAGCACTTGGAAAGATCAAACCGGCTGTGACAGCAACAATTATGAAGTTGATCGTATTTGTGGCAATTTTTCTTCCGATTGCTGTGAAACTGGGATTCCGTCAGGAAGAACTGATTGCAATCCTTGTAATGCTTGGATCCGCAACAACAGTAAGCAGTTTTGTTATGGCAAAGAATATGGGACATGAAGGAGTTTTATCATCAAGTGTAGTGATGCTGACAACATTGTTCAGTGCATTCACGTTGACAGGATGGCTGTATGTGCTGAAAGCGTTTCAGCTGGTATAGGAATAGGAAATTCACATTTTGTTGCGTAGGAAGATAAAAATGGCTGTTGGTCGCACATAGTACGAACAATAACAAAAAATGTTGAAAAATGGGGGTGTTGTGGGAAAAAGTTCTTGCAACGTCCCTTGTTTTATGCTATACTACGAACGTTGCTAAAAAACACGTATGTGGATTCCTTCCAAGGTGCCTAAGTCGAGACAGGAGTTTCGTCCGGTTGCGAAGGAGAGTAAAACATACGGAAGAAAAAAACCAAATGGAGGAGAATAACATGAGCGTTATTTCAATGAAACAGTTATTAGAAGCAGGTGTTCATTTTGGACATCAGACAAGAAGATGGAACCCTAAGATGGCTCCATACATCTACACAGAGAGAAATGGTATCTACATCATCGACTTACAGAAATCTGTAGGTAAAGTTGACGAGGCTTACAATGCAATCTCTGATATCGCTGCAAACGGTGGTACAATCCTGTTCGTTGGTACTAAGAAACAGGCTCAGGATGCAATCAAGACTGAGGCAGAGCGTTGCAATATGTTCTATGTAAATGAGAGATGGTTAGGCGGTATGCTGACCAACTTCAAGACTATCCAGAGCAGAATCGCAAGACTGAAAGAGATCGAGACCATGTCTGTTGATGGTACATTCGATGTACTGCCAAAGAAAGAAGTTATCCAGATCAAGAAAGAGTGGGAGAAACTGGAGAAGAACTTAGGCGGAATCAAAGAAATGAAGAAGATTCCGGATGCTATCTTCATCGTAGATCCTAAGAAAGAGAGAATCTGCGTACAGGAGGCTCATACACTTGGAATCCCGCTTATCGGTATCTGCGATACTAACTGTGATCCGGAAGAGCTTGACTATGTGATCCCGGGAAATGACGATGCTATCCGTGCAGTAAAACTCATCGTTTCCAAGATGGCTGACGCTGTTATCGAGGCTAAGCAGGGAACTGCTGAGGCAGATGGCGAGATCGAGGCTGAGTCTGAGGAGTTTGCAGCTACAGAGGAATAATTCGTATAAATAGAATATTTCAGGAGGAAACGAACAATGGCTATTACAGCAGCACAGGTAAAAGAGTTAAGAGAGATGACCGGCGCCGGAATGATGGATTGTAAGAAAGCTCTTACATCTACAGATGGTGATATGGATAAAGCAGTTTAGTTTCTGCGTGAGAAGGGTCTTGCT
>OGOW01003768.1_pt1 | contig 10561 bp, 8 predicted proteins | sample 1552781 | NCBI WGS metagenome assembly OGOW01 (sample SAMEA2580145, study PRJEB22360) | human gut metagenome | biome: human gut; feature: human-associated habitat; material: faeces | place: Denmark | collected 2008/2010 | reverse complement strand
TTTACCGAAATAAACAATAGCAAAAGGGGCTATCCGACTTTTTGGACAGCCCCTTTCTCTTTTATAGAGCGGACAAATCCTTTAATAGTTTGATAAAGCAATGAAAGCTTTTCTGGTTCCGTTTGCACGGCGGGCGGTTCTTAGCTTGGAATATAAACTTAGTAAGATGCTAATATTATGATGAAGAGTCAGAATTCGGCAATTGGCCGATCGCATGTTGTTTGGCTGGATGTGGTACGTTTTGTTGCCATGTTTACCGTGGTTTGTTGCCATAGTGCAGATCCGTTTAACTTTTATCCGGGTGAACCACCAGCTAATATCGATCAGATTAAGTTCTGGGGAGCAGCTTATGGATCGTTTCTCCGTCCTTGTGTCCCCCTGTTTGTGATGATTACGGGAGCCTTGCTGTTGCCATTGAAGGACGATACTTCCGTCTTTTATAAAAAAAGGATCAGCCGTGTCTTTTGGCCTTTCCTGATTTGGTCTGTGCTTTATAACCTGTTCCCTTGGATAACCGGACAGCTAGGCTTGTCACCGGAGGTGATCTTGGACTTTTTTCCCTATTCGGGCGAAGAAGTGGCTCGTCAGTCATTGGATGTTTCCTTGAGATATATTGCGGAGATCCCATTGAATTTCTCGATTGTAGATGTGCATATGTGGTATATCTATCTATTGATCGGGTTATACTTGTACTTGCCTGTTTTCTCTGCCTGGGTGGAAAAAGCCTCTGAAAAGGCCAAGCTATGGTTTTTGCTGGCCTGGGGCGTGTCGACACTGTTGCCTTATTACTATCAGTTCGTTTCACCTTATGTATGGGGAGGCTGTTCCTGGAACTCCTTCAATATGTTGTATTATTTTGCCGGGTTCAACGGCTATCTGCTTTTAGGACATTACCTGCGCAATCACGACTGGAGTCTGAATAAAATCTTGTTGGTCGGGATCCCGATGTTTTTGATCGGCTATGTCGTAACTTTTTTCGGTTTCCGCTATGTAACCGCTCTGCCGGAATACAGCGAAGAATTGCTGGAACTTTTCTTTACCTATTGTTCTCTTAACGTCGTGATGATGACGGTCCCCGTTTTCCTATTGATGAAAAAGGTGGATGTGCGATCCGAAAAGATCAAGAGTTTGCTGGCAAACCTGACGACTTGTGGGTTCGGAATCTATATGGTGCATTATTTCTTTACCGGTCCGGGTGTCGTTCTGATGCGTGCCTTGCATGTACCGGTGGCTTTACAGATACCTGCCGCCGCGGTTGTCGCATTTGCCATTTCCTGGTTGATCGTAGCTTCCATTTATCGATTGATGGGGAAGAATGCCAGGTATGTAGTAGGGTAACTTTATACTGTAATAAAGTAAAGCTATTCAAGTCGATGTGCCTATGTGTCAGGAAGGATGTGTGGGTAATTTTTAAACAGCATCTTCTCAGATGGTCGTCGAATGCTTGGGGGGAGCTCAAAGTTAAGTCAGAAGAAAAAATGCTCGATTTTCTGGTTGACACTCCCTTATTATCCGTCTTAGCATTGGCTTGATGTCAATGATCGTATTCTGGCTAATGGGACGTTTTTGCCATAATGTGGCTCAAATACAAGCATATTAGGTCCTTGAAATGAAAAAATGCTGTACATTTGCAGGTATAGTCTAATAACAACGGGATAATGATGCTAAATGGCAAGTTGATAATCGACGAACTGCTGATAATTTTATTTGTTTTTACTCTTTCTCTTTTCCCTGTGGAGGCAAGGACGACAAGCGGCAATGGTCAGAAGGTTTTGGTCATTAGCTCTTATTCTCCGATCAAGGAAGAGGGAAACCATCTGATTGCGTCTTTCATAGATCAGATGCAGGTAGATTCGGAAGCGAAAATATTTGTTGAGTATATGGACTGCGAGGCTTCTCCCGTCTTTGAAACCTGGGTAGGATGGATGCGGCAGCTTTTTGCTGCCTATAAGGTAAAGCCGGATGTGGTCGTGCTGCTAGGCAATGAGGCTTGGTCTTCCTATCGGGTCACTTGTGTGGATAGCTGGCATGAGATTCCTGTCGTGTTGGGTTATGTGAAAGGAGCCTTCATTGATTATGAGAATAAAGACAAGAAGCTGTTTTCGGTTGCCGATATGATGCCGATGAAAGAGTCGTTCGGCGATTTCAGAATAACGGGATATTCCTATAAGGATTTTGTCATTGAGAACCTGTCGCTGATAAAACAACTTCAGCCACATATCCGCAAAGTGGCGTTTTGTTATGACAATCGTTATAATATGGCGTTTTTCGAGTCTTATATCAACGATCTTTTCGAGCAGATCGATTCGCTCGACCTTCGCTATATGGATGGATGTAAGCTGTCTACTCCCCAACTACTCGATTCGATTGCCTGTATGGATGATTCCTATGCCATCTTATCGGCGGGATGGTATACCGATGCCCTTCAATATCCCCATGCACATTCGATGCTCCACAATGAGCTGGCACGTTATACGTCCAAGCCGGTTTATCAGGTTTTGGATCAGGGCACGTCGAACATGAATTACATCGGTGGCTATTTTATTTCCGGAGAGGATTTGGGTAAGGACTTGGCTTTGCTGACTCATTGTGTTCTGACGAAAGGATTCGAAAATAGTCCGGCTTTTCAGTTCACTCCTTCACTTCCCAATTACTATATCAACTATCCGACGCTTGTAGCTTCAGGGATCGACCCCTCGTTGTTGCCTGAAAATACGGTGTTCTATAACGAAGAACCTTCATTATGGCAAGAACATCCGATAGAAGTGATCCTGTTTGTCTGTTTGGTTATTTTGATGGTGGTTATTTTTATTGGTATCTTAAATTACAGGAAACGAAAGGAAGACGCTTACAAGACGGCAAATACCAAAATGATGGAACTTTTGAGCCGGATGCCGGACATGGCAACCATCTATGACTTCGATCTGAATATAGTGGATATCGTGAACCCTGATAATCACAATTGGAAAGATGTCGACACGAGATGCCAGATAGGGAAGAATCTGAAGGATCTTCATCTTGAATATCCGCAGGCTAAAGAGATGTTGGATGAAATTATCTTGCATGTGAAGCGGACGGTCGAAACGGGTGAGGTGACTGTCTTTAATTGCAAGTACGGGAAAAAGGATCGGATCAAATATACAAAGGCACGTGTTGTGCCGTTTGAGAATAATTCGGTTATCTGCTTTACCCATGACGTGACTCCTTATGTCGTTGCCGAAAAGGAAATCCTGCGTTTGAAAACATTCCTGCAATCGATCATGGATAATCTGCCGGTAGGATTGTTTATCAAGGATGTGAGTAATGAGTACCGCTATCTGTTCTACAACAACAAAGTCTCCGAATTTTATAAAGAGGCCTTTGATTGTATGTTGGGGAAGAATGATTTTGAAGTGAACGATTTGAAAGCTTCTCTTTTCAGGGAAGAAGATAACCGGGTGTTGCAAAGCGACAAGCCGATTTCTTTTAACCGGGTATTGTTTGATGAAGAAACCGGGTTACCTGTCCGTTGGGCTGTTACTACTAAGACGCGCTTGGAAGATAAAGAGGGAAACCTATATATTGTTGCTACAATGGTTGATACGACGGATATTCGTAGGAATGAACTCGAGCTTGATGATATACGCCGGGAATTGTCCGTTGCCCTTGATGCCGGTTCCCTGTCGGCTTGGTGCTATGATGTGCAGAAGGATACATTCACCTCTCTTTACCGGAAGACGCTTGCCAACGATGGTTTGAGCAATAAAGGTGCACTGGATTTATTGCATCCGGACGATAAAGAAAAATACAGTCGGTTTATGTCCCGCCTGTCCAGGGGAGTAGAAAACAAACTGAGGGAAGTGTTTCGCTTCCGGCGGGGTGAAGGCTATGATTGGTTCGAAACCTATGCAATCGGGTTGAAGTCGGAAAAGACTGGCGAGGTCGAACAGATTATCGGGACGGAAAGAAATATAACGGGTGAGATGAAGAGACGGCAGGAACTTGAAGAGAACAAACTACAGTTGGATTTCACTCTTGATGCTGCTCAGATTATCTCGTGGGAGTACAATCCGGATACTCGGATTTTCTACTCGCCGCGGTCTACCGTGTTCGAAGGAATGACAATTTCGTTGGATGAGTATCTTTCGTTCGTAGATCTCGAAGACCGTGATTTGCTTCGGAAAGGTTTGGAAGACCTTGCCTGTGGAAAGATCCATGTGATGGAGGTCCAGATTAGGACAATGGTCCCAGCACTGGGAGATCGCTGGTTCGAGATGCATGCCGTTCCCTATGGACGGAATGAAAATGGAAAGATACGTAAGCTCATCGGGTTGAGGCGCGATATTACGGACTTGAAGATGACGAACGAACTGATCCGCCTGCGTAATAAGGCGGAGGAGGCCAATCGGTTGAAAAGCGCTTTCCTGGCCAATATGAGCCATGAGATACGAACGCCCCTAAACGCGATTGTCGGCTTCTCGAACCTGATTGCGATGGCGGAAGAGCCGGATGAGATCGGTGAATATGTCAAGATCATCGAGACGAATAATGAGCTTTTGCTCCAGTTGGTCAATGATATTCTCGACCTTTCGAAGATCGAAGCCGGGCAGATGGATTTCAATTATTCGGCAGTCGACTTGTCCGAGATATTCAATAACTTGCAGCAGGTCTATAAGTCGCGTGTGAAGGATGGTGTCGATTTGGTTTGCCATCTGCCGTCTGTTGCTTGTGTGATCCATTCGGAAAAGAATCGGCTGACACAGGTTCTCTCCAATTTCCTCAGTAATGCTTGCAAATACACTTCGGAGGGTTCTATTACGATGGGATATGAGAGGATAGGCGCTATCCTGCGCTTTTATGTGGCGGACACCGGCAAAGGACTTGCCGAGGAGAATATTCCGCATGTTTTTGAACGTTTTGCTAAATTTGACAGCTTTGTCCAGGGAACGGGGTTGGGGCTTTCCATCTGCGAGTCCATCATACAGTCTTTGGATGGCAAGATCGGTGTGGATTCGGAGTTAGGTAAAGGCTCGACTTTCTGGTTCACGATTCCCTACAATCCGGTAAATGAATAAGATGAGTATAAAACAAATAACAATAAAATGGAAAAAGTAAAGAAATCGTTGGTAAAGAAAGAGTATCTGGTTCCTTTTGTATTAGTCACATCTCTGTTTTTCTTATGGGGTTTTGCACATGCTATTTTAGATGTGCTGAACAAGCATTTCTAGGAGGCGCTTGTCATGACGAAGGCTCATTCTGCTTTGATCCAGGCAACGATGTACACGGGTTATTTCACAATGGCTATCCCAGCCGGACTTTTTATTAATAAATACGGATACCGCCAGGGGGTGGTGTTCGGTCTGATCCTTTACGGGATCGGATCGTTGCTTTTCATTCCGAGCGAACAGTTGATGTCATTCAACTTCTTTCTCTTTTCCCTGTTTGTGATCGGTTGCGGACTGACGTTCTTGGAGACGGCAGCCAATCCTTACGTGACAGAGCTTGGGGATCGCGAGACGGCAGCCAGTCGTTTGAATCTGGCACAATCCTTCAACGGGTTAGGTTGTATCTGTGCACCTGTAATCGGTGGGATGCTGTTGTTTTCCGGCAACGGAGATGCTAACATTGCTTTGCCCTATACCGTGATGGGCGTTATCGTCCTGTCTGTTGCTCTTATTTTCTTCCACATCCGCTTGCCGGAGATCAACCATGACGATTGCGAAGATACGACTGCTGAGGCTAAAGCCGGGTTGAAAGGATTGTGGAAACATCGTTGTTTTACCTGGGGGGTGATGGCCTTGTTCTGCTACGAAATAGCGGAAATATCGATTAACAGTTTCTTTATTAATTATGTGACTGACGATGGGTGGATGGATGCACATGATGCAGCGATCGTTCTTTCCTTTGGTGGATTGGGCTTGTTTATGATCGGGCGTATTATCGGTAGTTGGATTATGAGTTATATCCGGGCAGAGAAAGTCTTGTTTATCTGTGCGATCTTTACCGTTTTGGGTGCTCTGTTCGTTACCCTGAATTTAGGTACTCTGTCGAAAGGTGCTCTATTTGCCTGCTATATCTTCGAGGCTATTATGTTCCCGACGATTTTTGCTATCTCGCTGAGGGGATTGGGTGACTATACCAAGCGTGCTTCGTCCTTCTTGATGATGTCTCCGATAGGAGGAGCTGTCGGACCGTTATTGATGGGCTATGTAGCCGATATCTCGACAATGTCGTTTTCGTTCGTCGTACCGCTATTTGGGTATGCCGTAGTCCTTATTTATTCCTATATGGTGATGGCTAAGAAACTGCGTTGATTTATGATTTCAGATTTATGATTTATCAGTGATACATAGCTCATAAATCATAAATCTGAAATCATAAATAGTTTCACTTATACCTTTCGATAATATCCCAAACATCCTTCTCTGTTCCCCCGAAAGGTCCTGAGGCTTCCAGCTTGATTGTACACATGGCGGCGGCAAAACATCCTGCTTCTTTGTATGAAGCTCCTTTGTTTCGCATGTACAGATAGCCGGCCATATAGGTATCGCCACATCCCGTAGCGTCTACAATCTCTGTTGGAGGGTATGCGGGTATTTCATGAAATTCGCCGTCGGCATAAATGACAGATCCCATGCTTCCTAATGTCAGCAAAACCTCCTTAACGCCCCAGTTGGCTAATTTCAGAGCAGCTTCACGCGGATTTTTGCATCCGGTGAGAACTTCCGTTTCGTGTTCGTTGGCTTTCAGGATATGGATGTATTTCAGTGCCTCTTCCTTTTCCGGCCAGTCTACGGCGAAAACATTCTCACCGCGAACTTCACGCAGGTAGCCTTGGGCATCGACCGATAACATCCCTTTGGTCGATAAATATTTGATTACATCTAAAGAAAAATCGTCCGCCAGCAAACTTCCCAAATGATAGATGCGGGCATCGACATCCTGTAACCCTTCAACTGTGAACGGATCGGCTTTTGCCAATACCCGCTGCGTCCGGTTGTTCTGGTTCTCGCCATATGTATTTTCAAAATAGACGGAATGGGTACTGGGCAAAACCTTTACATCGATCCCTTTCCTGCGTATTTCTTCCACCGCGTCCATCTCACTGACAGCAAGAGCTGTTACCAACAGGAAGTCGGAAGTATCTAATTTGCTCATTCCATGCGCGAAATAGAAAGATGTTCCTCCCGGCATATGCAGTGTCCTTTTCGGCGTTACAATCTTATCCAACGTAATGTGGCCGATGCAACAAAGATTATGTGTATTCATATTACTTATTTAATCAGGCTGCAAAAGTATATAAAAACAAGAAATAAATTGTTGCTATGAATATTTTTAGCTCTTCCTTCGCCAGTTTGAATAATGAAACTTGCCATTAATAGTTTGTCATAGGCTCAAACAATGGAAATTTCTGATAACTCATGCCCTATCATGCGAATTGTTTCCACTAGATCCGAGAAACGCTGATTGGAGAGCTTATTGGTTCCTTCTCTCGGAAGTTCTTGTACTTTATGCACAGCTATCGACTAAAAATTAGATACGTTTGTCTTGAATACAATATACAGTTTACTTGTCTAACCAATAACTATTATTATATTTGCATTGTGCAAATAGCACAATTGCGTTGTTTAACTGATTCTTTCAAATAAAAATCTGGAAAATTTGAAAGGGGGAAGAATGGGTTAGCATATCCCGCATCGTATCCGTAAGTATGGTGTGGGAGTATGTTGCTTATTTACTTCCAAAGGTTTTCCAGAGCCCTATTTGATAGATAAGTCACAGCTCTCACACTCTATATAATAATTTAAAGATTAAAGTTTGGAGATCGAGAACGCCGTGATTTTATTCACACAGAAGAAAGATGCTGGTTGAAAAGAAAATACTATCCGACCATTTTGAAGAAATATATGTCTCTTGGTTTTCCCGGATGAAATATTTCGCTCTAGAGTATGTCGTGTCAGAAGAAGACGCAGAAAATATCGTCCAGGACGTATTTACCGAATTGTGGGAAAGAAAAGAGATCTTGGCTTATGATGTGAATCTGGTTGCCCTGCTTTTTACTTCGATCAAAAACCGTTGTATCGACCTTTTACGTCACCGCATTGTTGTAAAGGAAGCTGTCAACCTGATACAGGAAGAGTATCAGGCTACTTTGCGGATGAAACTTGCCTCCTTGGAATTATTCGATCAGTCTCTACTCTCCGAGCAGGATATCGAACGGATCATTACTGAAGTGGTAGACTCTTTGCCTGAAAAATGTCGGGAAATTTTTATCAAAAGCAAAATAGAGGGGAAAAAACAGAAAGACATAGCTGCTGAATTGAATATTTCCCTTAAAACTGTTGAAAATCAGATGGCTATCGCCTATAAGAAAATTAAAAGCGAATTGAAAGACTATCTCCCTTTATTAATATTTTTACTCGCTAATTAAAAAAATCCGTTTATCCTCTTGGGGGTTTTGGTTCCCTGATCCGTTTATTAAGAACAAAAGCGGAAAATATGAACGAACGGATACATAAATACTTTTATGAGGAACTTTCCACGGAAGAGCGACTATCCCTGCTGCGCGATGTCGAGGCGAGTGAAGAACTCAAAAAAGAATTTGTAGAGTATCAAAATCTATATGCCTTGTTGAACTTAGGACATCAGGTGCAGGATAAAACAATCGGCAAACAGAAATACGACTGCTTTATTTTGCAAAAGCAACACTCCGTGATGTGGAAGCGTTGGACACGCCGGATCGGGTATGCGGCTGCTATCCTGATATTGGTCGTTTCAACAAGTATATTGACATATTGGTATACACAGCCTGAGCAAGCGGAGTTTTTATCGGAGAATGTGATGAATACTCTGTACACTCCTGCCGGACAGCGGGCACAACTGGTCTTGCAGGATGGGACGGAAGTTTGGCTGAATGCGAAGTCGAAGTTGATCTATCCAGCCCGTTTTACCGATGATAAAAGGAATGTTACGATCGAAGGAGAAGCCTTCTTCAAAGTGGCGAAAGACCCTTCCCGCCCTTTCATTGTTTCTACGCATGATGTCGATATGGAAGTTTTAGGCACCCAATTTAACGTGTGCAGCTATCCTGCGACCGGCTATGTACAAACCAGTTTGTTGGAAGGTTCCGTACGCGTCTTTTTCCGGAATAAGGAATCTGACGGGATTATTTTGGAACCGGATCAACAAGTGACTGTCTCGAACGGAAAGATGAAGGTAGAACCGATTCGCCTGAAAGCTCATTTTTTATGGCTTGACGGTATATATGCCTTTGAAAATGAACCTTTGATCAATATTCTGGAAAAAATGGAACTTTACTATGACGTAAAGATCGTAGTAAAAGACACATCTTTATTCAAAGATACTTATACGGGAAAATTCAGGCAGCGCGACAGTCTCGACGATGTTTTCCGCGTATTGCAGCAAATCCGCAAATTCAAAGTAGAGAAAGACACAGAGCGGAACATAGTGACCTTAAAATAAGAACATGTCAAACATAAAAATGTATAGCCTATGATGAAAGAACAGTAGAAAAACAAAAGCGGCAGAAGCTACCAACAACTGCCGCAGAAGTTAAAGCAAACACAAGTCGTAATTTTTTAGTATTCACTTTAAATTTAGAACAAAGATATGAAAAGAAAAACTTTGTTGTTGCCTTTTATTATCTATAATAGTAACATTAAATATTTTTTTAGGATTATGAGAATATCACTTTTCCTATTGTTTGTATGTGTGTTTCAATTGATGGCAGAAGAAGCAGATGCACAAAATGCAGAGATCAAACTTAGCCAGAATAGCATGACAATAAAACAATTGGTCAAAGAGATTGAGGCGCAAACTGACTATTTGGTTGTGTTTCGGGATCAGGATGTGGATGTCAACAAGACTGTTTCTTTTAACACAAAAACAGCTACAGTTGCAGACTATCTAGAAATGATTACTAAAAACACAGGTATTAGTTATCAGTTTGAAAATAACTATATTACGTTATTGTCTACCTCTTCTAAATCTGTAAATCAAGAGAAAAAGAAAAAAATAAGTGGACAAATAGTTGATACTTACGGTTTAGCGGTTATAGGGGCAAATGTTGTAGAAAAGGGAACGACGAATGGTACGATAACGGATGTAGACGGAAATTTTTCTTTGGAAGTCGATGAAAACAGCACGTTGGTTGTAAGCTATATTGGGTATACTCCACAAGAAATAATCGTAGCAAATAAATCAAATTTTAGTATTAAATTGAAAGAAGATACCGAAGTATTGGATGAGGTTGTAGTGGTAGGTTATGGAACAGCGAAGAAAAAGGATCTTACAGGAGCTGTTTCTAGTGTAAAAGCCGAAAAATTATCAGCTCAGGCTCCTCGAAATGTACAAGATATTTTACGTTCGAATGCCGCTGGTTTGAATATTGGTATAGCTACTGATGCTAAAGCTGAGGCTGATTTATCTGTTCGGGGTAAAGGTACTTTATCTGCGGGCAGTTCACCTCTTATTGTTTTAGATGGAGTGATTTATGAAGGAAATTTGTCAGATATAACTCCTGAAGATATTGCAAGTGTAGATGTTTTGAAAGATGCGAGTT
>OGOW01003767.1_pt1 | contig 10562 bp, 9 predicted proteins | sample 1552781 | NCBI WGS metagenome assembly OGOW01 (sample SAMEA2580145, study PRJEB22360) | human gut metagenome | biome: human gut; feature: human-associated habitat; material: faeces | place: Denmark | collected 2008/2010 | reverse complement strand
CCATCTCTGTAGGGAGCTGATTTAAGGTCTGCTCACGCTCATCGTTTCCGCCCATGCCGCTTCCGTCACGCTTTTTACCGATGGTATCGATCTCGTCGATAAAGACGATACACGGAGCTTTCTCATTTGCCTGCTTGAAGAGGTCCCGGACCTTCGCGGCACCCATGCCGACGAACATCTCAACGAACTCAGAGCCGGAGATCGAGAAGAACGGAACGTGCGCCTCACCGGCAACGGCCTTTGCAAGTAATGTTTTACCTGTTCCTGGAGGGCCTACGAGGAGCGCGCCCTTCGGAAGTGTGGCACCGATATCGGAATATTTCTTCGGATCATGAAGGAAATCAACGATCTCCTTTAAGGCATCCTTCGCCTCCTCCTCACCTGCGACATCCGCGAATGTCACGCCGGTCTCGCTCTCCGCGTAGATCTTTGCATTGGACTTTCCAAATGTCATCGCGTTTCCGCCCATGCGCTTCGCCATGCTGCGGCTTAAGATCTGCCCGAGCCCAATCATGATCACGAACGGAAGGATCCAGTTCACGAAAATATTCATGATCGCTGACTCTTTTCTCGGAATCACTTTATCGAATGTGACGCCCTTGCTGTACAGGCGATCTGTCAGATCCGGGTCATCCCAGAGTCCTGTCTTGTAGACCTGCTCTTTTCCATTGCTGTCTTTCGCGATAAACACGTACTCGCCGTTCGTGTCATCTTTCTCTACCTGTGTGACCTGGTTATTGTCTACCATAGCCAGAAATTCGTTGTAGCCGACTTCCTTTACCTGACTTTTCAGTGCGGACGGGAATACAAGTCCGTTCAACAGGACCGTCATGACCAGAATTATGATCATATAATAGAAAAATCCCTTAAATGAATTGAGATCATTCGGGTTCGGCTTTTTTCCGCCGTCTTTGGTACCCATACGTCTGCCTCCTTGATTTTCATTTTTCTGCAGAGCTTTTCATCGCATCCGAGCCTCTGCTGTTACTTTTTCTGTCTTTTACATGCTTTGTTTTCTGAAGATCTGCGTGAGATGACACCCTGTCATTTCGTGTGATATTTATCCTATATCAGGAAACATTGAAAGTCAATGGAATTTATGGAAGTTTCTGAAATGTTATATTTTTTTTAGAAATTACCATTTTTCTTTCTGGCTGGCAGAGTTTGCAGGTTTCCAAACTTTTTTTATTGTTCTTCTTGACAAACAATCCTTTTCGTACTATGATACCCATAACCAAACAAGAAAAACCGTTGAGAAAGAGGAGTACATTTTCGATCGTGTTTTCACAGAGAGCTGCAGGCGGTGGGATTGCAGTATGGAAGGGATTGCTGAATGGACTTTCGAGGGCGGCCTGAAATGAAAAGAGTAGGAACCGCCGGGAACCGAACCCGTTATCAATCAGGAGCGTATGTTAGTACGTGAGAAAGTGGACGAACGTCAATTTGAGTGGTACCGCGATAATAATGAATTTTATTACCGTCTCAAGCAATAAGCTTGAGGCGGTTTTTATATGTTAGGAAAGTTAATTTATAAAAAGAAATCCACAGCTTATTGACAAGAATCCCAAATCGGCTCCTTTGCTTTTGCAGATTTATTTAAAAAGAAAAAAGGAGACAACAATTATGAAAAAGAGAGTATTAGCAGTTATTTTAGGAGCAGTAATGACAATGAGCCTTGCAGCATGTGGATCATCTGATGCAGGAAAGACATCTTCCAACGACAGCGAGAAGAGCTACACAATCGGTATTTCCCAGTTCGCAGAGCATGGTTCTCTTGATAATTGCCGTGAGGGATTTTTAGAAGGACTGAAAGAAGAAGGAATCGAGGAAGGCAAGAACCTGACAGTAGAAGTGAAGAATGCAGCAGCAGATCAGGGAACAGCAAAACAGATCAGTGATGGATTTGTTTCAGACAAAGTGGATCTTGTATGTGCAATCGCAACACCAAGTGCACAGGCAGCTTACAATTCAGCAATGAACTCCGACATTCCGGTTGTATACACAGCAGTTACAGACCCGGTTGCAGCAAAGCTTGCGAAAGAGGATGGAACACCTGCAGGAAATGTAACAGGAACAAGTGATGAACTTCCGATCAAAGCACAGCTTGAGATGATCCGTGAAATGCTTCCGGATGCAAAGAATATCGGAATCCTTTACACAACAAGCGAAGCAAACTCTGTATCCGCTCTTGCAAAATACAAAGAGCTTGCCGGAGACTATGGATTCACGATCGTTGACAAAGGAATCGCACAGACAGCCGATATCTCTCTTGCAACAGATGAACTTCTGACAGAGGTTGACTGTCTGACAAATCTTACAGATAACACAGTAGTTGCTTCCCTTGCAACAATCCTTGATAAAGCAAATAAGCAGAACATTCCGGTGTTCGGAAGTGAGATCGAGCAGGTAAAGATAGGATGTCTGGCAGCAGAAGGACTTGATTACGTGGCACTTGGAAAACAGACGGGTAAGATGGCAGCAGAGATTCTGAAAGGTGAGAAGAAAGCATCTGATATGAACTTTGAGACAATCACAGAACCAGGTTTCTATGTAAATGAAAAAGTTGCTGAAAACCTTGGGGTTACAGTTCCGCAGGATCTTGCAGATGAAGCGGTAGAGAGCTTTACAGAGATTACAAAATAGTATTGAAACAGAGAGGTTAACACATTATGGGGATTTATATTACGATTTTAGAACAGGGACTGATCTATGGAATCCTGGCGCTTGGGGTATACATCACTTATAAGATCCTGGATTTCCCGGATCTGACAGTAGATGGAAGCTTTCCACTTGGAGCCGCACTGACAGCGACGATGATCACAAGAGGCGTTCATCCAATCCTGACACTGCCGGCATCATTCCTGATTGGTGTGCTTGCCGGAGTCTGCACAGGTCTGATTCATGTAAAATTCAAGGTAAGAGATCTCTTATCCGGAATTATCATGATGACAGCACTGTGGACGATCAACTTAAGACTGGCAGGAACAGCAAATGTCCCAATCTTTGGAGATGACAGTATCTTTGATAATGCATCCGTAAATGGAATCTTCCATGATGGCCTTTCAAATTACAAAGTACTTGTGATCGTGCTTGTGATCGCAGTGATCAGTAAAGTATTATTAGACCTTTACATGAAGACAAAATCAGGTTTTCTGCTCCGCGCAGTAGGAGATAATGACGTATTGGTCACATCTCTTGCAAAAGATCAGGGTAATGTGAAAATCTTAGGACTTGCAATTGCAAACGGACTTGTTGCTCTTTCGGGAAGTATCTTCTGTCAGGAGCAGCGCGTATTTGAAATTTCAAGTGGAACCGGTGCAATCGTAATCGGTTTGGCAAGTGTTATTATCGGAACAAGCTTATTTAAAAATGTATCCTTTATGAAAGCAACAACAGCAGTGCTGATCGGATCTGTGATCTATAAAGCCTGTGTTGCAGCAGCGTTGAAGTTCTTTGAACCACAGGACATGAAACTGATCACAGCGGTATTATTCCTTGTGATCCTGGTGATCGGTGGAGAACGCAGAAAGAAGGTGAAGAAGAATGCTCGAGCTTAGAAATATTGAAAAATATTACAATCCGGGGACCATCAATGAGATGTGCCTGTTTGACAAATTCAATCTGACCGTAGACAAAGGAGAATTCGTCTCTGTAGTCGGAAGTAATGGTTCGGGTAAGACTTCTATGCTGAACATCCTCTGTGGAAGTATTCCGGTAGACGGTGGACAGATCCTGATGAACGGTGAAGATATTACAACAAAGAAAGAATTCAAGAGAAATCAGAAGATTGGACGTGTTTATCAGAATCCGGCAATGGGAACATGCCCGACAATGACAATTCTTGAAAATATGTCTCTTGCAGACAATAAAGGAAAATTCTTTGGCCTCAGTTCCGGAATCAATAAGGCGCGTAAAGAATATTATCGTGAGATTTTAAGCCAGCTTGGACTTGGACTTGAGAATAAAATGGATGTGAAAGTAGGATCTCTTTCCGGCGGACAGCGTCAGGCAATCGCCCTTCTGATGTCTACGATGACGCCGATTGATTTCCTGATCCTTGATGAGCATACAGCGGCTCTGGATCCGAAAACAGCAGAGCTGATTATGAAATTGACAGGAAAGATCGTAAAAGAGAAAAAGCTTACAACGATCATGGTCACACATAATCTTCGCTATGCAGTGGAATACGGAAACCGCCTGCTGATGATGCATCAGGGTGGAGTTGTGATGGACCTCAAAGGAAAAGAAAAAGAAGAACTTCAGGTAGAAGATATCTTGAGCAAGTTCAATGAGATCAGTATAGAGTGTGGAAATTAAATACTCAAAAATACAAAGAAAGGATTGATAGCTGTCACTTAGACAACTGTCAATCCTTTTTTAAAGCTTTTTATTCGTCCCATCCTTCGTAGAATCGGATATTTACGGAAATATTTCTTACAATCTCATCTTCAGCAAGTTCAATATCTTCCAGATCAGATACATGTGGGAAGATTGGATCCTCTTCTTCTAATTCAACAGTGATCCATGTTCTTGCAGCTTCATTTGCATTGTCAATCGCGTCGTCCAAAGTTTCTCCGAATGCCTCGCAGCATTCGAGATCCGGGAAATGTGCGTCATAGCCTCCATCTTCCTTCTTACGGAATACGGCTGGATATATAAATTTCATTTCATAATTCCTCCTGGTTTCTAAAACATAATCTGTTACTTAGTATAGTTGATAAAAAATAAAATGGCAAGAGGGGAACGTTTTAGATATGAAAAAAGCACTTAAATCTTTAAAGATCTAAGTGCTTCAGAGCGACAGACGGGGTTCGAACCCGCGACCCCAACCTTGGCAAGGTTGTACTCTACCAACTGAGCCACTGTCGCATAACTTATTGTTCCGACGAACAATAGATATGTTACTACAAGATCGTTAAAATGTCAACAGAAAAAATAAAAAAAATTAGAGGAAATGAAAAAAATTAAGTCTAAGACTTCCTAGTGAAAGAAAATCATGCTATACTGTGGTTACTGTGACTAAACACAACAGATGTGAAAAGAAGGATGTTGTAAATCTTTGTTTTATAATAAAAGAACAAATTACACAGAAATAAAAGATGAAAGAGGTGTCCATAATGAAAACAGTAAAGGTAGCAATTCTCGGACTTGGAACAGTTGGATCCGGTGTCTATAAACTGATTCAGAAGCGTGCTGATGTGATGGAGAAGACGATCGGTGCTCAGATGGAAGTGAAGAAGATTCTTGTTCGCAATATAAATAAGAAGAGAGAGGGCGTAGACGCTTCTCTTTTAACAGATAATTGGAACGATATTATTGAAGATGAGGAGATTCAGATCGTAATTGAAGTTATGGGCGGTATAGAGCCGGCGAAGACGATGATCCTTGAGGCGCTCAGAGCCGGTAAGAACGTAGTTTCTGCGAATAAGGATCTGATTGCAGAGGAGGGACATGTACTTCTTGCAACAGCTGAAGAGAATCGTGTGGATTTCCTGTTTGAGGCAGCAGTTGCCGGAGCAATTCCGATCATTCGTCCGATGAAGCAGTGCCTGGCAGTAAATGACATCTCTGAAGTTGTCGGTATCGTGAATGGTACTACAAACTACATCTTGACAAAGATGACAGAAGAAGGAATGGATTTCTCAGACGCACTTGAGAAAGCACAGGAGCTTGGATTTGCTGAGGCTGACCCGACATCAGATGTAGAAGGTCTTGATGCAGGACGTAAGGTGGCGATCATGGCTTCTATCGCGTTCCATTCCAGAGTAGTATTTCCTAACGTATTTACAGAAGGAATCACAAAGATCACAGCGAAAGATATCGAGTATGCGAAAGAATTTGACAGTGTGATCAAGCTGCTTGGCGTAGCACATAACACAGAGAGTGGAATTGAAGTAGGGGTTTACCCAATGATGATCCATAAGGAACACCCGCTTGCATCTGTAAGAGATTCCTTTAATGCAGTTTTTGTTCATGGAGATGCAGCAGATGATGCAATGTTCTATGGACGCGGTGCAGGAGAGTTCCCAACAGCCAGTGCAGTTATGGGAGATGTGATCGATGTTGCGAGAAATATGGCATATGGCTGCAATGGAAGAATCAGCTGTACATGTTATAAGAACCTTCCGGTAAAAGACATTGGGGATGTGAAGAATAAGTTCTTTATCCGTATGCAGGTGACAAATGAACCAGGTGTTCTTGCAGCAGTTGCAGAGGTATTTGGTAATCATAAGGTTAGTATCACAAGAGTTGTTCAGGAACATACACAGCCACATCAGGCGGAGCTTGTTATTGTAACTGAGAGTGTGAAAGAGAAATACATGAAGCAGGCGTTAGAGGAGCTTCTGGCACTGCCTAGCATTCTGGAAGTGAGCAGCATTATCCGCGAGTATTAATCAGAAGAAGTAGAAATCAGACAGAAGCTTACAGGTTTATCAGATGTGATGTTTCTATATGAAAGAAGAATCATTGGTCAAGAAGGAGAAAAATAGTTGAGTTACGCAGATAAAGTATTTATTGATATGTGCAGAGACATTATAGAGAATGGAACAAGCACAGAGGGTGAGAAGGTACGCCCAAGATGGGAGGACGGAACACCGGCATATACCATTAAGAAATTTGGAGTGGTCAACCGCTATGACTTGTCTAAGGAATTTCCGGCACTGACTCTTAGAAGAACCGGGATCAAGAGCTGTGTGGATGAGATGCTTTGGATCTGGCAGAAGAAGTCGAATAATATTAATGATCTGAACAGTCATATCTGGGACAGTTGGGCTGATGAGGATGGTTCGATCGGAAAAGCTTATGGTTATCAGATGCAGGTGAAGCATCAGTATAAAGAAGGCATGATGGATCAGATGGATCGGGTGCTTTTCGATCTGAAGCAGAATCCCTACAGCCGCCGGATTATGACGAATACCTATGTGTTTTCGGATTTGAGTGAGATGCATCTGTACCCCTGCGCTTACGGCGTTACCTATAATGTGACCAAACGGCCGGGCGAGGAGAAGCTGGTGCTCAATATGGTGCTGAACCAGCGCTCCCAGGACGTGCTGGCGGCCAATAACTGGAATGTGTGCCAGTATTCTCTTCTTCTGATGATGATCGCGCAAGCCTGTGATATGGAAGCAGGGGAGCTTGTTCATGTAATTGCAGACTGTCATATTTATGATCGTCATATTCCGGTGATCAAGGAACTGATCTCCAGAAAACCGTATCCTGCACCAACGGTAAAACTGAATCCGGAGATCAAAGATTTTTATAAATTTACAACCGATGATCTGATCGTGGAGAATTATGAGACATGGCCGCAGATCAAAAATATTCCGATTGCGGTATAATTGTATATAAAGAAAGGAAATCAGGATGAATATTATTGTTGCAGCAGATAAAAACTGGGGAATTGGAAGAAACAATGAACTTCTGGTAAGCATTCCTGCAGATATGAAAATGTTCCGCGAGGAAACTACAGGAAAAGTGGTTGTTATGGGAAGAAAGACTCTGGAGTCTTTTCCTAACGGACTTCCTCTTAAAAACAGAACCAATATCGTAATTACCGGAAATAAGGATTATCAGGTAAAAGGTGCGGTAGTTGTTCACAGCATCGAAGAAGCGCTGAAAGAAGTGGAAAAATATCCGGCACAGGATGTGTACTGCATCGGCGGAGACAGTATTTACAGACAGATGCTTCCCTACTGTGATGTGGCTCATGTGACCAAGATTGATTTTGCGTATGAAGCAGATGCATATTTCCCGGATCTGGATGAGGATCCGGACTGGGAAGTTACTGCGGAGAGTGAAGAACAGACGTATTTTGATCTGGAATATACTTTTGTAAAATACGAAAGAAAAGATAAATAATGTGAGCACAAAGCATAAGGCAGAATAGAAAACAGGCCGCCGGTAAAAATCCGGCAGCCTGTTTTTGCTCTTAAAATGCTATGTATAAATCCAAAAATCTGGTAATGGATTACTCGATTACGTGGATCCATCCTTTCGGAGCTTCGATGCGTCCCATCTGGATACCTGTCAGTGTGTCGTACAGCTTCTGGATAACCGGACCCATTTTCTCCATTCCGCTTGGGAAGCAGATTTCTTTGCCGTGGTCGTTGATCTTTCCAACTGGAGAGATAACAGCAGCAGTACCGCAAAGACCACACTCTGCGAAATCTTTCACTTCGTCGAAGTAGATCTCACGCTCCTCAGCTTCCAGTCCAAGGTACTCTTTTGCAACGTAGATCAGGGAACGACGTGTGATGGATGGAAGGATGCTGTCAGACTTCGGTGTTACAACCTTGCCGTCTTTTGTAACGAAGATGAAGTTTGCACCGCCTGTCTCTTCAACTTTTGTACGGGTCTTAGGATCAAGGTACATATTCTCATCAAATCCCTGTTTGTGAGCATCTACGATAGCGTGAAGGCTCATTGCGTAGTTCAGGCCGGCTTTGATGTTACCAGTTCCGCAAGGTGCGGCACGGTCGAAGTCACTGACACGGATCGTGATCGGTTTAGCGCCGCCTTTGAAGTACGGTCCAACCGGTGTTGTGAGGATACGGAACTGATATTCGTCAGCCGGTTTAACACCGATTACAGCGTTGGAACCGAACATGTACGGACGAAGATAGAGAGTTGCGCCTGAACCATATGGCGGAACCCATGCGTCATTCGCCTTGACAACCTGCTCAACAGCGTCGATGAATCTCTCTTTCGGGAATACCGGCATCTCAAGTCTTGCAGCAGAAGCAGCGATACGCTCTGCGTTCAGGTCAGGACGGAAAGTAACGATATGTCCGTCTTCTGTTGTGTAAGCTTTCAGTCCTTCGAATACACTCTGTGAATACTGAAGTACACCAGCGCACTCATTCAGTACGATGTTAGGGTCTGTGCTTAAAGTACCCTCATCCCATTTTCCATCTTTAAAATTAGACACGTATCTGTAGTCGGTTGGCATGTATCCAAATCCGATGCTGGACCAGTCAATGTTCTTTTTTTCCATAACGATTCCTCCGTTTACGAATTTTTACTTTTTACCATTGTAAAACTTTTACGTGCTGACTTCAATAGTTTTTTGCGCCTTTTCTGCATTTGCTTGTAATTTTAACGGGAGTTCGCTATAATAAAATCTATCTATGGACTGGAGGAAAAAATGGACAATCACGAATTTGAAGACCTTGGAAAAAAGATTCAGGATATTGTAGATAATGCTGTAAATTCAAACAGCTACCATGAGCTGAGCCATACCATCAACCAGACAGTAAATAAGGCGATTGATTCCGGCAGTGAGGCACTGAAAAATGCTATGAATTCCGTATTTGAACCGGGAAGTGATCCCCAGTTTCGAAAGAGGAGCTATACTTATCAGAGCCCCTATTACGGAAAAAGCAAAAAAGCGAAACAGCAGGCCGCAAAGAAACAGACAGAGCTTCTTTATGGAAAAACCACCGGTGAAAACCTGAAAGGTATGATGATGGCAGTTTCCGGCGGAATCCTTTTAAGTGGCATGGGTCTTGGGGCTATGGTGCTTCTGATCTGGATGGGCCTTGGACACAGCGGTGCACTTGCGGCGGGGGTCCTTGGTGTGATGTGTGCCGGCGCTGCAGGGGGTGGTGCGCTTCTGGGAGCAGGAACCAGCCGCCTTGGAAGACTGGGCCGTTTTCAGAAATATATCCGTGCGCTGGGAGACCACACTTACTGTAATTTCCAGAAACTTGCCCAGGCAGCAGGAAAGAACGAGAAATTTGTAAAAAAAGATATCAGCAGGATGATCGAGAAAGGCTGGTTCCTGGAAGGCCATGTAGATGCCGAAGAAACCTGTCTGATCACAAGCAATGAGACTTATCAGCAGTATCTGGAAACACAGAAACAGCTGGAGCTCTGTAAACAGGAAGCGGATCCGAAGGTTCAGCTTGAGGAGAATATGAGCCCGGAGGCACAGGAAGTTCTGAGAAAGGGAAATGAATTTCTGGTAAAGATCCGAAAGAGTAATGATGCCATTCCCGGGGAGGAAATTTCCGCAAAGATTTCCAGAATGGAACTGATCGTTCAAAAGATTTTTGAGCGTGCGGGAGAACATCCGGAGGTGATCCCCGATCTTAAGAAACTGATGGATTACTATCTTCCCATGACTGTGAAACTTCTGGATGCTTATGAAGATATGGATGGACAGCCTGTACAGGGTGAGAATATTACAGCTTCCAAGAAAGAAATTGAAGAAACGATTGATACACTGAATATTGCTTTTGAGAAACTTCTGGACTCCATATTCCGGGATACCGCATGGGATGTATCTACCGATATTTCTGTGTTACATACGGTTCTGGCACAGGAAGGTCTGACAGAAGATGATTTCGAAAAAATGAAACAGAACGCGGAAGTGAAATAAGTACAGTGAGCAGATGAGAAACCAAATCGCAGATGTCTGCCGGAAGGTACAGTGAATTAAGGAGAAGATTATGGGAGAAGAATTTAAGGACTTTGAGGTGGAAGCACCGGTACTGACTCTGGAACCGGATCTTACGGAAGAAAAAGAAGAAATTGCGGCAAAAGAACCGGAGAAACCGCAG
>OGOW01003762.1_pt1 | contig 10573 bp, 9 predicted proteins | sample 1552781 | NCBI WGS metagenome assembly OGOW01 (sample SAMEA2580145, study PRJEB22360) | human gut metagenome | biome: human gut; feature: human-associated habitat; material: faeces | place: Denmark | collected 2008/2010 | reverse complement strand
TGTATGTTGGAACACTGAACATGATCCACTACATGCATGATAAATACTACTATGAGGCAGCTGAGATGGCACTCATTGATACAAAGGTTGACCGTTCTTTTGCAACTGGTATCGCCGGATTCTCACATGTAGTAGATTCCCTTTCCGCTATCAAATATGCAAAAGTAAAAGCAATCCGTGACGAGGACGGAATCACAACAGACTTCCAGGTTGAGGGTGACTTCCCACGCTATGGTAACGATGATGACAGAGCAGATGAGATCGCAACAACACTGCTTTCCACATTCCTTGAGAAACTGAAACACATCCATACCTATCGTGATTCCAAGCCAACCACATCCATCCTTACCATCACATCCAACGTTGTATATGGTAAAGCTACAGGATCTCTTCCGGACGGAAGAAAAGCCGGTGAGCCTCTGGCACCGGGAGCTAACCCGTCTTACGGCGCAGAGCAGAACGGACTTCTTGCTTCCCTGAACTCTGTTGCAAAACTTGATTATGAGGATGCCCTTGACGGAATCTCCAATACTCAGACCATCAACCCGGATGCCCTTGGACATTCTGAGGAAGAGCGTACAGAGAACCTTGTAAACGTACTTGACGGATACTTTGACCGTGGTGCACATCACCTCAATGTAAACGTATTCGGTAAAGAAAAACTCATCGATGCTATGGAGCATCCGGAAAAAGAGGAGTATGCAAACTTCACGATCCGTGTTTCCGGATATGCTGTTAAGTTCATCGACCTTACAAGAGAGCAGCAGCTTGACGTTATCGCAAGAACCTGCCACGAAAGGATGTAATAAAAAATATGGACGACCAGAAAAAAATCACTGGCTACGTCCACTCACTGGAGAGCTTCGGCTCTGTTGACGGACCAGGAGTCCGGTATGTGATCTTTTTGAGCGGCTGTGCCATGCGCTGCCAGTTCTGCCACAATCCGGACACCTGGCAAATGAAAACAGGAACGGAGTACACAGCAGATGAGCTGCTTGAAAAAGTATGTCGATACCGCTCTTACTGGGGAAGTAAGGGCGGTATTACTGTGAGTGGAGGCGAGCCACTGTTACAGATCGATTTCCTCACTGAGCTTTTTAAGAAAGCCAAGAAACTTGGAATCCACACAACACTTGATACCAGCGGCAATCCTTACACAGAAGAGGGCCCATGGCATGAAAAATGGGAAGAGCTGATGAAATATACAGATCTTGTCATGCTGGATATCAAACATATTGATGAGGAACAGCACAAGATCCTCACAGGATGTACCAACAAAAATATCCTTGCCATGGCGAAGAAACTTTCCGATATGGGCATAGCCATGTGGATTCGCCATGTACTGGTACCGGAGCGCAATGATCGTGACGATTACCTTCATCGCCTGGCTGATTTTATCGGTACGCTGAAAACTGTAGAGAGAGTGGAAGTTCTTCCGTATCATACGCTCGGAATTTTCAAATGGGAAAACCTTCATCTTGACTATCCGTTGAAAGGTATTAATCCTCCAACAAAAGAACGGATTGAAAATGCGGAGAAAATCTTGGGAGCAGGTACACATTAACGCACATATCTGAGGCAGGCTTCGGGTCAAGCGGATATTCGCAATCCACTTCGCTACTTGCTCATAACCATATCACATGTCTAAAAATCGACATGGATATGGTTTTTTTATATTTCTCACTATACTTTAAAAAAAATTAGTGATATCATAGATATAATAGGTAATAAAAATGAAATGGAATACTATGGACAGGTAAAGCAAAGGAAGAAGAATGGGGACAAAAGATATCATGACAATGCAGGAAGTACAGGAGATGAAGCAGCAGCTGGAGCAGGTTTTTTCTATTGTACGTCTGCTGGATGGAGAAATACTGGAAACAGGAGAGGGAATAGAGCCCCCATGTCAGTGCTATTCCATATGGGGTAAGGACGAAAGATGTACTAACTGTATTTCCAGAAAAGCACTGAAAGAAAAACGCCAGAAAACAAAAATAGAAATAGTAGACTCTAAAGTTTATCAGGTAATTTCCAAATATCTGAATATTGATGGCAAACCATATATCATGGAAATGATCAATAATCTGGAAGATGACGATATCATTGATTCAGAAGACAGAGAGAATCTTCTTGCAGAACTCAGTGGATATGCGGATGAATTGTATAAAGACGCTCTTACAGGTGTTTTTAATCGAAGATATTATGAGGATAAGGTCAGAAATCTGGAGAGTTCTGCCGGCGTGGCTATGGTGGATCTGGATGATTTTAAACTTTATAACGATACCTATGGACATGATGCAGGTGATAAAGCATTAAAGGTAGTTGTGGAGGTTATCCGTCGACATGTACGTAAGACAGACAAGGTTGTTCGTTTCGGAGGAGATGAATTTCTTCTGCTGATACCGGATATCAATGTGGATAATTTTACCAAGAAACTGAAGGAAATCCAGGAAGAAGTTCATGCAGCCAGAGTTCCTGGATATTCTCAGCTGAAGTTGTCAGTAAGTATTGGCGGAGTACTTTCTACCGGAGAAAAACTGGGAGAAGCAGTACTTCGTGCGGATAAGTTTATGTATCGTGCGAAACAGCGCAAAAATATGGTCGTGATCAGTGAAAATGAGATTGCAGGAAGAAACAGCGCACAGGAGATCCTTCTGCAGGATAAAACAAGGCTGACGATCCTGATCGTAGATGATTCCGAGATGAACCGCTGCATTTTGTCGGAAATGCTTGGAGCAGATTATGATATTCTGGAAGCGACCAATGGCGAGGAAGCCATCAAGCTTCTGAGACAGTATGAAACCGGAATCTCGCTTGTACTTCTTGACCTGGTAATGCCCGTAATGGATGGATTCGGTGTACTGAGTTATATGAACGAAAGAAACTGGATCGAGGATATTCCGGTTATCATGATTTCCGGGGAGGACTCTGTTTCTTATGTAAGACGGGCCTTTGATCTGGGAGTTGCAGATTATATCAAGAAACCGTTTGATGCGTAGGTTGTATACAAGCGTGTTTATAATACCATTACTCTGTATGCGAAACAGAGAAGACTTCTGGTTCTTGTCACAGATCAGATTTACGAGAAAGAAAAGAATAATCGTATGATGATCAGCATCTTAAGCCAGATCGTAGAATTCAGAAATGGTGAGAGTGGAGCTCATGTTTTGCATATCAACATTATCACGGAACTGATCTTGGAGAGACTGATACAGAAAACGGACAAGTATGATCTGTCCAGTTCTGTAAGAAGAATGATCGTTACAGCATCTGCTCTTCATGATATCGGAAAGATTGGTATTGATGACAAGATCCTGAATAAACCAGGCAAACTGACAAAAGAGGAATTCGAGGTTATCAAGACACACAGTGCCATCGGTGCCTCCATGCTGGAGAACCTGGAATATTATAAAAACGAACCGCTGGTTCGGATTGCCCATGACATCTGCAGATGGCATCACGAACGCTACGATGGAAAAGGCTACCCGGATGGCCTGAAGGGAGAAGAAATCCCGATTTCCGCACAGGTAGTTGCACTGGCTGATGTATATGATGCGCTGATCAGTGATCGTGTATATAAGAAAGCTTATTCCCATGAGAAAGCGGTTGAGATGATCCTGAATGGAGAATGTGGAACTTTTAATCCGCTCCTCCTGGAATGTCTGAAAGATATTCAGGGCCGTCTGAAAGAAGAAATGACTACAATGTCAGAAGAACGTGCAGAAACTGAAGACAGCGGAAGCGCCACTTCAGAATTTGAAGGCTACGAAAAGACAAAAGAAGAGCTTTTTAAATCTATGTCAGAAGATATTCGAAAAGAATATATAGATACTATCCCAACAATCGGGGGGGGGGAAACAGACGTTCCTGAAAAGTAAATAAAAAATAACCAACGGAAACGAGAAAAGCTGATGTGATTCATGGATCACACCAGCTCTTTGTTTTTAATAAGCATTTCTTTGATAATATTCTGAGTATACGCACCCAGGTGACGCTGAGTATCCCGGTCAAGCTCAGATGGAATGATTGGTTTGCCGTACTCAATTACCACATGAGTAGGAGACATCTTTGGAAAATTGGCTTCCCAGATGTTTGCGGAATTGCTGATCGCGATAGGAATGATCGGACTCTTTGCTCTGGTTGCGATCTTGAAACTACCGTCATGAAATGACAGCATATCGGTTTCATCTGCGTTTTTGTTTCTGCTTCCTTCCGGGAAGATGCATACGGAGATTCCGGATTTTACATAATCTGCCGCCTGAAGGATGGTTTTCAGTCCCTGTTTGATATCCTCTCTGTCAAGGAAGAGGCAGTAGAGGTTACGCATCCAGTTGGAAAGCAGCGGGTAACGTTCCATTTCTTTCTTTGCAACATAACCGGTACGGATCGGGCAGCGGCTGTAGGTCAGCAGAATGTCAAAATAACTTCTGTGATTCGCCACATAGAGAACAGCCTGATCTTTCGGGACATTCTCTTCACCGATGACGGTGACCTTGGCACCTGTGATCCACAGGATAAATTTAAATATGGCCTGTACCATACGCAGAGAGCTGATATCCTTGGTCATTGGAGAGAATTTGCCGATGATCCATTCCACCAGAAGAACCGGGATCGTCAGCACCAGATAAGCGATGACAACGATACAGACAAGTATAAATCGAATCATGTCTTCTGTCCTTTCTATATTGTGATGCAGTTTTGCATCCTGACACCATTATACGAAGAATTTTCGATAGTTGCAATAAATCTTTCCCGGATTACATAGAATAAATACTGAGTAATGCAGGCTGCTGATAAAAGAGGGGATTATGAAAAGATCAGTTTTTCTGCTAATTGCTGTAATAACGGCTTTTCTGCTTTCCGGCTGCCGTTTCGTCCGGATCGAGGAGGAAGAGCGGAAACCGGTTGCCTATACAGTGGTAGAAAAGTCCGATATCCCGGAGGAACTTTCCCGGATCATGGAAGAAAAAAAGGAAAAAGAATTTCAGTTAAGTTATGAAACTGGAGAAGACCTGTATCTTGCAAAGGGATATGGCCGGCAGATGAGCGGAGGTTACAGTATCCAGGTGGAAGAACTTGGAGAATCCGGTAACGGGCTTTTTTTTGTTACAAGACTTCTTGGCCCGGAAGATCTGAAAGAAGCCGGAGTACCATCGTATCCCTGTATTGTGATAAAAACCTCAAGGCAGAAAAAACCGGTAACGTTCACAGAGGGAAGCGGCAGGGAAAAAAATTCTGAGAAAGGGGAAACGATTGTGGAATTAAAGAAGGAGATCATGCAGATACTGAAAGAAAAAAGCAGGGCAAAAAGCCAGATCACTTTTGATGAAGATTTTAATGTACCAGATGCGAAACCGGATGTGGGAAGGCTGATCCAGTATAAAGGAAGGATCAGTATGGATGATGTCCATCTCGCTGACGGAAAAGGGATCCTGAGAGGAGATCTGCAGGTAGATATTCTTTATGTGGGAGAAGAAAACGGAATTATCAGCAGCATTACGGCAAAATTGCCGTTTGAGGAAACACTGAACCTGAAAGACATTGTAAATGGAGATAAACTGTGCCTGAAGTGGGAGATTGAGGATCTTACCATCCGGCTGATCCATTCCAGAAAGCTGAATATCAAAGCACTGGTAACATTTTATGGAGCAGTAGATGAGACGGAGCAGGTTCGTCTTCCGGTAGCGCTGGATGCTACGGATATCTCTGTCAGAAAGAAAACAGTCCGATTTCTGGGACTTACCGTACATAAAAAAGATACCCTGCGTGTTAAGGATGAATATACCATTGCTTCCAATCGTCCGGACATTTCCGGCCTGATCTGGTATACCATGGATATACGGGGACTGGATCTGAAACCGGAAGAAAACATCGTAAAAGCAAGGGGAGAGCTGACGGTTTTTGTACTGTACGAATCAGAAGATACAGAGACACCGGTACAGTGGCTGGAATATTCACTTCCTTTTTCAGGAGAAGTGGAATGTCCGGATTGTACAGAAGAATTGATCCCGGATATTGAAGTTTCCGTGATGCACCAGAGCCTGGAAGTAAAGCCGGATGCAGATGGAGAGGAACGGATACTGGTTTCTGATGTAGTGCTGGAACTGGATATGAAATTTTTCCGGGAGGAAGAATATTCACTGGTTACAGATGTGTATACACCACTTCGGGAATGCGTTCCGGAAGGGAAAAATGAAGTTTTGGAAAAACTTCTGGTGCGGAATTTCTCCAGATGCCGGATCACTGACCGCATTCAGGTAAAAGAAACCCAGGGGAAAATCCTCCAGCTCTGTCACAGCCAGGGAAAAGTAAAGATCGATAAGACCAGGATCGTGGAAAACGGAGTGCAGGCAGATGGAGTGATCATGCTGAAGATCCTGTATATTATCGGAAACGACAGTATGCCTTTTTACTCCATGGAGGCCATGATCCCGTTTTCTCATGTGGTGGAAGCGAGAGGAATCCGGCCGGACAGCAGCTACCGGTTAAAGGCAGAACTGGAACAGCTTTCTGCAGCCATGGCGGACGGAAATGAGATCGAGATCCGGGCGTCAGTGGGCCTGAATCTTCTTGCAGTCATCCGGGAACCCGTATTTATCATTGACAAAGTGGAAGAAAAACCTCTGGATATGAAAAAGATCCAGGCTATGCCGGGAATCCTGATCTATATGGTAAAACCGGGAGATGAGCTGTGGGATATCGCAAGAAAATATCATACATCCATTGAAGAAATCTGCACTCTGAACGGGCTTAAGGAAAATCAGGAGCCATCTCCGGGAACACCGCTTCTTGTGGTGAAAAAAGTAGAAGGACAGATTAAATGAGAAAAAAACAGCAGAAAATGAAAAAAGCTGGAAAATTTTGCTGTTGAAAAGACTGCAAAAATCATATAAAATATACATATAAATACTGTATACAAAGTACAAATGGAGGGGCTTATGCGTTTAAAAGCAATGGCAAAGATCAATCTCGGACTTGATGTTCTGGGGAAGAGAGAGGACGGCTATCATGAGGTACGCATGATCATGCAGACCATCCGTATGTATGATATCCTGGATATCAGAAAGACGAAACGGCCGGGAATCGTGCTGACAACCAATCTTCCGTTTATTCCCACTGACAGCCGAAATCTTGTATATAAAGCAGCAGAGATGCTGATGGAAGAATTTGAAATAGAAGAGGGACTTTCCATTAAACTTCGCAAGTTTATTCCGGTAGCAGCAGGTATGGCAGGCGGAAGCTCTGATGCTGCGGCTGCATTTGTAGGTGTGAACCGGATGTTTCATCTGGGCCTGACGGAAGAGCAGCTGATGGAGCGCGCAGTGAAGGTAGGAGCAGATGTTCCGTACTGTATTATGCGTGGAACAGCCCTTGCAGAGGGAATCGGTGAGAAGCTGAAGCGACTTCCGAAAGTTCCGGAATGCTATGTGCTGGTAGGAAAACCGGGAATCAATGTTTCCACAAAAACCGCCTACGAAAATCTCAATCTGGCAGGAATCGGGAAACATCCGGATATCGATGGACTTATCAGGGATATTGAGGACGGTGATCTTTATGCCATGGCATCAAAAATGGAGAATGTATTTGAGCCTGGAATTATCCGTCAGTATCCTGTAATTGGAAATATCAAAGAACTCATGGAAGAAAAAGGAGCGCTGAAAGCGGTGATGAGCGGAAGCGGTCCAACGGTATTTGGTATTTTTGATAACAGAGATAAGATGGCGGCGGCAGCCAGAAGTCTCAGAAAGAGCGGACTGGCAAAAACAGTATTTGCCACGGATATTTACAACAGGGATGGAGGAGTTACAAATGACAAGTGATTTTTCTGTGGATATGAATGAGTATCTGCCACTTCGGGATGTTGTTTTTAACACCTTGAGGCAGGCAATTCTGAAAGGAGAACTGAAACCGGGGGAGAGACTTCTGGAGATCGCTCTTGCAGAGCGTCTGGGTGTCAGCAGAACACCGGTGCGTGAGGCCATGCGTAAGCTGGAGCAGGAAGGCCTTGTAGTGATGATCCCACGCCGGGGAGCCCAGGTTGCAAGCATCACCGAAAAAGATCTGAACGATGTTCTTGAGGTGCGTATCGCGCTTGAGAATGTAGCCATAGAAAAGGCATGTAAGCTGATCACAGAGGAGGAGCTTGGACGGCTCTGGGTAGCAGCCAAAGAATTCGAGAAAACAAAAGCAGAGGGAAATCTTGTTCGTCTTGCGGAGGCGGATGTGGCGTTCCATGAGATCATTTACCAGGCTTCCGATAACAAGCGTCTGAACCAGGTACTGAATAATCTCCGCGAGCAGATGTACCGCTACCGTGTGGAATATCTGAAGGAAGAGCAGACCAGAAATCTCCTTGTCAGCGAGCATGAAGAACTGGTAAAAGCGATCCGGGAGGGTGATGTGCAGAAAGCACAGGATATTTCTTTTCACCATCTGGAGAATCAGAGAATGGCAATTATCCGTACCATCCGTGCGGAAAATGCTGCCAGAGAATCCGAGAAAAAAGAATAAGAACCGGATATCCGGGGATATTAAGAGAGATGCCACTGGCATCTCTTTTTTATTGGAAAAGGATGGTGAAGCTGTGGAAGAAAAAAAGATTTCAGTATCTCTCCATGAAAATGAATCTTATATCCGGAAGCGCTGTGAAAACTGCGATGATATTCTGATCCGGCCCATGCGCCTGGGAGAGGGTCATAAAGTGGACTGTCTGATGGTTTATATTGAAGTGGCAGTTTCCAACATGATGCTGGACGATTCTGCCATTGGAAAGATGATCAATCATTTCTGGGAAATTCCGGAAGAAAAGATCCGGGAATTTATTCGGAGAAACAGTCTCGGAATTGCGGATGTGGAAGAACTTTTTTCCATGGAAGAAGTCTTCGGGGCGGTTCTTTCCGGAAATGCGGTTTTCTTTATGGACGGTTATGACAGGGCCATGAAGATATCCAGCAAAGGCTATCCGGGGCTGGATGTATCAGAAGCGGAAACGGAAAAAGTGCTGCGGGGTTCCAAAGAAGGCTTCTGCGACAGCGTAAAAACCAATGCGGCCCTTGTACGGAAGCGGATCCGGGATACCCGCCTTAAAGTGGAACAGCAAAATATCGGGGTGCGTTCCAACACGGTGGTGCAGCTTCTGTATGTGGAAGATCTGGTGCACGAAGAACTTCTGATTGCGGTGAAGGAACGGCTGGAATCTTTTACTGTGGATGGAATCCTGGACAGCGGAATGCTGGAGCAGCTGACAGAAGAAGCCTGGTATTCGCCTTTTCCACAGTTTCAGACAACCGAACGTCCGGACCGGGCGGCACAGGAACTTCTCAATGGAAAAGCCGTGCTGCTCTGTGACAATTCACCGGTGGCACTGGTGATTCCAGGTGCGTTTAACAGCTTTATGGAAAGCAGCGAGGACTGGTATAACCGTTTTGAAATGACTTCATTCCTGCGTGTGCTGCGATATCTGGCCATGGCTGTGGCAACGTTGCTTCCGGGACTTTATCTGGCTGTGATACGGTTTCACACCCAGATCCTTCCGGCCAATCTGATCCTTTCTTTTGCACAGGCAAGGGAAGGAGTGCCGTTTTCCAGCGTGGTGGAGCTGGTGTTTCTGGAGCTGTCTTTTGAGCTGATCCGGGAGGCGGGCGTACGGATTCCCGGAACTCTTGGAAATGCCATCGGGATTGTTGGAGGCCTGATCATTGGACAGGCAGCTGTGGAGGCTAATCTGGTAAGCCCCGTGGTGGTAATTATTGTGGCATTAACGGCGCTTGGATCTCTGGCGATCCCCAATGAGGAATTTGCGTCTGCGTTCCGGCTTCTGAAGTATGGATTTCTTTTTCTGGGAGGATATCTTGGCATCTTCGGAATTGTGCTGGGACTGTATCTGACAGCGGCACATCTGGCAGGACTTTTAAGTTTTGGTGTCCCATATCTGGTACCCTTTGTAGAAAAAAACGGCCAGGCGGAAACAGGAGGAAGAATTTTGCGCCAGCCATTCCGGAAACGGAAATTCCGGCCGTTGTATGCAAGAGATGACCAGAAGCGCAGACTGCGGACAAAGCTGTGGAGGCAGAAAGGAAAAGGATTATGAGATTTGCAGAAAACAACAGGATTTCCCACAGACAGCTTTTCCGGCAGATCATACTTGTGTTTCCGGCGCCTTTTCTTCTGTGCCTTTTTAAAAACGGAGAAATGCTGGGAGTGAATGCTATGGCAGGGACGATCCTGGCGGCGGTGCTTCTTTCATTTTATGTGATCTGGCTGATCCGTCTTGCTCCTGCTTATGGAGAACTTTCCAGAATGACAGGAAATATTACTGTACGGTTTATTGGACTGTTCTTTCTTTTATATGTAATCTTAAGTGCGGCTTTTCTGGCGGATCTTCTTGCAAAAGTAATTCCACAGAGTCTGATCAGCGGGATTTCCGGGAAATGGCTGTCTCTGCTTGCTGTGGCAGCATGCAGTCTGGGAACGCACCGGGGAAATCGTGCTCTGGAAGCGGTTTGACGCCTTCACGGACTATCCGGACTTCGAAACCGCCATCAATGCGTTCCTTGCCCAGCTCATCCACTGG
>OGOW01003752.1_pt1 | contig 10604 bp, 9 predicted proteins | sample 1552781 | NCBI WGS metagenome assembly OGOW01 (sample SAMEA2580145, study PRJEB22360) | human gut metagenome | biome: human gut; feature: human-associated habitat; material: faeces | place: Denmark | collected 2008/2010 | reverse complement strand
TCTGGAAGCCAAGAAGCTGAACCTGAAGGGAATCTCCCGGCAGGAAATTCCGAAGCTGGGGCATCTGATGAAAAAGATTTATCTGCTGCTTCCTCTTGTCATGCTGGTTGTCTGGGTATCCGGAAATTACATGACTATGCAGAAGGCGGCAACCTGCGCGATTTTCTTAAGTATTCTGGTCAGTCTGTTTCATAAGGAAAACCGGATTACACCCCATAAATTCTGGGACGCGCTGGCAGCAGGCGGAAAGAGTACCATTACAGTGGGTGCTGCCTGCGGTATGGCGGGAATCATTGCGGGAACCATTACCATGACCGGTCTGGCAAATGAGTTAATCAACGGAATTGTCAGCGTTGCGGGCAACAGACTGATTATTGCGCTGGTTCTTACCATGCTTTGCTGTATTGTTCTGGGAATGGGTGTTCCCACAACGGCGAACTATTGTATTATGGCGGCTACTACCGCGCCGATTCTGATTCGTATGGGAGTGCCTGCACTGGCGGCGCATTTCTTTGTATTTTACTTTGGTATTGTAGCAGATATTACGCCTCCGGTTGCCCTTGCGGCATATGCCGGTTCCGCGATTGCGAAGGGCAAGCCGATGCAGACAGCCTTTAATGCTTCCAAGCTGGCGATTGCAGCCTTTATTGTGCCTTATATGTTCTGCTATAATCCGGCGATGCTTTTTATTGATACCAATCCGCTTCAGGTAGCCCAGATTATCGTGACATCCTTTGTGGGAGTATTCGGCGTTGCGGCAGCCATGGAAGGGTATTGCTTTGCGGAAATGTCAGTGATTATCAGAATTGTAATAGCAGTCGGCGGTCTGCTCCTGATACATCCTGCTCTGGCAACAGATGCAGTGGGACTTGTATGTGTTGCGGCATGCATTGTTTATCAGATGAGTATAGGCGGAAGGCTGCGAAAGGGCAGGAATGAGTAAGGTGCTTTTAATTGCGGTAAACGCAAAATACATTCATTCCAATCCGGCAGTGTACAGTCTGGGCGCTTACGCCAGAGAAGCACTGGAACAGCTGCCCGGTGTGGAAATAGAGATTGCGGAATATACGATAAACCAGAATACGGAAACCATTCTGGCAGATATTTACAGGCGCAAGCCACAGGTTGCGGCATTTTCCTGTTATATCTGGAACTGGAATACGGTACAGGAGCTGCTTCCGGAGCTGCCGAAGCTTCTGCCGGATACAAGGCTCTGGCTGGGCGGACCGGAGGTATCCTTCCACGCGGAGGAAATTTTAAATCAATATCCCTGTCTGACGGGAATTATGATAGGAGAAGGGGAAGAAACCTTTACGGAGCTGGTACGGTTTTATCAGACAGGCGAAGGAAAACTGACGGATATCCGGGGGCTGGTTCTGCCGACAGGGCGTACCCCGGACAGAAGGCTGACAGATATCAACAGTCTGCCCTTTTTATATGAAGATTTGGACAGGTTTCAGAATCGGATTATTTATTATGAATCCCAGAGAGGGTGTCCCTTCCGGTGTGCCTACTGTCTTTCTGCCATTGATAAAAGGGTGCGGTTGAAAAATCCGGAGATTGTAAAAAAGGAGCTGCAGTACTTTCTGGACCGGAAGGTGCCTCAGGTGAAGTTTATTGACAGAACCTTTAACTGTAATAAGGAGCATGCGCTGACAGTCTGGAGGTATCTGCTGGAACATGACAATGGTGTCACAAACTTTCATTTTGAAATTGCGGCGGATTTGATGACAGAGGAAGAGCTGGAAGTATTAAGCCGGATGCGGGCGGGACTGGTGCAGCTTGAGATTGGCGTTCAGTCCACCAACGAAAAGACGCTGCATGCCATAAATCGCTATATGAGTCGGGAGCATTTGCAGCAGGTGGTCGCAAAAATTCACAGCTTCCATAATATTCATCAACACCTGGATTTGATAGCAGGATTGCCCTATGAAGATTATGACAGCTTTGTCAGTTCCTTTAATGATGTGTATGCCATGAAACCGCAACAGCTACAGTTGGGGTTTTTAAAGGTGTTAAAGGGTTCCCCCATGGAGGAGCGGGTTGAGGAATACGGGCTTGCCTATAACTGCCGCCCGCCCTATGAGGTATTGTACAGCAAATGGCTGTCCTATGATGATGTACTCCGGTTGAAGGGTGTGGAGGAGATGGTGGAGCTGTATTACAACAGCAGTCAGTTTACCCACACGCTGCCGGTGCTGGAAAAGGAATTTTCCTCGGCATTTGCCATGTATGAAGCGCTGTCACGGTATTATGAGGAGAAGGGTTATTTTACCAACACGCCCGCAAGAGTGTACCGTTATCAGGTGCTTTTGGAGTTTGCGCTGGAACAGGCACCGGAAAAAGGAGAATTGTACACGCAGCTATTAACCTTTGATATGTATTTGCGGGAAAATATGAAAAGCCGTCCGGCGTTTGCACCAATGCAGCAGGATGAGGCAGAAAAGGAAAGCCTGCGGGCATTTTACAGAAAAGAGGCGCAGAACCCGGAATATCTTACCGGGTATGAGGGGTATCAGCCCCAGCAGCTTATGAAAATGACCCATATGGAGCCGTTTACTTACCCTGTATGGCAGGAAGATGGAGAAATGACACGGGTGTCAGATAAGGCCTGGGTGTTGTTTGACTACCAAAACAGGAATCCGTTGACCTATGATGCGGCATATTATCTGCCCTGCATATCAGAAGGTTGATACAAAAATCAGAAAGTAAAAGCCAAAAGGTAGAAACTGGAAGGCAAGAATCGGGAAGCAAGAACCCGGAAGTAAGAATAGAAAAACTCAGGAAAAATAGCAGGAAAAGGGGTATCAGGGGAAATGAAAAAGGTTTGGATAGGGTTATCAGTTGCCTGTCTGGGAATCGGAATTGTATCGGGGCTGACGGATGTAATAAAGGGAGATGTCACTAAGGATACAGGGGCGGTTCTGTTTGTAATGGCTCTGTTTGCGGCGTTTTTTGGATATCTGGCATGGCTCTGGAGAATTAAATCTCCGTTAAAGCGGGCAAAGGAGCAGATAGATGCTGCGGCAGATACGGTAAAGAAAAGCAATGATGCTTATAAAAAGCTGCCGAAATCCCTGAAACAGCGTGTCTGGGAGTATCGTATTGCGGGTACAATTCTCTGCGGGATTGCTGTCTGGATTTGCATTGCGGGAAACTGGGAAAAATTTCCGGTGGTAGTGGGAACGGTAATATTGATTATCGGAATTGCACTTTTTATTCTGAGTTCTCCGGAGGATTATAATAATTCCACAGACGCGGGAAAAATGGTAATTGTGGACAGGAAAATAACGCTGGAAGAAATTTATGAAGCTTTTAAAAATGTAAAGACTCCCTTTGGCTCTGTCTGGATGGGAAGATTTCATACTTCCTTCTTTGAAACCCTTGTCTTTGGACCCAGTGCAGGAGGGCAGCTGGTCTATTTCTGGCTGAACGGGAATGGGGATATCATATATATTGGAAGTACCTTTGTGGAAAGCACAATAAAGGCGAAACTGACAGAGCCCCTGATACCGCCGGTGGAGGATAATCAGCCGGAGCTTGCCGGGCGCCTCTGCTATCATTCCGATGTGTTCTTTTTTCAGAAATGGCTGAAGGAAAGTCTGGAGCAATTTATAAAGACAGGGCAGGTGCTTCCTTTCCGGGAAACACTTTCTTCCGAAATTTACACCTTTACCGAGAATTTTAAACTGACCGGAGAACATTTTGAGGTGCAGGATGCGGACGGAAACACAATGTATGTGGTAGACGGGACAGTTCCCCTTGTCAATCTGTATATCTATGATAAGCAGCAGCGGGAGATTTTCCGGTTACAGAAGGAAATCGGACATGCACTGGCAACTTACAGCTTCTTTCAGAAGGGGGAGCCTTATGGGGTGCTGGAAAAGCAGTTTACCTTTGTACGGGATAAATTTGCCATGGACATCCGGGAGGGCAGGCTGGAGCTGACAGAGTATACAAGTACAATCGGACATAATTTCAGAGTGGAATTGAACGGAAGGGTACTTGGTGCTATTATAGAAAATATGGATATCACCGTGGAAAATCTTGTTTTTGACAATGCTTTTCTGGTGGTATATGAAAAAGAATATCTGCCGTTAGTGACAGCCATGGCAGTGATGGTTACAAGAGAGCTTGCCAGGGACAGGAACTAAGAAACAGCTGAAAAAAGGTCAATTGCCGAAAATGTTTTCCAACAGCTCCTTTCTGACAGAATCGTAATGTGAGCCGGTCAGCCCGAAATCCATTTCCTTATAGCTCCATACAGCACGTCCAATTCCGTATTTATGAAAAACGCTATTGATGTCATGGAACCATCGTATGGTATCTTCCTGGGGAGCCTGGTCGATAACACCGTATTCTCCGCAATAAAGAGGAACCTGGAAATTTTCTGCTGCCTGGATGGCATCTTCAAAAAGTGCTTCAAAGAACTCAGATCCGAGTTTTGTGAATGTAATTGTATCATCTGCCAGCGCACCGTGCATTGCAGCAGGAATGGTACGGCTGATTCGCATATATTCCTCCAGACTGCCGGGATATCCGATGTGGAAATCGGAAGGCATATCCTTTACCCAATAAGCAGACTGATGGGTAAAAATAAGTGGCTCATAGCAGTGAAAGTTATAAACAATATTTTCATCTGCGGGTGGAAGCAGTTTTTTGATAGAAGTTACTGCATTATAGCCTACGCCACCATAAAGAATTTTAGCGGAAGGTGCAGTTTCCCGGATAATTTTCACGGCTCTTGAGGATAAGTCATTCCATTCATCTACAACATCAAAGGAAACAACCTCATTGAGCAGTTCAAACATAATAATATCCGCATCCTTTGCAAATCGTTTGATTAATTTGCGCCACAGATTTAGAAATCGTTCCTGCTGCTTCCGGCTGTGGAAGAAATCTTTGGAATAGTCCTGATTATCGAAAATATAGCCATAAGTTTTGTGCAAATCAAGCACCATGTTCAGATGATATTTGCGGCACCAGGAAACACAGTTTTCGATATACCGGTATCCGGCTTCAATATCAGTACCGTCCTCTGTTTCCACATTTTCATAATCAAGAGGCAGCCGCACATGGTCTGCACCCCAGGAAGCAATACGTTCAATATCCTTTTCTGTAATAAATGTGTCCAGATGTTCTTTGGTAAGAGAACCCTGTGAAAGCCACCCACCCAGGTTGACACCCTTTTGATATCCTTCTAATCTTCTCATGGAAATCCTCCTGCTATAAAAATATGAACAGCTATAAAGTTTTTATAAATAGAGAATAACACTATATCAGGTAAAGGGGTATTACAATATTGCTTTTTCTGTGATAAAATTGCTGTATATTTGTCAGGAGGCTACAGATGAGTAAGAAGTCAGAGAAAGAACTGATAGTACGCCAGTTTATGCAGCGGGAGGAAGAGTTACATCATCCGGCATATGATACGGAATTGGATTTTTATGAAGCGGTAAGTGATGGTAAAGTGATGGAGCGGTATTCCGAATTGCATGATGGATATGGGGAAGTAGATAATCCGTCAAGGGGTATTCTTTCAGGAAATCGGGTGCGAAATCTCAGATATCATATTATTGTAACGGTTGCTATGATATCAAGATTTTGCATTGAAAAGGGGATGGAGCAGATAGAAAGCTACGGGCTGAGTGATTACTATATCAGACGGCTTGATGAAGCAACAACGGAGGATGAGCTCAGGAAAATTCATAGGGAGTGTATTCTGGATTATTCAAACCGGATGCGACAGATTACTGCGCGGACGGTTCATTCGGTTCAATGTATTAAAGCAATGAAATATGTTCAGAATCATTTACATGAAAATATCAGTCTTGAAGAAGTCAGCAGGAAAGTGGGGCTGGAACGTACGTATTTTTGCAGGCTATTTGCAAAATCTGTGGGAATCAGTTTTACAGAGTATGTTGCCAGGGAAAAAATAAAGGCGGCATGTCGTATGCTGGAGCATTCTGAATATAATTGCACAGAAATTGGACAATTTCTCGGCTTTTCATCTGATTCATATTTTGGTAAAATATTTAAGAAATACAAGCGGATAACACCAGCGCAATATCGAAAGAAAATGTATGAAAGGCACTGGAGCAATAAATAAAGGAGAAGGATGGAAACGACAATGGAACATATTACACGGGAAGAAGCATTTACACTTTTGAAAAAATACAATAAGAATCCTTTTCATATTCAGCATGCGCTGACGGTGGAAGCGGTTATGAAATGGTATGCGAGGGAGCTTGGATACGGTGAGGACGAAGAATATTGGGGAATCGTTGGGCTTTTGCATGATATTGATTTTGAACTGTACCCGGCAGAGCATTGTTTAAAGGCACCGGAATTATTAAGGGAAGCAGGAGTGTCGGAGGATATCATTCATGCTGTCTGCTCCCATGGCTATGGAATTACGGTGGAGTGCGGTGTTACGATTGATGTGGAGCCGGTTCATGAAATGGAAAAGGTTCTGTTTGCAGCGGATGAACTGACCGGGCTTATCTGGGCAGCAGCCCTGATACGTTCATCCCAGAGCACAAAGGATATGGAATTGAAATCCCTGAAAAAGAAGTACAAGAGCAAGGGCTTTGCGGCGGGCTGTTCCAGAGAAGTTATTGAGCGGGGCGCAGCGCAGCTTGGCTGGGAGCTGGAAAAGCTTCTGACAATGACTCTGCAGGCAATGGCGGACTGCGAGGATGAAATTCAGGCGCAGATGCAGGAATGAGGATTAGAATGAATTTCGCAAAGTATCTGGAAAAATATAAAGTGGAGTGGCTTGGGATTCTTGTCTTTACCTGTTTATGCCATAGTTCCATGCTTTTAAGCAGCTCGGTGGGAATTGATACGGAAGCGCTGATTGCGGACAGGGAAGGGCTGTATAAAGGCTGGATGCTTACGGGAAGACCTGGGCTTGTCTGGCTGAAATCCCTTCTGGTTGTGGACTCTTTTAATCCCTATATTACCGGTGTGGGAACGATTTTCTTTGTGGTGTTAAGCTGTATTTTATGGACCTACCTGTTTTACCGGATTACCGGACAGGAAAATAAGTGCGGTATTCTCGCATTTTCCTGCATTTTTTCTGCTCATACGATTCTGACGGAGCAGATGTATTTTAAATTACAGGTCATGGAGCTGGCAGTCTGTTTTTGCCTTGTGGCAGTTGCAGTTTATTTGTCCCATCAGTTTGCGCTGACGAAAAAATGGTATTACGGGGTGCTATCTCTGCCCTGCAGCATCATAGCCTTTGCTTCCTATCAGGCATTTAACAGTCTGTATCTTTTCGGAGCGATTGCCTGTTTTTTTCTGTATTATTATTTTCATTGTCTGAAAGAGGAGGAAAATATTACAGGAAAGCAGCTATGGTTTTACATCCTGCGCTTTTCTGTATGTTTTTTCGGAGCCTTTCTGATAAATCAGCTTATGACGAAGCTGTTTTTCAGCGGTTCCGGCTATCTGAACGGGCAGGTTTTATGGGGACAGGAATCAGTAGGTGCGTGCCTTTTCAATATCGGAAAACATATGCTCAAGGTACTGCTTGGAACCCAGATTTATTATGCAAAAACCTTTGGGGTTTACTTCTTGCTGCTGGTGCTTTTCTGCGCAGGGCTGCTTTTACATCATAAAGAAAAGAAGGGAAAATATCTGGGAGTTATTGTGTTGATATTGCTGTTTTTAGCTCCCTTCCTTTTAACAATTATCTGCGGTGGGGAGCCGGTGGTCCGCTCGCAGCTTGTGTTACCCTTTAATCTTTCCTTTATGGCTTATGCGCTGTTTTTATTTGAGATAAAGAAGGAGCGGTATCAAAGGATACTGCACTGGAGCGGGGTGGTTCTCGGAGTACTGACAACCTGTATTCTGCTGCAGTATACGCTGCTTTTGAATTACACGGATGAGATACGCTATCAGCAGGATGAGGAAACCGCTTTTGCCATTATGGCAGATATTGACAGGGTGCAGGATGAGGAAAAGTCCTATCCCGTTGTTTTCATTGGCGGGCATCCCGCGGCTTTAAATTCCTCCTGTATTCATGGGGAAACCATTGGATATTCTCTGTTGGACTGGGATACAAAGGTAGAACCCCAGGGCTATTTCAGCACCAGGCGGATTGTGGGATTTATGAATGCCCTGGGCGCCGGATATACATGGGCGGATGCGGAAACAGTCCAGACTGTCAAGGCGCAATGCGGGGATATGACCAACTGGCCCATGGAGGGCAGTATACAGCTTGTGGATGGAGTTATTGTTGTGAAGCTGGGTGATTTGGAGGAATAGAGGGCAGGAAAGTGCCTTATCAGAAGCTTTTAAAGGTTCGTGTTTATGATGCAGAGGGAAATCCGGTATTCAGGGAATATGCAAATGTCTGGTTTATTGTGGGGGTCCAGCAGAGATAATTGGTGTGGATAATGGAGATATCAAGGGGCAGAGTAAATTTGTGACAGGTACTTTCCGAAAAAAGGCGGCTGCTGTATAATAAGCGTACACAAGCCTGTTGCCTATGACCCGGTGAATAATGCGTATATCGGGCTTGGTGAGAAGGTCGGAAATGCCTTTAAGGACGGTTTGAAGTTAAAGTAAAGCTATGAATGGAGAGAATGATGCAGATATCCAGCAGATTTACCCTGGCGGTTCATATTTTTGCCTGTATTGATACCTTTCAGGAGAATTATAAAGTAACCAGTGACTTTATTGCCAACAGTACCAATGTAAATCCTGTTATTATCCGGAAAATTCTTTTGCAGCTAAAGGGAGCAGGACTGATTGAGGTGGCAAGGGGAACCGGCGGGACAAGGATTACAAGACCTTTGTCGGAGATTACTTTTCTGGATATTTACCGGGCGGTGGAATGTGTGGAGGAAAATCAGCTTTTTCATTTTCATGAAAATCCCAATGCCAACTGTCCGGTGGGCAGAAATATCCATAATGTACTGGACGACAAGCTCAAACGTGTGCAGGATGCCATGGAGCGGGAATTACAGGCGATTACGCTGGCGGATGTAAAAAAAGATTTGGGATATTATCTGGAGGGAAGTACCTGATAACGGGTACTTCTTTTTTAGTATATAGAAATGTTGCAGAAAAGGAAATAATCTGTTATTATATATCTGAGTAATTGTCGGAGAAGGTCTTATATCCGTGGACAGAGGTATCCACAAGAAGGAGAAAGACCGAATGAATAAAGAACTGAAAAACGTATTAGGGGCAACAGAGTCAAAGGCACAGTATGATGCAAGTGCCAAAAGACTTCTGGGGCAAAAGAGCATCCTGGCTCACATTCTGGTAAAGACGGTGGATGAGTTTCAGGGCATGAATCCGAGGGAGGTTGAAAGGTATATCGAAGGAACTCCCTGTATCAGCACTGTGCCTGTGGAACCGGGACTTACCAATGCAGTCCGGGGAAAAAACGGGGAGAGGCTGACTGGCTTTAACACAGAAAGCGGAGAACTTCAGGAGGGGCTTGTCAGGTTTGACATAGTCTTTTATGTGAGGCTGCCGGGGAAAGCAGGAAGGGGAGAACTGACACAGGTTATCATCAATGTGGAAGCCCAGAAGGATGAGCCGGGAGGGTATGAAATCCTGAACCGTGCCATCTTTTATGTGAGCAGGCTGATTTCTTCTCAGAAGGAGAGGGACTTTGAGAACTCCAGTTATGATGATATGAAACGGGTGTACTCTATCTGGGTGTGTATGAATATGGAAGAAAACACCATGAGCCATATCCATCTGACAAAGGATGACCTGATAGGAAGGCATGACTGGAAGGGAAAGCTTGATTTACTGAACATAGTTATGATAGGATTAGCAAAAGAGCTTCCAGAGCACAGCGAGATGTATGAGCTACACCGACTGCTAGGGGCACTGCTGTCGAACAGACTTAGCCTGGGAGAGAAGCTGGATATCATCGGAGGAGAGTATGAAATCCCGATGGAAGAGGAATTGAGGAAGGATGTGAGTGCTATGTGTAACCTGAGTCAGGGAATAGAGGAAGAAGGAATCGCGATAGGGGAAGCAAGAGGACACGCCGCCGGATTGGAGGAAGGACGGACAGCCGGATTAGCGGAGGGACGTGAAGCAGGTTTGCTAGAGGGCGAAGCCGGACTGATTTTGAAGATGCACAAAAATGGCTTTACAGCGGAGCAGATAGCGACAGCTACGGATAAGGATATAAAAGAAGTGGAAAGGATGATTGCGGAAAAGGAATCTGCAGTGTCCTGTGATTGATTTTTCCTTGCAATCACTCTCCGAAAAGCTTATAGTAGTACAGAGAGAATAAGGAGATAAGGGATTTGGGGAAATGAGAGAAGGTAAGAGGAGTTTGTCATGTTGCTGTACGGGCAGAGCCTTGCGGGGGCAAAAGCCTTTGCGGAGGAACTGCGGCAGCAGGTGGAAGCGATGGATACGGGGGTCTGTCCTGTGACAATTTCCATCGGTGTGACCCGGTATAACGGCAGAGACAATTATCAACTGGCTGTACAGTGTGCAGACAAGGCATTATATCAGGCAAAAAATGACGGAAGAAACCGGGTTGTGGTGTATGGCGAAAAGAACATGCGCAGGAATGGAGATTAGTGTGAAAAATATGCCTGATAGCATATTTTTCACAC
>OGOW01003751.1_pt1 | contig 10610 bp, 7 predicted proteins | sample 1552781 | NCBI WGS metagenome assembly OGOW01 (sample SAMEA2580145, study PRJEB22360) | human gut metagenome | biome: human gut; feature: human-associated habitat; material: faeces | place: Denmark | collected 2008/2010 | reverse complement strand
AAATACTGCTACGGACAAAGTAATAAGAAATGCCGCCACAGATGCACAGAATAAAACCCTGAAGAGTATTACATTAAGTCCGAAATCAGTTGTTGTGAACGTAGGAAAGACAGCAACGGTAAAGGTAAGCTTCAGTCCGACAACCGCGACAAATAAGAATTTCACCTGTACAGCATCCACTAAAGGAATCGTGAAAATCACACAATCCGCCAACAGTATCACTCTGAAGGGATTAAAAACCGGGAAAACAACAATCAAGGTTCAGGGATCTGGCGGATATTGTAAGGCTGTAAGGTTAAATGTGTCTGTACTGAAGGATGCAGCGAAGAATTCCAAGATCGTAAACAGTACAGCCAAGAGTAAGAAATATTCTCTTACCACAGAAGAAAAGAACCGTGTCCTGAATATGTCTACCGGACAGAGTGCCAATACCGTAAAGGCGAATACTAAAAAAGAAGCAGAGCTGAAGAAATGGTATGCAGCATTACCTACTTACACAGGCGGTGACGCAGAGATCGAGAAAATCAAAGATCCGGTTGTGAAGCACTTTGCAAAGAAAGGTAAGAAAACCAGCAATGCAAACATTGTAAAGGCAGCTTCGATTCTGGGCTATAAGGATGCAAAAAATGTAAGCAAATGGGATACCAAAAAGAAGAACGCATTGGTTAAAAAGCTTCAGACGTTTGGATTCTCCAAGGGCGGAGTGATCCGAAATCTGATCCCGGCAACTATGGGGACACTTCTGGGAGATGCGATCATGAAAAATGGTGATACCGGATTCATTGGAGCCAAGCCGGGAGAAACGGTTCTGACGCAGGATTTTACAAAGATTCTGAGGCCAGCAACAGCGATCATGCAGGAGTTTACGGATGTTATGCAGAAGGCAGGAAGTCCAAACATAAAAGAAGTACCAGCCAGACAGGAAGTTACCATGAATAATGAGTATCAGTTCGTGATAAATGGTGTGGACGTGAACGACATGTCAGAGCTGAAAAAAGTGATCCGTGGAGAGCTTGATAAGCACGACAAGCAGCTTGCAAAAGAGTTTAAGAAATTCAGATAAATATGAAAGTATGAGGGCATCTGTACCAGTTACAGGTGCTCTTATTTTATGAGAAAAATTGTTTATAAAAAGGATAAAAAGGAGTAAATAAAATGAGAAAATATAAGAAATATACGAGAGAAGAATACAGTAAAAAAATTTGATGATCTGATGATGAATACATTTAATTATGTTATGCAGGAAGGAGAGCAGATCGTCCAATGTAAGGAACCATACCCAGCGTACTGGTTTATGTCCAACAAAGGTTATCTGTTTTCTGCATATGGTAATAAGATCAAGGTAGTGAAACCAAACCACAGGTACACAGGGACAAAGAATAAGGACGGCAGCCGGACGGGACAGGACTGGTATTATGAATACAAAGTTAAAGGACAGAAACACAATAAGCACGTTAGCATGTACCGGGTAATGAGTGACTGTTTCCTAGAAAATGAGTTCGGATCTGATGACAATGAGATTCACCATATCAGGAAAAAGAACCAGTATAAGCCAAGTGAAGGAAAAGAGTGCAACCGTGCGGACAATTTACAGCTGCTGCCCCGGGAAATCCATAAAAATCTGACGTATTACGCAAGCAAAACGGACGTAGATCATAACAAAGAGATGGAAGAGAAGATAAAAAATGCGGACTGTCCATCTTTCCAGTTTTCACAGGAACAGTTTCAGGTGTTGCTAATGTCAGCCTTATATGATTGTGATATAAATGTGGGAAAACCAGTTATGTATACGACAACAATAACAGAGAATGTGGAAGATATAGAAGCGGAAGCGCATGTTCTGGATGTAGAAAAGATACTGAAACAGAATCTGGAAGAATGCGAATAATTATACAAAGGAAGAACAAAACAGATGTAAAGAGCATCCCCGGAACGTGACAGGATGGCAGCAGTGGCAGAAGCAGCAGTAAGAAGAAAACACTAGCTGGACCGGCTGTAAGAATATGTCATGCAAGATCCGGGATACTCTTTTTTTAGTGGAAGAGAACAAGGAATAATTGGATATTGCCCGTAGATTATGATAGAATAATGCTGAAAAGGTTCTGTCGTAATCGTATGTAGGGCATAAAAGGAATACGACACGATGGGAAAAGATTTAAAAGGTAAAGAACTTGGTAAAGGTATCACATAAAGGAAGGATGCTTCACTTCAAATGACAATGGATTTATATACAAGTGTCATGGAGCAGAAAAAACAGAAGATATGAAGCTTTTGGAGGATACCATCGGATTGGACAAAGTAAATGAAAACAGCACTGTAAGAAACAACAAAATTATTCAGTTTGCATAATACAGGGGACTGCGAAAATGGGGTAATGATGGCGTAAGAAGCATAAGTAATGGCGTACAGTATCCCGAAAAGCCTTATAGAATCAGGATTTTAGAAATGAAAAAGGACGCAACCTGTAATGCTTATTACGTATACCAGAGCACCCCATACGACCTGTATGGAACACCGGATTTTAAGGAACTGTAAGAGGGCTGAAACCCGCATGGTTGAGCCATTTCTGAGGATTTTGACATGAAAATGGAAGAGGGCGGATAACTTCACATAAGTTACCGTAAATTCACGTAAGTTTTTACAAAAATGGGGTAAAAATGGCGTAAATAACAAGAAAAAATGGCGTAGAAAAAATCCTGCATATACGATAGAACCTTTTCAGCAAATATCCCATCTGCCGTAGTATATGAGAGACGAATTTCAAGGCTCATGATAAGTCGAGGCTGTAGTAGTACAGTTTATGGACAAGTCATGAGCCTTTTTTTACTTTTTATTTTGAATTTTTACACAGAATTTTCGTATCGTTTATCTGTCATTTATCCATTATTCACATCTTTGCCCGGAACTTGTATATATAGCTGGCCTGTGAGCACGTATTTGCTCTGTAAAGGGATTGAAAGTAATGAGACGAGAGTTTATCCATCTGAAGAGTAAAAATGGCTTATAGGACGAATTAGAAGGCGAAAAAGAGCAGATCCCAAATTTAGGAATCTGCCCATCTGTGAAAAGACTAAAGAGAGTTCTTTTTATTTACAGTTTGTTTGATATTGGTAATAATGAAGCCGTTTTTGTTATTGGCTTTTTTTAAATATATTTTGTATGTTCCCATAAGGTTCTCATCCATGATCTGCTCCAAAGCGGCCGCTTGATCGTCTGTGAGCTGTTCTTTAAGAGCATGATAACCATGTAAAGCCTGATCCTTATGTATACGGTACTTATCCAGAGCGTCCAGTGTAGCTGCACTTACATGTGAGTTGTAAAGCTGATCTATGATATCCATGATTCTGTATTCCTCTCTGATACGATTGTTTCTATTTAGTGACAATAATATCATGTTTTCCAGATATACTCAATACAAAAGTTACTAATTAGTCACAGGAGTATATCTTATGCAGTGGATTTTACAGGACATTCCAATCGGTAGAAATATCCAGAATATACGGATGAAAAAGAACATGACACAGGCTGAAGTTGTAGGCCAGCTACAGTTAATGGGGAGCAGTATGTCCAGAAGTACACTTGCAAATATTGAATCGGGCAGAAGAAACATAAAAGCCAGTGATCTTAAAGCCTTGCAGAAATTATTCGATGTGGATTATGAGGAATTTTTTGAAGATTAAGAGGGTAAAGTTCTTTCGTGGTCAAGATATTTTGACATTTACGCAAATGCGTGTTAATATAATTATAGAAAAAGGGTGTTACCGATAGACGGTTAGTCCAATATATGTTTAGTCAAAAGTAGTCGCTTTAGTTTACCAGACGTGGGCGGCTATTTTTGTGTTTTATTATTATCTTTACCGAATGTGTATCCGATGCTAAAGCAGGTTAAGCCAAAGCTCACTACTGCAATAAAATCTATAATACTCATTGGCTTAGCCCTCCTTTCCAGTGGATTCCCTGCCGGGTTTCTATGTAATCAGAGGGTCACAGTCCCTCTGCTGAAGGACTAACCGCCTACCGTTATGATAGCACCCATGTTTCGATTATAACAGTCAAGGTGGGAATCTGCAACCGGAAAGTTGACAGCTCATGAAAATCTGGCTGTGATACTGTTATGATACTATTTCTGTTCGTTATTGGAAAATTTCTGTGTTAAAAGTTCATCTCGTTTACGGATTCGTGTCTCAAAATCCAGTTCTTCAATTCCTTTATGTGTGAGTGTGAGAGAAGAGATCGCTCTTTTACACTTTTGTATATATTAGAATAGCACTTTAGAAAGCACTATGGTAAAATAAGGTGAAGGTAAATCGGAATTGCAGATTTAGAAAAATTGTGGGTATTTGAAAAAAGATTGTAACCCTTAAGAGGCGAGAGTAAATATGGTTTATAGGAAATCTTGTGCTGTTACACTTTCTTGACATTTTCATGACTGTTCTAAGGATATTTTTACATTTGCCTGAGCTATACTTTAGCCATACCGAACAACCGGTAAATAAAAAATCAGGAGGTACTAAAATGATGAACAGATTATTCAAAAGAGGAATGGTAATAGCACTTGCAGCAGCAATGACTACATCCGCAGGTATTCCTGCCATGGCTGCCCAGAAGGAGACACAGGAGGAGACAGTGACTACATCAGAGGTAACACAAACAAATGTAGATTATGGTTCTCTCACTCAGAAGGAGATTGAAGAGTTTAACTCCATTTATGACCGACTTGACGCTATCGACAAAGAGGTAATGAAAGATGCAGATGGTCTTTCTGATGAAGATATCTATGCCAGATACGATCAGTATCAGGATGAAACCGATACCCTCATGGATCGCCTTGAGGAGCTTGATAAAAAAGCCGGGTGGATCGACAACGAGGAATATGAATATTCCGAGGATGGGTATAATGCTCTGTACGATACAGGCAAGCTCACCGCAGAGGAAGCAGAACAGCTTCAGAAAGCATATGAAAGAATCGAAGAAATTGATGCGGAAGTGTGGACGGACGATGATCTTTCAGACGATGAGATCGAAGCCCGCTATGCAAAGTATGATGACGAGATTACATCACTGAACGCACAGATTGAAACGCTTGAAAAGAAAGCGGGATACTATGGAAATTTGAGCGAAGATGAAGTCAATCAGCTTAACAGTATTTACAATAAAATTGATGCAATCTATGACAATATTTATAACGGCTCTGATAACCTCTCTGACGAGGAATTTGCTTCTCGCTATGCGAAGTATTCAGATGAGATTGATGCTTTGGAGGCACAGGCAATCGCTCTTGAAGCGAAAGCAGGTGGAACTAAAATACAGACATACTGATTTTGAAAGATATAATATGGGGAATCTCACAGAATTTCTGAGGGACTCCCCTCATGTGGGATTAAAGATATGGCAAAAAAAATCTATTTGGCAGATGATGAACAGGATATACGAGAAATACTCACAGAATTTTTATCCAATGCCGGATATGAGGTAACAGCATACAAGAATGGTGATACACTCTTTTCTGCTTTTCAGGAGAAGCCCTGTGATCTTGTTATTCTTGATATTATGATGCCGGGTTCAGACGGTCTTTCCATATGTAAAAAGTTAAGGACAATATCATCAGTTCCTATTATTATTTTGACGGCAAAGGATTCAGAGTCTGACCATATGAAGGGATTTATGTATGGAGGGGATGACTATCTGATTAAGCCATTTTCGCCGTCACTTCTTGTTGTCCGGGTAAATGCGTTGTTCCGAAGAGTTGAAATGAATATACCGGTAAAGGCAGATATTTCCTTTGGTGATGTGTGTTTTTCATGGGAGAAGCATAATGCCATTGTGAAAGAGCATGATATTGGTCTGACTATGACAGAATTTTCGCTTCTGGGATGTCTTATGGAACATGGTGGAACGGCAATCCCCCGGAATGAAATTCTCGACAAAGTATGGGGAATAGATTCTACGGAGATAGAAACCAGAGTTGTCGATGAGACAGTAAGAAGAGTCAGGCAGAAAATGAAGACCGCAGGCAGCAAAGTTCGCATTAGTGCTGTCTGGGGCTATGGCTATAAACTGGAGGATTGTAATGAATAAGACACGTTATAAAATTGCCACACTTACAGGTTCCGCCGTTATGGCAGCCATGCTTTTGAGCCTGCTGATTCTGAACATAGTTTTTGTAATAAAAATAGAGCTGAGAGCTGAGAATGCAATTAAAAACGTTTTTACTTTGAATTCAGACGAATATTTGAATTACGAATCTGAAAATGATACGGGCTCTTTATATTATGCCTCACTTGTATATATGGGGGCAGATTCAGAAAACAGGGATGACATATATCAGATTCTGACACCCAAAGAGAAGAAACTTATTGACTGGTATGAAACACACCCGTCTGATGAAATGCAAAGGGCAAAAATTAACGAAGCAACTTATTATATGAAAGCCAGAACAGAGTATTACGAAGACAGCAATGAGAGATTACTTGCTTATGTGGATGTTACCGGCGAACCAGAACTCGTAAAAGAAATCAGTTTTGGTGTTTTGCTGGATGCTTTTGTCATTGCCGCTCTCGGTGCTGCCATTGGATATTTTCTCGGGAAAAAACTTGAACAAAATGACAAAGCTCAGAAGACCTTTTTTGAAAATACATCTCACGAATTAAAAACCCCGCTTATGGCAATTTGCGGATATGCGGAGGAGATTGAAATGGGAGTCATTACCGATTATTCTCAAGCGGGCAGAATGATAGTGTCTCAGACGGAGCGTATGAGTAAACTTATTGAGGATATCCTGTATTTATCAAAAATGGAAAGCGGTACGGAACCATTAAAGTGTGAACCAATAGAAATGGCATCACTGGTTCAAGATATTTTGATGCCGCTTGAAGGAATTGTGAACAGGCGAAACCTTTCAGTATCGTTAGAACTGGACGAAGGATATGTCAACGGAGACCCGGAGAAGCTGGAACACGCTGTTGCTAACCTGATAACTAATTCCGTAAAATATGCGTGTAGTCAAATCGAAATATCGTGGAAAAATCAAGTCCTTTCCATCTGGAACGATGGAGGAGAACTTAGCACAGAGGATTTTTCCCATATGTTTGAACGTTTTCATACGGGACAAAACGGAAACAGCGGAATAGGGCTTGCCCTCTCAAAAGAAATCGTTGAAATGCACGGATGGAAACTTAGTGCGAAAAATGACAGGCATGGCATATGTTTATCAATGGTATGCCACAGTTAATTTAGGAACAATCAGGTTTACAGCTTCCAGTTTGTTGAGATGTTGCAAAATTTGGAATCAGGAGAGAATAAGAATGATTAACAATTTAATGTACATAGAATTAAAAATGGGATATTCTGATGATGATCCGGCATGGATTGGATATGTCAAAACTTCAAAAAGTAGAATAAAAATTTTTTGACATTTCTGCACATGGCTTAGCCCTCCTTTCCAGTGGATTCTCTTTCGAGTTTCTATGTAATCAGAGGGGCACAGGTCTCCGTTTCACTTCGGTCGTTGCAAAACGATGCCACTGGCGCTCTGCAACCCTCTGTTGAAGGACTAACCACCTACTGTTTTTGGTAATACCCATATTATAGTATACTTGTTTTTGATGATTCGCAATTTATTTCTTTGCTAACGTTTAATTTTACATTGTATTTCATTTGTCTAATAATGCCTAACATATACCACAATAAAAAGCACAGAGAAACCTCTACCTTGCGAGCTGTTCTCTGTGCTTTCTCTCTGTTTATTATTTTAATCTCCGACTATTTCACCAGTTCGCTCATCTCTTCCACTGAGATCTCTTCTTCCGGAGCAAATGCCTCGGAATCCATATACTGATAAATTGCATGCAGAAGTGCTCTGCTCTCCGGGTATTGCTGGAGATTCTGGAGTCCCATGGATGAAAACAGAAGTTTTCCACCACCACACCGGAACTCTGCGAGCTGTGCCATCGGGCGCATGTAGGCGTAGCTGTCCATTTCCGTTACAATTGCTTTTACCGGATGTGGGAAGATGACAGCCCGCTGTGATGCCATCGGCCACCACTGCCAGTTTGTATGGAATTCTGTCGGGAAATTTTTGAAGATTGGATGTTTCTCATCAATCAGCTGTCCCATACCACCTTCCTGTGCCGCAAAAGTTCCTACTGACCAGAAATCGCTGGTAAACTGTGCCTGGATCGAAGATGGCAGATGTTCTTTTTCGGAATCTGGTGCCAGATATACACTGCCTCCGTTTTCCAGAATCTGAACTGCCTTTTCATCCAGTGTTTTTGTCTCATATACCTTGCCCGGGCAGACTGGTTTCGCTTCCGGGTATATCCAAACCGGATACTGGTTTTTCACACCATCCTGTTCTACGGTAAGATCCAGCCGCACTGCCTCATCGATATCTTCCAGCGAGATTTCTATTTTTCCTGCAGATGTAATTCCACCTGCCGGACAAATGACCGCAGGAAGTTCCCCACATTTTCTGACTTTTCCACCTTCCATACAGTACCCAACCGGACCGGTCATGTCAGTTTTTCCGTAATTGGCGATCCGCACCTCTGCTTCCAGAATTTCTCCGGATACATATGTATATTTTGGAAGTGCTGCCAACGGCAGCTGTGCTCTGAAAAATGACGCAAATCGTTCCGGTTTTGCAAAATCATACGGTTTTGACTGCATATGCGAATTGATCATTCCAACCAGCGCCGTTCCCTGTCCCGGGAAATCCTGCAGTCCCAGAAGGGAAATTCCGGACATATCTTCTGTTCTCATCACCGCTTCCACTTCTTCCCGATAACCGATTCTTGAAATTTCCCCAGTGGCTTCCACGTAAGCGTTCCAGTTATCGATCAGCCCCAGTTTCTCGGCTTTTTCCTGAATAATGCGCAGATTCGCCGGGTCTGAAATCCCATGAAATTCTTCCAGTTCGCCAAAATCAGGCAGTATTTCAAACTGTCCAACTTCAAAGCTGAATACCGGTTTCTGATAGGTCTCTCGCAGATGTTTCATACTGTCATCATAGTTTACCGCTGCAGACGGATATTGGTTGTTAATATATCCCTGAATTCCGTCATCACCCGGCATCGCCGCGAAAGTGCCTCTCAGATCGTATTCATAATATTTTTGAGAAGTATAAAAATCACTTTTCGCATCACATCCAATTGTTCCGTAATGTGGATTAGAACCGTTCGCATACATACGGGTGGTATCTAAACTGTGTGCCAGTTCCACCATAGCATCCATACGCTGATGTCCCAATTCTCCCGTCCACAGTTCGTTCCCAAATGTCAGCATCACAAAAGATGGATGATTTGCCAGCCAGAGAATCGTCTGCTTCAGTTCTCTCTGATAATACTCATAACTGTCATCTCCCTCAAATGCATTCTTCGGATTCCAGTGAGAAAGCTCCGGCTGCATCAGCATACCCATCTGATCCGCAGCGGTAAATGCTGCCTCCGGTGGAATATGGGAGTGAAAACGCATACAGTTGACTCCATACGAATGATACAGTCGCAAAATTTTATCCCATTCTCCTACGGTCATCGGCGGATGTCCTGTTTCCGGGAATTCACAGCAGTTTGCCTCACTTCGCAGGAAAATCCTTCTGCCGTTTAACGCCAGATGCCCATGCCCGTCATCCCCGAAATCACGCACACCAAATGTCACGCTTTTTTCATCACCGTCCTGTAAGCTGGCAGTCAGATCATATAAATTTCCTTCCTCTTCGTCCCATTTCTTTACATTTTCTTTCAGTTTCAGCCCTTCCAGCGCAATAGTATGGACTCCGGCAGATATCTCTATCTCCTTTTCCTCTGTTTTTTCCAGTGCCGGGGAAGTCACTCGAAGAATACCCTTATACGGAATACTTCCATCGATTACTAATTGCACATCTATCGTATTTTCTTTTGGATAGACCCGAACTGCAGAAAAGAATACTTCGCGTTCTGTTCGTAGCCGTACATATCCAAGTAATCCATTCCAGTTCGTCTGTGTCTCATCCGTTGCCGCTGATGAAAATACAATCGCATCATGCGGAAGTCCAGGATAACTGTTATCTGACCGCAGGGTAATACGGTGTTCTCCGTCCAGTACATCCGTAACCTCAAAAATATGTGGTGTACTGATAGATGGCTCCACATAATCCGGAATCTCTTTCCCATCGATCTCCAGTTTCAGGCAACGCGCCCGTTCTACTTCCAGAAATACACGTTTTTCCTCCTCCGGGATATACGAGATCATTCTGCTGATTTTTGCTTCACCCTCATAGGTATGTTTTCTGGTATAACGGGTTGCGATCGGTGCATCCGGATCAAAACTATTTTCCGCATTTCCAAGATCTGCATCCGGATGCCACTGATTGGCTCCCATGTCTTTTCCCCCGATCCGGCTTTCATCCAGGGATCCCGGAACCTGCATCGGATAAACAGAACCATCCGCAAGCTGCGCTTCCCATTCCTCTTCTAATGACAAATATTCCATAAAATCCTTTCTCCTTTTTGTATCTATTATTTTGATAGACTATTTTTCTCACAGCTCCTGTGTTTTCTGTATTTTTAAGTAACTATTCAGTAGTCACTGTGAAGGTACTGAACAGTTACATTTTTAATATATTATCTTGCCAG
>OGOW01003747.1_pt1 | contig 10618 bp, 10 predicted proteins | sample 1552781 | NCBI WGS metagenome assembly OGOW01 (sample SAMEA2580145, study PRJEB22360) | human gut metagenome | biome: human gut; feature: human-associated habitat; material: faeces | place: Denmark | collected 2008/2010 | reverse complement strand
TTTTAAGTATTACTTTACAAAACATGCTTTTTGTAACATGATTTTATTTGTATTTAGTATAGAAAAAATATAAAATTATTATAGGAGGATTAATATTTATGAAGTCAAAAAATATTTATGTCTATTAGCTCTTTCAGTTCTTACTTTAACAGGTTGTGGTGAAGCAAAAGTTTCAGCTATTGAAAAGTCAGATGCAATTAGTAAATTAAATACAGCCTCTGAAAATACTGAAAACTGGAAAGGTTTCACTATAAAAGAAACAGCAAAAATAAGTGTTAGTGGTGATTTTAGTAGCAAAGTTAACAACCTAGTTACCTCATCTTTGAAACTTGATGTTAATAGTAGCCTTAAGGGAAGCGCCGAATTAAATGCTGATGAAATGGCTAAAATTAAATCTGGGGATGTTGAAAATGTTGATTATGCTAATTTAGTAACAGCATCATTAACTACATCGAATAGTGTTAAATACGATTTAAAAACAACAATTAATTCAAATGAAAGTTATGTTACAACTGATGTTAATATCGGTGGTTCACTCAAGTATGGTAAAACTACTTATAACAACATTACATCCGATTTCTTAGTTGGCAATATTAATACAAAAACAAAAGTAAAATCAAATATGCAAGGTACTATACTAATAATGGCACAACTGAAAAAAGTGATTTCTATGGTGTATATAACATTGATTCTTCAGTAAAGAATATTGTTGGTAACATTGATACGAGTGATACTCCATCAACAGATGCTACTATTGATAGCTCATTGTTAGAAAAATTAGTTGCAAAATTAGATTCTTATATCTCATTTGGAGCTAATGATAACATGATTCAAGTTAAAATTGATGTTAATGATCAATTATTAGCTGATATTATGGCAAATGGTAATATTAAATTGCCATCTGAAATAGGTGATATTACTTTACCAAAAGTCACAGCTGAAAGTGCTATTTATATTAACGCTTATCTTGATAAAAATGGTGGCTTTAGCAAATTCTCAATTGATGTCAGTAAATTATCACTTTCATTCAATTATAATTTGAGTGGCTTGAATATGGCATGTCAGGCTGATGTTAATTATTCTTTAATAATTAGCAACAGTTCTAAAGAAGTTGATTCAATTACTGCTTCTGATTTTTCAAAAGAAGTCAAATTAATTGATTTATCAACATTGCTTAAATAGAAAATATATATGGCCTTAAGACTTATATAGCCTTAAGGCCTTTTAAATTACAAAAAAGTTAATTTTTACTTTTAATCTAAATTATAAGTAGTATAATTATCTTTTCGAGGTAATTTAAGTGAAAAGTAAAGAAATGGATATGACTACTGGCAACTTAGCAAAGAAAATTATTATCTTTGCATTACCAGTTATGTTGAGCAGTATTATTCAATTATTATTTAACGCTTGTGATTTAGTCGTAATTGGTCAATTCTCAGGCGATAATTCATTAGCAGCTGTTGGTTCAACAGGTGCTTTAATAAACCTAATTATTAACATGTTTATCGGTGTTTCCGTAGGTGCAAATGTCATCTGTGCGAGAGCTATTGGAAATAAAGATATGGAAAAAGCACAAAGATGTGTACATACAGCTATTACTTTTAGTTTTATAGCTGGAATTATTTTAACAATATTTGGAATTTTTGCTGCTAGAGAATGTCTTATTTTAATGGATACAAAAGATGAGTGTTTAGACAAAGCTACTTTATATGTTCAAATATATTTTGGTGGCATGATTTTTAATATGCTTTACAACTTTGGCTCAGCTATTTTAAGAAGTGTAGGTGAAACACGTAAGCCATTATATTTTATTACAGCAGCCGGTATCATCAATGCTGGATTAAATTTATTATTTGTTATAGTGTTTAAAATGGATGTAGCAGGGGTTGCTTTAGCAACAATTATTTCTCAAGCAATTTCAGCTGTTTTAGTATTTATTTGTTTAACTCGAAAAACAGGTTATGTAAATTTAAATATTAAAAAGCTTAGAATTCATGGCCTAGAACTTAAAGAAATGATTTTTAATGGCCTTCCAGCAGGTATACAAGGATCATTATTCTCAATTTCAAATGTCTTTATTCAAAAAGCAGTTAATTCCTTTAATATTACAGCTATTGTCAGTGGAAATACTGCATCGTCTAACGTTGAAGGGTTTATATACCAATCAATGAACTCTTTCTATCAAGCTTGTATTTCTTTTACAAGTCAAAATTTTGGCGCAAAAAACAAGAAAAACTGTAAGAAAGTTTTGATATATTGCCAAATGTTTGCTGTTTTAACAGGAGTAATTTTGGGTGGAATAGTTTTAATCTTTAAAGATCAATTCTTAGGCTTTTACACAAGTAATCAAGAAGCAATTAATTACGGCGTTCAACGTATTGTAATTATTTGTACAACTTATTATTTATGTGGAATAATGGATGTCTTTGTCGGGGGAATGCGTGGATTAGGATATTCCGTAGTTCCAATGATAGTTTCCATTATGGGTGCTTGTGTATTTAGAATAGTGTGGATTCATACAATATTCGCTGCTAATCACACCTTGTTTATTTTATATATTTCTTATCCAATATCTTGGTTATTAACTTCGTTGATTCATTTTATTTCATATATAATTGTTTATAGAAAAATAAAATTTGAGCCAGATAATAGCAACATGTCAATTGCTATAGCAACACAAAATAATTCTGCTTGTTAATAGTGTAGGTTTTTGTTGAGTATATTGATTTTAATCAATATAATATTCAATGAAAATGAGGTTTTATTGTGTACTATTTTGACTATGCAGCTAACTATCCTGTAAAAAAAGAAGTCTTAGACGAATTGTGTAAAGTTGAGACTGATTTTTTTGGTAATGCAAATTCATTACACACTTTAGGTCAAAAAGCTAAGCTGGCATATGATATTTACGATAGTAAAATTAAAAACATATTAAAACTAGATGATAATTATGAAATAATATATTGCTCATCGGCTAGTGAAGCAAATAATTTAGCAATTAAAGGATTAGTTAAATCTTATTCTGGTTTTGGTAAGCACATATTGGTAAGTGAATATGAACATAGCTCTATAAACGGATGCTTAGGATATTTAAAAACAGAAGGTTTTGATATAGAATTTATTCCTACAAAGTCTGATGGAAAAATTGATATTGAATCGTTAAAAAAGCAAATTAGAAAAGATACAATTCTTGTCTGCGTTATTTTAGTTGAAGGAGAAACTGGTGTTATTCAAGATTATCAAGAATTATCTAAAATAGTAAGTGAACATCAAAATTGTCATTTGTTGATGGATGCTACTCAAGGAATTGGAAAAATTCAATTTGATTTAAATAAAATCGAACTTGTTACTTTTACTCCACATAAGTTTGGCGGTTTAACTGGAACTGGATGCTTGATAAAAAGAAAAAGCACAGTTTTAACACCGTTAATTCATGGAGGTAAAAGTGCTTCTATCTATAGATCAGGTACTATACCTTTAGGATTAATTTCTTCTACATATAAGGCATTAGAAATTGCTTATAGCAAAATAGATGAAAATTACACATATGTAAAATCGTTATATGATTATTTTATAGATAATATTAAAAGAATTCAGGGGATAAAAAATAATTCATTAGGTAGCCCATATATTATAAATTTATCGATAACTGTATATAGAGGAAGTTATTCAGTAAGCTGTTTGAATCAATTAGGAATATGTGTTAGCCAAAAAAGTGCATGTTCAATAGTTAACACGCCTTCTAAATCTATTATGTCTATATTTAAAGATAAGCAAAGGGCACTAAGCAGTTTTAGGATATCCATATGTGAAAAAACAACAATGGATGAAATTAATTATTTATTAGAAAAAATACGAGGTTATAAATCATGGAAAGATATGAAGAAATAGAACACGATATTACTACTGGAAGTAGATTCAAAATTTGGTCAAAATATTTAGCAGCTATTAAAAATTACGATTTGATTCAACCTAAAGACAAAATTTGTGTTTGTATATCAGGTGGTAAAGATTCCATGTTAATGGCTAAGTTATTTCAACTTTTAGAGAAATTTAAAATTTATGATTTTGAAGCAAAGTATTTAGTTATGAATCCAGGCTATAATGAAATAAACCTTCAAACTATTAAAAATAACTTAGAAATATTACATATTCCAGCAAAGATTATTGAAACAAATATTTTTGAAGTAGCTAACTCTCAAGATAAAAGCCCTTGTTATTTGTGCGCTAGAATGCGTAGAGGAAACCTTTATGCATTTGCAAAAGAAATGGGTTGTAATAAGATTGCTTTAGGACACCACTATGATGATGTTATAGAAACAACGCTTATGAATTTGCTTAATGCTGGTTCGTTCCAAGCAATGCTTCCTAAACTTAAGTCAACAAGTTTTGGTGGAATGGAATTAATTAGACCTATGTATTTGATAAGAGAACAAGATATTATCAACTGGAAAAATAAAAATGGTCTTCAATTCATTCAATGCGCCTGTAGATTTACAGAAAACTGCGCTATTTGCGATAATGGAGGCGGTGGCTCTCAACGTCAAGCAACTAAGCTTTTAATACGTGATCTTATGAAAAACTATAATGATAGTGTTGAAAAGAATATTTTTAAAAGTGCAGCTAATGTTAATTTAGATATGATATTAGGCTATAAGCATGCAGGTAAAATGTATTCTTACCTCGATGATTATGAGAACAAGGAAGCTATAGATGAAAAAGAATAAAGTAATAGACTTAACTTTATTTTTAATAATTTATATTTTTGCATATGCAATTGGTTTTTTAAGTAGTCTTATCATAGAAAACATGCTTTTAAAAACTCTTGTTTTTGATGTAGTTTCTACTATTGTAATTTGGATATTTTCATTAATTTTAAAAAATTCAAGTATATATGACGCGTATTGGAGTTTGACTCCGTTTGTAATTTTAACGTATTTTTTATTAACAGCCGAATACGTTAATATATATCACATTTTATTTTATGTAGCCCTTAGTTTTTGGTCATTTAGATTAACTATTAACTGGATTACTACTTTTAGCAATCGTAAATGGGAAGATTGGCGTTATAAAATGTATAGAGAAAATCATCCTAAACTATGGCCTATAATTAACTTTTTTGGAATACAAATGATGCCGACTTTATTTGTTTATAGTGCTTTAGTTCCAGCAATTTTACTATTTGCAAAAAATGCCTCTCCTTTATCTTTATTAGGGAGTTCAATTATAGTCGTTGGTACTTTATTAGAGTTATTTGCAGATAGACAAATGCATGCTTTTTTAAGAACAACGACAGAAAAAGTTACATGTAGAAGAGGTCTATGGAAATATTCTAGACATCCAAATTATTTAGGTGAAATATTAATTTGGGTAGGTGTATATTGCTCTTTATTATTAACTGATTACTCATTGTGGTTTACTTTTATAGGTATAATTATAATGTTGTTCTTATTCATAGTTATATCTATTCCGATGATGGAAAAAAGACAAGTTAATCGTAGAAGCGATTATAAAGATTATCAAAGAAAGACATCAATTCTTTTAATTCTTCCAAACAAAAAATAATCATTTACCTAAAGTAGACTTTAGGTTGTATTATATTAAAAAGGAGGCATTATGAAAGTTTTATTAATAAATGGTAGTCCACACGTAGATGGTGTTATAGCTTTAGCTTTAAAAGAATTAAGCGATACTCTTAATAGATGTGATATTGAAACTGAGATTATACATGTTGGTAACAAAAATATCAGAGGCTGTATAGCTTGTAGATTGTGTAAAAAAACGGGTAAATGTGTTTTTGATGACTGTGTTAATGAGATTGCTTTTAAACTAAAAGATGCTGATGGATTAGTAGTTGGTGCCCCTGTTTATTATGGAAGCGCTAATAGTACAGTCGTTTCATTACTGACAAGACTTTTTTATAGTATAAATTACGATTTGTCTATGAAAGTAGGAGCTAGTGTCGTTTCAGCTAGACGTAGTGGTTGTACAGCAACTTTCGATGAGCTAAATAAGTTCTTTACTATTTCTGGTATGCCAATTGTTTCTAGTACATATTGGAATAATATTCATGGAAACAATAAAGAAGATGGCATGCAAGATTTAGAAGGCTTACAAGTAATGAGAAATTTAGGTAAGAATATGGCTTTTTTAATTAAAAGCATAGCTTTAGGAAAAGAAAAATACGGTGAAGTAGAGTTAGAAAATAACGTTCGTACAAACTTTATTAGATAGGAGATAAATATGGAAGATATTATTATTATTGGTGCTGGTCCAGTTGGAATATATGCTGCAACTTTGGCAAATTTACATGGCCTTAAAGGCATAGTTTTAGAAAGTTTATCAACAGCAGGTGGACAGCTTACAGAACTTTATCCTCAAAAAGATATTTTAGATGTTCCAGGTTTTTCAAGAATCGCAGCAAAAGAATACATTGAAGCACTTTTGAAGCAACAAGAAAGCGATTCAAATCACTTGCAAATCGTGTATGGAGAACAAGTTAAAAATATTGAAAAACAAGAAGATAAATCTATAAAAGTAACTACTAATAAAAATACTTATTTGACTAAAACAATTCTTTTAACAACTGGAATGGGTGTCTTCACACCACGTAAAACAGGACTAGAAGGTGAAGATGATTTGACTAACATATACTATTCAGTTAAAGATAAGTCGATATTTAAAGATCAAGAAATAGTAATTCTTGGTGGTGGTGATTCAGCTGTTGATTGGGCTATTGCTTTAAGTGATATAGCAAAAAAAGTTAATATAGTTCATAGAAGAGATGAATTTAGAGCACAAGAATCTTCAGTAAATTTAATGACATCTAAAGGTGTAAATATTTATAAACCATATGGCTTAGTTTCATTTGTTAAAGATGGAAATAAGGCTAAAGGCATAGTTATAAAGCATAATGTTGACGGCAGTGAAATAACATTGAATTTTGACTCTATTATTGTTAATTATGGTACAGTAACTTCAGCATCAAATTTTGCAATTGAAGAGACAAATAGGGCATATAATGTCGATAGAACATTTAGAACGTCATTTGAAAACGTCTTTGCAGTAGGAAATAGCTGTTACTATGAAGGTAAAGTTAAAAATATTACTTGTGGTTTAGGCGAAGCCGTTATAGCTATTACAGAAATAGATAGAATTGTACACCCAGGTAAGAATATACCTGTTCATTTCTAAAATGAAATTTTAATAATAATAGTTATAGTTTTATTAATAGCAATAATTAACTATTTATTAATAACTCTTATTGTAGATTTTATCATTATGGGTAAGGTCTCTTTTAGAGTGTCAAATGCAAAACATAAAGATAAGTTTGTTATTAAAAATAAAAATAAGATAGATATTCAAACTGGATTTAAATGTTCAGCCTTTGCCTCAGCTTATCTATTAAGGCATTTAAACATTGATGCTAATGGTGATGAAATTTATAATATGATTCCACATAAAATGAAAAGTGGATATGTTTATCCTAAAGGAATAGCTGATTTATTTAAAGAAAAAGAATTCAACGTTTGTTACCATAGCGGAAATTTAAACACTTTAAAGCACGATTTAGAAAATAGTGGAAACCCCATTATTGTTATGATTAGAATACAAAAAGACAAAAATTATCTTCATTATGTACCAGTTGTTGGTTTTGATGAAAATAATATATTTATTGCAGAATCATTAGCTGAATTAGTTAATGATAATAATGAATTATATAACAGAAAAATTAGCAACAAAGAATTCTTGAAATTATGGAATACTTCAATGCTAAGACAACCATTATATAAAAATACTTATTTCGTAACATCAAATAAATGATATATTGGTATAGTTAAATAAATTAAGGCAAACTAAAACCGGCATGGATAATCATGCCGGTATTTTTTTAAGCTTGTAATGCAGCAATTCTTTCAGTAAGAGCGTTTTTATATGAGCTGATAGCGGCTTTAGCTACTTGTGTGTTTTCAGAAATAACGGAGTCAGTACTTGTTAATATGTAACTAAGTTTGCTTTCTAATGTTGTTAATTTTTCAAGTGAAGCATTTAATGCTGTAAGATCACTTGATGAAGCAACATCAGCAGGTTTTACGTCGTATGTATTAAGTGTTTCGACAACCCAGTTCTTACTTTCGCCAAGTTTGAGACCAGCTAAATAAGTAATAGCTTCTTTTGTATCATAATTGAAATCAGAAATCAAAGCATATAATGATTTTTGTCTAGCTTTCAAAACGTTATTAAATGAATTTGTTTCATCGAAGTATTTGCCGATATATGTTCCATCTAAATATAAAGGCATAATGACATTTTGTAATGGATTGACAAAGTCTTTTTCAGTTAAATCACTAACTTCAGAAGCACTTTTAACTTTTTCTTGAGCAGCGACGATTGAGTCATAAACGTATTTAATAGAAGTGCCATAAGCAGCGTAATCTTTTTCTGTAAATACAAATCCTAACATACTGTCAATTGTTCTTTCGTCAAAGTATGTTAATGGTTTAACTTCATCTGTACCGATATAAATGGCACTTGTTAATTCTTTAACAAAATTGATTGCAACCTTTGACATATCACCATCGATTACTTCATCGACATATTTATCAAGTATTTGAGAAATTGTTTCGCTTGTAACAAGGAATTGAGCTTGTGTTTCAGCTTCTTTAATAGCTACATGTTCAGTATATGCATCAATAACTGATGTAAGTTTGACTGTTAAATAAGAGTTTTTAATGATATTTGAATCATCAAAGTTCATAATTTCTTCGATTTGGTCAGCAATTTCATCCCAGTTTTCATCGGTCCATTTGCTTACATCAGCATCGTAAGAGGCAACAGCACTTTCGAATGTGGATAATAAACCCATACCTTCAACATATGAAGTGAAAACTTTATTATCACCAGATTCATCAACTCCTAATACATTGAGGACATTACCAACTTTTTCTTTGGTACTTGTACTTGCATTTTCAAGAGCTGTTTCAGTTTCTGTAATGACTTTATTTTGTTCTACAGCTGATTCTGCTTTATAAGAAATATTTTCACTTGCATTAACAACATTTTCAACAACTTTTAAGGCATTGAGGGTATCGACATAATCTTGTTCGTATGTTGTTGATGGGAAAACATTAGATGCTGGAATTGTATCTTTAAATTCGAATTTTAATAAACTATCACTATATGTAAAGCCATTAACTTCATATTGTGTTCTAACATCAACTAAAACATAGTGATTAGGTGTTCCAAATGAAGAGCTTCCAATTACATCAGTAATTTTAGGTAAAGTGACAAATGAAGCGTAGTCTTCAGGAATTAAACTTGCCAATAAAGTATTTAAATTATTAATTCCTTCATCGTTTAATTTAATACCGACTTCACCTTGACCCATGGTAACGCATAAGCTTGATATAACTTTAATAAGCTTACCAAAGTCAATTTCGATTTCTGGCAATGCAACATTAATATTAGCCAAGAAAGCTAAAACTGTTTTGAAATTAACTTCACCTAAATCTTTGAAGTTGTTAAGCATCATCATAACTTGGGCTATGATTTCATTTATATCAATCATTGTTGTACCAAGTGAGTGTACTTGATCAAATTCATATTGGCCACTTTCTTCACTTAATACAGGTGCATTTGAAGAACCCATGACAGAAATGTATAACTTGCCATCAGCATTATAATCAAAGTCGATTGATTTGATTTTTGGTGCTTCATCTTCAGCGTAGAAGTCGCCATAGGCAAATGGTGTTCCATCAAAGAAGTTGACTAAACTACCATCTCCACTTCCTGTTAAAGCACCGACAATAGAAACTAAAGAATTAGCTAAACCATAGAAAGTACTTGTAGTAGTAGTGCTATTTGAACCGCTAACTCCAAGAACTAAATCAGCTCTTGAACCAACGTCGATTGAGAAGTGGAATTTGACATATTGCAAAACTTTATTTGGATCAATTTCTTCATTAGCTACTTGATAGTTTAAAGACATTGGTACATTGAGATTTAAACCTGCATTCATAGCTCCGCCAGCGATAGGCAACTTTAAATTAGCATCTAAAGAGCCTGACATTGATTCGATTTCGCTATATGTATATTCTTTTTTAATATTTGAATTAGTAGTTGAACTTGTACTGCTATCTGTCGAAGGTTTAGATGCCGACGATGAATTACTGCTACTGACTGGGGCAGATGAACTTGAAGTGTTATTTCCACCACATGATGTTCCAACAAGGGCAGTAAGCAATGTTGGTACAACTAATAAAAGCGTTCTTTTTTTCATATTTTCTCCTTATTTATATTTCGTATGGTGTGTCGGACAGGTTTTTTCTAATGTTTTACCTTGCAACGCTCCTCTCTGTCCTCTTAAATTTGCCCGGTAATCCCGTACACTGTCAACGATGGGATATTTGTTGATAAATATATCTTTCATTTCTTTTCCTGCATCAATAATATTTGCGACACCTGCACCATATACGCCGCTGCGCTTTGTTGCTTCATAATTTGCTTTACAGTGGAAAAACGGATCACTTTCCTTTAGTTTCATTTCTTTCATTGTATTATAGTTACGAAACATATCTTTAACAGGAGCGGCAAGTCCGGTTCTTGTTTTCCCAAGTAC
>OGOW01003740.1_pt1 | contig 10629 bp, 10 predicted proteins | sample 1552781 | NCBI WGS metagenome assembly OGOW01 (sample SAMEA2580145, study PRJEB22360) | human gut metagenome | biome: human gut; feature: human-associated habitat; material: faeces | place: Denmark | collected 2008/2010 | reverse complement strand
CTGAATTTCAACAATTTCAAAGAACGACTATGATTTTTTAGTGGACACTAATGTCCTAAAATCTAAAGAGATTTGTTGAGTATTTATACTTGATTCATTTTATTATATGTATCATTTCACTTAACTTTTCCTCAATAATTTTTTTCTCATTACTACCTATAGTAGACAATCTCACCAACGGGATTCCATACATTTGTAAGATATGATCCTTTTTAACATCACGTTTTGACTGGCTTGTTCCTGATTTATGGTATGTATAACCGTCAGTATCAATAGCTAATATTGGTTGTTTACTCACACGATTATAAATCAGAAAATCAATATGGGTATTAACATTTGCAGCATATTTAGTTTCTTCAGCATTTAACAGAGAATAGTCCTGAATCAATATATAAAGAGGTAAATGACAAATGATATTTAAATGACGCATATTGACGTTCTCTTGCAGAATATCTTCTATCAAGGCAAATGTAAGATTCTCGGAATCATATTCGGATATTTTCTTACGTTTCTTTAAATAGGCGATTCGGGTATCTGTGTATTGTTCGTATAGATAATCGAATATGGAATGAATCTTGCTGGTAGTGACTGTACCGTTATTGTATTCAATGTAGGCAATTAGGTCACTGATATTACAATCTTTTGGGGGCTCGTTTCCTGATATGACCAGGTGGAATTGTTGTTTTGCCCGGGAAACAGCAACATTCAGCAGATTGGGATCGTCGGAAAAGGGTGTGATGATATCATCGACTGTAGTCATAATGATAGCATCTTTTTCTCTTCCCTGAAGCTTATGGACTGTTGCTATGTCAATACTTTCTTCAAGTACTGATTTGGCGGCATTTACTTGTTTGTTATACGGGGCAATGACACCTGTCTCATCTATATCATAGGATAGGTGGTACTTCTTCTTTGATAACATTTATTTCCCGTTGATTCATATGATCGCGAGAATGGTTACCTTTGGTTGTTCTTATAGCACGGATTACGTCCTTTTCCCCTTTATCACATGTCATAATAACAAGATTCCCACTATAAAATTTTTGATTGCAGAAGTTTATAATTTTAGGGTGACACCGATAATGTTCTCGTAACAAAGTCTGTGGTATATTTGGAATCACTTTGCAGACTGACTGCAAGAAATTCATATTGACACAATCATATTCAGCTTTGATCAGATATGCGTTGGCAATAAAGTTCAGCTTTTCCTAATCTTCTTTCGTGACCACATTGGGAAGTTACATTATGTCGCCTACTATAATTGCATTTTTAGCACATGACAATGCTAAAGCTCCGGTTTCTACTGAAACCTGTGAAGCCTCGTCCATAATCAGATAATCATATACAACATCTTGGTGCAGGCTACTTAACGATGAAAATGTAGTACTTAGTATAATCGGATACTCTTTCTGTACTTCCTGCCAATTACTTTTGAGGTCTTTTAAAGTAAAGAACGGTATTATAAGTATGGAATAATTTATTTTTTAGATATCTTATCGATGCATTAGTCATTTGCTTTGTCATTTCCGATGCATCTGTTAGAGCTTGTATTTCCTGTTTTGCCATGGCAAGGCGTTCCTATTTGGAAAATATACTTTTGAGTTCTTCTATTTGACGATGTATTTTATTAAGAAACCGGAGCTGGTCGGCTTCCACATCATGCCACGATTCAAAATTTACCGGATATTGTTTTTCTTTTTCCTGAGTCTCTATAAATTTTTCTTTGTTGGCTGTACTGCCTGATGTTATTGACTGTGATATAAGGTCGATGTTTTACTGTGAAATCACTATCTTTGCAATGGAATGGAACAATTAATTAATGAAAAGAATATTATGCTTACCTACACATACGTTGAACATGGAAAATTTGAATTGCGGGAGAAGCCAAAACCGGAAATAATAAATTCACGGGATGCAATCATACGAGTGACTCTTGGCAGTATTTGTACCAGTGACCTCCATATCAAACATGGTAGTGTGCCGCGTGCCATTCCCGGAACAACAGTTGGGCACGAGATGGTGGGTGTCGTAGAAGAGGTGGGAACTGATGTCACTTTAGTCAAGCCCGGAGATAGAGTAACTGTGAATGTCGAGACTTTCTGCGGAGAATGTTTCTTTTGTAAGCGGGGATATGTTAACAATTGCACCGACTCCAATGGTGGTTGGGCTTTAGGTTGTCGCATTGACGGCGGTCAGGCAGAATATGTCAGAGTTCCTTATGCAGACCAAGGGCTAAACCGTATTCCTGATACAGTCAGTGATGAACAGGCTTTGTTTGTTGGCGATGTGCTTGCAACAGGTTTTTGGGCAACCCGTATCTCAGAGATTTCCGAGGACGATACTGTTCTTATCATTGGCGGCGGTCCTACCGGAATCTGTACTTTATTGTGTGTGATGTTGAAGAAGCCGCGGCGTATTATTGTCTGTGAAAAGTCTCCGGAAAGAATCCGGTTCGTGCGTGAACATTATCCTGATGTATTGGTGGTGGAATCAGAAAACTGCAAGGACTTTGTGATTCAAAACAGTGACCATGGTGGGGCTGATGTTGTATTAGAGGTGGCTGGTAGTGAAGATACTTTCCGCTTGGCGTGGGAGTGTGCCCGTCCCAATGCCATTGTTACTATCGTAGCTCTTTATGATAAACCTCAATTTCTTCCTTTGCCCGATATGTATGGCAAGAACTTGATTTTTAAAACAGGTGGAGTGGATGGCTGCGACTGCGCCGAGATTCTTAATCTGATTGAGGAAGGTAAGATAGATACAACCCCTCTTATTACGCATAGATTTCCGTTGAAGGAGATTGAGGAGGCCTATCGTATATTTGAAAATAAGTTGGACGGAGTTATTAAGGTAGCCATTTATAAATGAATCGTTTTGTGAATGAAGCGATTGCATGTTTAATTCAAAATTATAAGCAATAATATGCCTGTTATCGAAATATCATCTTTATCTCATCCGGGAGTTGAGGTATTCAGTACTCTTACTGAAACTCAGTTGCGCAATCGAACCGAGCCTGATAAGGGGATTTTTATAGTAGAAAGTCCGAAGGTTATCAAGAGAGCTTTGGATACCGGCTATGAACCTTTAGCCATTTTGTGTGAACACAAACATATTGTCGGTGATGCTGCTGAAATTATTGAACGTTGTGATAATGTGCCTGTTTATACCGGTAGCAGAGAATTGCTTGCTACGCTGACCGGTTATGTCCTGACACGTGGCGTTCTCTGTGCCATGCGTCGCCCTGCTCCACGTAGTATGGAAGAGGTATGCCGGGAAGCCCGGCGTATTGTTGTAATTGACAGTGTTGTCGATGCAGTTAACATTGGCGCTATCTTCCGTTCGGCAGCTGCTCTTGGAATTGATGCTGTATTACTAACGCGTAATTCCTGCGACCCGTTGAACCGCCGTGTGGTCAGGGTGTCTATGGGAGCCGTCTTCTTTGTGCCATGGACTTGGATGGATGGTCCTCTCAGTGGCTTACGAAAATGGGGCTTCCGTATGGCTGCTATGGCACTTACGGATGACTCTATCTCCATTGATAACCCTGCTTTGATGAGTGAATCCAAATTGGCTATCGTGATGGGTAACGAAGGGGAGGGGCTTTCGAGTGAAACGATTGCTGAGGCTGACTACGTAGTTCGTATCCCCATGGCGCGTGGTGTTGATTCGCTCAATGTAGCCGCTGCGGCTGCTGTAGCTTTCTGGCAGCTTCGTGCTCCACAATTTTGAGATTAGTACATTCCAAAGTTATCTCTGATTATTTGCTGATGATACAAATTATTACTATTGTAAATGGGATAGTAATCAAATAGCTATACTTTACTGATTACCTTTCTTATAAGAGGGGAATAGATTATTTACGGTGAAATTAGTCACCTGAATATAGCTATTGAATAACTCATTGGTAGTGATTATTACCATATACTAATAGGTTACATCACAAAAATGCGACCACGTATAAAGTGATCGCATTTTTGTGACTATTGGTCTAATTTCTATACTGACATTTTGTTTGGATTTAATAGTATTTATCAATTCCTCCGAATCCTGTAATTCTTTTATTATCTTTCGTCTTATCGATGAAGTTGTGTAATCGCCTTTCAAATTCTTCCGGTCGTTTTCTCGCCGCTTCAATGTATGCGATGCGGATACGTTTGTATGCATCGGAACAACGTTGGTAATTTTGCCATAATCCTTTATCTTCTCTCAGCTTATCCATTATATCATTGGGAAATATAAATGGTTCGGACAATACCTTTCGTATCTTATCCTCAAATTTGGGATGTATCATCCTGTTTTCCATCAACCACCTGAGTCTCTCTTTGTTGGCTTGTGAGTATGTGCTTTTAGGATTTCGAGGCGTGAAATGCTGAATTTTATGTTCTTTGTCAAGCGACTTTATTGTACTGTCAATCCATTCGAAACAAAGGGCTTCTTCAACAGCATCATTATATGTAACACTTTTTTTGCCTGAAGATTTACTGGGAAATACAAACCATATTTCATTGGCAGTATCGAAGTTTTCGATAAGCCACTTTCGCCAATCTTTTCGATTCTCAAAATACTTTATTTTATTCTCAGCTGTCATAACAAGGGATATGTGATAATGTAGTTAGTTTCTTAGCTGTCATATTAATCAATAGTAGTCTATGCTAATTGTTGGTAATCACCTCTTACTTTCCGATGCAGCATATTAGACCAGTTGACTACCAATGTTTTATAAATAAAATGGTAGAAAAGTCCGTTTTGCACTTCTTTTTCTTCGCTGAACGAGTACAAAATTAGTGCATTTTTTCGGATTATGAAAGCAACTGAAAAACTTTGTGCAAAATCATTTTTGAAGGGCTGATTTGAGGTGTATTAGTGAAAAGTATGGAATATATTGCATCGCATTTTGTCGGTGATGATGTTCGCGGTTATTTCGCTGATTGTTTCTCCAAGGTTGAAGATGATGTAGTGTATTATAAAGGTGCTGACCAAAAGAAAAAATCGTTTGCTTGTCGAAGTTTTTCTTTCTCCCTCTTTTTGACTTTACTTTAATGGACGTATATATGAATACGAGGATAAAGTAAAGTTGTTTTTTCTTTTGGTCGGCAAAATAGTTTTATCGAATCCTATGAAGTAATAGCTGAAAATTGAACTATTATTAGTATTTTTACCCCCGAAAAGTTTAAAATGTGGCTGTTATGGAAGATGTTTATTCGCTCTCCGATGTCACTGCCGATAAAATAAATTTTGATCTTTTATTGGTCTCCGCAAAAGTGCCTCTTTCGTGTTTCAAGTCAACGAACTTTAATATAAACTTTGTGTTTTCAGTTATTCGAAAAAATTGAATAACTGAAAATCTTAAGCCCCAACATATCATATAATATAGAAATAGATGCTTTTTCATTCACTATATGATACATTGAGACCTAAAATATTCTTGGTGGGTCTATGCCTGTCACAAGATAAGGTTCTTGCTTGGTTCAAAACCATTGGTGATATGTTCATTTTGACAAACATATCCCATTTGATTGCAAACGACCCTTGTGCCATTTATTTCAGCATCGATGTTGGTGTGCGAGTGCCCATAAATCCAAGCGTCAATGCGACTGTCAGCTATAAGTTTGCTCAAATCAGTAGCAAATGCACTATTCAAAACAGAACCCTTATGATGAGGGGCAACCACTTCTAATGTGGGAAGATGATGTGTTACCACTACAATGTGTTCTGCAGTACTTTCTGCCAGACTTCCCTTGATGAAATCCAAGCAGAAAATATGCATTTGATTAAATTCTTCTGTTTGGAGCAATTTATCATTATACTTTATCTGCCGGAAGTCATTCATGCCTTTCCACACAAAATATTCGTTAGCTGGTGAGATGTGAGACCACAAAGTGTTCATGATAAAATCTGTATCATCAATCCGTATCACTTGATTTTGATAATATCCTACATTTTCCTTAAACATCCATTTCCATTGTAATCCTCTATCCATCACATCACAATAATTGTAATACTCGTGGTTTCCGGGTACGATGAGCACCTGACGATAATTAGCAGAAGTCCATTTCCAGAAATTACTCAAAGGTGCAACCTTGTTTTTCAAGTAAAATATATCTCCGGCAAGAACCAGAATATCTCCCGTTACAGGTAATTCATTATGTTTTAGCCACCTGCTGTTATCACTGAACTCCAAATGCAGGTCGCTCATATATTGTATCTTCATCTTACTGTCCTCCTTTTTCAATTTGTTTGGATATAATTCTCTTAACCTGCTCAAATGATACAGGGGTAAAGTTGTTGTTATCAACTCCGACATCGTATTGTGTTGGATAGAGATACTGAAGCCTTGCAGCGTCAATTCCGGTGTTGTTTTTCCTTGTGTGAACGTGCCCGAACAGTTGCCATACATCTTTATATCCGCCATCAAAGCATAGAAAAGGATAGTGGTTCAAATATATCCTTTGCTTGCCGACCTCTATGTGCATCTGCATTGCCACATGTTCAAATCGGTCAATGTATCCTTGGCGTATATTTTTCAAATCGTGGTTGCCCATAATCAGATGTATCCTGCCGTTCAATCTGTCAAGCATTTTAGTCCACTCAGCTGAACCGCCAAGACAAAAATCGCCCAAGTGAAAAACAATATCATCTTGTCCGATTGTATTATTCCAGTTGGAGATAATAGTTTCGTTCATCATTTCCACATCCTTAAACGGTCTGTTGCAGAAATGAATAATATTCCCGTGATAAAAGTGGGTGTCAGATGTAAAGAACACCTTGCTGCCATCAAATTTATAGTTCATTTCTTTTCAATTTATATGTGCATCACTGCACGTTAATAATCAAGTTATCAGTACGCATTAGACGGAAAAGGCAGAAGAGCATCACAAAGGCGACTGTCACAAATGGGCATAAAAACAAAATAGTTGGAGGTTTGGTAAGGACTCTCCAACTATTCAGCTTATATTTTCAATCAAAGTACAAAAGTGTACTCGCTATGTTCGTTGGAAAGTATTTACTATACGAGGTTCAATGCGTGAAACATGAACACTCGACACAGATTCAGTGCGTTTATTGCTCTGAATTGCGGTTGTCATTGATAATATGTTCATTCTGTTTCTCTGCATTGTTAATATTATATCGTTTCAAAAACGAAGCAAAATTAGCAAATAAATCCCATACTGCCATTGTTTTACATTAAAATCTTTTGTAATACAGAAAAATACTTAGCTCAAAATTTCGTATTATGCCATTTAAACATTATGTTTGCATGACATAATAAATATAGAATATGAAATTCGTTGATAGAATAGATGAAGCAGCACGGCTGAAGGATGCTCTTGCGAGAGAGAAGTCTTCGTTAGTCGTCATGTATGGTCGTAGACGATTAGGTAAGTCAACGCTTATCAAAAGAGTGTTGTCTGACAATGATGTTTATTTTCTCGCTGACCGTTCTGAAAGCCAATATCAGAGAACATTGCTCGCCAAAGTGATAGCACAAGTGTTTCCAGATTTCGACAAGTTGGCATATCCGGACTGGGAATCTATGTTTCGTGCGGTTAATTATCGAACAGACAAACGTTTTACTATATGTCTGGATGAATTTCCGTATCTTGTGGAACAATCTCCAGAGCTTCCATCTGTTCTGCAGAAACTTGTTGACGAGAAGCAACTGAAATATAATCTTGTGCTCTGTGGTTCTTCTCAAAATATGATGTATGGGTTGTTCCTTGATTCTACAGCACCTCTCTATGGCCGTGCTGATGAGATAATGAGGCTTGCGCCGATACGTTTGCCGTATATTCAGGAGGCTTTGAGTCTTGATGCGATGAATGCCATTGAGGAGTATTCCGTATGGGGAGGTGTACCACGTTATTGGGAACTAAGGGAAAACAAAAGCTCGCTTGATGATGCATTGTGGCACAACATCCTTTCTGTGAATGGAACACTTTACGAGGAACCAGTCAAACTCTTTCAGGATGATGTGAAGGATATTGTCAAGACTTCGACAATAATGTCTTATATAGGTACTGGTGCAAATCGTCTTTCAGAAATTGCTGGACGATGCAATGAACCTGCAACTAATCTGTCACGACCATTGAAGAAGCTTGTAGATCTCGGATTCTTGGAAAAAGATGTTCCATTCGGGATTGATGAAAAGAATGCAAAAAAGAGCCTGTATAAAATAGCCGATCCATTTATGGCATTCTACTATCAGTTTGTTGTTCCTAACCGTTCGTTCATCGAGCTTGGTCGTCGTATGCCATTAGAACAGGCTTTGGCAGCCCATTTTTCTGAGTATGTGAGTATGAATTGGGAAAAACTGTGCAGGGATGCTGTAACGGGAAATATAGTCAATGGAACTGTTTACGGCAAGGCAAAACGCTGGTGGGGTTCTGTTTTTAATGAGGATAAGAAACCGGAACAAGTCGAATTTGATGTAATGGCAGAATCGCTTGATAAAAAGTATCTGCTGGTAGGTGAGTGCAAATGGACAAATCAAGAGAATGGGAAACAGTTGACAGCCGAGCTTCTCCGTAAAGCAAATCTGTTACCGTTTGCTAAGAATTACACGATTATTCCGGTCTTATTTCTTAAAAATGCTCCGAAAGATGATGTTGAGAATGCGATGTTGCCGGAAAATGTTGTTGAGTTAATAAGATAAGTTATCTCTAATAAGAGTGTGATATATATGGATAAGAAAGAGCTATTGGATTTGATTGATCAAGATTCGTCTTTTATGAAGGCGTTTCTTGATGAGTATAGACAAGATGGTGTAAATTTTGGTGCAGAAGATCGTTTGATGAGCCTATTTGTTGATATGAAACAAAGTGTTGTGGAGGATCAGATACCGGAATCTTTATTTGGCCGCTTAGTAAATTTAATACGAACTTTAGAAGTGGAGAAGCTGAGAACGCATCAAAATGAACTTCAGAAATTACACAACTTTGAGAAATATCGTGATTTGGCAGAGCATGTATTCGTTAATAGCTTTTTTGTGAGTAAAACATTTTATTTACTTAAAGCGATTGGTTTTACAAGTTCTAATGTGGTTCTTATAGGAGCGAATGGCAGTGGTAAGACTACATTTGCAAATTCAATAAGAGAACAATTAGAAAAAACAGATAATGGCATTGTTATTCCAGCTCAAAAATTACTAGTATTTCCGACATACAATAGTATTCCAACATATAAATCAGCTTTTGCTGATTATGAGAGTCGTCAGAAAGTTTGTTTAGATGATAAGCAAACTTTTAAGGCAGAAAAAAATGATGATTATCCTTATTCTTTATCAAAACAATATAGTGAAGAACTAAGAATACTTGTTTCTGCATTAATTTCTGAGAGATTAGAAAGAAGAAATAATTTTTGTTCAAATGCGCTAGAAGGAGATATTATACATCTTGATGATTTTAAAAGTAATATAGATGAGGTTATTGAAGTTTGGAATCATCTTATAGAACATAGAACTTTATTATGTGATAATTTAGGAAATCTTCAGATAGAGTGCGGAGACGAAAAATATCCTGCATATAAAATGAGTGATGGAGAACGTGTTATTTTTTATGTTGTCGGACGTGTCATGCTTGCTAAAGAATCGTCTTTGATTATCGTTGACGAGCCGGAGATGCATTTGCATAAAGCGATACTTAATAAACTGTGGGATATATTGGAGGAAAAGCGTAAAGATTGCATGTTTATATATTTAACCCATGACATAGATTTTGCTTCTACAAGAATAGCTAACAAACGTTGGTTAAAGTCTTATAGTTGTAGTGTCTCTGGTGTTTTTGAAAATTGGGAAATTGAACCAATATATGATTCCGAGATACCAGAGGCACTGTTAATGAAAATATTGGGTAGCAGGAAAAAAGTACTATTTTGTGAGGGTAAACAAGGTAGTTTGGATAGGCAAATATTTGAATTATTATTCCAGAATTTTACAATAATACCACTTACATCGTGTAAAGATGTAATTAATTATACAAAAGCTTATAATAGAATAGGTAATAAATACGCAGTGGCATATGGTATTATTGATAGAGATTTTAAAACAAAAGAACAATTGGATAAACTAGTAACGGAGAATGTCTATTCGTATGATGTTGCTGAAATAGAAAATCTCTTTCTGGTGGAGGACTTTATTAAAGGTTTTGCTGAATATAAACATGAGATTTGCGATATAGATAGCATTAAAACACAAATTTTCACTTCGTTTGCTCGAGATAAAGAGCAACAAATTTCTTCATATCTAATTTATCGAATTAACTATAATTTTAATGAGTCTCATGTTCGGAATGGAAAAGACAAAACAGAAGTAGAGGCGAATTTTGGCAAGTTTGTAAAGCAAATCAAAATAGAAGAGTGGTATAATATGCGAGAACAGGAATTAGATGATGTAATTAAAACTAACGATTATTCAAGAGTTATTAGACTATACAATAATAAAGGTCTTCATTCTATTATTGAAAAGGCCTTAGGTATTTCAGCTTATAATTCGAAAGCATTAGAATACTTAAAGAGTTGTCCAAATGCTCGCGCTATATTGCGTAATGTTTTACCCAAATTAGAGTAGAAACACCAATCAACAACCTGAAAGTTGTGTAATCTCGATTATTTATAGTACCTTTGCCTACAAAA
>OGOW01003739.1_pt1 | contig 10632 bp, 10 predicted proteins | sample 1552781 | NCBI WGS metagenome assembly OGOW01 (sample SAMEA2580145, study PRJEB22360) | human gut metagenome | biome: human gut; feature: human-associated habitat; material: faeces | place: Denmark | collected 2008/2010 | reverse complement strand
TGCCCCTCTTCCACATGGCCTGCTTCGTCTGCGTTATGTCCTACCCGCCTGCCGGCTGGGCTCTGAACCTCTGCGGCGACATCCGCGACTTCTACCGCGACCTGGGCCTGATGCACAGCGACGTCATGGCCTCGGCCCCCATGCTGGTGGAGACCATCTACAACGACATGAAGCGTGGCCGCGTCAGCCGTCTGAACGGCCTGTGGGACCTGTGCTGCTCTTCCGCTGCCCTCGACCCCAAGATGCTGCTGGAGCTGGCCCAGAACGGCTTCGTCGTCAACCAGTGCTACGGTATGACCGAGACCTTCGGCGACGGCATCCTGAACTTTACGCAGGTCGAAAAGCAGATGAGTGCCGTGGGCAAGCCCGACGACCACGTTCAGTATAAGCTGGACGAGACCGGCGAGATCTGCATCAAGGGCGACTGCGTGATGCTGGGCTACTACAAGGACCCCGAGGCCACGGCAGAGGTCATCGACGCCGACGGCTGGTTCCACACCGGCGACCTTGCCCGGATGGATGAGGAAGGCTTCTATTACATCACCGGCCGCAAGAAGAACCTTATCATCCTCGCCAGCGGCGAGAACGTCAGCCCCGAAGAGCTGGAAAAGAAGCTGGCCCTCTGCCCGGCCATCACCGAGTGCATCGTGAAGGAGAAGAACCAGAAAATTTGTGCCGTCATCTACTGCCCTGAGGATAAGCAGGAAGAGGTCAGAGCCTTCGTCACCGAGGTGAACCGCAGCCTGCCGCTGTATAAGCGCATCAGTGCTGTGGAGTTCACCGCTGAGCCCCTGCCCCGCAACGCTCTGGGGAAGCTGCTGCGGAAGTAACAAGTAAGAAGAAACAGTGAAAAGGATACGCCGCGTGGTTGCATTTCTCTGTCGAAACAGGTATTATTACTCTGAGGCAGAAAATGTCAGCTGCCGGCGTTTCGCTGCAATAAAGAAAAACAGCAAGGAGCGACAAAAATGATAAATACTGTATATGAGCTCATCACGGACGTCATGGCGAAGCAGTACCCCGACCGGGTGGCTTTCCGCTATGTGGCCGCCGATGGCAAGACTGTGGTGGAAAAGACCTACGCCCAGTATGTGCAGGACATCCGCAGGGCCGTTACTTATTTTAAGGAGAATATCCCCGACATCAAGGGCAAGCGTGTCGGCATCATGAGCCGCAACTGCTATGAGTACGGTGTCAACAGCTTCGGCGCGATCCTCGCCGGGGCCGTCGTCGTGACCATCAACCAGAAAAAGACCTGGCCCGAGCTGGAATATGAGCTGGGCCTTGTCGAGCCTTCCCTCATCGTCAACGACGGCATCGACTATGGCTGCCGCCCCGACATCGAGGCCGCCTACGGCGATAAACTCCGCCCGATGGACGCCTTCAAGGACAGCGCGCCTGCAGAGCTTGTTGACTGCGTGGGCCATGATGATTTGATGGTGCTGATGTTCACTTCCGGCACCACCGGCCGCAGCAAGGCCGTCATGCTCTCGGAGCGCAACTTTTTTACCACGGTGGAGTGCCAGGTCAAATTCGGCGACGCCATGCTGAACTATAAGCACGAGCATATGCCCGAGGACAAAAACGACGTCCTGAGCAACTTCGCCATCCTGCCCCTGTTCCATCTGGGTACGTTCATCTGCCTCTTCGTTTGGGCCTGCAAGGGCTGGGCGCTGAACCTCTCCGCCGACATCCGCGACTTCTACCGCGACCTCGGCCTGATGCACAGCGATGCCATCGCTGTGGCTCCCATGCTGATGGAGGCCATCTACAAAGACGTCAAGCGGGGCCGCCGCGCCCGCCTGAACGGCATCTGGAACCCCTGCGGCTCCTCTGCCATGTTTGACGGCGCCATGCTGGCCGAGCTGGCACAGCAGGGTATGATGATCACTCAGGTGTACGGCATGACCGAGACCTGCGGCGACGGCATCATCAACTACGAGCAGGACGAAAAGCACATCCGCGCCGTGGGCAGGCCCGACGACCACGCCGAGTACAAGCTGGACGAGACGGGCGAAATCTGCATCCGCGGCGGCTGCGTCATGCTGGGCTATTACAAGGACCCCGAGGCCACCGCAGAAGTCCTCGACGCCGACGGCTGGTTCCACACCGGAGACCTGGCCCGTGTGGACGAGGACGGCTTCTATTACATTACCGGACGCAAGAAGAATATCATCATCCTCGACAACGGTGAGAACGTCAGCCCCGAAGAACTGGAAAATCTGCTGTCCAAGTGCGAGGCCGTCAAGGAATGCATCGTCAGGGAGAAGGGCAAGAAGATCTGTGCCGTCATCTACTGCGGCGAGGCCGACCAGCAGACCGTCCGCGACTTCATCACCGAGACCAACCGCACCCTGCCGCTCTACAAGCGGATGAGCGCCGTGGAGTTCAGCACCGAGCCTCTGCCCCGCACCGGCACGGGCAAGCTGCTGCGCAAGTAAGAATAAACCGGGCAGGCTGCGGAATACTGGAAAAGAGCCGCGGCCGCCTTGAATGGAACTACGAAAGGAAGATTCAAACTATGGAAAGAACCGAGATCGTGTCCCAGATCCTTGCAATTCTGGAAGATGTTGCAGAAATTTCCCCCGAAGATGTCAACGAGAACAGCGTCCTGATGGACGACCTGGACCTGTCGTCCATGGAGATCCTGACCGTCGTCGCCGACCTGGAGGAGACTTTCGGCCTGCGCATCCCCGAAAAGGAGCTGCGCAACTTCGTCACCATCAGCGATCTGGCCGACTATCTGGCCGCACACGCGGGGGAATAAGGAATGGATGCCGAACAGCGCTCTGTTTTTCAGGGTATCGTTTACTATTACCGCGAAAACATGGTCAACTGCCGCTATCAGGTCACGCTGAAAGATGCCGTGGACGGTGCGCTTTTGCAGCAGGCTCTGGATGCGGCCCGGGCAAAGGCACCCTACTATTTCCAGAAGCCGGTGTGGGAGAAAAAACTGCTCCACCTCGAGCCGTCGGGCGCCCCCTGCCCGGTGCGGCAGAGCAGCGCAAAGCCCGAATTTCCGGACGAGAACGGCTTTACGGTTGCCCTGAGCTATGAGGGAAAAGTCGTCTATTTCGACTGGTTCCACTTCCTGGCCGATGGCCGGGGCATAGCACCCTTCATGACCATGGTGCTGCAGTTCTACTGCAACCTGCGGTACGGCACGGCTTTCGAGGGCCAGACCCTTGAGACGGACCCTGCCTACGACATCGAGGACATCCTTGCAAAGTACCCCGAGAGTCAGGTGGCCAACGATATGCAGCGCCCCGTGGTGCAGACCTTTGAAGAGACGCCCACCTGCTGCCGCGTCCGGCTGGAAAAGGCGGGGCTTGTGGACGCCGCCCTCCGCTGCGGCGTCAAGCCCTTCAGTACCCTCACGGCTCTGCTCTGTAAGGCGGTGCGGGCGTATCTGGACAAGGACGAGGTGCTCTACAGCTACTCGACAGACGCCCGCGACGCGCTGGGTGCGCCGAACGCCCTCTACAACTGCGTGGTATCCTTCCAGCGCAAGCTGCCGCTGACGGCAGATGCCCCGCTGGCCGAAGTGGCCGTGGGCGTGGACGCTGACCTGAAAGAGAACCTTTCCGCTGAGCGAAAACTGTTCCGTATCGCGGAGCAGATGGGCTGGGTCTACCGGGTCTACCAGCAGAAAGCCAGCCTCAGCATCAAAAAGCGCATCTTCCAGATGGGCGAGTACATCAGCGGCTTCCCGGCGGACTTCTGGGTGAGCTATCTGGGCGACCCCTTCGCCCCGTCCAGCCCGGAGCTGACCCGGTACATCGAGGACTTCCAGACCTGGGTGCCGGCGGACGGCGCTTCCATCGGTCTGGAATGCACCAGCCTGCATGGCATCATCACCATCTGCGTCAAGAACAAGGTGCCGCGCCCCGGCTTTGCCGAGGCTCTGCGCGCCGCGTTCGAGGCCGAAGGCATCAAGGTGCTGGAAGCCGCAGAGCTGGGCGCAGACAATACATAAAAGAAAACCTCTCCGTCACGCCGTAGGCGAGACGGAGAGGCTTCTTTTTATCCAGAACGTAATTTTTATATCAAATTTTCATGCGTCATACTTTTGCGAAAAAATCGCCTGAAAAGCCGATTTTTCCCTTGCGTCCAACAGTTTGCCGTGGTAGGATAGGTCGAATGTGACCGAAACACACTGGGAAATGGACAAAAGTGAGGAAAATCGTATGGAAAAAAATAAGAACAGCGGCGCGGCACTGGCAAGAAAGATGGCGGTGTCTCTGGTTTGCGGTCTGGCGGCAGGCTTTGCCTTTATGATGCTGCGCGAAAAGCTCGTGGCTTCCGGCAACAGCGGCATCTGGCAGACCATCAACGACCTGCTCTTCCAGGACATCACCGCAGAGGGCGCGGAACGTGCGCTCGGCCTCTTCTACATCATCGGCCAGCTCTTCATCAAAGCACTGCAGCTGGTCATCATCCCGATGGTCTTCACCTCCATCGCGCTGGCCATCGGCAGCATTGCCGATACCCGCACCATGGGCCGCATCTCGGCCAAGACCCTCTTCTGGTTCCTGCTCTGCTCCTTTATGGCGCTGGCACTGGCCGGATGCGTGGGCTACGCCACCTATTCCATGGGCCTCTTCAACACTCACATCGAGGGCCTGACGGAAGCCTCCGGCTCCACCGGTTCCAACCCCCTGAACGTGGTGCTGAATGTCATCCCCTCCAACATCGTCACGGCTTTCGGCAGCAACAACGCTGTTCTTTCTTCCGTCTTCCTCGCGGTGGCTGTGGGCCTGAGCATGAATGTTCTGGGTGAGAGCCGTACTTCCACCCTCCGCCGCCTGCTGGGCGAGGTGAACGACGTGGTGGTGGTCTTCCTGAACTTCGTCGTCACAAACTTCGCGCCCTTTGCAGTCTTCGTGCTGCTGACCCGCACCTTCGCCATCTACGGCATTGATTACCTCAAGCCCGCTCTGGTGTATGTGGTGGTCACGGTGGTCCTGCTCTTCGTCTTCCTGCTGGTGGCCTATCCTCTGGTGGTGGCGCTGGGCGCAAAGCAGAACCCCATCACCTTCATTAAGAAGATCGCCAACGTGGCCGTCTTCGGCTTCTCCACCTCTTCCAGCGCAGCTACTCTCCCCCTGAACATCAGGGTCTGCACCGAGGATTTCGGCGTCGATGAGTCCATCGCCTCCTTCGTCCTGCCTCTGGGCATGACCATCAACATGGACGGCACCGCCATCATGCAGGTGGTGGCCACCGTCTTCATCGCAGGCTGCGCCGGTTATACTGTCACCCCGGCCCAGCTGGTCGTGGTCGCTCTGCTGGCTCTGCTGGCCTCGGTGGGGACGCCTGCCGCCCCCGGCGCAGGGGCCGTCATCCTCTTCACCATCCTGTCCGGCGCGGGCTTCGTGAATGACAGCGCCCTGCTGGCCTACTCCCTCATCCTCGCCATCAACCGCCCCATCGAGATGCTCGTCACCTCCCTGAACGTGGTGGGCGACGCTGTGGCCAGCATCTGCGTGGCCAAGAGCGAGGGCCTGCTGGACGAGGAAAAGTTCAACGCATAATTGACCTGTAACATACAAAAGCGCCCCTCCGTTTTACCGGAGGGGCGCTTTTTGCGCAGCAGAAGTCTTCTTTTTTACAGACGGCCCAAAGCCGCCGCCGGGGTTTTACGCCGATTTTGCGTCCGCATGGTTTCGGGCCGGGCGGCTGCGGCGGTAGAATAAGGCCGTTCCCGGTAAATCGAAAAAGAGAGAAGGAGCCATGAGGCTCATGGAAAGAGAGGACTTTCGCATGAAAGAGAATAAAATGTCCCGCCGCAGCTTTTTGAAGGCCGGTGCCTTTGCATCCGCCGCCGGTATGCTGGCCGCAGCGCCTGCCGCTGCCAACGCCGCTGCCCCCAATGCCGCCAACGCAGCAGAGGAAGAGAACGGACTGCTGGGCGTGTTCGGCGGCAAACCCAAGTATGTTTTCCTCTTCATCGGCGACGGCATGGGTACGGCCCAGATCCAGTCCGCCCGATTCTATAAGGGTACGGTGGAGAATAACGGCGCTGTCGTCGAGGGCGAGCTGAGCTTCACCCAGTTCCCCGAGGTGGGCAGCGTGACCACCTACGACAGCACTTCTTTCTGCCCCGACTCCGCTTCCACTGCCACTTCCATCGCCACCGGCCACAAGACCGAGAGCGGCGTCATCAATATGTGCCCGTGGACCCGCGATGTGCCCTATGAGACCATCGCCGAGAAGCTCCACGCCCAGAAGAACTACAAGGTGGGCGTCGTGTCCACCGTCAACATCGACCACGCCACCCCCGCTGCCTTCTATGCACATCAGAAGACCCGCAAGAACTACTACGCCATCGGCAAGGAGCTGGCCGTCTCCGGCTTCGAGTATTTCGCAGGCGGCGAGTTCCAGAAGGTGAACGGCGACGGAACCGGCCCCAACAACCACGAGATCGCTGCCCAGAACGGCTACAACGTCGTCACCCGTCAGGCAGACGCTGCCGCCCTCAAGGCTGGTGCAGGCAAGACTCTCATCATCGCCGAGGCACTGGCCGACGGCAAGGCCATGAACTACGCCATGGACGCCGCCGCAGGCGAGTGGCAGCTGACCGACTACGTCAGGAAGGGCATCGAGCTGCTGGACAATAAGAAGGGCTTCTTCCTGATGACCGAGTCCGGCAAGATCGACTGGGCCTGCCACGCCAACGATGCCGCCGCTTCCATCCACGATGTGCTGGAGATGAGCAACGCCGTGCAGGCCGCTGTGGACTTCTACAACGCCCACCCCAACGACACTCTCATTCTCGTCACCGCCGACCACGAGACGGGCGGCATGGCCATCGGCTACAAGACCACCAACTACGACACCTTCCTGACCAACCTCACCCACCAGAAGATGTCTTACGCCAAGTTCGACTCCACCTATGTGAAGGACTACATCGCCAACAAGACTCCCTTCGAGGCCGCCATGGCCGATGTGAAGGCAAACTTCGGCCTGACCCTGCCTACCGACCCCGATGCTGCCAGTGCAGGCAAGCTGCTGCTGACCGACTACGAGGTGGAAAATCTGCGCAAAGCCTACGAGCGGACGCTGGCCGTCGGTGCTGCCTCCCAGAAGGAGATGAGCCAGCAGGACTATGAGCTGTACGGCACCTACATCCCCTTCAGCATGGCTATCTGCCACACCATCAACCACAAGTCCGGCATGGACCACACCACCTATGCCCACACCGGCGCGATGGTCAACATCTATGCGCTGGGCGTCGGCGCGGAGAAGTTCCGCGGCGTCTTCGACAACACCGAGATCTACCACAAGCTGGCTGAGCTGACCGGCGTACAGTAAGCCTCTCTCTTCAAACGAAAAAGCCTGTGAAGACGCTCCCGGGCCGGGAGACTGCACAGGCTTTCTTGTGTTCACAGGTGGATGGTGCAGCCGCGGCCCAGCATCTGGGCCAGCAGCATAAGGGTCGAGACGCCGAAGCACCCACCCATCATCAGCAGGCAGAGCACCACCGAGCCGAAGTCGCACCGGCATGCGCCGGGCCGGGCCGAGTAGTAGAGTACCTCGCACCCCAGCAGGATGAGCCCCGCCGCCGGTAGCACCTGCCAGATGACCAGCCACGGCAGGCCGGGCAGGAAGCGGGCCAGCAGGAAGAGCGTGCCCGCCGCGATGAGGCAGACGCCCAGCGTCAGGGTGCCCACCCGACGCAGGGGTTTATTCGTCGTGTTCTGTTCCATCATCCGTCACCTCGTTTTCATTCACCACAGGAGAGGAGAGCAGAGCAGCGTTGTCCGGCTCGTCGGCGTGATACTCGCAGAAATCGGCATCCTCGGGGACATCCTTGGAAGCATCCGGCTTTTTGGCCGGATGGGGGCCTTTCACCAGCCAGACGCCGCAAACGATGAGGACCACACAGACCACCACATCCGGCAGGCTGTCCATGACGAGATAGAGGGCGCGGAAAACGGGGGAGGAGTGGCCCCAGCGGTAGACGAGGTCGCCGAAAATGTTCATGATGAGGTTCTGGTAGGCGATGAGCGCACCGAAGGCGATGAGCAGCCAGCCCACCAGCTTGTGGCTGTCCAGCAGAGCCCGGGCCAGCCGCTTGTCGCGGGGGTCGAAGTGGATGAGGTAGTCGTCCTCCGGCGCGGTGTCCGCGATGATCTGCGCCCGGAGGTTGAAGGTGTCAAAGAAGCTGTACATCCACACCACCACCAGCAGGAGCAGCACCGGGTTGAGCAGTGAGCTCACCATTCCGATGAGGCAGGCCGTGAGGATGAGGGAGAGGCCCCGCTTCATGTAACCCTGATACATCTGGCCTGCGCCGGGGATAAACGCGCAGCAGAAGGTCAAAAATCCGTTTTTCAGCATAACGATCTCCTTGTTTTATGATTTTATGTTTTCTGCCGCGTTCAGCAGGCTTTCCAGCACAGAGGAAACGCGGGTATAGATGTTCTCGCCGGGACGGGAAGTCACGGGCCTGCCCAGCTTTTCGGGCAGAATCTTCGGGGGCTGTTTTTCCGGCAGGGTGACCTGGACTGTGGGCAGGAGAGCCTGCAGGTCGCTGCCGTGGTCGGTGACGAAGGTCAGCGCTCCGGTACGCCACATGGTCAGCGCCAACACGGCGGCGACGCCCGCCACCGCAGCCCGGCCATAGGTGCTCTGCATCAGCCGCACCCAGATGGTGCTCATCACGGTACGGCGGACATCCCGGGGCGGATCGGCGAGGGCGTCGGCGGTCAGAAGTGCGGTGTAACGGTCGGTGCATTTGTCGCAGTAGGCGAGATGTTCGGCGGCTTCCAGCCGTCCCAGCTCGTCCAGCTGCCCGGCGGTGAGGGCGTGCAGCCCTTCGTCGCTCAGACAGCCGTCTTCACGGAACAATTCCATCTCAAAAGCCCTCCTTTCCGGCGGCGCTCAGCTGCGCGGCCAGCATCTTTTTTGCCCGGAAGACCTGCGCCTCCACTGTTTTCTGGGGCCTGCCGCAGAGCCGGGCGGCTTCGGCGGCGGTGTGCTGTTCCAGCAGCATGAGGCGGCAGGGCGTCTTGTAGGGTTCCCGCAGAGCGAGGATGCGCTGCGTCAGCTCCTCTTCGCCCAGAGCTTCCAGCACCTGCGCTTCCGGCTCGCTGCCGGGCGGTGCGCCCTCAAGTGCAAGTACATCGTCGCCGGGGGTGTTCACCCGGCGCGCCCAGGCGCTGCGTAAGTAATCCTTGGCTTTGTTGGAGGCGATGCGGGCCAGCCATTGCTTTTCGTATCCGGCAGGACAGCGGTCCATGCTCCGCCATGCAGAGAGAAAAGTTTCCTGCGTCAGATCCTGCGCATAGCCCTCATCTGCCACCAGCTGACGGCAGATGGTGTAGACGAGGGACTGGTACTTCTGTACCAGCCTGTCAAATTCCAGTGCATTCAATGGCTGCTCTCCGCCTCCTTTCTGCCCGGCATTTCAAGCGCTCTGTCTATCTATACGAATCAGTGGGTCCAAAACCTGCAAAATCGTGGGAAAAATTTTGAAAATGTGGTAAAATGGCCTTATCAAACCTCACAAAGGAGAAAACACGATGGCCTCTGCCACAAAACAGGCACTTCTGGCGGCGCTCTCCGCCGCCCAGGGCGAATGCATCTCCGGCCAGCAGCTGGCGCAGCAGCTGGGTGTGAGCCGCGCTGCTGTCCATAAGGCTGCGGCTGCACTGGCGGCTCAGGGCTATGCGCTGGAAGCCGCCCCCCGGCGGGGCTATCGGCTGGCGGGCGGCGACCCCTTCTGCGCCGAGGCGGTGGGGGAGTACGACGCCCCCATCTACCTCTACGACAAGCTGGAAAGTTCCAACCGCACGGCCAAGACGCTGGCCCTCGAAGGTACGCCCCACGGTACGATGGTGCTGACAAGTCAGCAGACGGCGGGCCGGGGCCGGCTGGGGCGGCGGTTCGAGAGCCCGGCGGGGAAAGGCATTTATCTCTCGCTGGTGCTGCGGCCCGGCCTGCCCATGACCGAGGCGCAGGCCGTCACCGTCAGCGCGGCGGTGGCCGTCTGCCGGGCTGTGAAGCGGCTCTGCGGGCTGGACTTGGGCATCAAGTGGGTCAACGACCTCTATTATAACGGCAAGAAGGTCTGCGGCATCCTGACGGAAGCCGGGGCCGACATCGAGAGCGGCCAGCTGGAATGGCTGGTGGTGGGCATCGGCCTGAACCTGACCTCCCGCCCGGAGGACTGGCCCGAGGAGCTGCGGCCCATCGCGGGCAGTCTCTACCCCGGCGGGCCTGCACCGGTGAGCCGGGCGGCACTGGCCGGGGCCATCGCCCGGGAACTGCTGGGTCTCTGCCCGGCCTTCGACTGTCTGGACGAGTACCGCGCCCGGTGCTTTGTGCCGGGCCACTGGGTCACGGTCTGCACCGGGACGGAGAGCTACGCCGCAAAGGCAGTGGCCATCGACGACGCCGGGCGGCTCATCGTGCAGCGGGAAGGGGGCCGCACCGAGGCGCTCTGCCACGGAGAAGTGAGTATAAGGCCGTCGCCGCTGGCGGTAAAATAATAAGAATAATATAGAAAGAAAGCATCGGCAGACACCCGGCGAGGGTGCTGCGGATGCTTTTGCTTTAAGTAGAGCGAATGCCTCTCCCAAAGGGAGAGCCTGAGAGCGGAAGGAAAGCTGGTTAAAACACCCCGAA
>OGOW01003737.1_pt1 | contig 10634 bp, 8 predicted proteins | sample 1552781 | NCBI WGS metagenome assembly OGOW01 (sample SAMEA2580145, study PRJEB22360) | human gut metagenome | biome: human gut; feature: human-associated habitat; material: faeces | place: Denmark | collected 2008/2010 | reverse complement strand
GAGGATGCCCTGAAGCATCTGGAAGCACAGAAACAGAAATACCAGAGATTTCTTGCGGATCAGGCAGAAACCATCGTTACCGCCAGAAACACACTTCTTCAGTTTTCCAGAAATTTCGATGTCCGGAAAGCGGCTGCCTGCACCGGAAAGCATGAGAATTTCTATATTCTCTGCGGCTGGATGACGGAAAAGGATGCTCTTGCATTTCAGCAGGATATCCAGAATGATGACAAGATCTTCTGCCTTATGGAGGATCAGCATGCACCTACAAACAAAAAGCCACCCACAAAGCTTAAAAACCTTAAATTATTCCAGCCATTTGAAATGTATGTCAAAATGTACGGTCTTCCGGCCTACAACGAAATGGATCCGACCTGGTTTGTGGCACTGACCTATTCCTTTATTTTCGGAGCCATGTTCGGAGATGTCGGGCAGGGACTGGTGCTCTTCCTTGGAGGCATCCTTCTCTATAAAACAAAGAAAATGGATCTGGCAGGCATCATAGGATGTGCCGGTGTTTTCTCTGTTTTCTTTGGATTTATGTATGGAAGCTTCTTTGGATTCGAGGATGTTCTGAAAGCCCGGTGGCTGAAGCCTATGAACGCTATGATGGACGTCCCTCTTGTAGGACGGCTGAATGCAGTGTTCGTGATCGCGATCGGTTTCGGAATGTTTATCATTCTGATCTGTATGGTATTTAACATTATCAACTCCATACGAAACAAAAATATCGAAAAAACCTGGTTTGACAGCAATGCTGTTGCCGGTCTTGTATTTTACGGATCTATCGTGCTGACCGTCGGACTGTTTATTTCAGGAAAGAAGCTTCCTGCTGCCGCAGTTCTGGCCATAATGTTCGGAATTCCGCTAATCCTTATGTTCCTGAAAGAGCCTCTCACCAACCTGGTAGAGAAGAAAGCCCAGATCTTTCCGGAACAGAAGGGTATGTTCTTTGTCCAGAGCTTCTTTGAATTGTTTGAGGTTCTGCTGAGCTACCTTTCCAACACGCTTTCTTTCCTGCGTATCGGTGCTTTTGCCGTCAGCCACGCCGCCATGATGGAGGTTGTCCTGATGCTCGCCGGTGCCACAGAAGGAGGAAGCCCCAACTGGATCGTTGTTGTCCTCGGCAACATCTTTGTATGTGCCATGGAGGGCCTGATCGTTGGTATTCAGGTTTTACGTCTGGAATATTACGAGATCTTCAGTCGTTTCTACACAGGAAATGGACGCGAATTCCAGCCTTTTATGAAGAAAAACAGCAAAACAATATAGCTGTTCCATACTTCACGGCTGCCTGTTGATATTTCAGGGCAGCTACATCAAATCACAGACTTTAGGAGGATATCACCATGAACATGATCATTCAAATCGTAACCGCAATCGCACTGACACTCAGCATTATCGTACCTTTCGGCTGCTTTTTCCTCGGAGAAAAAAACAAAAAACGCTACAAAAAGTCTCTGATCGCCAACTGTTTCCTCTTCTTCGGCGTTCTTCTTGCGGCAACCGTTGTAAGTTTTGCAGGAACAGCAAGCGTACAGGCTGCATCTTCTGCTGACGGACTTGCTACAGGACTTGGATATCTCGGTGCAGCTCTCGTTACCGGTATTTCCGGTCTCGGATCCGGCATTGCCGTTGCAAGCTCTGCAAGTGCAGCTCTTGGTGCTCTGAGTGAGGACGGTTCCCTGTTCGGTAAATCCATTATCTTCGTAGCCATGGCAGAAGGTATCGCACTCTACGGACTGATCATTTCCTTTATGATCCTTGGTAAGCTTTAACTGTGCGTTGAAACAAGGAGCGGTTTTTATGAAAATGTATCTTATCAGCGATAACGTTGATACCTATACCGGAATGCGTCTGGCAGGCGTTGAAGGTGTCGTCGTCCATGAACGAAAGGAACTGAAGGAAGCCCTGGAATCTGCGATTTCCAATAAAGAGACAGGAATTATCCTTCTCACTGAAAAATTCGGCAGGGAATTTCCTGAGATCATCGATGAAGTCCGCCTTCATCACAAAACGCCTCTGATCATTGAGATTCCGGACAGACACGGCACCGGCCGTAAACCAGATTTTATCACTTCATATGTAAATGAAGCGATCGGATTGAAATTATAATTACTGTAAGCAGCAACAACTACAGGCAGGTGAAAAGTATGACAATAGATGAAAAGCTGCAGCATTTTTACGAGGTCTCCCTGGATGAGGCCCGTGAAGATGCCGCCAGAGCCATCCAGGACCACAAGGACTATCTCCAGAAGGTTCTGGAGGAACATAAACAATCCAGAATCCAGACTGCAGAGGCAGAAGTCAAAGCAGAAACAGAACATGTACGAAGAGAAGTAAACAAGGCTCTTTCTTCTGAGCAGATCACCCTTAAACGAAACTGGTCTCTCAAACAAAACGAGTTAAAGGAAACACTTTTTGCAGAAGTTAAAAACAGGGTGCAGCAGTTTACTGCGGCTCCTGAATATCAGGACTATCTCTGCCGCCGTATCCGGGAGGCCAAAGACTTTGCGGAAGATGATGAAATTCTGATTTTTCTTTCTTCCAATGACAAAGAGCTTCTGGATTCCCTTACAGCCAGAACAGGCTGTCCTCTCCAGGTTTCTTCCGAAAACTTTCTCGGAGGGATCCGTGCTGAGATTCCGGCAAAAAACATCCTGATCGACAACTCTTTTTCTGCGAATCTGGCAGCCATGCACAAAGAATTCAAATTTGACGGAGGACTGAATCATGAGTAGAACAGGTATTATTTACGGTGTCAATGGTCCCGTCATTTATCTGAAAGGCGATCCCGGATTTAAGATTTCTGAGATGGTCTATGTCGGAAAGGACAATCTTGTCGGCGAAGTTATCGGACTGAAAAAGGGCATGACTACTGTCCAGGTTTTTGAGGAGACTACAGGACTCCGTCCGGGAGAGACTGTCACCGGCACCGGCGATGCCATCTCCGTTCTTCTCGGACCTGGTATCATCCACAACATTTTTGACGGTATCCAGCGTCCACTGGAAGAGATTGCAAAGTCCTCCGGCAAGTATATTTCCCGTGGTGTCAGTGTAGACTCTCTTGACACGCAGAAGAAATGGTCTGTTCATATGACCGTAAAAGAAGGTGACATCGTTCATCCGGGTACGATCATTGCAGAAACGCAGGAAACGGCTTCTATTCTTCACAAATCCATGGTTCCACCGGATATCCAGGGAGGAACTGTTGTCAACGTTGTTCCGGACGGTGATTATACGATCCTGGAACCTGTCGTAACACTTCTTTTGGATGACGGAAGCACCAGAGATCTGGCTCTCGCCCAGAAATGGCCGATCCGTATTCCAAGACCGACACATCTTCGCTATCCGGCAAGTGTTCCGCTTGTCACCGGTCAGCGTATTCTTGATACACTTTTCCCTATCGCCAAGGGCGGTACTGCTGCCGTCCCGGGTGGTTTCGGTACAGGAAAAACCATGACGCAGCACCAGATCGCCAAATGGTCTGATGCAGATATCATCATCTATATCGGATGTGGAGAGCGTGGAAACGAGATGACACAGGTTCTGGAGGAGTTCCAGGAACTGATCGACCCGAAGAGCGGCAACCCGCTGATGGACCGTACCACCCTGATCGCCAACACATCCAACATGCCTGTTGCAGCCCGTGAGGCATCTCTGTATTCCGGCCTGACACTGGCTGAGTATTACCGCGATATGGGCTATGATGTAGCAATCATGGCAGACTCCACATCCCGTTGGGCAGAGGCACTCCGTGAGCTGTCCGGCCGTCTGGAGGAAATGCCTGCCGAGGAAGGTTTCCCGGCATATCTGGCATCCCGTCTGTCCGCTTTCTATGAGCGTGCCGGCATGATGCAGACCCTTTGCGGCGCAGAGGGAAGCGTATCCATCATCGGAGCCGTATCTCCGCAGGGTGGTGACTTCTCCGAGCCTGTTACCATGAACACCAAACGTTTCGTCCGCTGCTTCTGGGGACTGGACAAATCTCTGGCTTACGCCCGTCATTTCCCGGCGATCCACTGGCTGACGAGTTACAGTGAATACCTGCAGGATCTGTCGCCGTGGTACAAAGATCACGTAAACAAAAACTTTGTAGATATGCGGAACCAGTTAATGGGAATCCTGAACTCCGAGAGCTCCCTGATGGAAATTGTAAAACTGATCGGTAGCGATGTTCTTCCGGATGACCAGAAGCTGACCCTGGAAATCGCCAGAGTTATTCGACTGGGCTTCCTGCAGCAGAACGCATTCCATCCGGATGACACCTGCGTATCTCTGGAAAAACAGTACAAGATGATGGAAGTTATTCTTTATCTGTACAAGAAATCCAAAGCGCTCGTGACGATGGGCATGCCAATGTCCGTACTGAAAGAGGACAAGATCTTCGACCGCGTCGTTTCTATTAAATACGATGTACCGAATGACCGTCTGGATCTGTTTGACACATACAAAAAAGATATCGACACCTTCTACGATAAGGTACTCGAGAAGAATGGTTAAGGAGGGAATTCATCATGGCAATTGAATATTTAGGCCTTAGTGAGGTCAATGGCCCTCTGGTTGTTCTGGAAGGTGTAAAAAATGCTTCCTACGAGGAAATCGTAGAATTTACCGTAGACGGCAATGAGAAAAAACTGGGACGTATCGTTGCTGTATACGAAGATAAAGCCGTTATTCAGGTATTTGAGGGAACTTCGAGCATGTCTCTTACCAATACCCATACCCGTCTGACCGGACATCCGATGGAGATCGGACTTTCCGAGGAAATTCTGGGACGTACCTTTGACGGTATCGGAAAACCGATCGACCGCATGGGACCGATTGACGCAGAGGTAAGAAGAAACGTCAACGGCCTGCCGCTGAACCCGGTTACCCGTAAATACCCAAGAAACTATATCCATACCGGTATTTCTGCAATCGACGGTCTGACCACCCTGATTCGTGGCCAGAAGCTGCCGATCTTCTCCGGAAACGGACTTCCGCACGACCAGCTGGCAGCACAGATCGTACAGCAGGCATCCCTTGGAGATTCCGATGAGAAGTTTGCAATCGTATTTGCCGCTATGGGTGTTAAATACGACGTAGCAGAGTTCTTCCGCCGGACCTTTGAGGAAAGCGGTGTATCTGACCACGTTGTTATGTTCCTGAACCTGGCAAACGACCCGGTTGTAGAGCGTCTGATCACCCCGAAGGTAGCACTGACAGCTGCCGAGTACCTTGCATTCGAGAAAGGCATGCATATCCTGGTTATCCTGACCGATATCACATCCTTCTGCGAGGCTATGCGTGAGGTTTCCTCCTCCCGTGGAGAGATTCCTTCCCGTAAAGGTTATCCTGGATACCTGTACAGTGAGCTGGCTACGCTGTATGAGCGCGCCGGAATCGTACAGGGCGTAGAGGGATCCGTAACACAGATTCCGATCCTGACCATGCCAAACGATGATATCACGCACCCGATCCCTGACCTGACCGGTTACATCACCGAGGGTCAGATCGTACTGGACCGCCAGCTTCACGGCCAGTCTATTTACCCGCCAATCAGCGTACTGCCGAGTCTTTCCCGTCTGATGAAGGACGGTATCGGTGAGGGTTACACAAGAGCCGATCATCAGGACGTAGCGAACCAGCTGTTCTCCTGCTATGCAAAGGTAGGAGATGCGCGTTCCCTGGCATCCGTTATCGGTGAGGATGAGCTTTCTCCGATCGATAAACAGTACCTGGTATTCGGTAATGAATTCGAGCATGAATTCATCGGCCAGGGAATGGATGAAAACCGTTCCATGGAAGATACGCTGAACAAGGCATGGGAGCTTCTTGGACTGCTTCCGAGAGAAGAGCTCGACCGTGTCAACACCAAGGTTCTGGATCAGTATTATCATCCGACCACCATTGATGCAGTAGCAAAAGCAAAGGCAGAAGCCGATGCCATGAATGAGTAAGCGAGAGGAGTGAGATCGGAATGGACCCGAATACCTTTCCTACCAAGGGAAACCTGATTCTTGCAAAGAACTCTCTGAAACTTGCCCACATGGGTTACGAGCTGATGGACAAGAAGCGGAATATTCTGATCCGCGAGCTCATGGGCCTGATCGATGAGGCAAAAGACATTCAGCGTCAGATCGATGTGACATTCCGCGAGGCTTATGCGGCACTGCAGATTGCGAACATGGAGATCGGTATCACCAACGTACAGACCGTGTCCTATACCGTTCCGGTGGAGGAATCTATCCGGATCAAGACAAGGAGTATCATGGGCGTGGAAATTCCGCTGGTAGAGGCTGATCAGTCCGGACAGGCCCCAACGTATGCTTACTACAGCACGAAGGAGTCCCTGGATCAGGCAAGACAGGCCTTTGAAAAAGTAAAAGACCTGACCTTAAACCTTTCCATGATTGAAAACTCGGCGTACCGCCTTGCTGCGGCAATCAAGAAAACACAGAAGCGTGCCAACGCGCTGAAGAACATCACGATTCCGCATTACACCCAGCTGTCCAAGGATATCGCGGACGCACTGGAGGAGAAGGAGCGCGAGGAGTTCACACGACTGAAGGTCATCAAACAGAGAAAGAACAAGGCAAGCTGATAAGGCTTTCCCGGAATAGAGATGAAAAACCCGCTTGGGCCGCGAAGAGATTTGCGGTGCCGGGCGGGTTTTTATGTGCCATGCAAAAAATATGTTTTTGGCTGCACTTTTTGTGCAAAAATTTTATAAAAATTTTCTATCTTTTTAAAACGGTCTTTGCTATAATACGTAAGGCGATTGTAAAGAAAAGTTAAGATTTTGTAAGCTGTAATGCTTTTTGGAGGCAGGAAGATGAAACACAAGAAACAGAAAAAAATGAAAAAAGCAGGGCACATTCTGCTGGCTGTGTTTGCAGTGGTGATCGGAACGCTTGGCGTGCTGCTGTTTACGTCCGAGCGCTGGATGCGGAAAACATGGCCGAATCTGAGCATGGAAGAGCTTGTTTACCAGTTAAAGGCCCCGATTGCCGGAACCAGCCATGATCTTCTGATGAGTTATGTCTGCTCAAGTGCGCTGATCGCAGCGGCAGCACTCATCCTTCTGATTCTGGTCAGCATTTTTCTTCGGGAAAAACGCAAAGCCCATGTGGCGTTCGGGATGATCTGTATCGCGGCAGGAGCCGCCAGCATCGTCTATTCCATCAATGACGTGTGGGCAGCACTGGACGTAAAAGATTATCTGAAAAATCAGAGCACGTACAATACCGTGGTAGAAGACAACTACGTAGATCCGGACCGCGTGAATATCACGTTCCCGGAACAGAAACGAAATCTGATCTATCTCTATCTGGAATCCATGGAGAGCACCTACGCAGACAAATCCTCCGGCGGAGCATTCGATAAAAACTATATCCCGGAGCTGACCCAGCTTGCCGCAGACAACATCAGTTTTTCCAATTCGGAGCTGCTCGGCGGCGGCCAGCCTACCGTAAACGCAACCTGGACCATTGCCGGAATTTTCGCACAGACCTCCGGTCTGCCTCTCAGCATCGGAATCCAGCGAAATGAGATGGCATATCAGGCCAGCTTCTTCCCGGAAATCAATACCCTGGGTGATGTCCTGGCGGATGAAGGCTACAAGCAGTATTTCTTCATCGGTTCAATCGGACAGTTCGGCGGCCGGGAAGAGTACTTTAAAGAGCACGGCGACTACGAAGTAGACGATTACAACTGGGCTATGGAAAAAGGCCTGATCCCGGAAGGATATTATGAATGGTGGGGCTATGAGGATGAAAAACTCTTTTCCTTTGCCAAAGACCGTCTGACCGAAATCGCAGCAGAGGGAGAGCCGTTCAACTTCACCATGCTGACCGCAGACACCCATTTTGAGGATGGCTATCCGTGTGAGCTCTGCGATGAAGAAAACGACGGTGACAACCAGTACGGAATGGTTCTGCACTGCTCTAGCAAGCAAGTCACCGAGTTCGTTTCCTGGATTCAGCAGCAGGATTTCTACGAGAACACAACGATCGTAATTTCTGGCGACCATCTGACGATGGATTCCGATTTCTGTGAGAACATTGATCCGGACTACACCAGAACCGTATACAACGTGATCATCAACTCTCCGATCCAGCCGCAGCAGGAGAAAAACAGAAGTTTCACCACCATGGACATGTTCCCGACCACCATCGCAAGTCTCGGAGCTACCATTGAGGGTGACCGCCTCGGTCTTGGAACGAACCTGTTTTCAGGTGAACAGACGCTTGCAGAGAAGCTGACCTTCGACCAGCTCAATGATGATCTCTCCCAGAAATCCAAATTCTTCGAAAAAATGGAAGAGCAGGTAACCTCCATTTGGACCAAAACCGATGAGGGCTGGAAGTTCTACATCGAAGACGAAGACCGCTGGGCCAAAAGCGAATGGGTTTCCCTGAACCCGCACCGCTATGCAAACGACACCGAGCAGAGATACTACATTGACGCAAACGGCTACGCCGTAAAAGGATGGAAACTGATCGACGGAAAATGGTATTACTTCTCCACACAGGGCAGCTACCGCCTCCTCGAAGGACCGTGCGACGAACCGTTTGAGGTGGATGAGTCGCAGTATTCTTAAAAAATAAAAAAGAGAAGGATTTTCGGCAGCAAAAAGCCGGGAATCCTTCTTTTTTTAATGCAGAATTGTGCCGCTCCGCCTTTTGGCGGAATTTTCTGCATTTTTTGGTACAAAACGTATAAAGATTGTGAAATAAATAATTATCAATTGAATCATCTTACAAAACATGGTAAAATATGGCTATCAATCGGCGGACAAAGCGGAAAAAAGAAAGGGGATTTTAAAACAATGGGTTACAAATCAGACATTGAAATTGCACAGGAATGTACCATGCAGCCGATCACAGCGATCGCAGAAAAAGCAGGTATTGATGACAAATATCTGGAGCAGTACGGAAAGTACAAAGCAAAAATTGATTACAACCTGTTAAAAGACACCAATGCGGAGGATGGAAAACTGATCCTCGTTACAGCCATCAACCCGACACCGGCAGGAGAAGGAAAAACAACAACTTCTGTAGGTCTGGTAGACGGACTTTCCAGAATCGGTAAAAAAGCAATGGTTGCACTTCGCGAGCCATCTCTTGGACCGGTCTTCGGTGTAAAAGGCGGAGCAGCAGGCGGCGGATACGCACAGGTTGTTCCAATGGAAGATATCAACCTTCACTTCACCGGTGACTTCCATGCAATCGGTGCAGCAAACAACCTGCTGGCAGCTATGATCGACAACCACATTTTCCAGGGCAACGCTCTGAATATCGATCCGAGAAAGATCACCTGGAAACGATGCGTAGATATGAATGACCGTCAGCTTCGAAGCGTTGTAGACGGCCTTGGCGGAAAAACAAACGGAATGCCGAGAGAAGACGGCTACGATATCACCGTAGCATCTGAGATCATGGCAGTTCTGTGTCTGGCAAGCGACATCTCAGATCTGAAAGAAAGACTTTCCAAGATCATCATCGGATATACCTACGGAAAAGTAGCAGAGCAGAAACCGGTAACAGCAGGAGATCTGCATGCGCAGGGCGCTATGGCAGCACTCTTGAAGGATGCCCTGAAACCAAACCTGGTACAGACTCTGGAAGGAACTCCGGCTATCGTTCACGGCGGACCATTCGCAAACATCGCACACGGCTGCAACTCTGTAACAGCAACCAAAATGTGCCTGAAATTAGCAGATTACACTATCACAGAGGCAGGCTTCGGTGCTGACCTTGGTGCTGAGAAATTCCTCGACATCAAATGCCGTATGGCGGGCCTGAAACCGAATGCAGTTGTAGTCGTAGCAACTGTTCGTGCCCTGAAATACAACGGCGGCGTTCCGAAAGCAGAACTGAACGGCGAGAACCTGGAAGCTCTGGAGAAAGGTATGCCGAACCTTCTGAAACACGTAAGCAATATCACAAACGTATACAAACTGCCTTGCGTTGTTGCGATCAATGCATTCCCGACCGATACCGAAGCAGAACTGAAGCTGGTTGAGGAGAAATGTAAAGAGCTCGGCGTCAACGTTGTTCTGTCCGAGGTATGGGCAAAAGGCGGCGAGGGCGGCGTAGCCCTGGCAGAAGAAGTTGTCCGTCTTTGCGAGCAGCCGAACGATTTCACCTATGCATACGATCTGGAAGGCTCCATCGAAGAGAAACTGAACGCCATCGTTCAGAAGATCTACGGCGGAAGCAGAGTTGTCCTGACCGCAAATGCACAGAAACAGGCAAAACAGTTAGAGGCTCTCGGATTTGGCAACTGCCCGATCTGTATGGCAAAAACCCAGTACAGCCTGACCGATGATCAGACCAAACTCGGCGCACCGACCGGATTCGAAGTTACCGTACGTAACCTGAAAATCTCCGCTGGTGCAGGCTTCATCGTAGCCCTGACCGGTGACATCATGACCATGCCAGGTCTGCCGAAAGTTCCGGCAGCAGAGCGTATCGATGTAGACGCTACTGGAAAGATTACAGGATTGTTCTAATAACACAGGATATTGTCTTGAAAAGACAGAATAAAGCGTGAAATAAAACACAGAAAAAAAGAGACATTCCTTCGTGAATGTCTCTTTTTTTAGTTTGCGCGCCATGGGCGCGCTCTAACGGGTGAAAGTCCCGAAC
>OGOW01003730.1_pt1 | contig 10663 bp, 10 predicted proteins | sample 1552781 | NCBI WGS metagenome assembly OGOW01 (sample SAMEA2580145, study PRJEB22360) | human gut metagenome | biome: human gut; feature: human-associated habitat; material: faeces | place: Denmark | collected 2008/2010 | reverse complement strand
ATGATCGCTGCAGGGGACCGCGGCCCGCCTGTGGCGGCGGGGTTAGCCGATGCACCGGCCACGCGCAGGAAATTACGGCGGGAAATCTTATTCTGTTCCATAATAATTCCTCTCTTTTTTGCTTGGTATACACTCCGAAGCATTTGTAGCTCTAGTATAAGGCTTGCCGACATTGTTTTACAATGTGCAAGTAGGAGAAAAATTTCTTCCGGAATTGGGCATATTCTCCAATTTTCCGATAAGAACGACTTTTCTTTCGAAATTATTCTTTCAGATTCGCTTTTCATCGTAAACCATCTTCATGCAAAAGATGTGTAAATTTATAGTGTTCCTCGTACAAAAAAAGACCCTCCCCTGCACGGCTTCCGCCATGCGGGAGAGGGTCTTATCATTCAGCTTTTACAGCTCGATCTTGCCGAAGCTCAGATCAGCGAAGTCATCCACACGCTCGGTGCGCTTGGGTGCCACAGGGGCAGCATTTTCGGCATCGCGCGGGGTGTAGGTGCGCTCAGGCACATTGGAGCGGTAGCCGCCACGGCCGCCGCCATTGCGCGGGCCGCGGCCATTCCGGTCACCACGGCGCTCGCCGCCGCGATGATAGCCGCCATTGCGGCCATTGCCGTTGCGGTCACGGCCGCCGCGGGGTCCGCGGGGACGTGCATTTGCGCTCTCAGCCACAGCGTTGGGGTCGGTGGAGTAGATGACCACACGGCGGTCACGGCCCTCGCCCTTGCTCTCGCTGCGGACACCCTCCATCTTGCCGATGGCAGAGTGGATGATGCGGCGCTCGTAGGGGTTCATGGGCTCCATGGCAAAGCTGCGGCCAGTGCGGCGCACCTTGGCACCGATGCGCTGTGCCAGTGCGGTCAGGTCGCTCTCGCGCTTGTCGCGGTAGCCGGCCACGTCGAGGCCCAGCTTGATGTAGTCGCCCTCGAGGCGGTTTGCCACGAGGCTTGCCAGATAGGACAGGCTCTCCATCGTCTCGCCGCGGCGGCCGATGAGGGCGCCCATCTTCTCGCCGTCCAGACGGATGATGGTAGCCTCACCCTTCTGCACAGCGCTGAACTTGACGTCCTGTACGCCCATCTTCTCGATGACATCCTTCAGGTAGTCCACAGCGGCCTTGACCTTGGCGTTCTCCTCGATGTTGATGGGGACTTCCACCTCTTCGCCCTCTGCGGCGAGAGCAGCCTGCTCTTCGGCAGGGGCAGCTTCCTCAGCGGGAGCAGCAGGCTCTTCCACAGCAGCGGGAGCTTCAGGGGCAGTCTCTTCGACGACAGGCTCAGCCGCCACAGGAGCAGCCTTCTCCTCCACAACGGGAGCGGGCTCCTCAACGGGGGCAGCAGGAGCTGCCGCAGGCTCGTCCGGCAGCTCGACGCTGACGCGGACCTTGGCGGGAGTGAGCTTCAGGCCCAGAAAACCGGTCTTCTGGGGCATTTCCAGCACTTCGTAGCTGACGTTGATGTCGTCCTTTTCCACGCCCAGCAGAGCGCAGGCGTTGGTGCGTGCTTCATCGACCGTCTTGCCGGTCGCTTCCTGCGTACGGATCATAACCGTCAATCCTCCTTTTTGTTCTGCAGCTCGCTCAGCGGGACAGTGCGCTCGTCCTTGTAGCGCTCAGCATCCTGCTGGCGGGCATACTCGAGGCGGCGCTTATTCATCTCGCTGGCGGAGATGTTCTTTTCCACGACCTCACCGGTCTTCTCGTCCTGGACCTTGATGGTGGTGCTCTTCACGCCGCGCTTCTCTTCCTTCTTGCGGGAAGCGATCTCGGCCTTGACCTGCTCCTTCATCTTCTCGGGGTCATAGATCTTGCGCATGACCTGGGTCTGGACGGTCATCACGATGTTGGAAATGACGTAGTACAGAGAGAATGCGCAGGGAACGGTAAAGCAGAAGAAGACGTACATCAGAGGCATCATATACATGGTCAGCTTCATGCTGCCCTGCATCTCCTGGCCGGAGGCCTTCATGCTGATGTGGGTGGAGATGAACATGGTGACGACAGCCAGGATGGGGAAGATCAGCAGGGGCAGGTTGTCTGCTGCCAGGCTGTACTGCGGCACACGGGTCAGGTCGATGCCGAAGAAGTCCATGTGCTGGCCGAACTCCGTGATGGTGTTCAGCTGGTCTGCGGTGAACACAGAGGTGACGGTGGACTCACCGGCCAGCACCTGTGCGATGATATTGGTGTCGCGGGTCACCTGAGTGAAGCTGATGCCCAGAGCGGTCATGGCATCGCCTGCGGCGGTGATGGCGTCGGCGCCGATGTGGAAGATGCGCTGCAGCGGGCGGTACACGACCTCGATGACGCCGAACATGACGAGGAAGTTGACCAGCATGGGCATACAGCCTGCGGTGGGCTTATAGCCGTACTCCTGCTGGAGCTTGAGCAGCTCTTCCTGCTGCTTTTCGGGCTTGTCCTTGTACTTTTTCTGGATGTCGGCGATCATCGGCTGGAAAGCGGACATCTTGGCCATGCTCTTCTGCTGGTTGAGCTGCAGAGGGATGCTGAGCAGGCGGATGACGATGGTGAAGATGATGATGTCCCAGCCGTAGTTCGGGATGAGGTTGTAGATCCACTCCATCACATAGCCGAGAGGTACACCGAGGATGTACAAAATATTCATGTCTCTGTCCATTCTGCCCCGCCTGTGGTGCGGGACGGTTATTTTTATCGTAGGACACGCCGCCCACAGTTCAGCACGTCACAAGAAGCAATTATAATAGCATTTCCTCTCAGCCTCCCCTCGCCAGGGGAGGTGGCACGGCGAAGCCGTGACGGAGAGGTCTTCCCCGCTTCAGCGCTCTTCCAAAGAGCATCGGCGAAGAGGTTTTCCACTTATTTTTCGTGTCTGGTGGAAAACAGAGCCGAGGCCGAGAGATGCCGGGCCGGATTTTTCCAGCGGCCCTTTTCCGGCACGGGGTCGTAGCCCCAGCGGCCCAGCGGATTGCACCGGGCGATGCGCCACGCCGTCAGCAGCAGCCCTTTGACGCAGCCGTGGGTGCGGATGGCCTCGATGCCGTACTGGCTGCAGGAGGGCGAAAAGCGGCAGTTCCGCCCCAGCCCCGGGCTGATGAACTTCTGGTAGAGCCGGATGAGCCCGCAGAGGGCTTTCTGAAAGATGCTCACGCCTCGGGCTTCCGGACCGGCGGCAGGGTGGCCGGGGGCTTTGCGCCCGGCTGCTTTGCCTTATCCGGCAGGCCGGCCTGAGCGAAGAGCTTTGCCACGATGGCGCTGAGCTGCCAGCTCTTGAGCCGGGGGGTCATGCCCCGGGCCACGAAAACGAGGTCGTAGCCGCCGATGTTGTAGTCGAGGTGTTCGTCGATGGCGGCCTTCATGACGCGGCGGGCGCGGTTGCGCTGCACGGCGTGGCCGATCTTTTTGGTGGCCGTCAGGCCCACCCGGGTGCGCTTGCTCCGCGTTTTGAGCACGTAGAGCACCAGCGCCTGGTTGACATAGGACTTGCCGCGGGCATACACGCGGCCAAACTCGCCGTTGCGGCGGATGGGACGATAGCGCATCCTGTGCGCCTCCCTTCAGGTGATGTGGGAGCACCGCCCGGAAAAAAGCAATGCTCAGTGTTCAGTATAGCAAAAAAACGCCGACATGAAAAGCTCATCCGGGCGTTTTCTCTGCCAAATCTTTGACAGTTTTTTTAGGCAATGCGACTATTCACCGCAGCTTTCCGGCCTTTTTCCCGAATGCCGGGTAAAAAAATAAGACCGCCAATCCAATATCAGCGGCCTTTTTGCGCATATTCCATTCTGCGCCGGACCTGATGCATACTGCTCAGGATCAGACGGTCAGGCTCTTGCGGCCCTTAGCACGGCGTGCGTTGATGACCTTGCGGCCGTTCTTGGTGCTCATGCGGGTCAGGAAGCCATGAACTTCCTTGCGCTGACGCTTCTTGGGCTGAAAAGTTCTCTTCATGGTTGTATCCTCCGTAAAAACTCGTCCCCGGTATGGGGTCTATTCTGGTCCCAAAATGGGGACAGGCTTGCAATTCAACAGTATATCGCACACTATGGCCTTCTGTCAAGCATTTTTTTCGCTTTCCTTCAAACTTTTTTGAAAAACCTCTGTGGAGAAACTTTCAACTTTTTCACCCATTTCCCGTGGAAAACTTTTTATCCACAATATCTTGTGGCTTTTCTCCGCCTTGGACACAAGGCCGTTTCCCAGACGCAGGTATGTCTTTTTTATGTATTATAAATTACCTTATATAATATAGACGCAGGGGGATTTTTGTGGTATACTAACCTGGTATCAGCAGCATTGTTGAAAACTTCAATGGAGTGGATGTACTATGGATTCTTTCAAGGACGTTTTAGAGGCTGCCCAGAGCTACTGCAAGGCGCAGATGGCGGAGCCGACGTATAATCTCTATATCGACGGGTTGGAGCCTATCAGCTTTGAGGACTCCAGCCATATCACCCTCTCGGTGCGCAACGACTTCATCTGCAAGATCGTGACGGACCGTTATCTCGGCCTGCTCAAAGAGGCCTTCAAAACAGTGCTGGGCTTTGACGTGGACATCACCCTCGTCGTCCCCAGCACACCGCCCCACGAAGTGGTGCTGGCCCAGCAGTACGAGGCGAACCCCGCCTCCCCGCAGGGCAACTATGAATTCACCTTCGAGAACTTCATCAAAGGCCCATCCAACCAGTTTGCGTTTGCTGCGGCGCAGGCTGTTGCGGCCAACCCCTCCGGTGCCTACAACCCGCTGTTCATCTACGGCGGCTCGGGCCTCGGCAAGACCCATCTGCTGACGGCCATCCAGACCGAGATCAAGCGCACCCACCCCGATTTCGTCATCATGTACGTTACCTGCGAGCAGTTCACCAACGAGCTGATCGCCGCCATCCGCGCCGGCAGCACCGAGGACTTCCGGATGAAGTACCGCGTGGCCGACCTGCTGCTGGTGGACGACATCCAGTTCATCGCGGGCAAGGAGTCCACCCAGGAAGAATTCTTCCACACCTTCAACTCCCTCCACGATGCCCACAAGCAGATCGTCATCGCGTCCGACCGCCCGGCCAAGGAGATCAAGAGCCTGGAAGAGCGTCTGCGCACCCGCTTCGAGTGGGGCCTGACCGCCGACGTCCAGCCGCCGGATTTCGAGACCCGCGTGGCCATCGTCAAGCGCAAGGCGGAGCTTCTCCACCTCGATCTGCCCGAGGATGTGGCCGAGTTCATCGCCAACCATCTGAAAAATAACATCCGCCAGCTGGAAGGCGCGGTCAAAAAGCTCAACGCCTACTATATGCTCGAGGGCATCCAGCCGGTCATCAGCGTGGCACAGAATGCCATCAAGGACATCCTCAACGAGACCCAGCCCGTGCCTGTCACCATCGAGAAGATCGTGGGCGAGGTATCCCGCACCTTCAACGTCTCCCCTGCCGACATCCGCGGCACCAAGCGGAACGCCAATGTGGCCTCCGCCCGCCGCGTGGCCATCTACATCCTGCGCGAGGTCACCGGCATGAGCATGGAGGAGATCGGCCGGGAGTTCTCGGGCCGTGACCATTCCACCATCGTCTACTCCCTCAAGACCATGGAGCGGGACATGAAGAATGACCAGCACCTGCGGGAGACGGTGAGCGACATCATCAAGAATGTAAAGGCTTAACGCACCGGAGCAGGCTTAAAAGTCATACTCATTCAGAGGTCAAACCCCAAAATATGGGGAGAAAGAGGAACAAAAAGGGGAAAATAGACCTAGATATTGTGGTGAAAGGCCGAAACTTTCCACTCTTTCCACATGGTTTTCAACATTCAACTTCCGTTTTTCACAGCGGATGTGGAAAGAACCACCGCTCTCCCCGATTCAACATTCCATTCACAGTTCCTCAACATCTCCGTGGAAAACCAAATCCCCGCATCCCGGCAAGGGTTTGCAGAGTTTTCCACATCTTCCCCACCCCCTACTACGATTACTACAACAAGTTCAATAAAGAAAACAGGTTTTTGCATCGGATCCCATGAGGAACGACAGCAAAACTGACGCAAAAAAGGAGAGAAGAAGATTTGAACATCATCTGCGACAAAACTCTTCTGAGTGCAGCCATTGACGGCGTATCCAAAGCAGTCACTCTGCGCTCTACCATCCCGGTACTGGAGGGCATTTTACTGAAGGCAGAAGGCTTCCAGCTGACCCTCACCGGCTACGACCTCGAAATGGGCATCGTGACCACCATCGAAGCCAATGTCAAAGAACCCGGTGAGATCGTGCTGAATGCCAAGCTGCTCAGCAGCATGATCAGCCGGATGCCGGCAGGCCAGATCACCATCCAGTCTGCCGATAATGGCAAAACCACCATCCAGAGCGGCGTGGCGCAGTTTGAGATCCAGTCCATGTCGGCCACCGATTTCCCCGAGCTGCCCAACACCGGCGCCGAGGAGACCCTGACCATCAAGACCGGCGTGCTCCGCGATATGATCGACCGCACCCTCTACGCTGTCAGCCAGGATGAGAAAAAACCTGCGCATACCGGTGAACTTTTTGAGATAGAGCCGGATAAAATGACCATCGTTGCCCTGGACGGCTACCGTCTGGCCATCGTGGAGCGGCCCGTCACTGCCGTCAAGGACATCCGGATCATCGTCCCCAGCAAGACCATGACCGAAGTGTCTCATCTGCTGCCCAACGACGACGAAGAGCCGGTCCACATCTGTGCCAACCGCCGCTACGTCGTGTTCATGACCGCCGGCTACACCATCATGAGCCGCCTCATTGAGGGCGAGTTCCTCAACTATCACAATGTCATTCCGGCCGGCAGCCGCACCCGGGTGACCATCGACACCAAGGAGTTCATCGAGACCATCGAGCGCGCTTCTCTGATTATTACAGAGCGTTTAAAAAATCCCCTCCGCATCACTTTTACAGAGGGTAAAGTCGTCGTCCGCTGCCAGACCAATCTGGGCCGCGTCGTCGATGAGTTCAACGCCGAGTGCGAGGGCGACGAGGTGGAGATCGGCTTTAATAACCGCTACCTGTTGGACGCGCTGCGCAATGCCCGCACCGAGAAAGTGCGGATGGAGATCAGCGGCCCGCTGAGCCCGGTGAAAGTGCTGCCGGTGGAGGGCAATGACTTCCTGTATCTGGTCCTGCCCGTCCGCTTCAAAAACGACTGAGAGGCGTAATAAAATGCAAAAGATCCTCATCCATACCGAATTTATCAAGCTGGACGCCCTGCTGAAATATGCGGGCCTGTGCGAGACCGGCGGCGAAGCCAAGGAGCTCGTTCAGGGCGGGGCCGTGAAGGTCAACGGCGAAGTCTGCACCATGCGCGGCAAGAAGTGCCGCCCGGGCGATACCGTGGAGCTGGACGGCCAGACCATCGAGATCGGGATGGGCGGCTGATGCGGCTGCTCTCTCTCGAAGTCGAAAATTACCGGAACATCGCCTCGGCCAGCCTGACGCCGGGCCGGGAGCTGACTGTCATCTGCGGCAACAACGGCCAGGGCAAGACGAACCTCCTGGAAGCCATCTGGCTGCTCACCGGCGGCAAGAGCTTCCGGGGCGGCAAGGACGCAGAGCTGGTGCGCCGGGGCGAACCCTTCGCCGTGCTCAAAGCGTCCACCCTCCGCGCACAGCAGGAAGAGCAGGAAACGGAAGAGCCGAACCGCGTCCGCCTGACGGTGGGTGCGCCGGACTCTCCCCGCCCGGGCCGGACAGTCTCGGTGAACGGGGGCGCAGTCAAGCGGGCGGCCAGCCTTGCGGGCAGCTTTCCGGCGGTGGTCTTCGACCCCGGACACCTGAGTCTCGTGAAGGGCGCGCCGGAAGGGCGGCGGAAATTTCTGGACGCTGCCCTCTGCCAGCTCTACCCCGGCTACCTGACCCTCTACCGCCGCTATGTCCGGGCCTTGCAGCAGAAAAACGCGCTGCTTCGACGCTCTTCCAATGGCATTGAGCGGCCTTATGCCGAAAAGCGGGCCTTGTTAGAGGTGCTGAATGTGGAGCTTGCCCAGCAGGGCGAGGCCATCCAGCAGCGGCGCAGAGCCTATCTCGCCGCCCTCTCCCCGCTGGCCTGTGCCAACTATGAGGAGCTTTCCCGCGGGGCGGAAACACTGAGTCTGCGGTATGCGGCCCAGTTCGAGCCGGGCGGTCTGGCCCAGCTTCTGCGGCAGAAAATGCCCGAAGAGCTGCGGGCCGGGCAGAGCCTCTGCGGCCCTCACCGGGAAGATCTGGACCTTCTTCTGGACGGTCAGCCTGCAAAAGTGTATGCGAGTCAGGGACAGCAGCGGAGCGTCGTGCTCAGCCTTAAAATGGCCGAAGCCGCCGCAGCTGCCTCCATCACGGGCGAACACCCGGTGATGCTGCTGGACGACGTACTCAGCGAGCTGGACGATGGCCGCAAGCAGTATCTGCTCACCCGGATGCGGGAAAAGCAGACCTTCGTGACCAGCTGCGACGACACCGCTTTCCTCAAAACGGACGGCGAGGTCTACCGGATGAACGGCGGCGTGCTGACGAAAGTGTGATGCAATGTATGTACACCTTGGCCGCGATTATGTCCTGAACGACCGGGACATCATCGGCATCTTCAATCTGGAAACGACGACCATCTCACCCCGGGGGCGGGAGTTTCTGAACTACGCCCAGAAAAACGGGGCGGTGGTGAGCCTGTCCGATGAGCTGCCCCAGAGCTATGTGCTGGCAGATTCCCCGGTGGATACGATCTATCTCTCGGAGCTGTCGTCGGCTGCGCTCAAACGGCGCACGGAGATGAAACTGGAATAAGCCAACCAGCGATTGATCGCTTTTACAAATAGTAACGAAAAAACGAAACAAAACAAAAGGGAGAAAGGAAATGGCAGAGGAAATCATTACCAGTACCAACGCAGAAACTGCGACGGACCATGAATACAACGCCAGCGAGATCCAGGTCCTGAAAGGCCTGGAGGCAGTGCGCAAGCGCCCCGGTATGTATATCGGCTCCACCGGCGAGCGCGGCCTGCACCATCTGGTGTACGAGATCGTGGACAACGCCATCGACGAGGCTCTGGCCGGTTACTGCGACCACATCGAGGTCAAGATCCTGAAGGGCGACATCATTCAGGTCACGGACAATGGCCGCGGCATCCCCGTGGACATCCAGGCTGATACCGGTCTGCCTGCCGTCACCGTCGTCTATACCATCCTCCACGCCGGCGGCAAGTTCGGCGGCGAGAACTCCGGCTACAAGGTGGCCGGCGGCCTGCACGGCGTCGGCGCGTCCGTCGTCAACGCCTGCTCGGAGTGGCTGACCGTCAACGTCCGCCGCGACGGCCGCGAGTACGAGCAGACCTTCCGCCGCGGCGACCCGGACGGCCCGCTGAAGTGCATCGGCACCGTGGACCCCAGTGTCACCGGCACCCGCGTCACCTTCAAGCCCGACCCGGAGATGTTCAAGGACACCACCGTCTACAACTTCGAAACGCTGGAAAAGCGCCTGCGGGAAGAGAGCTTCCTGAACGCCGGTGTCAAGATCACCTTGACCGACGAGCGCGAACTCTACACCCCCGTCCTCGAGGACGGCAAGGAGGGCGAGCCCACCTACCGCACCGAGGTCATGTGCTACGAGGGCGGCATCAAGAGCTTCGTCACCTATCTGGGCGAGAAGCGCGACCTCGAGGTGCTCCACCCCAACGTCATCTATCTCAAGGGTCAGACCGACCGGGGCATGGCAGAAATCGCCTTGCAGTATAATTCCAGCTACAATGAGCTGCTGCTGAGCTTCGCCAACAACGTCAACACCCCCGACGGCGGCACCCACGAAGAGGGCTTCCGCAGCAGCCTCACCCGCGTCTTCAACGATTATGGCCGCAGCCACGGTCTGCTGAAGGACAAGGACGAGAACCTTTCCGGCGCTGACGTCCGTGAGGGCCTCATCTGCGTTATCTCCGTCAAGCTGCAGGAGGCCGAGTTCGAGGGCCAGACCAAGGCAAAGCTGGGCAATACGGAAATTCGAACCCTCGTCTCCAACATGGTCTACTCCAAGCTGATGGAGTTCTTCGAGGAGAACCCCGGCGTGGCCAAGGCCATCTTCGAGAAGGCCACCCAGGCCGCCCGCGCCCGCGCTGCCGCCAAGAAGGCCCGTGAGCTGGTGCGCCGCAAGAGTGCCCTCGAGACCAGCCGGATGCCCGGCAAGCTGGCAGACTGCCGCGAAAAAGACCCCACCCGCACCGAGATCTTCATCGTCGAGGGTGATTCTGCAGGCGGCTCGGCCAAGATGGGCCGTGACTCGGCCATTCAGGCCATCCTCCCCCTGTGGGGCAAGATGCTCAACGTCGAAAAGGCCCGCGCCGACCGTATCTACGGCAACGACAAGCTGATGCCTGTCGTGCTGGCACTGGGCTGCGGCATCGGCGACGAGTTCGATATTTCCAAGCTGCGGTATGACAAAGTGTTCATCATGGCCGATGCCGATGTCGATGGCTCTCACATCTGCACCCTGATGCTCACCTTCTTCTTCCGCTATATGCGCCCCCTCATCGAGCAGGGCCATGTCTATGTGGCACAGCCCCCGCTGTTCAAGGTGCAGAAGGGCAGCACCATCAAATACGCTTACAACGACGCCGAAATGGCCCTGCTCTCGCAGGAGATGCCCGGCGCGAAGATAAACCGCTATAAGGGCCTTGGTGAGATGAACCCGGAGCAGCTCTGGGAGACCACCA
>OGOW01003706.1_pt1 | contig 10724 bp, 9 predicted proteins | sample 1552781 | NCBI WGS metagenome assembly OGOW01 (sample SAMEA2580145, study PRJEB22360) | human gut metagenome | biome: human gut; feature: human-associated habitat; material: faeces | place: Denmark | collected 2008/2010 | reverse complement strand
CGGGTTACCGGGTGCGGATCGTGCCCCGGAGCAGGGTCTACCACCTGGGCGGCGGCACGCTCCAGACCGATTCTCCGGCCAAGGTCTTCTACAATCACCGGAACAATCTCGCCATGCTTTACAAGTGCGCCTCGCCCGCACAGCGGCTTTGCGTGGCCGTCGCGCGCCCGGCGCTCGACCTGCTCGCCGCGCTGTCCTACCTCATGCAGGGCCGCCGGGATAACTTCCGCGCCGTGTTCCGCGCCTGGCGCGACTTCATCCGCTGGCACGGGGCGCTGGCCCGCAAACGGCGTGAGATCCGCGCGAACTGCAAGGGCTCCGCCGCGGAAAACATCTACCGCGGCTCGGTGGTGCTGCGCTATCTTTTCGGCCGGCGGACCTTCGGCGGCATGATGCGCTGACGCGGAGCCGATGTCGTCGTTTTCGCAACGGGACTTGTGCGATCTTCGTTTTTTGCGTATCTTTCTGAAAAATACCCTCGCTTATGATACGTGCGGCTCTTCTGTTGTCGGCAGTCGTGTGTTTTTTGCAGCCTTTTCGCGCGTCGGCGACAGGGCAGGCTGCCGAACGGCTTGTCGTCGGGCGCGATACGATGCAGTTGTTCGCACTGCCGCTGGCGACGGCGGATTCCGCCGTGCTCGCCCGGCTCGAAAAACGGCTGGACGAACTCGATGCCTCCGGCTCTACGGCTTGCTGGCGTCGGTGTATCGGTGTCTGGCGGCTGGACGACGAGGGCATCTTGTGGCTTGAGTGCGTGAACACCGAGGACGGCGACGTCGTATTTTCCGGAGCGGAGCTGGTTCCCGAATTTGCAGCGGGATCACGCGCCCGGGCCGGCTGGTTCAGCGGAGAGATCCGCTATGGCACGGGGAATCTGGTGTATTACCAACACGATGGATTTATGCGGAATCTCGAACGCGAATGGGTGGCTGCGGTGTCCGAGGGGCGCGTGAGGGAGACGAAAGCCTACCGGAACCGGCTGTATGAAAGAGGTGCGGATGCGACGGACAATGCGCAGCGTGTGGCCGCGGCGTTCGACAGCCTTCATGTCGGAAAGTCGCCCGATCTGCTGTCGCTGTATGTGGTCTTTGCAGCCGATTCCACAGGGCGGGTGGTTCGGATCGACCGGGCGCGACTGTTGTCGGAAAAGGGAAGTCCTGTTGTCAGCGATCCGGCTGACCCGCTGTTGCAGGCAGCTCTGCGGGCGTTTCGCTCGGTGTCGCGCTGGGATGCCTGGTGGGTCGGAGGGGTCTGGAAGGAACAGGCGTATTTTATTCCGCTGCGCAGGGCCGGGACGGTTTGGAAACCGCGAAGAGGATAACGATGCTTATTGCTCCGGCTTGCAGGGAAGCGTGAACCAGAAGGTCGAGCCTTTGCCCGGTCGGGATTCGACGCCGATGCGGCCGCCCATCGTTTCGACGATCGACTTCGAGATCGCCAGTCCGATGCCGATGCCCTGCCTGAACGATCCCGCCTTGACGAAACGTTGGAAAAGCTGTTCCCGGTGTTCTTCGGGGATGCCGGCTCCCGTGTCGGCGACGTAGACGTAGAGTTCCCCGCCGCGGATTTCGAATCCGAAATCGACGGAGCCTTCGGAGGTGAATTTCATGGCGTTGCTCAAAAAGTTGGCGATCACCTGAATCAGCCGTTTGCGGTCCGTGCGGATGTAGCGGACGGGATATTTCCTGTGGAAGGTGATCCGCACCGGGCTGTTCTTGGGCTGCCGCATGCGGAAACCGCCTTCCAGCTCTTCCATGACGGCATTGAGTTCCACGTCGGTATATTCGTAGCCGAGGGTTCCGGCTTCGATCTTCGAGAGATCGAGGATGTCGCTGAGTTGCTGCATCAGTACCTCGCCGTTGGAGCGGATGATGCGCATGTACTCCTGTTTCTCGGTCGGGGCGGGGTCGTCCATGAGCAGTTCCGAGAATCCGATGATGGCGTTCAGCGGCGTGCGCAGTTCGTGGCTCATGTTGGCCAGGAAGCGTGATTTCATGCGGTCCGACTCCTCGGCGCGAACGCGGGCTTTCTCCAGTTCGCGCTGGGTGCGTTTCTGGGCCGAGATGTCGCTCACGGTCAGCACCACCCGGGGCTGTCCTGCGACGGTGAGGAAATTGCCCGCCACGCTTACGTCGCAGTCGACGGTTGCCGTGCGGTCGTCGGAGGTGTAGAGCACCATCGGGACCTCCAGTCCCGAGAAGCCTTTCTTCGTCCGGAACACCCCGGTGATGGCCGCGCGGACGGGACAGTCGGCGCACAATTCGTGCGTGCCGCAGACGCCGGCGTCCTCGCCGTTCCTGCAGCGCAGCAGGTTGCCCACCTTGGGCGGCACGGCTTGCGGTGCGGTTCCCGTCGCGGAGCGATAGTTGGTTTGCAGAACGTTGAAATCGGGGTCGATCAGCAGCAGGTAGGCGGCTACGTTGCGGAATATGCAGTCGTTGATCCGGTCGCTTGTTCGGATGTACCGGCGCTGGTAGCAGATACGGACGGCCAGGAGGACGCAAAACGCCGCCAGCACCCCTGTTCCTATTACGTATAACAACTGCATCCGATTATTCGGTTTTCGTTTCCGATCCCAAAGGTAGGTAAAATCCGGTGAAATAGGAGGGTAAATGATAAAAAAGACATCCGGAATCGTCCGGATGTCTTTTTTTGTCGGTGGGGGATCTTTCTATTTGTTGATCTTGGCCCACGAGTCCTTGAGCGTTACCGTGCGGTTGAACACCAGATGACCGGGGGTCGAGTCGGTGTCGGGGCAGAAGTAGCCCACGCGCTCGAACTGTACGGCCTGGCCTACGGGGATGTCGCGCAGCGACGGCTCGAGGTAGCCTGTGATTTTGACCATTGATTCGGGATTGAGGTTGTCCTCCCAGGTCTGCCCTTCGTCCACGTCGTCGGGGTCCTCCTTCGTGAAGAGCGGGTTGAACAGCCGGATTTCGGCCTCCACGGCATCCGCGGCCGACACCCAGTGGATGACGCCTTTCACGCGGCGGCCGTCGCTCGACGAACCTCCGCCCGACATCGGGTCGTAGGTGCAGCGCAGTTCGGTGATGTTGCCCCCCTCGTCCTTGACGACCTCCTCGCACTTGATGAGGTACGAATAGCGCAGGCGCACCTCGCCGCCCGGCGAGAGGCGGAAGAACTTCTTGGGCGGATTCTCCATGAAGTCGTCGCGCTCGATCCAGATCACCTTCGAGAAGGGAACCTGCCGCGTGCCGGCGGCTTCGTCCTCGGGGTTGTTGATCGCCGTGAACAGCTCGGTTTTGTCGTCCTCGTAGTTCGTGATGACCACCTTCAGCGGATTCAGCACGGCCATGCGGCGCTGGGCGACCCGGTTCAGGTCTTCGCGCACGCAGTATTCCAGCTTCCCGAGGTCGATCACGTTGTCGCGCTTGGCGACGCCCACCATCTCGGCGAAGTTGCGCACCGAGGCGGGCGTGTAGCCCTTGCGGCGCAGGGCGCAGATCGTCGGCATGCGGGGATCGTCCCAGCCCATCACGGCGCCCTCCTGCACGAGCTTCAGCAGCTTGCGCTTCGACATCATCGTATAGGTGAGGTTCAGGCGTGCGAACTCGTACTGGTGCGAGGGGAAAATGTCGAGCGCCTGGATGAACCAGTCGTACAGCGGACGGTGCACGTCGAATTCCAGGGTGCAGATCGAGTGGGTGATCCGCTCGATCGAGTCGCTCTGGCCGTGGGCGTAGTCGTACATCGGGTAGATGCACCACTTGTCGCCCGTGCGGTGATGCTCGGCGTGGATGATGCGGTACATGATCGGGTCGCGGAACAGCATGTTCGGATGGGCCATGTCGATCTTGGCGCGCAGCACCTTGGCTCCGTCGGGGAACTCGCCGTTCTTCATTCTCGTGAACAAATCGAGGTTTTCCTCCACCGAACGGTCGCGCCACGGCGAGGGCGTTCCCGGCACGGATACCGTACCGCGGTTTTCGCGGATCTCGTCCTGCGTCTGGTCGTCGACATAGGCCAGCCCCTTCTTGATCAGTACGACGGCCCATTCGTAGAGCTGGTCGAAATAGTCCGACGCGTAACGCTCCAGCTCCCACTGGAAGCCGAGCCACTGGATGTCGTGCTTGATCGAGTCGACGTACTCCACGTCCTCCTTGACGGGGTTCGTGTCGTCGAAGCGCAGGTTGCACTTGCCGCCGTATTTCTTCGCCAGTCCGAAGTTGATGCAGATGCTCTTGGCGTGGCCGATATGCAGGTAACCGTTCGGTTCGGGCGGGAAACGGGTCTGTACGCGCGTTTCGCCCTTGGCGATCGACTCTTCGATGATCTCTTCGAGGAAGTTCAGCGACTTCTCCCGTGTTTCGTTTGTTTCGCTTGCCATATGTTTCGCTTGTTGTATTTTTATTTTTTAGCCTTGGGGCCGATGTTGAACAGCTTCTGGATGTCTACCGAGAGCTTGACCATCTGCTGCGTGCCCATGCCTGAGCCGTCGTAATGGAAGATCATGCCCGCCTCGACGCCCATCGTTCCCTTGAAGAACCGGCGGTCGTAACCGATCCACGTGCGGTTGTAGATATGGTCGGTGGTCGAGTAGAACTGTTCGCCGGCATAGAGCGGTTCGCCGACATAGGCGTACCGGAACGGCTGGAGGTTTTCACCCAGATAGAGGTTGTTTTCGAGTTTCACGCCCCATTTGGTCATGACGAAGTCGATCTGGGCGCCCTTCTGCTTTTTCCATCCCGACTCGATGCTGCGCGCCCGCTGGGGTGCGAACAGAAAGCCCGCCTTGATGTCGAAGTCGAAGTAGGCGTTGAACTCCCAGCCCGCATAGGGATTGACCAGCAGGTTGTCCGTCACGTTCTCGTTGCCGATCTTTCCGGCGAAATGGAACATCGAGAAGGCGTAGCCGAAGTAGAACCCCTTGTCGAGCGTGTAGCGGCCCGCCGAGATGATGCGGAACATTTCGCGCGACTCCTCGGAGTACATGCCCTCCCAGTCGATGGCCATTTCAACATAGGTGTTCCTGCGTCCCGTGGATTTGTAGTGTCCCAGAAAACCCGAAAGGCGGTTGTGGTAGAACGCCGTCGAATCCCCGAAGAACGCCAGCGAGTAGTCGCCCAGCAGCTCTTTGCGGTCGAAGATGCCGGCGTTGGCCTGCACGTTCCTGCTGTTGAACTGATAGTAGGCCGAGGGGCGCGCCTTGCTCAGGAATTTGGTGTCGTCGCCGAAGTTCTGCAAGAGGTCCACGCCGACGATCAGCCGGTTTTTGTCCATCCATTCCACGCCGATCCGGGGTGTGAGCCGGGCGCTGAAGAGCGTCTGCGATTCGTTGAAATCGTTGTTGGCGTACTCCCGGTTGTCGAAACGGGTCGTAAAGTCGGCGCCGACGATCAGCTTCTGCGCTTGGAGACCTCCCCCCGTAATGAAGAGAGCGAGCGCGAATGTCAAGACTTTTTTCAGAGACATAGTGTTGTGTTGATTAGGACCCCAAAAATAGGTAAAATATTTTTTATTTGACTACTTTTGACCCCGAAATCACTTATTTGAACACGTTATGCGAAAAATCACCAACGAGGAGCTGGGGCGTCCCACGGCCGGAGAGTTCGCCGCGATGGAGAAAATGCCCGTTACGGTCGTGCTCGACAACGTCCGTTCGCTGCAGAACGTGGGGGCGTTCTTCCGCACGGGGGACGCTTTCGCCGTGGAGCATATCGCCCTGTGCGGGATTACGGCCGTGCCGCCCAACCGCGACATTCATAAAACGGCGCTGGGGGCCGAGCTGACCGTGCCGTGGAGCTATTACGAGACCACCGAAGCGTGTATCGACCGCCTGCACGCCGACGGCTACGAGGTGCTGGCCGTCGAGCAGGTCGAGGGCGCCGTGATGCTCGATGTCTTCCGCGCCGCGCCCGGCGTGAAGTATGCGCTGGTCTTCGGCAACGAAGTGATGGGCGTGGGGCAGTCGGCCGTGGACCGGTGCGACGGCGCGATCGAAATCCCGCAGGCCGGGACCAAGCATTCGATCAACGTCGCAGTTTCGGGCGGCGTCGTTTTGTGGAGTTTTTTCTGCCGGATCGGGCCGGGACGCTGATCGGGCCGGGACGCTGACCGGGCCGGGAGAATGGCCGGCGGACGGCCGGGTTCAAATAAATTTGGCATTGCGCCCGGCTTGCGCTATATTTGCCCCGATTTACAGGAGATAACAGTAAGTCTTCCTTTGCAAAGGGAGGTTCGGGAGGGATTGTCGATATGGAATAGGCGTTTTGCGCCGTAATACGAATCCGATGGATTCCATGTCGGAACCTTGCGAACGAGTGAAATGTAGAATGCTCCATCGGATTCGCAGTAAACTATGTCTGTAGAAAGTACTGTCAGGGCCGTTACGACCTACCGGCTGACGGAGATGAAACAGCGCGGCGAAAAGATCGCCATGCTGACCTCGTACGACTATTCGATGGCGAAGATCGTCGATGCCGCGGGTATCGACGTGATTCTTGTCGGCGATTCGGCGGCCAATGTGATGGCCGGTTATGAAACGACGCTTCCCATCACCCTCGATATGATGATCTATCACGCCTGCTCGGTCGTGCGCGCCGTCAATCGCGCGCTGGTGGTCGTCGATCTGCCGTTCGGCACCTATCAGGGCAATTCGAAGGTGGCGCTCGATTCGGCCATCCGCATCATGAAGGAGACCGAAGCCGACGCCGTGAAGATCGAGGGCGGCGAGGAGATTCTCGAATCGGTCAACCGCATCCTCTCGGCCGGTATTCCGGTGATGGGACACCTCGGACTTACGCCGCAGTCGATCCACAAGTTCGGCACCTACAATGTACGTGCGAAGGAGGAGGCCGAGGCCGAGAAGCTGGTGCGCGACGCCCATCTGCTGAGCGAAGCGGGCTGTTTCGGCATCGTGCTCGAAAAGATTCCCGCCGCGCTGGCCGCCCGTGTGACGGGTGAAATTCCCACCCCGACGATCGGCATCGGCGCCGGCGGTGCCTGCGACGGTCAGGTGCTGGTAATTCACGACATGCTGGGCATCAACAAGGGATTTTCGCCCCGTTTCCTGCGCCGCTACGCCGACCTGCACACGGTGATGACCGGTGCCGTGGAGCAGTATGTCAGGGATGTGAAGGAGTGCGATTTCCCCAACGAAAAGGAGCAGTATTAGTCCCTGATTCCTTATACACGCAAGCCCCGGCTGGAATGTTCCAGCCGGGGCTTGCGTTGCAGAAGGCTAAAGAAGGCTATTGGATCGTCTTGTGCAGGGCCTCGTAGAAATCCGGTCCTTCGCCCGCGTATTTTCCGATGATGACGCCGTCGGGACCGATGATCACCTTGGTGGGGTATCCGCTGACAGCATATTCGACAGAGATGTCTTCCGCTGCCGGAACGTCTTTCGGATTGTAGACGTTGATCCACGGCAGCCGGTGTTCTTCGACCGCGGCGAGCCATCTCTCCGGAGTGTCGTTGCAGTCGATGCCGACTATTTCCAGTTTGCTTTTATAACGGTCGTAGTATCTCTTCATCTCCGGGATTCCTTTGATGCACCATCCGCACCAGCTGCCCCAGAAGTCGAGCACGACATACTTTCCGCGAAGCGACGAGAGGGTGAAATTCTTATCGTCGGCGGTTTTCAGCGTGAAGTCCGGAGCGGGGCTGCCGGCGACGATCTTCGCTTCGGCCAGCCGGATCAGGCGGTATTTTCCGGCTTTGGCCAGCAGCGGTTCGAGCAATGGCCTAAATATCGAGTTGCGGGCCGCATCGGCGAGTCGTTCGTGGTATGTTAAAACGCTGTCGATGGGTATTTTCGTCAGGCAGTATCCTGCGAGCGGGTTGTTCGGATTGGCGTCGATGTAGTCCATTTCGCAAGCCCGGCGGCGGGCCATCACCTGCCGGAACCGCTCGTAGAGCGCTTCCTGTTCCGCGCGGCTTTTTCCGGCCATGGCATCCTGCAATCGCTGGCCTTCGATCCAGAAGGGTCGCAATTCCTGATAATGGCGGCTGTGATCTTCGTTGAGACGTGTGCCCGAAAGCGTGCAGTTGAAAACCGTCGAGTCGATCTGGCCCCGGAGTACGGCGTGTTCGCCCTTGTCGAGGAATAATTTCATGTCCGAAGTGCTGGTCGAATGGCGTCTTCCCTGATCGAATTCCATGAGCTGCATGGGGATGATGATGAATTGTGTCGGCCGCTCGACAGGCGTGTCGTATGCAAATCGCCCGTTGGCGGCGACGATCGTGTCGTAGGTGATCCGTTGGTCGTCATCTCCCTTGAGACCGGGCATATCTTCGATCGCGCAGTGCACGATGCAGAGTGAATCGTTGGTCAGGCTGTCGATATGCCCCGTGATCGTATGTCGGGGTGCGCAGCCGGCGACGGCGGCCGCAAGCAGGAGGAGCAGGTCTCTTTTCATTTCGGGATGGTGGGTCGATTTTGCATTCAAAGATAACACAAAAAGTCTTACGCCGAACCTATTGATAGAATGTTGATAAAAAAATCGGCGGATAGGTCCGGAAATTAGGCCGTTTCGAAAAAAATCACTACATTTGCGAGCAACAAAAATCCACGTTCATTATGTCTTTTATCAATGAAAGGGTTCAGCCCGAAGGACTTACCTTCGACGATGTGCTGCTTATACCCGCCTATTCGGAAGTGTTGCCGCGAGAGGTCAATGTCCAGACCCGTTTCTCGCGAAATATCTCTCTCAACATCCCCATTGTGTCCGCCGCCATGGACACGGTAACCGAAGCGCCGCTGGCCATCGCCCTGGCGCGGGAAGGAGGAATCGGCGTGATCCACAAGAACATGACCATCGCCGAGCAGGCCGCGCAGGTCCGCAAGGTGAAGCGCGCCGAGAACGGCATGATCTACGATCCGGTGACCATTTCCAAGGACCACACCGTCGGCGACGCGCTGAACCTGATGAAAGAGAACAAGATCGGAGGCATTCCGGTCGTGGATGCGGACAGGATGCTTATCGGCATCGTCACCAACCGCGACCTGCGTTTCCAGCGCGACATGTCGCGCCGCATCGAGGAGGTGATGACGCCCGGCGACCGCCTCGTGACGACGCACAATCCCGAACTCTCCCACGCCCAGGAAATACTGCTCAACAGCAAGATCGAAAAGCTCCCCGTGGTGGACGACGCAGGCCGTCTGGTGGGGCTGATCACTTATAAGGACATCACCAAGGTGCAGGATCACCCCAATGCCTGCAAGGACGCCAAGGGCCGCCTGCGCGTGGCCGCCGGCGTGGGCATTACGCCCGATGCGCTGGAGCGTGTCAAGGCGCTGGTCGCCGAAGACGTCGATGCCGTGGTGCTCGATTCCGCGCACGGGCATTCGATCGCCATGGTGCGCAAGCTGCGGGAGATCAAGGAGGTTTATCCTTCGCTGGAGGTGATCGCAGGCAACGTGGCTACGGCCGAAGCGGCCCGGTTCCTGATCGAAAACGGGGCCGACGGCGTGAAGGTCGGTATCGGTCCGGGTTCGATCTGCACGACGCGCATCATCGCGGGTGTGGGCGTTCCCCAGCTGACGGCCATCTACGACGTGGCCTGCGTGGCCCGCGAGAGCGGCGTTCCGGTGATCGCCGACGGCGGACTGCGTTATTCGGGCGATCTGGTCAAGGCGCTGGCTGCGGGCGGCGACTGCGTGATGATCGGTTCGATGTTCGCCGGCACGGAGGAGGCTCCGGGCGAGACGATCATCTTCAACGGCCGCAAGTTCAAGAGCTACCGCGGCATGGGCTCGATCGACGCCATGAAGGCCGGGTCGGCCGACCGCTATTTCCAGAAGGGCTGCGAAGGCAACATCAGCAAGCTCGTTCCCGAAGGCATCGCCGCGCGCGTGCCGTTCAAGGGCTCCCTTTCCGAGACGGTTTACCAGCTCATCGGCGGCGTCCGTTCGGGCATGGGCTACTGCGGCGCGAAGGACATCGAGACGCTCAAGCAGGCCCGGTTCATCCGCATCACGGCTTCGGGCATGCAGGAGAGCCATCCGCACGACGTAGCCATCACGAGCGAGGCGCCCAACTATTCGAGCGAACGGTAGATGGGACTCCCGGTTTCGAAATACGACTGGTGGATTCTGGCGGCGGCGTTCGCACTGTTCGCCGCATGGCTGATCACCCGCCTTCCGGTGCTGCGTACGCTGGTCCTTGCGGCGGCGTTGGGTTATCTTCTCCGGCGCGTGTGGGTGGGCTATCGAAATTTTGGAAAGTAATTGAACGACTGATATGGAAAAAATCCTGATTCTCGACTTCGGATCGCAGTACACGCAGCTGATCGCACGCCGTGTCCGCGAACTGAACGTCTATTGCGAAATCCACCCCTTCAACAAAATTCCGGCGATAGACGCGTCGGTGCGGGGCGTGATTCTTTCGGGCAGTCCCTTCTCCGTGCGGGACGCACAGGCCCCGACTCCCGACCTTTCGGCCATCAAGGGCAAACTGCCGCTGCTGGGCGTCTGCTACGGCGCGCAGTTCCTCGCCTCGGCTTTCGGCGGCGAGGGGCAGCCCGCGCCCAGCCGCGAATACGGCCGTGCGATGCTCACCGTGGGCGACGCCTCGGATGCGCTGATGCGCGGCCTTCCGGCCCGCACGCAGGTATGGATGTCGCACGGCGACACCATTACGCGCGTGCCCGACAACTATGAACTGATCGCCAGCACCGAGGACGTGCGCGTCGCCGCCTTCCACGTCGGGGGCGAGCAGACGTGGGGCATCCAGTTCCACCCCGAAGTGTACCATTCGACCGAC
>OGOW01003697.1_pt1 | contig 10733 bp, 10 predicted proteins | sample 1552781 | NCBI WGS metagenome assembly OGOW01 (sample SAMEA2580145, study PRJEB22360) | human gut metagenome | biome: human gut; feature: human-associated habitat; material: faeces | place: Denmark | collected 2008/2010 | reverse complement strand
CTTTCTGTTTTTGCGAACTGCTTAAAAGGTTGATAACAAAATTTCAGAGGTAAATACATTTTTTCATGCAAAAAAAGTTGCAAGAATTTTCTTTGAATGACCCCAATATGACACTTATATATTTAATAATCAAAGACTTGCATTCTATTTCGAAAAATCAAAGATAAATTGACAAGATGGTAGGGTTCATAGCATACAGGCGATTGCTCAAAACAGTCCTGTGCAGATTGCTCAAAACAGTCCTATATATACACTACCTACTTATACATAACCTATTAAAGTCTTTCAGACCATGTACTACCACATCAAAGACCGCAAGTGATTCGATAACCGTAAGCAGGCTAAAGAGCATTACGGCATTGCCTGTTTTCGGAAATTACTACATCTAAAAGAAATCATATTTACCAATAACACAAATTCCATTGCTAACGATGAATTATACCGTAATCCCCAAATCAATCGTGAACTTTCAGACGGGCAACAGTAAACCCGTCGATGTTTATGTGTGAGCCATTATTAAATGTTGCTCCAACCACAAGACTAATATTTCCCATGTAACAGAAGAAAAGCTATCCTTACTGACGGGGTTGGATGAACGAACAATCAGACGGAGCATTAAACGCTTAAAGGATGCAGGCTATCTGACTGTGCAGACTATTGTTAAAGAAGATGCAGACAGAGGTTTTATAAAACGCAACTCGTATTATATAAAGCCAACCAGCAAAGATTATTTCTTTTTGGATAACAGTTTCTTTAAAAAGAACTATCCCGCCAAAATCGCAGGTTTCTTGCTGTTATTAAAGGCAATTTGCCTTAATAATACCGATACCGTTCAATGAAGCAACAGCCAAATTACAAAGGCTATCGGCTTATCGAGAAACACAACTACTGCATTATTAAATGAATGTAGGCGATTAGGACTTATTAAAGCCATAGAGAAAGGCTATGAACTGACGGCAGGTTGTTTTATCAATTCAGCAGTCAGAAAGACCGCCGCAGGGATTTATAAAGAGATATGCGAGTTCTGCAAATCAAAGGGCATGACACCGCCAAATTGGGATAAGCGGGCGATGTCGGTACTGCTCACCAAGTACAACGCTATTGACGTATCAAATACCGAGCCGATAAGTCTAACCTACCAACTCGATAAACGATGCAAGAACCTGCCCGAAAAGGTATCGTTGCCTTACTTTATAAAGGCACTCGATATGCAAAAGCCATATCGGAAGATTATAGAGCGAGGGCAACAAACAGAAACAGATTTCAGCGGTTTTGCATTTTAGATATACAGCCCCCGTGCTTACGCACGAGGGCTTTTTCATTTAATAAGAGATGGTGACATATTTCGGGAATTTCTTATTTATATACCCCTTGAAAATTGCGTCACTCCGATTTCTCTCTTTACATACACGCCGCAGGCGTTTATCAGAAACAGGCTATCATGTCTGTTTTTTTGTAAAATATATTCCCTACATATCCATCCACTCCATACTAAAGCCCCCTCCCCGTATTGAAAATGAAAACAGTATCGGATTCTGTTTTACGGTGGGGTTCGATACCTGCAATTATTCGGGAATAACTAACAACAATCTATTATGAACACAACACAGGAACAAACACGACGGATTGCAGATCTGCATGTGCTCTGCGGACAGAACGAAGTGGTCGAGGAACTTATCCGTGCAGGAAAAATCGACGAGGAATATGTCTATCCTTTCGTCGATACGGACGACGAGATTTTCGAATGGTGGCTCGTTACTCCGTGGCTGGCAGAACGGCTCAAAGAACAGGGTGAGGTCGTAATCGACGCTCTCGATTGCCATTGGTGGGGCAGACAGTCAAGCGGACAGGCTGTTTACATGGATGCCGCAATACAGGAGATTGCAGGAGCGTAAAACACGGCCTGCATATCGACATGGCAAAACTGCAAATTACAGAGATTAGGGGCTTTGCAATTTCGGAAAGATTTTACTACCCCTAATTTTCGTTTTCGTGCTGGCATAAAGTCGATAATTGCCAATACAAACTATTTGCACATCACAATTACGGCATTTATGCAGACATAATCCCAAAACCTTTTATCCCCAAGTTAGAACGAACAAAATTGCAATTCCATAGGCTCCGCTATTGGATAGAAACTTTGTTTTTGAGAACTTTGTAACTACAATACCCCAAGAGTGTTGCGTATTGAGAAACATTTTCTAACTTTGTGGCATCGCCCCATACGGGCGGTAACATATTGATTGATGAAAGTGTTTAGCTTCATCCTCGCCAAGAAATCTGGAAAATTTCACTATTACGAGGGATTAAGCAATACAAACACTCATCACTTGCATAGCTATATCATTTCCGATATACTATTCAAGTGTGGGGTATTGTTTATTTCGTAATGGGCATTCCAGAGCCTCTTGGCAGATAAACTAACAACTCCACACTTTCTTTTTGCATATAACCCACCGCAGAGGAGTTGATACGGTACAAAGTGGATTTGAATGTCCTCCAAATACTTGTTTAACGGCATACACTCATCTGCTCAAAATGCGTGGATTATTGCCGTTACTAACAACTGTCATACAATTAAAGCAACTCAAAATATGTGTGACAGATTGCGGATTTTACAGGAGTTGGCAACGACCATACACGGAGTTTCAGATGCAACTATATTCAAAACATTAGCAGAATTTGAACAAGAGCATTATTAACTTTATTAAACTCAATTTTATGAAAAAACTACTATCCCTATTGGCGTGTGGCTTGTTGCTATTCGGATGCAGCAAGGAGTACGATGACAGCGCATTGCGCAATGATTTGAGCGACCTCGAAAATCGTGTGGCCAAGTTGGAAGAACTCTGCAAACAGATGAACACGAATATTTCATCGTTGCAGAAGATTGTAGACGCATTGCAGGATAATTTGTCGATTTCCAGAGTTGAACAAATATCCGATGGTTACATTATCCACTTTTCAGATGGTTCTACTGCTACAATTAAAAATGGCAAGGATAGCGGAACTATTCCTGTGATTGGCGTGAGAAAAGATACGGATGGTTGTTATTATTGGACGCTTGATGGCGAATGGCTAACCGATGAAAAGGGAAACAAGGTAAAAGCACAGGGTACAGACGGCAAGGACGGTGTTGATGGCGAGGATGGCAATGACGGTGCAGACGGAGAAGATGGTACGGATGGAACCAATGGCAAAGATGGCATTACGCCACAACTGAAAATAGAAAATGGTCGCTGGATGCTTTCAATGGATGATGGAAAAACTTGGACTGATATAGGACAAGCAACGGGAGCAGATGGAAAAGATGGAGTAGACGGAACGGACGGAGAAGATGGTGTCGATGGTAAGGACGGAACAAACGGCATCTTCAAAAGTGTAACGGAAGATGATGATAATGTCTATTTCACATTGGAGGACGATTCCGTTATTACGATTCCAAAAAGCGATAATTCAAAGTTTGCAATTGCATTCGATACAACGGATATAGCCATTCTCAACGGAGGTGAGAGCAAAACGATTTCCTATACGATTACAGATGCAACCGAAAATACGGTTGTCAAAGCCATTGCACAGGATGAATGGAAAGTCAAAGTAAATGCTACCTCTACGGATAAGGGAACGATTACGATTACAGCCCCTAATCCGATTGTAGAAAGTGAAATCCTTGTCTTTGCCAACGACGGTTCCTATCATACCGTTATGGTGTCGCTGAATTGCATGCAGGGGCAAATCAATATAGCAGATAATTCTATTGATGCTACTCCAGCTGGAGGTACACAGGAAATCAAATTGACGACGAATCTGGATTACACCGTAGAGATTCCCGATGATGCCCAATCGTGGTTATCGCTGGCTCCCGAAACACGAGCCTTGCGGGAAGATATTATTGCCTTCAATATTTCAGCTAACGAGGGAATACAGCGTTTTGCTACGGTAGCATTGAGAGACGAACAAGGCAATATTTTACAAACGATTATTTTTCGACAATTGGGAACATGTACCGAAATTCATGTCGAAACGAAAGGTGAACTGGAAAATGAATTGGCTGGTTATGATTATGCCAATATCGAATCGTTGAAGATTACAGGCGTGCTGAACGATGTCGATTTTCTGTTTATCTATCGTATGATGCCCAATTTGAAAGACCTCGATATTGCAGAGGTAAATATTACGGCATTGCCGACACAGGCATTTTATAAATCTACAAATGTTGAAAATCTGATTCTTCCCAATACATTAGTAACGATTGGGGAATCTATGTTTTATCAAAGCAAACTGAAAACCGTTGTAATTCCTGCAAATGTAACAACTATCGGTGGATCAGCATTCGAAAACTGTTCATCATTAGCAACCGTAACCTTTGAGAAAGGTTCTCAACTGAAAACTATCGCTGGTGGTTATTATGGCGCTTTTTCGGATTGCAAAACATTAAAAGCCATTGAAATCCCTGCAAGTGTAGAAACGATTGAAGCATCGGCATTCTATGGTTGTTCCTCTCTGACAACCGTAACTTTTGAGAAAGGTTCTCAACTGAAAACTATCGGTGGTGGTCATTATTCTGGCGCCTTTTATGGTTGTACAGCATTAACCTCTATCGAGATTCCAGCAAGTGTAGAAACAATTGAAGCAACGGCATTCAAGGGTTGTTCTAAATTAGCAACAGTAACCTTTGAGAAAGGTTCTCAACTGAAAACTATCGGTGGTGGTTATTATTCTAATTATAATTCTAATTGTAATCCTAATTCTTATTATGGTGCTTTCTCGGATTGTACTGCATTGACTTCTATTGAGATTCCTGCAAGTGTAGAGATGATTGAAGCAGCGGCATTTAAGGGTTGTTCTAAATTAGCAACAGTAACTTTTGAGAAAGGTTCTCAACTGAAAACTATCGGTGGTGGTTATTCTGGTCCTTATGGTCCTTCTTATTATCATGGTGCTTTCTGTCAATTGGAGAATCTAATGACCGTTGATATGTCTGCTTGTACACAGGTTGAGACAATCAATCAATACGCTTTTTATAAGGATTCTGAACTGCGATTATTCAAGATCGGCACGGAGATACCACCGACTTGCGGGTACAATGCTTTTGAGGGGATAAATCCATATTCTGTACTGAAAGTACCTTCAGGTTGTGCCAATGCCTATAAAGCCGCAACAGGATGGAAGAAATTTGCAAGCATTTCTGGATTAGATGAATAAATGTGAAACAATTATGATGTGTTTAGGAAATGCAAATCCATTAATTGCAGAATATATTACCCGATATAGACCGTCATTTCAAATAGAATATAAACGAATTACCACATATAAACCAGAGACACAAAAACCATTTCGACAGATTCCGAATGAAATATGGGTACAATGGGAACAAACGATAAAACGAAATTGCTGGAGGTTTCAGAAAGCAAAAACTTACGATGAAATTTATGATAAACTCTATCGTTTGAAGATTCGAGGAGTAGGAGATAAAACAATAAGAGCGACGGCTAATTATTTGGCAAATAAATTCAATATATCCCTTAATTCAAACAGCTCGCATTTGATGTCGAAAAGGGTGAAATCAATAATTCGAAAGAATGGATTGGATTTAGCAACCGTTTGCCGTGAGGATTTTATTGCGATAAATCCCTTATTCAAAGAACTGACGATGTTGGAAATCATAGATTTTATAACTCGATTCGCTGATAGACTGGAATAGTTTTATCTTAATATTGATTAGAGGACAGACTTGTGTCAAAGGGTTAACTTATAGACCCTCTGCACAAGTTTGTCCTTTCTTTTTACTTGCATATCTCATAGATTTTTCGTATATTTATATCATAATCAGAGATTTATTTAACAACATAAATTTTAGCTAAAATGAACAAAACGCCAAAAACAGAATGAAAACAGGGCGGCGATGAACAACGCATGATGATTTGAAAAGTCGTTGCCTATGATAACTTTTACGGGATGTGTTTAGTCGTATCACGCAATCCCGATGAATTTACGCCCAGCGATTTTATGTATATCATGCCTGACGATACGGACAAAAATGCACCCGTAACACTAACCTTTCAGCGCAGAGGACAGATAACGGCACAGATAAAATGCGCATTGACAAATTCCAACGCAGAAATATTGCTCCTAATGCCTAATATCCTTGAATGAAGAAATGACCAAGTAAACCTATTCGAATTACATATAAAAAACGATACGGTTATTGTCAACTACACGACAACAGAGGGCGGGCAAAAAGATTTCAAATTCCCGTTGGCTGGGTTTAATGAAAAGTATTTAGAGCAATTTATATAAAGATAATCCTCGGCCATACGGTCGGGGATTTTTTATTTATAGAAATCAAAGCTACTGAAAACTGATAAAAACGGGAAAGCGGCGAGAGGGGAAAATTTTTCGCCGATTTTCTGCCCAATATTCAGCTATAATTTAATCTTTATATTGGTTGGCTTGTGTTATTGTTAATTGAACTATTTACCATATAATCAACTATTTATTAATTTTCTCGGTTGAATTGAGAGTTAAACCATCAGTTAAACCGCAACGAAAAGACAGAAACAAGGGGCGAACGGGCTATGCGTAAATCGCTGAATAGCAGTGCTATTTAGAGCGGATGGTGCCATAGCTCAGTTGGTAGAGCAAAGGACTGAAAATCCTTGTGTCCCCGGTTCGATTCCTGGTGGTACCACATTATTAAAGCGCAAATAGCCATTAAGGCTATTTGCGCTTTTCAGTGTCTGATTTTGTCTGCAAATTGTTTGCATCTTCAAATTTTCCCACCTTTTTGTCTTGGCTGCTTGGTGGTCGAAGTAATAAACAAACTCTCGAAAGTGAACGATTTTTTTATTAAATTCGTTTTGCCAAGAAATGAAAACAACAGATTTCATAGACAAATTGAACGCACAAAATTCTAAATTACTGTGCTGGGAACATATGAAAGAAACAAATCTAAAATCGCTGTAAAATGTGACATCTGTGGTTGGGAGTGGACTCCGATTCCATATAGTCTGTTAAAAGGGCATGGATGCCCCAAGTGTGCGAGAGTCAAGCAGAAAACCCATGCCGAGTTTGTTGAGGAATTGCAATCTCAAAGAGACGACGTCGTGCTGATCGGTAGGTATGTAAAAGCGCTCGAAAAAGCCAAATTCAGATGTTTGAAATGCGGACATGAGTGGAATGTCACTCCTGCGCATATCCTTAGTGGCCGGGGATGTCCAGCGTGTGCACTCTCTCGTCGAGGAGCATCCCAGCGTCTGACAATGGAACTGTTTTTAGAGCGTCTTCATGAAATCGATCCGAATCTTGTCGTCAGGAAAGACGTGGAGTATCGTAACAATCGTACACGTATGCCACTACGCTGTAAGGCTTGTGGATATGAATATGAAATAACACCTCATGATGTTCTGCATAGCCGGGGCTGTCCGAATTGTCACAGAGCATGTACCTCTTTTTTAGAGCAGTTCATATATCATTCTTTTGTTCGTGTTCTTGGGGAATCCAAGGTCCTGTCTAGAGATAAAACCGCAATAGGGGCTGAGTTAGACATATACATACCTGAATTGAAAGCGGCTATAGAACCCGGTTCGTGGTATTGGCATAAAAATCTGGTGGCAAGGGATAGGAAGAAACATCGGATATGTAATGAAAAAGGAATCAAGCTTGTAACCATATATGATCATTATGATAATGAGACTCTTCCTTTTGATAATTGCTTTGTGACTGATTGTGACCTTGCTCATGTCAGCAATAGAAATAAACTGATCGATATGACAAAAAGACTCTTTTCGGAATTTGGCTTGGATTCAATTCTTGATACAGATGAATGGGTAAAAATTAGAAAGAGAGCCAAAATGGATTCAAGACGAATGACTACGGAAGAATTCAAAGAAGAACTCTTCGGAATCAATTATAAAATCAGGGTCGTCGGCGAATATACGAAGGCTAATGACAGGATTAAAGTTCAATGTAAAACCTGTAACCATACATGGAACGCAATACCGGCTTCTTTGCGTTTGGGTGTCGGATGCCCTAAGTGTGCCGGCGTTTTACAACTTACACATGACCAGTTTGTGGCAAGATTACGCGTATTGCAGCCCGATCTGATTCCACTGACGGAATATATCAACACGAAGGAAAAGGTTGTTGTAAAATGTAAAGTATGCGGATATGTATGGTCTACTCAACCTTATCATCTTACTGCAACATCTCCAAGACAAAGAACGGGATGTCCGAAATGTTCGGGCAGGGGCCGGAGAACTCCGGATGAATTTGTTGCGGAGATCGCAAATTTGTCACCTGCAATTAAAATCATTGGAACGTTTGTTGGTAGAAATAAACCTATATTGGTGCAATGTGCCGAATGTAATAGGATTTGGCACGCATGGCCGGGGAGTTTATTGAAGGGCGGCGGTTGTAAAGTTTGCAAATCGAAGCAGGCAATACGACAAAGGAATCGGAAGATAAGGTGCATTACGACCGGAGAGATATTCAATACATTAAGAGAAGCCGCTGAAAAGTACAATGTGAGTCCATCGTCTGTTTGCATATGTTGCACCAATCTTCCAAAGCGTAAGCATGCCGGGGGACTGGAGTGGGAATATATTTTAATATGAAATGAAAAAGGCAGGTTTCTCAGACCTGCCTTTTCGCGTTTGCGATCGTATGCTTTTTTCGACTTGTGCACGGCCCGGAACCTTGCCGGACGGCCGTGCCGTGCGATTTCCTCTTCGCGGCTCGCCTTGCGGTGGGCCTTGAGGTAATCCTGCTGGGTGATCTTTTGCTTTTTCATCTTGCGTTGCGTTTTGACGAGCCGGTGATTTCACCGTTCGCGGCGGCAAAGGTAGCGAATTCGTCCGGATCGGCAAAATCCGCAAAAAAACTTATCTTTGCCGACGATGGATTTCAACCGTTACATATCGGCCGCCGAATTCGCGCCGCTTGCCGAGCTGTTCCGCAGGGAGGGTGAAAGCCTCTTCGTCCCCAAGGACGGCTGTTTTTCGTTCCAGCAGGTCCGCAACCGCCGTAGCGGATTGGTCGAGGAGGGCGCTTTCCGCTATGTGCACGCCACGGAAGCGGGCGAGCGGCATGTCGTCGGGTACGCTTTCGCCGGGGAGTTCGTCGGCGACTATATCTCGATGCGCAACGACGCCCCCGCGTGGGTGAGTATCGAAGCGATGTGCGACAGCCGAGTGCTGACGCTGACGGGCGAACGGCTCGAAAAATTCTACCGGACCGACGCTGCACACGAGCGCTTGGGCCGCACCGTCGCCGAGCATATGCTGGCCGAGATTTACGAACGGCTGCTGCAATCGTACGTCTCGACTCCGCAGGAGCGTTACGAATCGCTGCTGGCGCGCTGTCCCGGCCTGCTCGAACTGGTCCCGCTCCGGGAGCTGGCCTCGTTTCTCGGCGTGCGTCCCGAAACGCTGAGCCGCATTCGCCGCCGGGTGCGGTGATTTCTTGATTCGGATCAAGTGTTTTCCGTTTTCCGCGTCCTATCTTTGCGCATATGAAACGAGCTATTGTCATCGGTGCCACTTCCGGCATCGGCCGCGGCCTTGCGGAGTGCTTTGCGGCGCAGGGATATGCCGTGGGGCTGGTCGGCCGCCGGGAAAATCTGTTGAAGGAGATCGCGCAGGCCGATCCTGCTGCATACCGCTTTGCCGTCGCCGACGTGACGCGTCCCGCCGAGACCGTTGCGGCGCTGGAGCATCTGGCCCAAGAACTGGGCGGCATGGATTTATGCGTGGTCTGCGCCGGAACGGGCGATCTGAATCCCTCGCTGGATTTCGCGCTGGAAGAGACGGCCATCCTTACCAACGTGCTGGGCTGGACGGCGGCCGCGGACTGGGCCTACAACCGTTTCGAGCGGCAGGGCGGCGGACATCTGGTCGTCGTCTCGTCGGTCGGTGGACTGCGCGGCGGGGGGGCGGCTCCGGCCTACAACGCTTCGAAAGCCTATCAGATCAACTACGCCGAGGGTCTGCGGCAGCGCGCCGCGAAATCCAGACTCCCGCTTTACATCACCGACGTCCGTCCGGGCTTCGTCGATACGGCGATGGCCAAGGGTGACGGTCTGTTCTGGGTGATGCCGGTCGAAAAAGCCGTCCGGCAGATCGTGCGGGCGGTCCGCCGCCGCAGACGGGTTGCGGTCGTCACCCGCCGCTGGCGCATTGCGGCGTGGCTGCTCCGGCATATGCCCGACGGAATCTACCTCAAAATGTAATGTGTATGAACGGATGGTTTATTGCGGCGGGGACGCTGCTTATCGCGGCGTTTTTCGTCCATGTCGTTTCGGGGAACCGCTTCTATACGGCAGCCTGTCCCGGCCGGAACGCCGCCGCGGACAAAGCCTACGAAGCGTGGCTGATGGGACGGTGCGGCGTCCAGATGATTACGGCGGATCTGGCCCTCGGAGCGGTATTCCTGCTGCTGCTCGGCTTCGGAGTCATTCCCCGCAATTTCCAGCTGGAACTCTTCCTGCTGCTGACTTACGGCGGCTGGGTCCCGCTTTGGCTGGTGTCGCTGGGCTATGAACGCGCGGCGAAGACCCGTTACCTGCGCCTCTGCCATTGGGCGCTGTTTCTGACGGTCGCCCTGCTGGTCCTGCTCGGCATGTAGCGGCGGTAGGCCCGGCGTCTCTTCGGCAGACTGTCCCGGTTGGGACGGCTGCTTTTCGCCGGCCCGCCTATACCCGAAGGGCCGCTGTAGAGGCGTTAGCGCCGACGCGC
>OGOW01003696.1_pt1 | contig 10738 bp, 6 predicted proteins | sample 1552781 | NCBI WGS metagenome assembly OGOW01 (sample SAMEA2580145, study PRJEB22360) | human gut metagenome | biome: human gut; feature: human-associated habitat; material: faeces | place: Denmark | collected 2008/2010 | reverse complement strand
TGAACGCATCAATATTCTTTTCGCTGAGAATCTTCTCAAAGATTCGGTCTCCAAGCTGTTTTATTTTGGTAACAAGAAATCCGCCGTTCATTTTCATGCAAATGCTCCTATATAGTAGTTTACTTCAAATAATACCATATAGGAGCTTTGCTGTCAAGAGGCTGTATGTCTAAAACATCCGGCGAGTTTTTCATAGCCTGCGCTTTTTGTGTTCTTTCCGCCCGAAAGCATTGACGCACCGCGCCGAATCCTGTATCATGAAGCTGTTCATTCGGCTGTTTCTGCCCGTTTGGGCATTGTGCATATTATGAAAGGAGTCCTTTCCTCATGGCGATGAATCTGACCCAGAAAATCCTGTCCGCGCACCTGCTCAGCGGTGAACTGATTCCCGGCTCGGAAATCTCCATCCGCATTGACCAGACGCTGACGCAGGATTCCACCGGTACGATGGCGTACCTGCAATTCGAGGCGATGGGCGTCAAGCGCGTCAAGACAAAGAAGTCCGTGGCGTACATTGACCATAACACGCTGCAAACTGGCTTTGAAAACGCGGATGACCACTATTACATCCAAACGGTGACGAAAAAGCATGGCATTTACTGCTCTAAGCCTGGCAACGGTATCTGCCATCAGGTACAGCTGGAGCGCTTCGGCGCGCCGGGCTACACGCTGCTCGGCTCGGACAGCCATACGCCTACGGGCGGCGGCATCGGGATGCTTGCCATCGGCGCGGGCGGATTGGACGTTGCGGTCGCGATGGGCGGCGGTGCGTATTATCTGGCGTGCCCGCGTGTCGTCGGCGTGCGCCTGCATGGCAAGCTGTCCTACGGCGTTGCGGCGAAGGATATTATTCTGGAAGTCCTGCGCCGGCTGACCGTCAAGGGCGGCGTCGGCAAGGTGATGGAGTACATCGGCGACGGCGTGAAAACGTTGAGTGTCCCGGAGCGTGCGACGATTACGAACATGGGCGCGGAACTCGGCGCGACGACATCCATCTTCCCGTCGGATGAAGTGACCCATGCGTTCCTCAAAGCGCAGCAGCGCGAGCAGGACTTCGTGCCGCTGTCCGCAGACCCGGATGCGGCGTATGACGAAATCCTCGACATTGATTTGACCGCGCTTGAGCCGCTCGTCGCGAAGCCCCATATGCCTGACATCGTGGAAACCGTCAAGCAGTGCGGCCCGATTAAGGTCGATCAGGTGTTTATCGGTTCCTGCACGAACTCTTCCTATACCGACATGATGCGCGTCGCCCGGATTTTGAAGGGCAAGACTGTGCACCCGGACGTGAGCCTTGTCATCGGCCCCGGATCGAAGCAGGTGCTGAGGATGCTGGCGCGCAACGGCGCTTTGGCAGACATGATTGCGGCGGGCGCGCGCATTCTGGAATCCGCTTGCGGGCCGTGCATCGGCAGTCGCCGCGCACGAACGCTGTCTCCGTTCGCACGAACAACCGCAATTTCTACGGCCGCAGCGGAACAAAGTCCGCCGGCATTTACCTGGTCTCCTGCGAGACGGCGGCTGTCACGGCGCTGACTGGCGTGCTGACGGATCCGCGCTGCCTTGACATTGACCTCGACATCCCGATGCCGGAGACGTACACCGTCAACGACAATCTGGTCATCCCTCCGGTCGCGCCGGGCGAAGAGGAGACGGTGGAGGTCGTCCGCGGCCCGAACATTCAGCCCTTCCCGCTGGGCAAGCCGCTGGCGGATGCCATTTCCGGCAAGGTGCTGCTGAAGATGGAGGACAACATCACCACCGACCACATTGCGCCGTCGGACGCGAAGCTCCTGCCGTTCCGCTCGAACGTGCCGTACTTGTCGGACTTCTGCCTGACGCCCGTGGACGCGACGTTCCCGGCGCGCGCGAAGAAGGAAGGCGGCGGCATCCTCGTTGCGGGCATGAACTACGGGCAAGGGTCGAGCCGCGAACACGCCGCGCTTGTCCCGCTGTATCTGGGTATCCGCGCTGTCGTCGCGAAGTCGTTCGCCCGTATTCATCAGGCGAACCTCATCAACAATGGCATTCTGCCGCTGACGTTCCAGAATGAGGCGGATTACGACCGCATCGCGCAGGGCGACACGCTGAGTCTGCCGCACGTCCGCGAGACGGTGGAAAGCGGCAGCGACACGTTCGTGCTGCACAACGACACAAAGGACGAGGATTACATTGTGCTGATGCCGCTGACCGCGCGCCAGCAGGGCTGCATCCTCTATGGCGGACTGCTGAATTATACAAGAGAGAGCGCAAAGGCGGAATAAGATAGTTTGTCCCCCGGAAGTATGGGCTTCCGGGGGATTTTTTCGTGGGGTAGTTAAGTTATAGGTATTTCTTGAAAACCTTCTTGAATTTCAGCGCCATTTCCATCATCCAGTCAAACTGTGCATTCCACGCGCTGCGGTCGTCGAAATTGACCTGCCGTGTCAGCATAATGCGGCTTGCTTTCTTTTCTGGAAGTTCCCGCCAGTCAAGCGTAACGCCCAATTCCTGCTCAATGGCATTCTGTTTTTCAAATAACTGATGATAAAGATCCTTGTCGCCGCGAATATACAGTTCAACAACAAGCAGATTTTCTGTTTTAACCGCGCGTAAGCAAATATCATAAACAGATGAGCCAATGCTCAGGTTCATCCACATTTTGTTTGATGCTTTTCGCTTGCCAAATTGCCTTGCGAACTGCGCGTTTGCATACGCATATTCATTGAAGGCTGTCCAGTAGTCCAAACGGAACTGCTGGCTTTCTGTCTGCTGCTGATTTTTCTTGACGCTCTTAATCCAGTCATTCGGCTTCTCAATCACGCTGAACTTCACCGCAGGATTGGAGCTGCCGACTTTATACAGGTGGATTTCGCACAGGAAAAAGCCAATGTCGTCATCCGTGTGGTTATTCAGCCACTCAATCGCCGCGCGGTGTTCCTCGCGTGCGTGCTTTACCACCCAGATAATCGTCTGCGCATCTTTTCCGGCGGCGTAAGTGATGAGCTTGCCCAGATGGTCGTGGTTGGTATCCTCCAGCTGGTTTTCGATAATAACCTTCTGCCCTGTTGCAATATCGGTCGCGATAATATCCACGCTGAAATCGCCCACAGCAGATTCTGTTCCGTCGACTGCAATTTCCATGCCGATTTCATTGCCCAGAATCGCGATGTTCTCATCCTTCGCCAGCCACGGCGTAAAATCCAGTGCTTCATGCGGCCAAACCTTCCGCAAATCCTGCACTTCGGTCAGAACTTCAAGCTGCTCCTTAGGGCATACCTCCTTTTGTGTGCGGCATATAGCGGGCGCTTATCTTATGATAGCAGATAGGCAGGGAAACGTCAATCGCAAGTATGTTTTTTTCGCAGCAAAACAGCCGGGGACTGCTTTTCCAGCAATCCCCGGCTTTCGTAATCCCAATGAACCCTTACTTGACTTCCAGCAGATTCTTGCATTCCGCGAATGCGCGGCGACCAATGATTTCAATCGTCGCGGGCAGGGTTACGCTCTTGAGCTTCGTGTTGCCCTCGAACGCCTGCGCGCCGATTTCCACCACCGGCAGACCCGCCACCGTGTTCGGAACGGTCAGCGTCGATGCCGTGCCGTTGTACTTGACGACCACAATACCCGTCGAGTCGTCACGAACCGCGAACACGAAGTCGCCTGTCACGGTGAATGCCTTGTTGACAGATTCCAACTCCGTATTGCCGGACAGCGCCTTAATCGTGATGGTGTAGTCGCCCGGCTGCAGCAGCTTCAGACCCGGCACCGTGTAGTTCAGTGCCGCCGTTTCGCCCAGCAGCGCAGCCGTGCCATCCGGCGTGGTCAGCAGCAGCTGATACTTCGCTGCGCCGCCAGCAGCCGTCCACGTCACCGTCAGGTCCTCGCCCTGCTTCGCGGCAGGAACGGTCACGGTCAGCGGATCGTCGGTCACATACAGCGTCAGGGACTGCGCCGGGGAAAGTTCGCCAGCGGTCGTTCCGTAGTAGGGCTTGAACTGAATCGTGCGGACACCGTTGCCGCTGCCCAGCGAAGCGAAGGCGCGCTCGATAACCGTCACATCGCCAGTCGTCGGGTAGCTGGTATTTGCCTTGCCGTCCACACACAGGACGACCTTCGTCGCGTTCTTGGTGTTGACCGTGAACGTCACCGGCACATTCAGCTTCACGCGGCTGGGATTCATGGTGAAGTTGACGACTTCCGGCTTGTTGACCACGGTCGTCGTCAGTGTAATCGTGTACGCCTTAAACTTTTCGCCCGCCGTCGTGCCGTTGTAAGGCTGGAACTGAATCGTACGGACGCCGCCATTATTCCCCAGCGACGAGAACGACATCGTGAACTCGTACTTCGACATGCTGGTCGTTACGTCCTCAAAGCGGCGGTTCACCTGCCCGTCGACATACATCAGCAGCTTCGTTGCGTTGTCCAGATAAACAGTGAATTTAATCTGCTCGCCCAGCACCGCGGTCGTCTTGTCAATCTTGACATTCGCAATCACGGGGGCAGCAGACGAACCGCTCGCCAGGGAAATGGTGGTTGCGGTGGTCTTGTCGCCGCCGACTGCGCCGTTGTAGGCTTGGAACGCAATGGTACGCTTGCCCCCGTTGTTCCCCAGCGAAGAGAACGCCATGGTGAAGGTGTATTCCGTCATATCAGGGGTGATGTTCTCGAAGCGGCGGTTGACACTGCCGTCGATGTACATCAGCACCTTCGTGGCGTCCTTGATGCGCAGGGTGAAGGTGATATTTTCGCCCAGCGTCGCGTTCGGATTGCTGATTTTCAGCAGCTCAACCCGCGGCTTGTTTGCCACGCTGATGGTAATCGTCTTGGTGTCGGACATAGCGCCGGGCGTGTTGCCATTGTAGGGCTGGAACGCTACCGTGCGCACGCCGCCGTTTGAGCCGAGCGTCGAGAAGGACATCTGGAACGTCGTCGCGCCGTCCTTCACGTCGTAGATGTAGCGGTTCAGCTTGCCATCAATGTAGACACGCATCTTCGTCGTGTTCTTGGTGTTGATGGTGAAGGTGATGGTTTCGTTCAAATCAACCGTGGATTTGTTCAAACTCCAGCTGGTCACGGTCGGCTTGTTCGGGCTTTCGTTTGCGACAGTCACAACACGTTCGGAGGTCTTTTCACCCGCCGTCGTGCCGTTATAGGCTTGGAACGCAATGGCGCGCTTGCCCCCGTTGTTCCCCAGCGAAGAGAAGGACATGGTGAAGGTGTATTCCGTCATGTCGGGGGTGATGTCCTCGAAGCGGCGGTTGACACTGCCGTCGATGTACATCAGCACCTTCGTGGCGTTCTTGACGCTCAGGGTGAAGGTGATGTTCTCGCCCAGACCCACGGTCGTCTTGTCGATATTCTTTACCGTTACCTGCGGCTTGACAGACGGCTTCGTCAGCGTAATCGTTTGTTCAGCGGACTTTTCGCCGGGCGTATTGCCGTTGTAGGCTTGGAACGCGATGGTGCGCTTGCCCCCCTTGCTTCCCATCGAGGAGAAGGACATGGTAAGCGTCGACGTGTCAGTGGGTACGTCGTAGATGTAGCGGTTGACGCTGCCGTCAATGTACATCAAAATTTTGGTGGCGTTCTTCGTGTGGATGGTGAAGGTGATATTCTCGCCCAGCTCTGCCGTCGCCTTGTCCATTTCGAACGTCGGTTTGCCCGGAATAATCACATCCGCGCGGTCGATGTTTTCGAGGTCATCCGGCACGTCCGTAGGTACGGGGGTCAACGCGGGTTCCTCGGTCGGCACGACAACAGGCTCTTCAGTCGGCACGACAGCGGGCTCTTCGGTCGGCTCAACAGCGGGCTCTTCGGTCGGCACGACAGCGGGCTCTTCGGTCGGCTCAACAGCGGGTTCCTCGGTCGGCACGACAACAGGTTCTTCGGTCGGCACGACAACGGGCTCTTCCGTCGGCTCAACTACAGGTTCTTCCGTCGGCACGGGCGTGGGTGCAGGGGTCGGCACGGGTTCTTCCGTCGCAGCCGCAAACACCAGCAGGGCACTGGGCATTTCCACACCGCTCGCGAAAACACCGGTGTGACGTTGATTCTCAATGCCCTCTTCCGGCACAGGATGCACTGCATCCGCCGCCAGATAGCCATATGCAACGCCAGCCGTCTGGTCATACACGCAGACGGAAATCCGTTCATTCAGCTGACCCTTCTGCGGACGATGCGTCACATACACTACGCCAGTTACCTGACCAACCAGCTCATCGCCCGTCGGATTCAGGTACAGCTGTGCGCTGCTGAACGTCGCGGCAAAGCCGGAGTTAAAGAACTCGTTATCCAGCACGGAGCGGCTGTAATCTACGGCTGCTTCGTCCACGATTTCGGGCGCTTCCGTTGCTTCGGGAATATCCGTTGCTTCGGGAACATCCGTCGCTTCAGGGATTTCCGTCGCTTCGGGAACATCCGTCGCTTCGGGCGCTTCCGTTGCTTCGGGAACATCCGTCGCTTCGGGGATTTCCGTTGCTTCAGGAACATCCGTCGCTTCGGGGATTTCCGTTACCTTAGGAACATCCGTCGCTTCCGGTGCTTCCGTCGGCACGACCTCAACCGTTTCCGCCGGCGGAGTTTCCGGCTCTTCTGCAGCCGCCGTCAGCACTGTTCCCATACTGCCCGTTACCATGAATACAGCCAGCAGGAAAGACAATGCCTTTCGCATCCACTTTTTGTCCTTCATCGTCCTCACTCCTTGTTCTGTGCAATCTTCCGGCACGACGTATGGTTGTGCCAATGGCAAGCGATTGCTGTTTTCCATCTTTCTTTTCGCGGCGAGCTGCAGTGCTCCCGGTGGATATAGCAAGCTCTTTCCCAATTCCAGCTATATTGTAACAAATTACAAGTCGGCTGTCAATACTTACCGCGCAGAAAGCCGCATTTTATACGAAAATCAAGGCGCTTTCTCTGCATCTGTCTCGCGGAACTGATTTTTCCATTGCCGAATTGCCGTGGTCGGCAAATCAATTTGCGTCTCCCATGCGGAACAGATGCGCTCCTCCAGCACATCCAAATTCCCGCCGCGGGGCAGGACAGGCAGATTCGTGTCCTTCGCGATTTCACTTGCGCGGTTGTCTACCGCCAGAATCAGGCTTCGGCAGCCCATGTTCATTGCGTGGATGCCGCCGTGCAGCCGCGTGCCAACGTAGTCAATCCCGCCTGACGCCAAAAGCGCTGTGTAATCTTGCAGATTCGGCTGAATCAGGTGCAAATTCTGCGTCACGCGCGCATCCATTTGGCGCAGGCAGGCGTAGTCCTCAACTGCTTGCAGCCACACATACACCTCGCGATAGTGCTTTTGCAGCATGGTCAGCATCCGCGCATCCTGCTCCGGGCTGCTACGGTAGTCCGTCAGCGTTGTCACGACGCGCTCCGCCTTGTGCGTCGGAATCTGCGCGCATTTGTCGTCTGTCAGCCCCCACATTGTCGGACACGCCGTATTCAGCACGTTCGTGATGCCCAGCTTCAGCAGGCGCTGGCGCGTGTATTCGTCGCGCACCGCGTGCAGGTACTGCCCATCCAGCAGCGTTTTTAGAATCCGCTTCGTGTATCCTGTCGGCTCGTCCTGGTATTGATACCACCCCGCGCCCAGCAAAATGACATGCGTGCGCTGAAATTTCTCACGAATCAGGCGGAAATTCAGCAGCTCCCGCTTGTGCAAATCGCCGCAGCGCATCATCACCGCGTCCCGCAGGCGGATATTCCACATCCTTTGGCGGCGCATGTCCGAGGAAAGCAGATTCGTCCCGCAGACAAATGCGTAATCCGCACTGCCGACGTGCTTCATCGACACTTTCGACAGCCTGTCCCGAACCGGCACGGCGACGGACAGCTGCACAGGAAAGCAGTCGTGCAGCACATGCTCGCAGGCGTTGCGGATGATGAAATCTCCCTGATTCGCTGTTGAGATGGTAGGGTCAAAACGCACAATTTTACGGCAGTGCTGCATTTCCTGATCGATCATGCCTTCTTCCTCCATTTGCGCAAGAAACTCCGCCCTTTTTCAAGCATCCAGCGGTATTCTGCCGTCCGCCCCAGCGCCAGCGTGTACAGGAGCGCCGTCGCCGCCGCGCAGGTGATGCCCTTGATGATAATCCACATCAGCGTATGCCCCATCCGCGCGCACAGCAGCAGCGACAGCGCCATCACCGCGCCGTTGAGCAGCAGCAGGCCGCCCTGCGCCTTGAAATACGCGGCAGCGCTGCGCCCGAAGGTGCGATGGAACAGCACTTTCGGCTCATACCAGAAGATGGTGCAGAGCCGCGCCAGCCCGGTTGCGCCGATGATGCCCGCCACGCCGAAGAAGTGCCCCAGCAGGATGGACAGCAGGATGTTGACCAGCGCCGTCATAAACATAACATACTTCATTTGCCGAAAAAGCCCCAGCGTTTCGCGGTACATCCACACAGGCGCGACGATGGTGCTCAGGTAGAATGTGAACAGCACCGCCGCCACTGTCCCTGTGTCCATCAGGTATTCTTCGCCCACCCAGATGGGGATGAAGTCCTGTACAATCGCGCCGTACGCGGCGACGCAGAAGCCTGTAATCGCCCCGAAGAGGACAATCAGGTTGCGGAACATGGCGTATGACTTTTCCGAATTCTTCTCGGCATTCAGATTTCCCAAGCTGGCGGAAATGCCGGTAATCACGATGGAAACGAACGTCGTCACATACGTCGTCAGCGACGCGTAGTTGGAGTAGTAACCGACGAACACTGTGCCCAGCATGATGGAAATCAGGATGTTGTCCGTGTTGTTGATAAGTATTGTCGCCAGCTTGTAGAGGAACATGGAGCGGATGTTGTCGTTCAGCTCCTGCTTGCGGTGCATCAGCGCACATTTCTGCTTTTTCCGCAGGAAGGGGTACATCTTATCCGCTAAATGGCTCAGCACCGCGTTCTGCAGGAGGGTGCAGGCAATCTGAATCAGCAAATAGCCCAGATAGCTGCCCCAAATCAGCAGGCACGCCATCTGCGCCGCATACTGCAACACCAGCGCCGCGGCGGAAACTATGTTCTGCAAATATGCCTTCTGGTCGGCCTGAATCAGCGTCGTTTTGTAGATGACCAGATAGGATGCCACGGAGTTCGCCAGGTACAGCACATAGTAGACGATCAGCTGCGCCATCGGCAGCTCACTGCTGATGATGAGCGGCAGGAAGGGGATTACCGCCGCGCCCAGCAGCGCTACCGCCAGCGCAATCAGACGGTAAATGCGACGATAATAGCCCAGCAGGTGCTGGATTTCGCCCGTGTCGCCCCGGTGCAGCGGTGCGTACAAGCTGTACACCAGCACGTTGCCCACGCCCAGTTCCGCCAGTGACAGCATGGCCAGAATGTTGCTGTACAGCCCGTTGACACCCGTGTAATCCGCGCCCAGCCGGCGCACAAACACCGTTCGCACGGCAAAAGCCAGCAGCAGCGTAACCACCTGCCGCACCGCGCCTACACCGATGTTGCGTGCCGTGTTTTCGCTCCTTGATGCTGTGTTCATGATTCCTCTCCGCCTGTTTCGCCTGTCTGCTCCTGCGCCGCGTCCTCCGGCTGCGTGTTAAACGTCAGGCGCAGTTTTTCCGGCGGCACAGTGCATCGCCACCTGCGCTTCTTCTGGCTGCGCGCATTTGCCTGCTGATCAGGCGTGTCCTCCGCGTCCGGCTGCCACTTGCCCAGCAGTCCCAGAAACAGTATGTTCAGGAAAACGCCCTCCGTGTTGATGCACAGGAAATACAGCAGGAAAACGCCCAGCACATACAGCAGCCGCGCCTTGGCAAATTTGGTGCGGATACCGCGGTACGTCAGCCACAGCCAAACTGCCGGGAGAATCAACCCTGTATCCATGACGAAGGCGGCAAAGCCGTTGGAAATGTTCTGCACCCTGTGTTCCAGCAGGATTTCCGCCTTCCGCTCCGAGAAAACGCCCTGTCCCGCAATGGGGGATTCCAGCCCGATTTCAAAGCCGCTGAAGGTGTCGTTCCACCGCGTGTAGAATGAACCGCCGGAATTTCGTCCGACAATCTTGCGTTCCACCACGCCCGTGGCAGACTCGATGACAAACAGCAAAATCAGCCCAATGAACGCCGCCATCTTGATGCTGCGCGCCATTTTCCCGCCCTTTTTGCGGAATGCCACCGTCAGCAGCACAACGCCCAGACAAATGAAGCCTGTTGTGGACAGCGTGCTGAGGATGGTGACGATCAGCAGCGCAATTTCCCAGCAGTATTTCTTTTTGCTCATGCCCATGCGCGTTTCGTCGCTCATCAGGAACAGCAGCGCGAAGTTCAGGAAAATCTGGTGGCTGCCCGGCTCGTTGAACATACCCGCATTGCGGTGGAAAACCGGGATGTTCAGCCAGCCTAAGGTAAAATAAGGCGTCAGATAAAATCCGTTGACGCTGGAAACTTCGTAGTGCAGCAGCGGCAGCGGCAGGGGCAGCAACCACCAGTTCAGGAAAAACAGCACGAACCCGACGGCAAATGCTGTCCAGATTCTCCCCCAAGTGATTTTCTCACCCTTGACACCCTTCGTACCCAGACAGGACAAGGCAAGCAAAAGGACGGAAAACAGCTTCGTGTAGAGAATGGAATGGAACAGCCCCGCCGTGCGGTCGAAGTTCAGAAGGATTTTGTCCACCACGCCGATGTTCACGCCCCACAGCCGGATGGCTTCGTAGCAGAACCAGTACACGTTCATGACCACTAAAATGATACTCACGGCACGCAGAAAATCCATGATTTTCGCCAATGCCCTCAAAT
>OGOW01003689.1_pt1 | contig 10750 bp, 7 predicted proteins | sample 1552781 | NCBI WGS metagenome assembly OGOW01 (sample SAMEA2580145, study PRJEB22360) | human gut metagenome | biome: human gut; feature: human-associated habitat; material: faeces | place: Denmark | collected 2008/2010 | reverse complement strand
GAAATAAAAAGCATAACAGCAACAACAAACACAATAAAAATAACAGCAACAGATGAAGCAAGTGGAATATACTCATATGCAATATCAGAAAGTAGCCAAACACCAACAAAATTCACAATAGTAGACAACACAAAATTATTAAATAAAATAATAGAAAACGTAAAACAAAGCACAAAATACTACGTATGGGTAAAAGATGAAGCCGGAAACATAAGCAACGCAGCAGAAGTAACAACAGCAACAGTACCAAAACTAACAAACGCAAACACAACAATAACAAAAACACCAAGTGATTGGACAAACCAAAGCGTAACAGCAAAAGCAGAAACAACAGAAAAAGGATATTCATTACAAACAAAAAAAGACAACGGAGAATGGCAAAACACAGACACACAAAATTACACAGAAAACGGAACAATATATGCACGTTTATGGGACGGAACAAATGCAGGAGAAGAAACATATGCAAACATAACAAACATAGACAAAGCAGCACCAACATCAACAGGAGCAGAAATAAAAAATGTAACAGCAGCAGGATATGACGTATATGTATATGGAGTAAAAGACGCAGGATCAGGAGTAAATAGAGTACAATTCCCAACATGGACAGAAGCAAACGGCCAAGACGACATACAAGGAAGTTGGCAAACATCAACAGCAGCAAAAGGAACAAAACAACAAGATGGAACAACATGGGTATACCATGTAAACATAACAGACCACAAAACAGAAGCAGGAGTATACAACACACACGTATACGCATATGACAATTTAGGAAACGGAAAATACATATTTGGACAACAAATAACAGTACCAAAAGTAAAAATAACATATGACGAAAACTACATAGCAAATGGAGAAACAGAAAGCAAAAAACAAACAGTAGAAAAAATATACAACACAGAACTAGGAACACTAAGTACACCAACAAGAACAGGATATACATTTGTAGGCTGGTTCACAGAAAAATCAGGAGGAACACAAATATCTGGAACAACCAAAACACCAGTATCAGACACAACATACTATGCACACTGGACAGCAAACCAATTAAACTTTGCAAACCAAACAATAACAAAAACATTTAGCACAAATGCACAAACAGCAAATATAACAGCTGCAAGCAACGGAACAGGAAGTTATACATACACAGAAAAATCAGAGAAAAATGCATCAGGAACAGCAACAAACTATATAAGTATAAGTGGAACAACAATAAACATAGCAGCAAACACACCAGCAGGAACATATACATATGTAATAACTGCAACAGACAATGGTTCAAAAGTAACAAAAGACGCAACATACACAATAAAAATAGAAAGAGCAAAAACAGCAACAGCGGCCGCAGCAAACAAAACATATAATGGAGCAAACCAACCAGGTGTAGCAGGAACAAACGTAACATGGACAGGAACAACATCTGCAATAGATGCAGGAACATACACAGCAACAGCAACACCAGATGGAAACCACGCATGGAGTGATGGAACAACAAATGCAAAAGCAATAACATGGAAGATGAATCCAAAATCTATAGCAGTAACATGGGGAACAACTACAACATTTACATATAATGGACAACCACAAGCCCCAACAGTAAGTGCAACAAGCGGAATAACTGGAGAAACAATAAATGTAACAAGAACAACTGGAACAAATGTAGGAAGTTACACATCAACAGCAAGCATAAGCAGTGTAACAGGAGGAAGAGCAAGAAAAGAAAACTACACTTTAACAGGAAACACAAAAGCATTTACAATAAATAAAGCAAGTGTAGCAACACCTGCAAACCTATCAGTATCAACAGCTGGAATAGTAACATGGTCAGGAGCAACAAATGCAACATCATACGAAATTAGTATAAATGGAAGTAATTGGACAGCTGCAACAAGTAGAGTAAACTACTTAAGCACAATAATAGGAGCAACAGGAAACAGAACAGTATATGTAAGAGCAATAAACAAAGACTCAAACAACTATGCAACACCAAGTGGAAACGCCACAAAAGCAGTTGCAGTATATGCTTTAACAATAAACAGTAACTCAACAACAATGGGAACAGTAGACACAGCAAGTTACAATGTTATAAGTGGAGCAACATATACAACAAGTGGAAATAAACTAACAATAAAAGGAATAACAACAGGAACAACAACAAGCGATTTAAAAACAATAACAGCAACAAACAAAACAGGATACTGACCGCGCCACATCCCACAGCGATAATACCCATCTTGATCCCGTTTTCCATCGAAAATGCCGGGATTCCTGTGACATGAAAATTCTCCGGATGAATCCCGAAGCTTCCCGCAAAATCATAAGCAACCAGCGATGCCACCACGCATGGCAACAGTGCCGCATAGTACATCACGCCCACGCTGACAACTTCCATGGCAAATACCGCAGCTGCCATCGGTGTACCGAATACCGCCGAAAACGCTGCACTCATTCCGCACATAACGATCACATGGCGGTCTTCCTCATCCAGATGGATCCACCGTCCCAGCTGATTGCCGATACTTCCGCCCAGCTGGATCGCCGCACCTTCCCTGCCCGCAGAACCACCCAGCAGATGCGTCAGTGCCGTAGCGATAAAAATCAGTGGTGCTGAACGAAGCGGAACCTCATCCTGCGACCGGATCGTAGAGAGTACCTGGGTTGTTCCTCTGTCCTCTTTTCCAATCTTCTGATATAAAAACACGATCAACAAACCGCCAAAAGGTAATAATAAAACGACCACCGGCTGATCCGTCCGAAACTGTGTCACCCAGCCTAGACACCCGGCAAATAAACTGCTGGCACCGCCAACCACTCCACCGATCAAAAGTGCCAGCAGAATCCATTTGACAAAGTTACTCATATCCTGCTGGATTCGTTTTCCATAATAATGCGACATCACTTCCAGACGGTGATGCCCCTTTTTCATAGGTTCCATATATTCCCCCGCTTCCCTTTTCCTCTTTTGTATATTCTTCCTGTTTCCACGGAATCATACTTTCTTTCAGTATACTCTATCCCCTAGCATTTTTCCAGCGGAAGGAGCGAAAATGCCAGTTAAAAAGAATGCTGTTTGATTTACAGAAAAGGAATTTTCTGCACATCAAAAGACAGGGCGAAACTGCTCCCCGTTCAGTTTCGCCCTGTCTTCCCTTATTTTTAATTTTTATTTATCTCCCTTATGCTACTGCCTTACCCCTTACGCATAAATTCCTTCCGAATCCGTAATCTCATACTCAAAGGTCTTCAGATTTGCACGCAGTGTTGCGCTCTCGCCCTGGTTTGTCCAGGTGAAGGTGATGGTTTCGCCTTCTGTGGATACCGCCAGATCTGCGTCAAAACCAAATGCTTTGGATACGTTTCTGAAATGCAGAAGTTTCAACTGCTCTTTTACGATATCTGTCTTCATCAGTTCTTCGATCTGTGCTGCGGACAGATTGGTACGGTTGATTTCTTTATGACCGCCGGCACCGGCACGTTTAACAGCCTCGTGGTCGTTCTTGCCAGCGAAAAGATCCAAGTACCATACCTGCGGTTTTCCAGGCATGAACATCTGCAGTGCTCTGGCCATAAGCATTTTTTTGTCATCTTCGCCCAGTGCACTGTAATAAGTTGCATTTACCTGATAATATACATTTTTCTGACCATGAAGATCTTTCACATATCCGCCTCTTGCAACAACAGTGTCGATGATCTGCTGGATTCTTTCTTCCGGGATCAGCCCCTTCAGATCCAGAAGCGGGATTCCATCGTGGCAGCCCAGCATGTTGACTACATGGATTTCTTTTTCCATCAGTTCTTTTGCCCATTTTTCCAGAGTGGAACCGTTGCCGCTTTCCAGTGCATCGATGATCATTCCCGGAAGGAAGAAATCGTAGGTCATGTAACCCTGTTTTGCAATCTGTTCATAGTTCTTCTCTCCGTAGCTTGCATGGATCTCCGGAAGCAGCGTCAGGTTATATTTGTCTGCCAGTTTGCGGACTTTTTCCAGCAGTTCCCAGGTTCCCGGCTCATTCAGGAAGTTTTTCTCACCCGGCTCCTTCGGCGCATAGGCAAATGCATCCAAACGGACGATCTTTGCACCGTATCCAGCCAGTGTTTTCAGAGTATTCTCATAGAACTCCCATACCAGCGGGGATTTGATGTTCAGATCCATCTGTCCCAGGTATTTTCTCTTGCTCTCCAGCAGTTCCACAACGCTGTCCTTACAGCTGTCATCGATGGTGAGTTCCGCCGGTTTCTTACCTGCTGCGATCTCTTCGTTGACTTTCTTTGCGATCAGATCTGCCTTATAATACTGCACGTTAGCTACCTGCATGATATCCTGTGCATCCAGAACCGGATATTTGATTTCCTGATAGAAGGTATTCCAGTACGGTACATTTTTCCCATCCGGGAAACGTACCATCAGGATCGGAAGACCCGGTTTGCGGAAGAACATATGCTGGATCAGCTCCTGATCCGGCTGGATGTAGCCTTCCTCGGTCATGGTTCCCTTACCGTCCCAGAATTTGTTCCAGTCAATGAAGAAATCACGATATTTGGAATCGTCACCATTTTTCAGAATATCTTGAAACTGACTGGATAATACAGAAGCGTGATTCAGGATAAAGTCGAGTTTCAGATTGATACCCAGTTTATCCAGTGCTTCCAGATCTTTCCGGTCCGCCAGTTCTTCGTTCAGTGTGTAATCGATCACGGAAAATCCGCGATCCAGATCCGTATTAAATACACTTGGAAGAATATAGAAGGAAGAAAATACATCCTTTAATTCCGGTTTCTGTAAAAATCCGGTGATATCGCTGAGGGTTCCGCCTACGCTGTCCGGATATGCATTTAACATCGGTTTTGCATCTGCTGTAACGGTCATTTTACTCATGCTTCTCTCTCCTTATATTCTTCCCTGATCCATAATCTCTTTGTATTCGTCATAGGATAACAGTTTTCCTGCTTTGGATACGATCACTTTCGCTTTATGAGCCTGGCTTTCCAGCATATCCTGTTCCAGTTCCAGTACCATGGTGGTAAATGGGCTGTCTACAGCACCGTCACGGTTTCTTGCTTTTCTGTGTGCCATAGTCTCCTGTGGAGTACTGTTTAACAGAACCGGAATATCTACACCCTTGTAATTGTCACTGTTTCCGTGTGTCCACTCGATGATCAGGATCTCGGTATCAGAGAAATCCACTTCTTCATACCACAGTTCGGTATCTTCTCTTCCCATCCGTTTCAGCCAGATCTTTTCTGCCTTGTTTTTAAAGCTTTCAACGATTCCTTCCACTTCTTTGAAATCGATTTCATTCAGGGTACCAAGATATCCTCTCAGGCCTGTCTTACCATTTTCCAGATAAGATTCATACCAGTCGTAGCTCTCTTTCAGCTTCGGATCTGCATCCATTCCTGCAATCTGTCTTTCATGGATAATGTCGAATCTTTCTTTTGTAAATGTTCCGTCTTTTACCATACCGCGGATCGCGCTCTCACGAAATACATGAAGACGTTCTGCATCGTTGTACTTTGGAATTCTGTGCGGATAGTTATCTCCGGACAGTGTATAGGCTTTCATTCCAATCTGATTAAAATAGAAAGAAAGCAGAGAAGCGGTCTCTGATTTTCCTACTCCGGATCCACCGCATACAGTCAGTACGATCTTGCGGTCTGCGTCTTCTTTTTTCAGTTCTCTGATCTGTCCTAAAAGTTCTCTGAATATCAGGTTTGCTTTGTTGATGTGATCTTCACCAATCTCGATCTTGTCTCCTGGCATGTCACCCTGTGGGATCTTCTCCGGGATCACCGGTGCAGTCCATGCAGAAGGGTTTTCCACATATTTGTTCATGTTTGCCTCCTCTTGTCCGCTGCCTTCCGGCAGCTGCTGAATCATTGCGTTTTCACTTGTCTGTCAGATAAATGGATTACTTCCCGAGATTGTTAAAAGCATATCGGGATATAATCGCTGTTATTATATGCCAGATACCTGTTTTTCGTCAATATTTCTTCAAAATATTTCTCCGTGTAATTTTTATGTAATATTTATTTAATATCTTTATGATAAAATATTTCATATTTTGTCGGGCACTCATTATACAAGTGCAGCGCTGTTGTTTCCCGGCGTTCGTGCTGTCATCTTTCGTCAGCACGGACACACAGGCACCGCAGCCACTGACAAATGAACGATCTGGCACTGCCAGAAAAAAATTTCAAAAGAGGAGGAAATCTATGAAAAAGTTTTATGCGTGGTATCAAAAACATATCACAAGTGCAATCTTCATCGGTCTGATTCTCGGTATTCTGACCGGACTTTTTCTGGCTGGACGATTTGAACCTGTACTGACCGTCACCAGTCTTCTGGGAAGCATCTATATGAATGCACTGAATATGATGATCTTCCCTCTGGTCTTCTGTTCCATCATCATGGGTATCACCAGTATCGGTAATGCCCGTACCACCGGAAAGATTACCGGTTATTCCATGATCTTTTTCCTGTGTACCACCGGACTTGCCAGTCTGGCAGGACTGATCATCCCACGTCTGATCCGCCTTGGAAAAGGAGTTAACTTCGAGATGGCAACTTCCGATATCCAGGCGACCGAGATGACCAGCATCCTGGATACCGTAAAAAACCTGATCCCGTCCAATCCGGTAGCTGCTTTTGCCAACGGAAATATGCTTCAGGTTCTGGTATTTGCCGTTATCATCGGTTTTACCCTGTTGGCGATCAAAGAAAAAGGGGAACCTCTGTTACATCTGATTGATTCCTGTAACGAGGTATGTCTGAAGATCATCAGCACCGTGATGTATTTTACCCCGATCGGTGTCTTCTGTACCATCGTACCGGTTGTAGAAGCCAACGGAACCAAGACGATCCTGTCTCTGGCTACCCAGCTGATCATTCTGTATGTAACTTTCTACGGATTTGCACTGTTCATCTATGGAGGATCCGTAAAAATTCTTGGTAAGACAAGCCCGGTCAAATTCTTCAAGGCCATCATGCCTGCTGCTCTGAATGCCTTCGGAACCTGTTCCAGTTCCGCAACCATCCCGATCAGCAAACAGTGTGTGGAAGAAGAACTTGGTGTCTCCAACAAGATCACCAGTATCACCATTCCTCTGGGAGCAACCGTCAACATGGATGCGGTATCCATCCTGATGTCCTTTATGATCATGTTCTTCGCCAATGCCTGCGGTATTAACGTAAGCATCAGCATGATGATCATCATCCTGTTAGCCAACGTTCTCCTTTCTGTGGGAACTCCGGGTATCCCCGGTGGAGCCATTGCTTCTTTCGCAGCTCTTGCTACCATGGCAGGGCTTCCGGCCGGCGTTATGGGTGTCTACATCAGTATCAACACCCTGTGTGATATGGGTGCAACCTGTGTCAACGTCATCGGTGACCTGGCTGCCTGCGTGGTTCTGAAGGAGAAAATCAAGTTAGACGAATAAAACAATTAATTACATAAGTGCAGAAAACGGGATCCACTCGGACATCGAAAATGATTCCAGGTGAATCCCGTTTTTATTTTCTCATTTCTTTCAGCAGATTTTCTCTAGAGCGTGTCTGAAAAAGGCTTTTCGTGAGCTGCGAGTCCCAATTTGTGGGAGATTTTATCCGAATGAGGGCGGCGTAGCGGGCTACGGCAACCGAATGAGGGTAAAATATACCGCAAAGTGGGGCTTGCAGATTGCGGAAATGATTTTTCAGACACGCTCTAGCCCTCTTACAATCTTTCCGATCTGCTCCATATCTACCGAAGAATAATTCATCACATAAGTATTCTCAATTCCTGCTTTCTTTTCATAATAAAACTTAGAGAGCGGTGACAGTTTGATGCCCTGGGCTTTTGCCAGTTCCATTACATTCTCCTCAGCTTTCTCCGTTTTCAATTTCATCAGAAAATGCACACCGGCCTCTTCCCCGGATATTTCCACACATTTGTGCAGGCCACTATCCCGGATCGCAGATAAGAATCCATTTTTCTTATTTTGATAGTAATTGCGCAGCCGGTTAATATGTTTTTCGAAATATCCTTCTTTGATAAACAGATCCAGGGTATATTGTTCAAAGTTTGATACCGTACAGGAATAAAATGATAATTTCTGGTAAAACTGTTCCAAAAGCGGACGCGGCAGGATCATATAACTGATACGCACGGTAGAAGCCAGCGTCTTTGTAAAGGTATTCATATAAATAACTTTTTCGGAAATATCGATACTTTGCAGGGTAGGGATCGGTTTCCCTCCCAGACGCAGTTCACTGTCGTAATCGTCCTCGATGATGTATTTTCCTTCTCCTTTCGCCGCCCAGCCAAGGAGTTCATAACGGCGGCTGATCGGCATCACGATTCCGGTCGGATAATGATGGGATGGAGAAATATGTACAATATCTACCTTTTTTTCCTCTAACTGAGAAACTTCCACGCCTTCTTTATCCATATCGATGTATTTCCAGTTAACCTGATAGTTCTGATAGATTTTTCCGATCTTCTGATACCCCGGATTTTCCACCGCATAGACCGCTTCGTGTCCCAAAAGCTGGATCAAAAGCCCGCACAGATACTCGGTTCCGGCTCCGATGATGATCTGCTCCGGCTGTACCGTCATGCCCCGGAAGTCTTTCAGATAGCCCGCGATCGACTGTCTGAGCGACATGATTCCTCCACAGGGCGGGTTGGTCATCAGCTGGATCCGGCTGTCGCTTAATACCTCCCGGACCATCTTTGCCCAGATGGTAAACGGAAACTGATCGGCTTCGGTCTGGTTACTGGTAAAATCCGCTAGATAGCTGTTTTCTCCGCTGGTCAGGGGAATGATCTCCTGCACTTCTTCTCTCTGTTTGCTCTCCAGTACGCCCTTAAAATCCGTTACATAGAATCCTCTTTTGGGCATGGAATAGATATAACCCTCCGCGATCAGCTGCTCATAGGCATTTTCTACGGTGATCACGCTGATACCCAGATTTTTTGCAAAACTCCGCTTGGACGGAAGTTTCTCTCCTGCCTGCAAATTGCCCTGTAAAATGTCGTTTTTGATGCATTTATACAGATATTCATACATCGAATCTGACCCTATATTTGTAAAATTATACGTCAGCATGGTTCTTCTTTTCTCCTATCTGGTCTTACTGAATATATTTATTTTGATGATTTTTTCATATCCACTTTAGCATTATAATCTACCCATATATTTTTTTCAAGAGATTAACCTACTACTTAAGGAGGAACATTATTATGGAAAACAGATACGAACTGAACAAAGAACTGGCACAGATGTTAAAGGGCGGTGTCATCATGGATGTTACCACACCGGAGCAGGCAAAGATCGCGGAAGCAGCCGGTGCCTGTGCGGTCATGGCTCTGGAGCGGATCCCGGCAGATATCCGTGCAGCGGGCGGCGTTTCCCGTATGAGTGATCCGAAGATGATCCAGGGCATCCAGAACGCGGTTTCTATCCCGGTTATGGCAAAATGCCGAATCGGTCATTTTGTGGAGGCTCAAGTTCTCGAAGCAATCGAGATTGATTATATCGATGAGAGTGAGGTGCTCTCTCCGGCTGATGATGTGTATCATATCAATAAGAAGAATTTTAAAGTTCCTTTTGTATGTGGCGCAAAAGATCTGGGCGAGGCGCTTCGCCGGATCAACGAGGGTGCTTCCATGATTCGTACCAAAGGAGAACCTGGAACCGGTGATATCGTACAGGCGGTACGTCATATGCGGAAAATGAACAGCGCGATCGCACAGATCAAAGGCATGCGCGAGGATGAACTTTTTGAGATTGCAAAGCAGTTACAGGTTCCTTTTGATCTGGTTGCTTATGTACATGAAAATGGAAAGCTTCCGGTGGTTAATTTTGCTGCCGGCGGTGTGGCTACTCCTGCGGATGCTGCTCTGATGATGCTGCTGGGTGCAGAAGGTGTCTTTGTAGGATCCGGTATTTTCAAATCCGGTAATCCGGAGAAGAGAGCAAATGCGATTGTAAAAGCGGTTACGAATTATACGGATGCGAAGATGATCGCCGAATTGTCTGAGGATCTCGGAGAAGCGATGGTTGGTATCAATGAGTCTGAGATTCAGCTTCTGATGGCAGAAAGGGGCAAATAAGATGAAGATTGCGGTTCTTGCTGTACAGGGGGCTTTTATTGAGCACGAGCGGAAGCTGGAAGCGCTTGGTGTTTCCTGTGTGGAACTTCGCAAGGCGGGGGATCTGAACCAGTCTTATGACGGGCTGGTTCTTCCCGGCGGCGAAAGTACGGTACAGGGGAAGCTTTTACGGGAGCTTGGGATGTTTGATACGATCCGGAAGCAGATTCAGGAGGGGCTTCCGGTTTTGGCTACCTGCGCGGGGATGATTCTTCTGGCGGATTCGCTGGAGGGTGATGCGACGGTGCATCTTCAGACGGTCCCGATGGTGGTGAAGCGGAATGCTTATGGACGGCAGCTTGGTAGTTTTCATACGGAGGCAGAGTTTAAGGGAATTGGGGAGATTCCTATGACGTTTATCCGGGCGCCTTATGTGTCGGAGGTTTCGGATGGGATTGAAGTGCTGGCTGTGGTAGAGGACCGGGTTGTGGCGGTTCGGTATGGGAAGCAGATAGCGCTGGCGTTTCATCCGGAGCTGGATGAGGATCATCGGGTGCATGAAGAGTTTTTACGAATGTGTGGGGAAAAATAAGTTCGGTTTGGTTCAGGACGGACGAAGCGGGAGGGCGGCAAACCTGTTTTCTCCATTTGGATCAATTTTCACCATCTCG
>OGOW01003679.1_pt1 | contig 10774 bp, 8 predicted proteins | sample 1552781 | NCBI WGS metagenome assembly OGOW01 (sample SAMEA2580145, study PRJEB22360) | human gut metagenome | biome: human gut; feature: human-associated habitat; material: faeces | place: Denmark | collected 2008/2010 | reverse complement strand
ATGATACCATATTCCTGCTCATCTGGCTCTTCTTTTTTGCGGATTACCGGTTCTCGCAAGAACAAGTCTTCCGCCGTCATTTCTTCATCCTGTTGTTTTTCTCTTTTGGACTGCTGCGAATTTAATAATTCCTGCAATGGAGTTTCACGGATCTCTTCCACAGCTTTCTCTTTTGCTGCCCCGGTAAGCCCACGCCTGGTTTTCCCAGTGCTGATGCGGTCCAGCCACTCATCCGGGTCTTCCTTCCTTCTAGTCCGCTGAAGGAGCGGGATCTCAATTTCCTTTACGTGTTCCGGGCTGGCCGGTGCCCATTTCCCAGACCGGTAAAAGGCATTGAACGGGCCGATCCCGCCCGCATACAGATACATGCGGGCGATGTTTTTGATTGCCTGGTTGCGGTAATACGGCTCGAACCCTTCCAACCACGTGCAAAGGTCTCCTTGCGTCCGATCATCCAGCCAGACCTTGACTCTGCTGTTCTTTTTCCTGGTCTTATCAAGTGTCAGCGGTTTCGGAAATGTAAAGCGGATCTCTTCTCCTAAGAAACACGCCTGTAAAGCCCTTGCGAAAATAAAACCCAGGTCAAGCCCGTTTAGGCGGATTTGCAGCAGGTCGTCATCATGGTAATTATACAGTCTGATCTCCATGTATGCCACTTGCTATCCCTCCTTACTCTCCGTCTGACTTGGCCGTATCGCGTTCTTTCCGGCGCAGGCCGCTGACTGCATACAGATAATATCCGCGGACGTTGGTATAGATCAAATCCGTCGTATCCTTACAGTTCTCATTTCCCATTAAAATAGTCAGTCCGTTTCCGCCGATTTCGCAGAGTGCGCCGAAATACTCCTTCATGGCCTGCTCCCACGGAGCGAAGGTTCCGCCGGTGAGTACTAAGTAGCGGTATTCACTGATGCTGTCCTTGATATTTTCTCCGATCTGACTGCAGAGATCATCGAATACCTCATTCACCGCTTCTTCTAAGAATGGTGCGATCTCATGATAAACACGGCGGGGGCGTCCGTTGCTCGGATTCCACTCCACCATGGATACCTTGCCCGCTTCTAAAGCTGCCTGGATCGTCAGCTGATCTACCTGTACTCCGCCGCATTTTTCCTGCATCTTTTTGATGGTCTTATCTAAGATCGCATGCATGCCAACGCTTGTGAACGTCGCACGTCCGCGGATCTGGCGGTTGTAGAGCTCGTAAAGGTCCACAGTCTCAAATCCGGCATCAGCAATCAAAACGTTGGAGGAAAAATAATTCCTTGCGGATTTGGTGCTTCTCGTATCATCGTTCATACTGATGCTCATGAGCGTGCCTTCCGGCTGTGCCATGATGCCGACATCCTTTTCTTCCAGTGTGAAGTCAAAGGACTGAGTCCGGTCTCCGAGGCGGAGGGTGAATTTGTGGTGCCCAGTCAGTGCCTGAGTAAGTTCCTGACGGTCCGTTCCTTTCAAATAGGCTGGCGGAAGTCCGGTCTGCACGTAAGGCGCAAGTCCTGCGTTATAGGCGCCTGCCCCCGTATTCATCATGCCGAAGCCGATACCTGTACGGGCAATGATACGGAACATCTCAGAAAGGTAACGGTGTCTGCTGAACAATTTCTCATCCGTTTCATTCGTGTCATTTGCACTAACGGAGCGCATGGCAGATTCCCCTACCCTCCATACCTCATTCGTGGTATCGTCGATGTACCAGATTTCATCCTTTACCGGGGATCCCACGATCGTTTCGCGCAGTCCCAGCTTTTTTGCATAGGAAGGGAAGCAGCTGCAGCCATTCGGGGAGTAGGTCTTTACTGCAGAGTATCCGATATCGATGGCAACCGGCCAGTAGGTGCGGCAGGATGCATGCTTGACACTTTTAAATTCTGTTTTTGTTCTGAAATCCAATGTTTCCAATGATGGGTCCTCCTTTGCGTAACAAACTTATCTTCAGTATGTCTTACGGATATCAGCCATTTTTTTGCGGATAACACTTTTTGGCCACTTTCTCTACCTGAATGCCTATGTCTTAATCCCCGCGTTACGGAGCACCGGTCATTTTGATGCCGGGTGTTATCAATCGGCAGACAGGCTCTTAACATTTCTCGTATTGTGCCAAAATAAAGATCCATAATGTGTCAGGCTGACTATAAGACTGTGATCGCCGCCTGTGCCGGGCGTTCAGGATGTTCCCGGAGAACACCCCTGCCGGAGCGGCTTTCGTATTATCCCTTTCAGTATGCATCATAAAAATAAGGCGTGTTTTTGCGGATAACACTTTTTGGTCATTTTTGTCACACAAAAAGCCCCAGGAGAAATCTCTCCTGGGGCTCATGCTGAATCATTGTTCCGGCACGCAGTATAAATACGTGCGCTCGTCTTGGCTCCCGTAAGAACAGGTCACCAGAACGTACAGGTCATCAGCATCGACATCAAGCCCCGTATGGGACTTGATAAAGTCTATGACCTGGCCGTGGTTTTCCAGTACATTTCGATAAGAGCCGTCCGCTCTACCTGCATAACAATATACAGGTTTTAAGCGGAGCTCCCGATCGGAAGTCTGGATTGTTACGTTCTGGTGTTCCGCAAAGTAGGTTGCGTCTGTAAAACGCGCTACATCACGGAACATCGAACCGTTCTTCATGTGGTGACCGTAAATCGTATGGAGGCCTTTCTCATGAATGTCATGATTGGCGTCCATGTAAATACAGCCACCAACGGACTTTTTACCCTCCATGTCACGGTGCAGATAATACTCATTATCCGCATTCTGCATGATCGGGTAAGCAATCTTTGTCCCATCAACGGAAATGTATCCGATACAGTCTGGATACTTCTCCATGATGGCAGTCAGTTGTTCGGATGGTTCGTAAACCGGTTCTGTCGGTTTGTCCTCATCCTCCTCATTTTCTTTTGCGGGTTCCGGCTGCGTCTCCGGGGCTGTTTCAGCCTCGGACATTGCAGCCTGGATCGCCGCAAACTCCTGCGCCTCCTGCTTGAGACGCAGGTTCTTCCGTACGATCATGGTACCGGAAATCGCCATGATGGCTACTAACAATATCATGATCATTTTTTTCATTGTTTTCATATAGTCCTCCTTGGGACGGAAGTTGAGCAAATTACAGCCCCGTCCTTTTTTTAAATTTTTTGTTTTCTTATCCGGGTCTGCAAAAGCAAATTATTTGCCAGAGACCGGATACTCTCAATGATTTCAGCATGTATGTACTCAATGCCTCATCATTTATATATCATCAGTATGTATCACGTGCTCTGGCTTTTTTCTCCCGTTTTTAGCCCGTACAACCGCGCAATCTGGATACCAGACAAAAAATAAGGGCAGGATCGCATCCTGCCCCGAAATGGTCATTTAATTATTCGTTTGCGCCGTTTTCTTCCGTTTCCGCTCTTTCGCTATCCGCCTCCTGGATGTCTTCCGTCTCCTCATAGGAATCGGAAGATTCATAAGCTTCCGTTTCGGATGCGACTGCTTCCTCTTCGGCAATTGCTTCTGCCTCGTCCTGGGTCACCGATTCCTCATAAGCGGCGGCATTTGCTTTTGCGCGCTCAGCGGCATCACGTTCCCTCTGTGCGGACTGCGCTTTTTCCTGCTCTTTGCGCATCCGGTTGTAGGCATTTAAAACATCACTCTGTTTTACCATTTCTTGGATGACAAAGGTCTGAAGGAAATAGATCTTGCCGCGGAACTCATTCCTTGCGGATTCCATGGTGCCGATCACGTAAACGATATCGTTCATATGGAAATCATTCTCTAAGTTACGCGGGGAACGGTAATACATGGCTGTTACCGGGTATGTACGCCCATCCTTCTCGCACTCTAAGCGAAGTTCGTAGATCGTATCGTAGCGTTTCGTGATACCAATGATCTTGGCTTCAACGCGGACTTCGCAGGTCGGGGTCGCATAGCGGCTTCCAAATCCTGGAACGCCGAGCAGCTGTTCCATCTGAGTATGGTCATGCTCCACCGTATCGATAAAAAGTACGGTATGCTCGTCATAGCCGGTACCGCTCGGCGTTGCATAGGAACCTAAGTACCCCTTGATGATCACGTTGTCGTTTTTGCTGAAATCCTGGATGATCTCTTTGGTTACGGTATACTGGTTGTACAGGGCTTCCGGGAAAAACGTATTCGCGGAGTCCACGAAAGTCACATTGCCCTCTTCGTCACGGACAGGTTTACGGGCCGGTACGGAGTACGGAACTGTTAAGGATCCGCCACGCTCACTTCCGTACACGTGGGAAATTTTTCCTCTTAAAAAAACTTCATTCAGTCTTGGTGTGGTGTTTGTGTTCTTCTTTGCCATAAGTTTCTTCTCGTCCTTTCATTCTTTTTTGCCTGATAGTTTTTGTTTTCACTTTCAGCCCGCTCCGGGAATTTGCGGACCGTTTTTCTTCTTTTTCTTCTGCTTGTTCTTCATCTTTCTTCGTCCGACCGCCGTGGCAGGTGGCTGTCTAATATCAGTATGTCGACTGTTGTGATTTTGCTGGCAGGCATTTTCAGATGAGCGTTTATATAAACATGACGGTCAAAAAAAGAGCCCGCCCGTTTTCCGGGAAGGCTCTCTTATATGAAACTTAAACTCTGGTCACGCCTGTCTTATCATTAAAGACTTCCATGACATCATGATTGTTGACGCCGCACACGAAGACGTGGTCATATCCTTCCAAGAATTCCTTGGATGTGATCGTCTTATGTACGTATTCAAGCGTCTGTCGGTCCAGCTGCTCCAGGTTATCGATGAATGCCATCCGCATGCCGGTCAGGCTGTTTAACATATCGATCACTAAGAATGTCACGATGATCTTCTCACCACTTGACAGCCCCATGTAGTAGACCGGTTCCTTGCTTGCCGGAGTGGATGCGTAGACCTTGATACCATTATCAAGCTTAAAGCTGATCTGGTAGCCGTTGGAATGCTCCGCGTGGGCATTGCATACAGATTCAAAATCTTCCACATAGTGTTTGACGATGCCCTGCTTGACCGGTCCTTTTTCCGCAAGTGCGTCAATGAGGACGGTATACTGAGCAATCTCATCCACAAGCTTCCGGTTCATCGCTTCCATCCGGTTCTTCATAACCCCGTTTAAGATGTTCTGCTTTTCGGCTTCCAGCGCCTTTCTGCGTTCTGCGATATCCGTTTTGCCGGCTGCGACCGGTTTTACCGGGAGGACCGGGAGCGTATCCTTTAAGGTCTTGACCTTTTCCTGTGTCAGGCGGACATTATTATAGGCTTTCGCCTGCTTTTCCTCTGCCAGGATCTGGTCGTTTAACTCCTTGATCCGCGCGGTTGCCGCCACAATCTCTTCCTCCGCTTTTTTAAGGGCCGCTTCCTGGGTGGCCACTGCCTTGGAAATCTCATCTTTCACGGTTGTTTTGTCCGTGGTACAGGTAAGCTGCTTGGAAATCGGGCATACGGTGGATTCCAGGTTGGTCAAGGTTGCGCGCAGGCTCTTTAAGGTCGTCTCTGCGGTGGCCCTGGTGGTCAGTGCTGCAGATTTGGACTGATCCAGTTTCGCAAGCTCTGCCCGGCACGCCTTTAAGGTCTCCGGATCGGGCTCTTTCACGGAATGGACAAGTAACCAGTCCTCACACTTTTTGATCAGTGCTTCCTGATCATCGCGTTTCTTTTTCGCGATTTCGTATTCCTTGAGCCTTGCGCTGTTATCCGCATACATCCGATCCTGTGCCTCTAAATCATACCGGTCAGCTTCCACCTCTTCCAAAGTCCTTGCAACCGGCTCGCATTTTATGACCGAAATCTGCGCCTCATTCTGCTTGACTGTCGCTTTCTTTGCCTTTCTGGTATCAGTAAGTGCGTCCCTGCAGACATCCAGCGCATAGATCCCGAACGGGAAGCCGTCCGGGCAGAGGTACTGTTCTAAGATGGTACTCTGCTCATCCGTGAGTGCCGGCATATAGGATAAGATATCCTGAAAGGTGAATTCCTCCGGGAGGTATTCCAAAAGGAGTGCCAGGAATTCATCCGGCTTCATGTGTGCGAAGATATCGCTGGAGCTGATCACCTGTAGGTTTGACGGGGATACTCCGGTGATTTCGGAGACCTTGGCGTTTAACTGTTTCTCTGCCATGCGGTTCCCATCCGGGCCGCCGATCTTGCAGGTCGTGTTTCCGGCCACGCGCTCCCGGTAAATATCCAGTCCTGTTTCCGCCTCCGTAAGCTCCACGGCGCAATCGCGGATCTCCGCGCCCTTTGGAAGGCTGCCGGAAATGCCATAGCGCAGCGCGTTTAACAGGCTGCTCTTGCCGTAGCCGTTTTCATGGAACACGTAAACGAGCTTTTTGGGGGCAAATTCAAATTTCTTTCCGTTCCAGTTATGGATCTGGACCTTCTTTAATTTCATTTTTCTTCCTTTCTGCATCCCTTGCCGCAAATGCCGCAGGGATGTCTTTCCTCTGATGTTCGTCTGTTTTCACAATCTGACGCAGGCCCGCCGTGGCGGGCCTGTGGATTGCCTTTCTTATGATGTGTCTGCCTGGTTATGAACGGAGTGTCGTAATCTCACCGGTTACGATGTAGTCGGTCGCAAAAGCACTTTCCTGTTTTTTGTCCGGCTCCGGTTCCTGTGTGATACCACAGTCCGCACAGCACATGCAACTGTCCGTCGGGTCATATACCATCGGTTCCCCGCAGATTGGGCACGGTATCGAGTGGTAATAGACCGAGATCTTTCCGCAACAGAACGCCGCCTTTTTTTTGGTGACGGTATCGTCTGCATTGGTTACTGGCGCTAAGTCCGTCCTTGCCATGATCGCAAGGTCGTTCATCAGCGTGACGGTTACGTAATGGAAGGACGGTACTCCGTCAATGTTACGCTTTCCGACGTAAACGTTGGCGCGCACCGCATCGCTTCCACATACGGTCACATCCTTTAAACTTGAGACCGTACCGAATACCACGTTCCGGTTTTCCTCATCATGCTCCCCGTCCGGCTTTATTTTTACCAGTCCGTTATAGTACATGGAGTATCCGGTCGCGTTCTGCATGGTCTCATTCTGGAATTTGCAGCGCATCATGACAACGCTGCCCTTTCTCGGCTTCATGTTCAGGACGCGGTCTGCGGTATGACGTCTCCACTCCTCTTCGGCATCCGGGTCATTCCAGAACGTCACATCCGTGCGTTTCCATTCTCCGTCCACTTCGTGCTGGATTCGAATCGTACACCGTCTGTCATCCTTTTTTGTGACGCTTAAGACCGTTCCGATCAGCATGACCAGACCACTGGTCCGGTTAATATTTAATATCACTCCATTTTTTCTCATGGTCGCTCCTCTCTTGTATGGCGGCCGGGAGAACCCGGCTGCCGTCCATTAATCCGTGGCGTTATCATCAGCCGCAGGGTCGGTATCTTCGAAATCCGGGTCCTCCGATGTCTCCGCGGTGGTTGTACCGTCGTCGTCCATATTCTGGTCGTCGGCAGTAAAATCCTCTGCTTCGTCCGATTTCTTCCGGTTTTTCTTTCCGGCCCGTACCCTTCTCTTGGAAAGAACTTTGGACAGGATCTCCTCGTAATCCAGATACGGCAGTCCGGAGATCGCTTTCTGCGTTTTCTCCTCGCTCTCTGCACTTCCTTCAAACGGGGTGTCTAAGATCGCGCATACCAAATCGTATGCGGTATAGATGCCGGTCGGATCCAGCTTGTCGATGATACGGTCGCGCCATGCCTTTTTTGTCGCATAGGTTCCGGACTTCACACGGTGTAGGGTCGTTAACACGATATTCTCTAACAGGGCCTTGTGTTTTTTGATCGCAAGGGCCATGTCGTTATCCATTCGTGTATATTCCTTCGTACAATTTGCCAGCTCCTTTTTGAAGTCTTTAAGCTGTGTCTTATCCGCGTCTCCTGCCTGTTCCAGACGATCGATTGTCATCTGCAGGGTATGGATACGGTCAAGCCTTTCGCGGTTGTGGAACACCGTGGAAACAGTTTCCGGAGTGATCTCGATGCGCAAAAGCCGGATCAATGCCTTCGGCAGTTCGGTATAGCGGGAGAAAATCGTATTCTTGACTTCCGTGATCAGGTCTTCTGATGTGAACTTTCCGGAATGTTTTCTTGCGACTTCTTCTGTATACAGGATGGTATGTGGAAATTTCCAGTAACCACGTACGATGAACGCACAGTCCCCGATATCGGAGGATTTGATTTCGATGCCGGGTTTAGGCAGAACATCCAGTCCGTACGTATAATCGAACGTTTCCAGCTCTTCTTCATACACAGCCCGCAGCTCATCGATCACGGTGTTGTTGTCAAAGGAAAACCGGATGCAGGAAATGCTGTGGTTCAACAGCCATCCATCGCAGGTCATTCCGGTAAACCCGCTCGCCTGGGCAAACATGAAATATAACTGCTCGATCATGGTGAGCGGCAGCTCATTATAAGTTGTCGTCGTGACCATGAAGATCTTGGACAGTTTGTCCTGTACCCGGACAATGAATTTTACCATCTTGGAATTTGCGAACAGGGACATCAAAAGGATATCCCTTGCGAATGTGCTTTCCAGTAAAAAGTCGCCGGATGCACGGACCCTCTGTCCAAGCGTCGGAAGTGCGTAACGGCTCATGATGTACAGGCGGTTTTTGGTTACGTCTGCAAATAACAGTCCCGTGGACTGCAGCTCTGCCAGCAGCTTCTTGTTGATTGTCTTCTTTTTGTTGGAAGTCGTTTTGAAGTTCTCATACGGAAAGCGTTCGATCACTGCGGTTTTTAACTGCATTTTGGTCCACTCCACTTCCTGTGTTTCTTCCCCCTCTCCGGGGAAATTTAATTTGTCATTCGCTCTGCACATGGCGTAATACCAGCGTCCGAAGTCATTCGGTGGAAGCCGGTAGGCCAGCAAGGCATCCTTATCCGTCTGGTATTCTTCCGGAAGTACACTGTAAATGCAGATATTTGTCAGGTTTGTGAGGTCAGAGACCGTCTTTGAAGCAACTTTCTGTTGCAGCTTCATGAACAGTCCTGCGTCATTCCCGTATGCCTCGAAAGTATCCAGCAAAAAACCATCCAATGCCTTCTGCAGGTCTTTTTCATCTGCTACTCTCATATTTCTCCTTTCTTGCTATCCTTCCTTTAACAGGTCATAAAGCTGCTCCATGTCCGGCTGGTCGTCGCCATGCAGCAATTTGCCTGCCAGAATCTGGATCGCTGTTTTGCACCCCGGCTCCGACTCTACGGAGGAGAGGATCTGCTCTTTTTCTTCCCGTGTCACTTCATGTCGCATAAAAATGGCGGACATGAGCGGCGCTGCTCTTAATGTGAGCATGTTTCTGGTCATTTTCGTTGCGCTCCTTTCATTCCTTATGATTATTTGGTTCATGTTCAGTATGTATACGCTTTCTGAATTTTCTCCGACGAAAAAAGCACAATTTTTTCCGCAAACCTCAGATACAGCTTTTGAACAGGATATTTTAACATTTCGGCTTCAGATTCAGACGAAAAAAGCACCGTATCAAACGGTGCTTTGGGATTTCCCGTATTTTGTCAGCTCCTGCTCGGAACCAACACGGGCAATTTTTAAAACCTGGGCGATCACGTCCGGCATGTTAAACCGGTCCGTATCGATGTCTCTCTGCTTGCAGTTCCACTGCAATGACGGAATCTCCATGTAAAAGGTTACATCCGGAGTCGTTGTGTTTGCGTAGATACGCTGTAGCTTCCCTCTCTCATACCGTGAGATGCCGGATACCTTCACCCGGATTCCTCCGGTATACGGCGGGATCAGGACTCCGGTCTCCCGGTAATTATTTTCCAGGCGCCGCATCAGGTACTGCGCCACATCGACAGTCGCGTCAACATCGTACGCGGCGTCATGGTACATGTCCTGTTCCGCACCGCAGTAGGTCGATATGGTCTGGAGCTTGTAATTGACCACTTCGGACGGAGCGATCATTTCCTGGGCGAGTTTGTACACATCCAACGACATCATTGGGTTAAATACCTGATGATACCGTTTATACATCTCGAATAGGAAGATGTCATCGAACCGCAGGTTGTTGTATCCACAGACGATGCTGTTTCCAAAAAACTCCATGATCTGCGGGAAAACTTCCTCTTCCGCCGGCTGGTCCGCAAGGAATTCATCCGTAATTCCGGTAAGTTCTACGATTTTCTCGCTGAGCGATTCGACCGGACGGATATACCAGAGCCGTTCTTCCATCGGCAGGAAGCCGACAAACGGCATGTACGTGAATTTCTTTGCGGACAGCTCGATGACGTGCGCCTGTGGTTTGTTACCACTGCTGACCGGGTTTAACCCGGTCGTTTCGCAGTCGTATACGATAATGTCCTCTGCCGATTCGAAGAATTCCGCGAACTGGTAGATGACGGTGGGCGTCTTATACATAGACCTCCTCCTTACTTATGCGGCACTCCGTAGGAATCCAACACGCTTGCGGCAACCGGGTCACCACTGCAGTCCAGCAGATAATGCTGTGACTTTAAGTACGTGATGCAAAGCCCGGCAAGATGCGACATTGGGCCTGCCTCCACGTAGCGGATAATGCTGCGGATATGTGCCGGGTTGTACTTTAAGACCTGGCTGATGTACTTCGGACCCGGACGCATCACGCGGGTCTCAGCCGGTTCCTGATCGGAAGCTTTTCTCTTCGGGTCAAACGGTCTTTCCTGTAACAGGACGTCATCCGGGTTTTCCGGAGTCAGTGACTGCGGAGTTTCCCAGTCCGGCTCGTGCTCAAACCAGTAGACGCTGCTGTGGTCCGGTTCCGGTCTTGCCGGGGCTGCAGGTGTAGATACA
>OGOW01003674.1_pt1 | contig 10785 bp, 9 predicted proteins | sample 1552781 | NCBI WGS metagenome assembly OGOW01 (sample SAMEA2580145, study PRJEB22360) | human gut metagenome | biome: human gut; feature: human-associated habitat; material: faeces | place: Denmark | collected 2008/2010 | reverse complement strand
ATTATTACTATATATCTGCCCTGTATGAGGTAAAGATCACTCCATAACCTTAGTTCAATTCAATGACAGGTATCAAAAAGTATTGAATTTATTGAAAAAAACATTTGATTATATGGAGAGAGTGATAAATTACTTCTGAATGTGTATCAGAAAAATATGAAAGCAATATGCTTTTACCGGAGAGAAGGCTTTGCAATCATGTGCGAGTGCATGGATGAAGCTACAGGTGAAAAAGATTATGTAATGATATGGCAGAAGAATGTCAAAGAAACTGATTGAACATATTCCGATAGTTGCTAAGCAATAGGACTTAATGAGCAGACTATTACAAGAGTGGCGATTGTATTTAATAATTTTAAGAGGTGACGGATATGAGATGTGCATTGGCAGCAGTGGGTTTTATAGATGAGAATATACAGTATAACGAAAGTGTCATAATTGATACGATGAAAAGGTTCTCAAAGAAAGCGGACGTAGTCATATTTGGAGAAGCTTTTCTGCAAGGCTTCTATGCGGCAGTTTTTGAGACAGTACATGATGAAAAAATAGCAGTCAGCCGGAATGCTTCGATAATCACCGGGATATGTGCGGCTGCAAGAGAGTATGAGATTGCTGTTTCATTCGGTTTTATTGAAAAAGATGGGGATTGTTTTTATAGTTCACAGATTACAATAGATAAAAGCGGAAATGTGATTGACTTGTATAGGAGAGTATCTCCGGGATGGAAGGAAAGTTCTGCGGATGAACATTATCGTGAAGGAGAAGGCTTTCATTCTTTCTCATTTCTTGACAGGAAAATAGTTGTCGGTCTGTGTGGTGACCTGTGGTTTGACGCAAATATAGAGGAGATAGGAAATTTACATCCTGATATTGTCTTCTGGCCTGTATACACCGATTACAATGCGGGCGGGTGGAATACATCAGTAAAGCATGAGTATGCAGCCCGGGCAGGAAGGCTTGACAGCAAAGTGCTGTATGTCAATTCGTTATGCTTGGACAAGGAGGGAGATGACATAGCAAAAGGTGGTGCGGCTCTGTTTCTGGATGGCAGTGTAATAAAGGAAATTCCTTCGGGAAAAGAAGATATTCTTGTCGTGGAAGTATAACTCGAATGGTTTTAAAGAAACGACGCCTGATTGTGTAAAAATTAACTGCATGGCAGAAAGAACGATTTACCACATGTTTTTGTTAATATTTGGGAGGTCACGAATAGTTACTTCCTTTTCTATATTCGATAGGGGAACAGCCTGCGAGCTTTTTAAATACCTTTGAAAAATAATATGCATCGTGAAATCCGCATTTAACGGCAGCTTCGCTGCAGGTGTACAGACCTGTGGCGAGGTATTTTTTTGCATTCTGGATGCGTATGCGATTGAGTGTGGAGAAGATAGTGTCCCCTGTCTTTTTTTTGAATATGCGGTTTAGATAGTCAAAATTACAGTGAAACATTTCTTCTATTTTTGTGCTGTCAATGTCCTCGCTGTAATTGGCTGTAAGGTAGTGCCTGAGGCTTATGACATATCCGCCGGCGCGGGAGCCGGCAGCGATGGAGTGGGCGAGTCTGTGTCTGTAATTTAGTGAAAGCAGGCTGATAAGCTCGCACAGCAGGCTGCTCATAAGGTATGAGTTGAGCGTCATGTCGTGTGTACATTCGAGAAGCTTTGACAGTGTCAGATTGAATTCTGTGGATGTACTATTTATATCTATATGACCTGTCTTCGGGAAAAACGGCATCGTGAAGGTGGCTTTATTGTCGGCAGGATTGCCTTTCATCTCAGCCATGACAACACCGTCAAGCGCAAAGTGAATATATGTAAAGCTGCATGTGGTTGCGCTGAGTCCTTCATGTTCAAACTCAGGGTCGAGCAGAATGTAGTCACCTTCCGACAGAAGATACTCACGGTTATCCTCACGAATGTGTAATTCGCCAGAATGAATGTAGTAAAAAATATACTCCTGCGCCTGTCTCCTAAAATGAATGTATGGAGGCTTTATATTAGCGGTATCGCACAGTGAAATTGCAGGAAGTGAACGTGCTGTAACAGTATAAAAAATGTCATTATTCATGTCAGCCCTCCTAAAAAGCCATAAATAATTGTAAACAATTAAGCTCACAGCCTGTACATACGCAAAATACATGAAAAATCATGTTCATTACTCCTGCACAGCTGATTTTGCCAGGATATAAACTAATTAGATAACGTATGATTGAAGAAAAGCCGGTAACTTATTATAAGACATTGCCCGGATATAATATATCCTACAACAAAAGCGCTAAATTACAATATAATAATATAATTTTATAGAGTTAAAAGCAATATCAAATCGCTAAAATACAAAAACAAGTCACTATTATATATTTTGTTCCGATGTGCGTTGATGTATTATAAGCAAGGCTTGAAGATGAACAGCAAGGACAGAAATGCTGTTAAAGTTCTGAATAATAAGGTAATTGCAAAGCTATAATATGTTTTTACAATGACTGTATGGCATATTATTTGCGATTGCCCGTAAAAAGAAAAGAGGTATATCACATGAAGGATATGACACAGGGAAAGCCGCTTAAGCTTATAATAGGTTTTGCGATACCGATGCTTATCGGAAATATATTTCAGCAGGTATACAATGTTGCTGACACGATGATTGTAGGACGTTATCTCGGAGAAAATGCGCTCGCCGGAGTCGGAAGCACGGGAACGCTGACCTATTTTCTGCTCGCACTTGTCAGCGGAATGTGTAACGGAGCCGGGCTTGTCATAGCTCAGTGCTTTGGCAGCGGCAACAGGGAGAGATTGTCGAGGGTTGTGACGGCGCTCATATGGGTTGCGGGTGCACTGACCTGCGTTGTGGCAGTGATAGGAATGTTTTTCTCTGAATTCTTCCTGCGCCTTCTCAATGTGCCGGACGATGTGATTGGGTATTCGGTCGAATATCTTCATATAATATATACCTTTGTTTTCGGAAGCGTCATATATAACGGCTGTGGCGCGATATTAAACAGTGTAGGTGACTCTAAGACACCGCTTCGCGCGGTTATAGCTTCGTCGTTTGTCAATATAGCGCTCGATATATTTTTTATCGTAAAATGTAACCTTGGCGTGGCGGGTGCGGCATACGCAACGATTGCTGCACAGTGCGTATCGGCGGCAATTTGTTTTGCAAAAATAATTAAAGTAAGGGCTGAAATCGGTCTTGTGCATATGAAAAGAAAGCCTGAGAAGGAGTACGTTAAGCTCATAGTCAGGACGGGATTTCCTGCGGCATTCCAGTCGTGCATGATATCGCTCGGCGGCATGAGTGTGCAGAGGCTTATCAACTCCTTCGGCTCGTCTGTCATGGCGGCTTATGTCGCAGCTAACCGTGTGGACAGTGTAGCCATTCAGGTCATCGTGTCCATCGGAAATGCGCTTTCGGTATTTACAGGGCAGAATATAGGACAGAACAGGTACGACAGAATTAAGGAGGCACTGTATAAGACGCTCGCGGTCATGGTTGCGGCAAGTGCTTTTATAGCAGCTATGGTTCTCATATTCAGGGTACAGCTTATGAAGCTATTCCTCGATGCAAATGAGTCGGGCAAGGCTATCGAGATTGGCTGTACATATCTGACAATCATCGGCGTGGCTTATGTGATAGCCGGAATTATGCAGAGCTATCAGAATGTGATAAGAGGTGCCGGAGATGTCAACACCTGTATGGTAGCAGGACTCACCGAGCTGTCTGGGAGAATCGTGTTCGCATATCTTTTGTCCGGGATACTCGGCGTCACCGGAATATGGATTGCAACACCGCTGTCATGGAGCTGCGGCTGTATAATACCTGTTATAAGATATTATTCGGGAAAATGGAAGAATAAAAAACTGGCATAATTTTGGCTTAATGAGTGCAGGAAATAATGATAAATATGATGGCTTAATACTATATTGGAACGTATTTCCTTGTGGCATATTAGGACATTATCAAAGATAGCTCATAAAATGGCTCATAGGTGGTTCAAATTTAATTGACATATATTTTATTTCGTATTAAAATTATGAATAATTGACCATAAACACGCATTATAAGAGAAAGGAATACCATGAAAAAGATAATAGAGCTTTTAAATGATGAGCTTAAAGCTGCATTTTCAGCTTGCGGCTATGATGAAAAATATGCAAGGGTTGTTGTCTCTAACAGACCTGATTTATGTCAGTATCAGTGTAACGGCTGCATGGCTGCCGCTAAGGAGTACAAGAAGGCACCTGCCATTATTGCGGCTGAGATTGTAGAAAGGCTTGCATCCAGCAGCACATTTTCTAAGATAGAGGCAGTGAATCCTGGATTTATCAACATGAATCTTTCAGGTGAATTTATTGCAGAATATATAAGGCAGATGGGAAGCCGTGAGAAGTTTGGCTGCGATGAGACTAAGAAGAATAAGACAATCATGCTTGACTACGGCGGAGCTAATGTAGCTAAGCCTTTACATGTAGGACATCTGCGCCCTGCAATCATCGGAGAGAGTCTTAAGAGAATATGTGCATACAACGGATATGACACTGTAGGCGATGTGCATCTTGGAGATTGGGGACTTCAGATGGGTCTTATCATCATGGAGCTTAAGAACAGAAAGCCACAGCTTCCTTATTTTGACGACAGCTTTACAGGCGAGTATCCGGCTGAGGCGCCTTTTACTCTTGCAGAGCTTGAAGACATATATCCATGTGCAAGCAAGAAGTCTAAGGAGGATGCCGGGTTTGCTGAGGCAGCACATCAGGCAACAGTTATGCTTCAGAGAGGCCATAGAGGATATACTGCTATCTGGAAGCATATAATGAATATTTCTATAGCAGACCTTAAGAGAAACTATGACAATCTCAACGTAAGCTTTGATGTATGGAAGGGTGAGTCGGATGCCAAGCCATATATTGACGATATGTTAAAGAGCTTTGTAGACAATGGATATGCATACGAGAGTCAGGGAGCGCTTGTAATTGATGTCGCAGAGGAGACTGATAAGAAGGAAATTCCTCCATGCATAGTAAGAAAGTCGGATGGTGCTGCACTCTATGCAACGACAGACCTTGCTACAATGATTGAGAGAGAAAAATTATATCATCCATTCAAATATATATATACAACCGACAAGCGTCAGGAAATGCATTTTACACAGATTTTCAGAGCTGCCAAAAAGACAGGCATTGTGCCACAGGATACACAGATGAATTTCTTAGGCTTTGGTACGATGAATGGCAAGGATGGAAAGCCTTTTAAGACAAGAAATGGTGATTTGTTAAGACTTGAATATCTTATAAAGGATGTTGAGGATGCTGTATATAACAAGATTAAGGAGAACCGTGATGTCGCTGATGAAGAGGCAAGGCAGACAGCTAAGGTTGTTGGACTTGCTGCAATCAAGTATGGGGATCTTTCAAATCAGGCATCTAAGGACTATATATTTGATATAGACAGATTTACTTCATTTGAGGGAGATACAGGCCCTTATGTTCTCTACACAATTGTGCGTATCAAGTCTATTCTTAATAAGTATGAGCAGACTTACGGTGAGCAGAAGCAGTCAGTAGCAGACAGAATGAAGGATTTCGTGGCGCCGGAGGGAGAGAGCGAGACAGACCTTTGTCTGCTTCTTACAAAGTTCTCAGAGGTTATCGAGAGCGCTTATGCAGAGCTTGCACCTCATAAGATATGTAAGTTCATATATGATGTTGCGAATGTCTTTAACAGCTTCTACCATGACACTAAGATTCTTTCAGAGGAAGATGAGAAGAAGCGCAACAGCTATATAGCACTTATAATGCTCACTAAGGGAATACTTGAGACATGTACGGACCTTCTTGCGATAAAGGTTCCTGACAGAATGTAATCGTTCTGATTAACCTTATACAGATTGTTTGGAAGTGAGGAATTTATGGCAAAAAATCAATCAAAGGATATGACGGTTGGAAATCCGTTTCAGATTATTTTGTTTTTTGCGATACCGGTACTTATTGGAAATGTATTTCAGCAGTTATACAGCATGGTTGACACAATAATTGTAGGACAGAGTCTCGGAACAGAGGCTCTAGCCGCAGTAGGTTCTACCGGGTCGCTCAACTTTCTTGTAAATGGCTTCTCGACAGGAATAGCAGGAGGCTTTGCAGTGCTTCCTGCACAGTTTTTTGGCGCAAAGGATGAGAAGAGACTCAAAAAAAGTGTGGGTCAAGCTATAATGCTTTGCCTGTTTTTCACGGTGCTGTTGACGGCAGTTTCAGTTATCTTTACAAGACCTATACTTGTTCTTATGAAAACACCGGCTAACATAATAGATATGGCAGATGTGTACATAAAGACAATTTTCTGGGGAATATGCGCAACCATCCTTTATAATATGTGTTCCTGTGTGATAAGAGCACTCGGAGACAGCAAGACACCGCTATATTTTCTTATCCTCGCATCATTTTTAAATATCGGGCTCGACCTTTTATTCATAATGGTGTTCAAGTGGGGTGTTTTCGGTGCGGCATTTGCGACGGTGCTTTCGCAGGGCGTTGCGGGAATACTCTGTGTGATATATGCGCTTAGAAAGTACAGCATACTTCACCTGTCGAAGGAGGACTTTGCACTTGATTTTTCTATGATGGGAAGGCATCTTGCAATAGGACTTCCGATGGCATTCCAGTTCTCGATAACAGCTATTGGAACGATAGTTTTGCAGAGTGCATTAAATACATTCGGTTCGGATAAGATTGCCGCATATACAGCAGGCTGTAAGGTTGAGCAGCTTGTTACTCAGATTGGACCTTCAATAGGTGTGACGATGGCTAACTATGCAGGTCAGAATCTTGGTGCAGGCCGACTTGACAGAATCAAGAATGGTGTCACAAGCTGTACGATTATGACGCTGACACTTGCGGTTATATCAGCTATTGCATTATTTTTCGGTGGAGAATGGTTATCAGGATTATTTATATCAGGAGACCAGCCGGAGGTTGTTGCATCAGCAGTAACTTATGTCAATACGATTTGTGTGTTCTTCCCATTCTTATACATGATATTTGTGTACAGAAATGTACTGCAGGGAGTCGGAAGAAGCTTAATGCCTCTTATGGCCGGAGTGTTCGAGCTTATCGCAAGATGCGTTGTATCATTTACACTGCCTGAGAAGATGGGATATGTAGGTGTATGTCTTGCAGGTCCGGTTGCATGGATTGCCGCAGTTGTTCCGCTGTGCATCGCATACTATATGATCATTGGCAGAATGTCAAAAAAGAGCAATATCACACAGGCATGACAAATCAACGTAGATGATATCATCCGTATTTAGGAGCATATAATCATCTGATGAAATTAAGCTATCCTGTGTGTATGGCGGATTAGAATTCGAAATTTGAATATTATTGTGGAAGGCAGCCGATAGAAAAACGGCTGTCTTTTTTTGTGTAATAATATTATTGCTATTAGTAGTATTATTGCTATTAGTAGTATTACTATTATTAGTAGTGTTACTTCTAATAGTATCGTTGACAGTATGGCAGGATGCATCATAAAAGATAGGTGAAGTTATGATGCCGGCATTGCTGTCCTTTATAAACATTTCTGACATGTAATCGCAGCTGGCAAGACTTTTTGTTATGCCTTCACCTGTAAGCTTTGTATATGCTTCGTATCTGCTCCAAAGCTTAGAAAAAGACATATCGTCCATCGCAGCCGGAAAGCGTTTTAATACAGCAGGGGAAGGGTGGCGTATATCCTGAATGTCAACTCCGATTTTAAATGGAGCAACTGCACATGCTATTGCAGTATGACAATGGCTTATGTTAAAAAATATATCATCATAAGGCACTGACAGATAGGGCTTCCCATTTTTGTCATAGGAAAAATTGATAAGCTTACATATAGGGGCTGTATTTCGGGCGGGGAAACGATGAGGATATTCATTGTATAACGCATGGCACAGCAAAACAAAGGAAAGTGCGCTCACAGCTCTTTCCTTTGCTGGAATTATGCTTTCCGCTTTTTTCCTCCTGAAATCAGGCAGTAAAGCGGAGAGCTTCATATACATTTTTTCGTAATCTGATGAACTAAGCTGCTCAGAAATAATAGAGTAATAAATCATGGCTTTACCTTTTTAAAAATTACTTAATGTGATTCGGGTGTCAAAACATGCCTTATGAACTTAACCGTGTATAACAAGTTATATTTATGCATATCTTGACTTTTGGGAGAAGCTTAGTTGTTCTTAGGACTCTGCTCTATTCCTAGCCAAAAGCAGCATGGATGCTGCTTTAGAAGCAATGCATACAAGGATGTATGCTTTGCTTCGGTGGCGGACGTATAGAAAACGTTTATCAGAGTCCTTAGAACATCTTGCTTCGGACAACGGAGTGATATGCATAAATATAACTCGTTATACACCCACAGACTAGATTAGCATGTTTTGACACCCGAATCCTAATATGCAATCTTTTCTTCCCATGGAAGGCTTCCCGGCTCATAATCGGAGAGTGAAGGACAGCACAGGCGGATTGCGGCGGATATTTTTTTCATTTTGAGGCTTATTGGTGTGTCAGGATACCGCATGCATTCCTTGATTGTGTTGCCCATATAGTAGGAAAAAAGCTCAGCTCTGTCTTCAAGCCGGTTGGTCTTGGCATAAATAGATGTAAAATATTGGCTGTAAATATCAGATTCAGTGCTGTAGATTGTGCCTGAATAACCGTCAGTATTATAAAGTCCGGTATCTGTGTATTCATCTGTGTCAAGCAATTCGGCTGCATTGTCAAAATTGTACATAATGCAATATTCAATGAAATGAAAAAGCTCATGGTGAAAGGCGAGTGAAAAATATAAATCAGAATTATCACAGCTTAGAGCTATCTCAATAGATTCTTTGTTGCTGCCGTCCGTATAGCCGTCAGCTCCGCCTAATGTGTCGACAAGGTTGATTGTAATAGGTGAATATTTGTTTAAATCGGAAAAAAGGCTGACAGGATATCTTTTCAAGCATTCTTCGAGCATCTCAAGCCGTGAAGCAATCAGAGCATTGTCAGTGATGCCTGTTCCTGATGCGGCATAGCTCCATGTAACTTCAGAGCCGTACTTGATATCTACACTATAAGTTCTTTTGATGCGCTCTGCCGTAATATCATTCTGTCCGGCAGGAGATGTTGGAATTATGATGTCAGTACCGGATGTTTCAACCGTATCAGGTGCATAATAATGTGAAATGTCAGAAGAATCTTTGTCCGTAAAAGCTTCGGACGCGGCGCTTGATGCAGAGTCTGAAGCAGGAACACGCTCTGCAGAGATTTTTGACCTGCTGCATGCAGACAACACAAACAATACTGTCAAGGCTGGCAGTACGCGGGAAAATCTATGAAAAGTCCGGGATATTCTACCGGACTTGTTTTTATATTTATACATAAAAGGAAACTCCTCATTATTCAATGAAATCTATATAAAGGCTTTTTAGAAGCTCTATATAATAGAATAATGTGAAGTTTCCTTTTTTTCAATACATAATATTTAATTAATTTTTTTTGGTTGTCGTATAACTTTTGTGCATATAGTACAGTTATTGTTCTGTTGCAATGCGCTTTGCGTAGCTCATGGCTTTCTTGACAGGTGGAAGCAGCAGGATTATCACTGTGACAACACCCTCAAGAAGGATATATGCATAATTGTAGCATATAGGATATATAGCGGCGAGGCTTGTCGGGAATGATTCAGGCATGTAATCCATCCAGTAGATATAACCGCCTATTGTGTGGAAAAGACCGCGTGCAAGTATTGCTACAATATAACCTATTATAAGTCCGTTCTTCTTTTTGTAGAAGAAGCCGGATATGCCGAGTGCGGCGAATGCGAAGAAGTAGTCAAGGCATGCCTGCATAGGTGAGAGTATGTATGTTCCGCCACCCTGTAAGAATTGCATGATACCATATGCGAATGCACATGAGATACCAATCTTAGGACCATACCAGTAACCGATGAGTGTTATAAAAAGCATGGAAAAGAGTGTAACCGAACCGCCCCAAGGCATCTTGATGAGCTGTACATAAGATGTTGCAAAACCAAGAGCCAGCATTACGGCTGAGAACACGAGCTGCTTTGTTGAAAAGAGCTTCTTTTTTTCTTTGGATGCGCTGCCCGATATGAAGGCTGCAAGAACAAGAAAAAGTACCGCAATTACTATGAATGCGATAATTCCGGCGGTAGTGAGGGTATAAAAACCGTCCTCCGCATTGAAGAAAAGTGACATAAAAAATCCTCCTATGAAATATAATTCAGGAGGGGCCTACTTAGTTAGAATCAGTTAATGACATTGACATATGCCATAAATCGTGCTTCCTTACGCCGGTATTAACCGGATCAAGTAGTGAGGGTCTGACAAAAGTCACTCTCAACCCATAAGGGTTCCCCTAGCGGCAGGCTTTACCTGCAAATGTTACTATACATATTAGTGATATTTTTGTCAATATGAAGCTGTAAAGTGTTAGAGAAATTTTGAAAAATGACTTGTTTTCAAATTTATATTTTTTTTATTTTGAAATAAGCCTGCAAATGTGTTAGTATTACTCTAAATGAACATTTTAAGGATTATATGATATTTATTTTGGAGGAGTACAATGAATGCAGAAGTTAAGAAGAACTTTCTCATAAAGGGAAATGACTTTTCTGATATTAAGAAAGTTATCGGTATAGTAAGCGGTAAGGGCGGAGTCGGAAAATCGATGGTAACTGCATCATTGGCAAGAATGATGAGAGAACAAGGATTTTCTGTAGGAATTCTGGATGCAGATATTA